>Ga0154346_123_pt1 | contig 51404 bp, 40 predicted proteins | sample RifGroA2_FD_115874 | JGI IMG/M metagenome (GOLD analysis project Ga0154346, IMG submission 115874) | Gallionellales bacterium GWA2_60_18 | reverse complement strand
CGCGCTGGCCGATGCCATCAACAAGAAGTGGGGCAGCCTTGACGAGTTCAAGAAGGCGTTCCAGACCTCCGCCGTGGGCAACTTCGGCTCCGGCTGGACCTGGCTGGTGAAGAAGGCCGACGGCAGCGTGGACATCGTCAACATGGGCGCCGCCGGCACGCCGCTGACCACCGGCGACAAGGCGCTACTGTGCGTGGACGTGTGGGAACACGCCTACTACATCGACTACCGCAACCTGCGCCCCAAGTTCGTCGAGACCTTCCTCAACAACCTGGTGAACTGGGACTTCGCGGCGAAGAACTTCGCCTGACCCGAAATCACCCGCAGCACACCGAAATCCCGGAGGCGACTCCGGGATTTTTGTTTGCACGAGAAGTTAAGGCTGTTTTCTGGCGGTGATGGTATAGAGGTATGGGGCTGGTGGGTGCCAGGAACGGCAGGGTGGCACTGCGATCGCCCGCTTGTCGGCCTTTGCGGCTCTTTTGATTCACGTCATATAACGTCCGCTTTCCTCCACCAAGCTGCCTGTCAACGAGGAAGTGAGGGGCGGCCGGAGCGCAAAGAGCGGCGGGAACCTGTATCGTAGCTTGCAGGCCGTTCCTCTCGGCTGCCGCGTTATGTCTTTTCACAAGTTTCCGACTTGTTTGCGCTCGGAACCGTGATTGATCCTTTGAGCGTAAACGTGCTGCTAAGCTTATTGCACGAATCACACATGGGAACAATTCGCTCGCCGGTTACTGCGGAATTTATGGCATGGGCCCCCAGTGTTGGGGCGCTTGAGCAGTCCTTCACCGAGCAGGTTGCTGGCCAGGGTTTGTTTGCAAACTTGATCCAATGATCCTTCCACGTACCGCACTTACATCCTCTATCGGAAGTGCCAACCTTATTTTTCCAACCAGTTACAGGAATGGTCATTATTTTCTCCTATGAGCGTGTGCTGCGATGTTGAAAAGCATAACAGTTGAAATACGGACACGCCTGTTTGAAGAATTAACGGAATTAACAAGGGCGGCAGCATCGCATTTCCCCAGTTTGAATTAATTGAAAACAAAACTGAAGCTTCCCCCTTCAAATGGGTCATTCCAAAAACAGCGCCTCCAACTCAAGCTCTGCTTCTTCAACACGAACTTTACTGACTAAAGATTCCATCTGCATTGTTGTATACATAATATGATGATTCATGTCCGCAAGGACCCATGTCCCAGGCGAGCCAGTTGTTTCAATGTGGTTTGCGACATTCTCCACGTATTGATCGCCATTACTAAAATCGCCTCCCATGAAACCAGAAGAATTTCTTACGTTATCTGCAAGCTCACGGTATTGCTCATAATCCGTAACTGGACGTAGGAGTCCATGTCCGCGAAAATAGGTAATCCGTCCTTGATGGGTATAACGAACTTTTGCATTCATATTTTTATTAGGTCCCGTCATCTCGATGAAGTCAGGATGAATTACTCCGTAATCCCCGTATATCAGCGAAAGTGATTCTGGAATATCTCGTTGGAGATTTATCCAAAGATGAAGTTCCTTCCGAAGAATATGAGCAAAACTATCCTTTGGAATATTTGTAACTGTTTTAAGTGCAGATGAACCAGCCAAAATAATCGAGCGATATTTCATGCCTTGTGGAATAAGCAACAGAAAATCTATCACCCGCTCTTTTAATTCATCCAGGTCGTGATCTGCCAAGTCACGCAAATCAATAAGCAAATCCACATCCTTCGGTTTCAAACCCAGTTGCGAAGACCTGTCAATAACTTGCCCCATAGTTGAGTCCGCCAGATCATCAAGGTCATCGATGTCGATGCGGAAGCAAAATCCATTATCAAAGTTTTTGACAACATCACTTAGCGAATCCCAAAGCCCTTCATCACGCTCAAATCCATATGTTGGCGTCAGGCTTATCCCTCGTTCTTTTAATAGATGAAATCCCTTCAATGTCGCATCCAAACCATCTGGGGTTTTCATTTTTGGTTTCAACCCATAGAGATCAATAAACATATCTCCGCCCTGGGCATACTTCTCAATGTAGTTCACAAATTTATTGAGATGTTTTTCAATGTTGGAATTCTCTTTTTTTGGGAGAGGCATAATTTCAATCAGGGGTTTGATCTTGGAACGCGTGTCCTCAGGCAATCTATCGATTGCCTTCAGATCATTCAGCTTGCCTTTAATTATTGGCGAATATAACTGCTTTGATTTCATGAATCACCTCACTTGAATGAGACGTTAGAAAAACATTTCCGCACCGACCCCTGCCCCAAAAATTCCCTGAATCGCTCAAAACTACCTGTTTCATATTGCAGCCTTCCAACTACTATCGCTGGATGAATATGCAATTCATCAGCAAGTTGTTGGATATTCTCCTTTGTTGGAGATAAAAATGCAGAACTTCTCTTCCAAATTCCGCGAGGAATGAACGAATCGCGCGAAATTCTATTGGCTTCTTTCTCAGCCATTACTTTCGAATCAATATTTTCGATGCGATCAATGAAAATATCGTCGGAGGAATTTAGGTGCCGCCAAATATGAGCCACCTCGTGTAGCAACGTAAACCAAAAATAATCTATTCGGTCGTATCGGAGTGTAAGACCAACAACCGGAACGCCATTTTCAGTAAGCATCGCCGCGCCGTCTAGAAGCGTGTTCGGTAACCGAGGCTCAACAATCACAACAATGCCATATTTTGCAAGAAACTCTATCGCCAAACGCGGGCCATCGCTTAGCCAACTCAATCGCGCAAGATCACGAAGGAGTTCAGGCGTGATCTTAGATGGGTCGAATTTCACTGGCTGGTTGATTGCTGACTCTTTAGCACGTATCAACACACGCGCCGTCCAAGCTAATGTCGAGTAATACGTTTTTTGATCGACTTCCTCTCCTCGGAAATTTCGACGATACATTACAGCTCTTCTCGCACCAGATGCCACTTGAGATAAAAACGCTTGAACAACTTCCTCAATTGACGCATCGGTCTTAGTCTTTAAGGCTGCAAGCCAGCCCCGCTGCTCCATTTCCTTCACAGGAAACTTCTTCCAGTCAAATGAAGAATCTGCTGGTGTTCCTACAATATTGGGTTTTGTTTCCATCACAAGCGCATCTAGTGGAATACCCAATCCCGTAGACAACGCACGAATCATCTGAACAGTCAAAGGCCGCTTTCTTGCAAGCACCTCAGAAACTCTACTTCTGCTCCCAATCAAAGGAACCAAGTCGATCTGCCGCAAGCCCTGTTCATTCATTCTGAACTCTATCGCTTCAATCGGATCAGGTGTTTCAAAAAGAAACTCCCGGCGCTCATAATCCTCAAGAAGCACAGTCAATAGCTCCAAGCGTTCAGCTTCCTTAGAACTCGTAGCGGGATCAAGTGCAACCAGCCGCTCAGCTTCTTGAAGAATTGAGTGATAGCTTTGCTCGTTTTTAATTACTTTCGGTTCCATGTTTACCTAACCATTACGGCGCGTGTATGCAGCATGCGTTCCAATCCATTTGATTGCCACTACCCCAACATTGAATGCAACTTGCGTTTCCAGCCTGTAATCATTTCCCTTTACGTTGAAGATGACTACGTTACTAGACAAAAAGCTAGCGCTGGAGTATCGAAGACGTATATCGTGAGTCGTTTGCCAATGACTATCCTTTACGTCACTAATCCAGTTCTCAAGCCATCGGCGACAATCCGCGTGTGCGGCACAAAAATCGTGTATGCGATTTAACCCAATAATTCTCATAAAATAATTTCGAATTCATCTCACCGGATATCATTCATAGTTCTCGAACGGGGAATGCGTTAATTGTTCCATATATGGGAACAAACATCAAGTCAAATTTTCAGCGCGCAAAATGGTCAGGCCGGTGTTTGCACTGTACACGACAACATGGACGCGAGACCTTTCTCTTCTGGCACAGAGTGCAAGTGGCTGAAATTACAATGACCGGATGCTTTAAGTGAGGAAGTCGTTCGTATTGATGCGTAACTCAGAAAACATTCCGATTAATGCACCTCAAATTGGAATGTTTGGATAGCTATTCCTATGGCCGTTTTTGGAAGCGTAGCCGTCACAAATGGCGCAAAACGGGGGCGACCGCTCAGGCCGAGTAGGAGATATTCAGGCCGCCCAGCATGAACTTCTGCAATGGGTCGATAGTACGAGTTTGCCACTAACCGCCGCTTGATTGTTTGCGGCAAACGGCATAAAGTAAGAATTCCTTACTTTTGCCAATTGGAGAAATGTCATGCTCGCTAAAATGACCTCTAAAAATCAGCTCACCTTGCCCAAGAGCATCACCGCTGCTGTTGGCCCTGCAGAATATTTCGATGTGGAAGCCCGCAACGGACAGATCGTGCTCACCCCGGTGCGTATTCAGCGCGGCGATGCCGTGCGCGCCAAGTTGGCCGAATTGGACTTGAGTGAACAAGACGTTGCCGATGCGGTTGCATGGGCACGTAAATCTCCCGTAACCAAGAAATAGACTTCTCGGTGATGCCAGGCACGCAAAGCAAACCTCGCGTAGTCATCGACACCAATCTGGTGTTGTCTGCGCTAGTGTTTTCGCAGGGCCGGTTGTCGCCGCTACGGCTTGCATGGCAAGGCAGGCAATGTCAGCCGCTGGTATCAACCGTGACCGCAGCTGAACTGATACGCGTACTGGCCTATCCAAAATTCAAACTCTCTGCCGCAGATCAGCAGGAGTTGCTGGCCGACTATCTGCCCTATTGCACCACAGTGCGCATGCCACCCAAGCTACCGGCAACGCCAGACTGCCGTGACAAGTTCGACTTGCCATTCCTGCAGCTCGCCGTTACTGGCAAGGCAGATTTTCTTGTGAGTGGTGACCTGGACTTGTTAAGTCTTGCCGACCAATTTGTTTGTCCCATCATTACCGCTGACCAATTTATCAAAACGTTAACCACATGACCACTCATGACATTGTCGGCAAACTCTGTCCATCCGCGTGAGCAGTGCGAGTTTGCCACTATCCGCTGCCGGGCAGTTCAATCTATAGCGGACAAAATTTCATTGCCGCAAAGCCGGCTGCAGCACACCGAAATCCCGGAGGCGACTCCGGAATTTTTGCTTGTGCGCGCCGCATGGCGGATTGCTGCAATAAAGCCCTCATCCGCTTCCGGGTATAATGCCGCCCTCGGATTTTTCAAAAGTGAAGGGTAACGATGAACAACGCAAACAACCCGGTGATTTCCGCGCAGGAGATCGAAGCGATCGATGCCTATTGGCGCGCGTGCAACTATCTGGCCGCCGGCATGATTTATCTGCGCGACAACCCGCTGTTGCGCGAACCGCTCAAACCCGAACACATCAAGAACCGCCTGCTCGGCCACTGGGGTGCCAGCCCCGGTCTGGCCTTCACCTACATCCACATGAACCGCCTGATCGTCAAATACGATCTGGATGCGATCTTTATGGCGGGGCCGGGGCATGGCGCGCCCGGCGTGCTGGCACCGGTGTACTTGGAAGGCCGCTACAGCGAGGTATATCCGAACAAGGGCGAGAACGTGGAAGGCATCCGCCAGTTCTTCAAGGAGTTCTCATTCCCGGGCGGTATCGGCAGCCATTGCACACCAGAGACGCCGGGCTCGATCCACGAGGGCGGCGAGCTGGGCTACAGCGTGTCGCATGCGTTCGGCGCGGCCTATGACAACCCCGACCTGATCGTGACCGTGATGGTGGGCGACGGCGAATCCGAGACCGCGCCGCTGGCGACCTCATGGCATTCCAACAAGTTCCTCAACCCGATCCGCGACGGCGCGGTGTTGCCGGTGCTGCATCTGAACGGCTACAAGATCAACAACCCCACCATCCTGTCGCGCATCTCGCACGAGGAACTGGAGAATCTGTTCAAGGGCTATGGCTGGACGCCGCATTTCGTCGAGGGCAGCGACCCGAAGGAGATGCACGCGAAGATGGCGAGCGTGATGGAAGAGTGCGTGCTGGAGATCCGCCGCGTCCAGCAGGAGGCGCGCAGCAGCGGCAAGCCGGTGCGCCCGCGCTGGCCGATGATCGTGCTGCGTTCGCCCAAGGGCTGGACCGGCCCGAAGGAAGTGGACGGCAAGAAGGTGGAAGGTTTCTGGCGCGCGCACCAGGTGCCGATCGGCGACGTGAAGACGCCGGAACATTTCGCCAAGCTGGAAGAGTGGCTGAAGAGCTACAAGGTGGACGAGCTGTTCGACGAGAGCGGCGCATTGCTGCCGGAGTTGAAGGCGCTGGCACCAAAGGGCGAACGCCGCATGAGCGCGAATCACCATGCCAACGGCGGTCTGCTGCGCAAGGCGCTGCATCTGCCGGACAGCAGAGACTATGCGATCGAGGTGAACAAGCCGGGTACGACCGTTGCCGAGAACACCCGTCCGCTGGGCAAGTTCCTGCGCGACATCATGCGCGACAACATGCACAACTTCCGCGTGTTCGGCCCGGACGAGAACAGCTCGAACAAGCTGGACAACATCTATGAGGTGAGCAAGAAAACCTGGCTGGCCGATTACCTGCCGGAAGACGCGGGCGGCGGCGAGCTGTCGCCGGACGGGCGCGTGATGGAGATGCTGTCCGAGCACACGCTGGAAGGCTGGTTGGAAGGCTATCTGCTCAGCGGTCGCCACGGTTTCTTCTCCACCTACGAGGCCTTCGTGCATGTCATCGATTCGATGTTCAACCAGCATGCAAAATGGCTGGCAATGTCCAAGGACGTGCCGTGGCGCGCGCCGGTATCGTCGCTGAATCTGCTGATCACCTCGACCGTGTGGCGACAAGATCACAACGGCTTCACCCATCAGGATCCGGGCTTCCTCGATCTGGTGGTGAACAAGAGCCCGGAGGTGACGCGCATCTATTTGCCGCCCGATGTGAACTGCCTGTTGTCGGTCGCCAATCATTGCCTGAAGAGCACCGACTACATCAACGTGATCGTCTGCGACAAACAGAAGCACTTGCAGTTTCTGGATATTGATTCCGCCACCAAGCATTGCACCAAAGGCATCGGCATCTGGGAATGGGCGTGCAACGACCAGGGCGGCGAGCCGGATGTGGTGATGGCCAGCGCGGGCGACATTCCGACCAAGGAGGCGTTGGCGGCAGTGGTGCTGCTGCGCGAGAGCTTCCCCGACCTGAAGATACGCTTCATCAACGTGGTCGATCTTTACAAATTGTCGCCGCACAGCGAACACCCGCACGGCCTGACAGACCGCGATTTCGACAGCCTGTTCACGCTGGACAAGCCGGTGATGTTCAACTTCCACGGCTACCCCTGGCTGATCCACCGTCTCGCCTACCGCCGCAACAACCACAAGAATTTCCATGTGCGCGGCTACAAGGAGAAAGGCAGCATCAACACGCCGCTGGAACTGGCGATCCAGAACCAGATCGACCGTTTCAGTCTGGTGATCGACGTGATCGACCGCATCCCGGCGCTGCATGTGGCCGGCGCGCACGTGAAGGAGCAGATGCTGAACATGCAGATCGAGTGCCGCAACTATGCTTATGAGCACGGCATCGACCTGCCGGAGGTAGATAACTGGACTTGGCCGTATTGATGAAACCCCGATAAACCTACTGCGCGACTGGATTGCGGCGTTGCGCGGTGCTCGAAATCCTCATGTACAGAAGGTACATTCCGGTTTCTGCGCTCCGTGCGCCTTGCACTCCAGCCGCTCGCTACGGTTTCTCGGGGTTTCATAGCTGGTAGGGTGGGCACGATTTTGTGCCCACGTTGTTCACGACAATATCCGCGTGGGCACGAACAACGTGCCCACCCTACGCCTTAAATATGAAAACCATCCTGACCATCAACAGCGGTTCTTCCAGCCTCAAGGCGGACTTGTTCCTGCCGGATGGGACGCGCAGGAAGTTCCGCTATGAACAAATCGGGCGCGGCGGGCCTGTGGATCATGCCGCCGCGTTCGATGCGCTGATGGGTGAGCTGGACGGGCAAGCGCCGGAGCGGATCGGTCATCGCTTCGTGCATGGCGGCGACATCGCCGAAGCGGCCCGGTTGGTGGATGCCGCCGAACGCGAGCGTCTTGGGCGAATCGTGCATCTTGCACCGTTGCACCTGCCCGGCAATCTGCTGGGTGTGGATATGTGCCGCGAGCGTTTCGATGTGCCGCAGATCGCCTGTTTCGACACCGCTTTCCATGCCACGTTGCCGGAGACGGCTTGGCGCTTGCCGATTCCGCGCGAAGCAGGGTTGCGCCGCTACGGCTTCCACGGCCTGAACTACGCGCATGTCGCCAGCGTACTGCCGGAGCTGATCGGCGATGCGGCGCGCGGGCGCGTGGTGGTGGCGCATCTGGGCAGCGGTGCGAGCTTGTGCCTGATGGAAAATCTGCGCTCGGTGGACACGACGATGGGCTATACCCCGGCGGGCGGCATTCCGATGGGCACCCGCAGCGGCGACCTCGATCCCGGCGTGATGCTGGAACTGGCGCAGCACCACGACCATGAGGAATTGTCGGACATGGTGTATCACCGCATGGGGCTGCTCGCGTTGTCGGACGGCGAGAACAGCGAGATGTCCGCATTGCTGGACAGCCGTAGCGAGGCAGCGCGCTTCGCGGTGGACTATTTCTGCCGCCAGGTGCGTGCTGCCATCGGCGCGATGGCGGCCAGGGCAGGCGGCATCGATGCGCTGGTATTCACCGCCGGAATCGGCGAACATGCTGCTCCGGTACGCGAAGCGATCTGTGCGCCGCTGGATTTTATGGGATTCCGGCTCGACGCAGATGCCAACCGCGCGCACGCGACCGTGCTGAACGAGGCTTCTTCCAGGCCGATATTGCGTATCGCGGCGGACGAGGAAGGGACGATTTACCGTTTGACCTGCCGCTTCAGGTAGTTAATAGGAAAGAACGATCATGAACGCTTCAAATGAAACTGCGCAAGGCAATGGTGGCGGGACTGGACAGGACGAACGGCGCGCAAGGCCGGAGTTGCGTGCGATATTCAACGATGCCTGCCGCATCACCGCGCCGTTCTTCGATGCCGAGAACAGCTGGGGTAACGCCTCGCTGACCATGTACGCGCGCCAGACCGTGCGCGAAGCCTATCCGCAACTGACGCAGCAGGATGTGGCTATCCTGCTTTCTTCCGTCCAGCGCTTCCATGCGGGCAATGCGAAGTAATGCTGTACCTGATGTCATGATGCCGCCGCTCTTTGCTACCGAAGCTGTCCACGACATCGCCGGCTTGCGGGCATCCGGCGGCACGTTCTGCGCGACCCTCTTCGCATCTCCCCCTGCATCCGGCGGTCTTTGCTGAATCACTGATGGTGAAGTGTCTCTAGTCACTCTTCAGATGGTTGGGGTCCGGCATGTGTTGTCTTGCGGCTGCTTGTCATCGCTGCTGTTCTGTTCCGGCGCATCTGCCGCCAGTCTTTCCCTGAGCATCGCGGATGTCGTGTCGGCAGACCTGTCCGCGCGCGGCATCGAGCTGGTCCTGCCCCGGGACGGTTCGGCCGATCTGCATATCGCCAGCTTGCGCATCCGCGAGCATGATCTGCGCGGGGTACATATCCATTGCGCACGATTCGAGCTTTCCACTGCAAGGATGAGTTGTTCCGGCGGGCGTTCCGACCGTTTCCCCGGCCTGCTTGCGGAATTCGACTACCGCTTCGATGACGGGTCATGGCGGGTGGCGGCGCGGCTGAACAGGGTGGCGGGCAAGGCGTTTGCCGGCTGGTTGCCGGCAGATGTACCCCACCCCTCGGCGGGTACGCTGGACGGCACGGTGCGGGCGAGCGGCGACGCCTCGGGTGTTGCGTCTTTCCATGCCGACGTCCGGTTGGCCGGCGTCGGATTCAGCGATGCGGAAGGATTGCACGCGGCAGAAGGATTGGGCGGTGTGCTGAAGCTCGACGTCTTGCGCCAGAGGCAGAAATGGAACTGGCGGGCCGATGTGGCGTGGAACAAGGGCGAGCTGTTCTGGCAGCCGCTCTATCTGCGCGCCGGCTACCGTTTGCGTGCATCCGGCGAGGCGGGCAAGGGATACTTCAAGGTCGCGCAGGCAGAGGCCGAACTGCCCGAGGTCGGGCGGGTGCAGTTGTCGGCCTGGTGGGACGCCGGGCGCGGGGTGCTGCGCGACTGTACGGTGCGTGGAGCCAATCTCAAGCTGGGCGGCTTGTTCAGCGAATATGCCAAACCGTTCCTGGAAAAAGGCACATTGGCCGAGTCGTCCCTGTACGGACATGCCGATGTGGATTGGCGCTACAGCGATGGCGCGGCACGCTCGCTGCGCCTGACGCTGCGCGATGCGGGCATCGCCGATACCGAACGGCGTTTCGCGCTGCTGGGTGTGAACAGCGAGATCGACTGGCGTGCGGATGCGGCGCGCAGTGCCGACATTACTTTTGCCGGAGGCGCGTTGCTCGGTGCGCCGCTGGGTGAAGGGCGCTGGAAGGTGGAGATGCACGGCATGGCGTTCCGCGTGGCACAGGCTGTTTTGCCGGTGTTCGACGGGCGGATCGAGCTGCGCGAGCTCAAACTGTCCCGCGCACCCGAAGGTTGGCGATGGGAGTCGGGCGCGGTGCTGGGCGGTATCTCGATGGAGCAGTTCAGCCGGGCGGCAGGCTGGCCGGGGATGAGCGGCACACTGGCGGGGCATATCCCCAAGGTGAGTTATGCGGGTAACGAGGTCCGGGCAGACGGTGCGCTGGAGTTCCGGGTCTTCGATGGGACGGTGGTCGCCAGCCGGCTCCGGCTGGCAGACCCGTTCGGGCCGGCTCCGCATCTGTATGCCGGCATCAATATGCGCGGGCTGGACCTCGAGCTGCTGACCAGCGCGTTCTCGTTCGGCAACATGCGGGGGCGCATCGACGTGGACGTGAACGATCTGGAACTGCAGGACTGGCGGCCGGCACGGTTCGACGCGCATTTGGCCAGCAGCGCGGGCAGCTATCCGAAGCGGATCAGCCAGAAGGCGGTGCAGAACATCTCGGCGCTGGGTGGCGCGGGGGCGGCAGCCGCGATCCAGCGCAGCTATCTGCGCTTTTTCGAGAGCTTCGGCTATGATCGCATCGAGTGGCGCTGCGTGCTGCGCAACGGCGTGTGCCAGATGGGCGGTATCGGCGGGGAGAGCGGCCCGTATACCCTCGTCAAAGGGGGCGGCATTCCTGCGATCACCGTGATGGGCTACAATCGCAGCGTGTCGTGGGATGAATTGTTACAGCGCATAAAGCGCATCACACAAGGCAACATGCAGGCCGTCATCAAATGAAAGGGACGAACATGAAGAAGACAGTAATAGCCTTGCCGCTTGCGGCCATTGTGTTGAGCGCCTGCGTCACCATCAATATCTATTTTCCGGCTGCTGCCGCAGAAAAGGCCGCGGACAAGATCATCGAGGAAGTGTGGCAGACACAGCAGGCCGGCAAACCCGTGGAGGAGCAGAAATGATGAAGAACATTGTCAGGACATGGTTGGCGGCGCTGATGCTTGCCGTCACGCTGAATGCATGGGCGGTCGATCTGGAAGTCAACACGCCGGGCATCAACGCTATCAAGCAGAGCATGCAGGCGCGCCATGCGCAACTTGCGCCGCATTACGCGAGCGGTGCGGTGGGTCTGACCGCGGACGGTCTGGTCGCAATGCGTGATGCCGGTGCCGTGTCGCTCGCACAGCGTCAGGCAGTGATCGCGTTGGTAGCTGCCGAGAACCGGGACCGCGGCGCGCTGTATGCCGAGATCGCCAACGCCAACGGGCATCCGGAGTGGCTGGCCGAGATCCGCGGCACCTTCGCGCAGCGCTGGATCCAGCGTGCGCAGCCGGGCTGGTGGGTGCAATCCGGCGGCAACTGGACGCGCAAGTGAATCCGACCCTCGTCTTCGACATCGAAACTATCCCCGACATCGCCGGGCTGCGCGCGCTGCATGAGCTTGATGACGCGGTGAGCGACAAGGAGGTGGCGGAGATGGCTTTCCAGATGCGCCGCCAGAAGACCGGCAGCGATTTCCTGCCGCATCATTTACAGCGCGTCGCGGCGATCTCCTGCGTGCTGCGCGAGGGCGACAACTTCAAGGTGTGGACGCTCGGCGAACCGGATGAGGATGAAGGCAGCCTCATCAAACGCTTCTTCGACGGCGTCGAGAAATACACGCCGCAACTGGTGAGCTGGAACGGCGGCGGCTTCGACCTGCCGGTGCTGCACTATCGCGGGATGATCCACGGCATCCAGTGCCCGCGCTACTGGGATCAGGGCGAGGACGACCGCGATTTCAAGTGGAACAACTACATCAGCCGCTACCATTCGCGCCACCTCGACCTGATGGACCTGCTGGCGATGTACAGCGGACGCGCCAACGCGCCGCTGGACGATCTGGCGAAGCTGATCGGCTTTCCCGGCAAGCTCGGCATGGATGGCAGCAAGGTCTGGGAGGCGTACCAGCAGGGCAAACTGGCCGAGATCCGCAACTATTGCGAGACCGATGTGGTGAACACCTGGCTGGTGTTCGCGCGCTTCCAGTTGATGCGCGGCCAGTTCAGCAAGGCGCATTACGAGCAGGAGCTGGAACTGGTGCGCAGCACCTTGAGCAAATCCGAAGAACCGCACTGGCAGGAATTCCTCGCGCAGTGGCCACAATAACTCCCTCTCCCTTGAAGGGAGAGGGTTGGGGAGAGGGTGTCGTTGAATACTTCCTTTCTCCCAGCCTCTCTCCCTCGAGGGGGAGAGAGGAGAGAATGAGCAGATTAGAATGTCCAACAAGCAATCGCAGGGCAACCCCGTTACTATCGAATCCATCGACCATGAGGGTCGCGGCATCGCGCATGCCGACGGCAAGGTCATCTTCATCGAGGGCGCGCTCACCGGCGAGCGGGTGACGTATTCCTCATATCGCAAAAAGAACAACTACGAGCAGGCGCAGGTCGGACAGATACTGAAGCAGTCTTTCATGCGCGTGCCGCCGAAGTGCCCGAATTTCGGCACCTGCGGCGGCTGCTCCATGCAGCATCTGGAGCCGCGCGCGCAGGTCGCGGTCAAGCAGCGCGTGCTGGAAGACAATCTGCAACGCATCGGCAAGGTCAAGGCCGAAATGATATTGGCGCCGATCTACGGTCAGCCGTGGGGCTATCGCCAGCGCGCGCGCCTGTCGGTGCGGCATGTGCTGAAGAAGGGCAAGACGCTGGTCGGCTTCCGCGAGAAGAACGGCAAATATGTCGCGGACATGCAGCATTGCGAGATATTGACGCCCAAGATCGCCGCCCTGTTGCCGCTGCTGGGGGAACTGAATGAGGGTTTCACCACCAAGGATATCCTGCCGCAGATCGAGGTAGCGGTGGGCGAGCATGTGGATGTGCTGGTGCTGCGCATCCTGCAGGCGCTCTCGCCGTCCGACGAGGCGCTGATCAGGCAGTTCGCGGACACGCATCAGGTGCAGTTCTGGACGCAGACCAAAGGGCCGGAGACGGTTGTTCCGTTCTATCCGCTGGATGCGCCGCCGTTGAGTTACAGCCTGCCGGAATTCGGTATCGTCATGCCGTTCGCGCCGACCGAATTCACCCAGGTGAACAGCGCCATGAACCGCCTGATGGTCGGTCGCGCCATACGCCTGCTGGCGCCGCAACCGGGCGAGCGCATCGCCGATTTCTTCTGCGGCCTGGGCAACTTCACTCTGCCCATTGCGCGGCGCGGCGCGCAGGTGCTCGGTATCGAGGGCAGCGATGCGCTGGTGAAGCGTGCCGGGCAGAACGCCGCAGACAACGGGTTAACCGGCAACACGCAATTCAAGGCGATGAACCTGTTCGGGATGACTGAAGCTGTTCTCGCGAGTTTGGGAAGATTCGACAAGTGGCTGGTCGATCCGCCGCGCGATGGCGCGATCGAGCTGATGAGATCCATCAGCGACGCAACCGCTCCCAAACGCATCGTGTATGTCTCATGCAGCCCGTCCACCCTGGCGCGCGACGCCGAAGTGCTGGTACATGAGAAGGGCTATGCGCTGAAGGCGGCAGGCGTGATGAACATGTTCCCGCAGACCTCGCATGTCGAATCCATCGCGCTGTTTGAAAGAGACTAAGGCCAGTATCCCGCCTGCCTCCATGCGGTCGCGCATGCCGGTGAAATGCATGGGGAGACGGTGCCGGTAGTGTAGAATGCCGCAGGGTTCCCGATCCGGGCGTTCTGCAAAAACATGAAGGCGATCTTGCCGCCGGTAAAATCCGCATCGGGCAGGGAACAAGCGTTGGCGTGGTTCTTCGTTCCCTTGATGAGGCGCGACAGCGTACCGATGGTGTCAATGTACCTCCGGCATCCGTTGCGCCCGTTCCGGGCACAAAAAGAAAATGGCCCGCTTGCGCGAGCCATCTTGAAACGTGGTGCCCAGAAGAGGCTCGGTCACACCAGCGCGACCCCGGCATCCGCTGCTGCGTGGTTGTTGCCGCTTTAGCGGCTTTACAACCACGGCGTACTCCTTGCGGGTGCAGCGGATGCCTTTCGAGTCCTGGCGCGAAGCATGCTTCGCTTTTCCGGGCACGAAAATAAAAAGGCTCGCTTGCGCGAGCCGATTTATGATTGGTGCCCAGAAGAGGACTCGAACCTCCACACCTTGCGGCACACGGACCTGAACCGTGCGCGTCTACCAATTCCGCCATCTGGGCTTTGTTGAAGGCGCGCAATTTAATAGTTAAAGGATTTATTGTCAATGAAAAAGAAGAATAATTTACGCATGCAGGACCCGCATCTGGAGCGCGAACGCGAACAATACGAGCATCCGCTGCCCAGCCGCGAGTTCATCCTGCAGGTGCTGGCCGAGCAGGGCGGGCCGGTCATCGACGAGGAGCTGCTGCATTTGCTGCACATCCAGCCGCACGAGGCAGACCTGTTCTCGCGCCGGCTGCGCGCGATGGAACGCGACGGCCAGATCATGCGCAACCGCAAGCGGGCGATCTGCGTGGCGGAGAAGCTCGATCTGGTCAAGGGCAAGGTGCAGGGGCATCCGGACGGCTTCGGCTTCCTGATCCCGGAAGACGGCAGCCCGGACATGTTCCTGAGCGAGAAGGAGATGCACAAGGTACTGCACGGCGACGTGGTGATGGCGCGTCAGACCGGCGTGGACCGGCGCGGACGCCCCGAAGGCAAGATCGTGGAGGTGCTGGAGCGTGCCAATAGCCGCGTAGTGGGGCGTCTGTACGAGGAACACGGCATCCTCTTCGTCGTGGCGGAGAACCGCCGCATCAGCCAGGACATCCTGGTCGCGCCGGGCGAGGCGGGCGGCGCCAAGGCCGGGCAAGTGGTGATCCTGGAGATCATGAAGCACCCGGACAAGCATGCCCAGCCGATCGGCCGCATCGTGCAGGTGCTGGGCAACTATGCCGACCCTGGCATGGAGATCGAGATCGCGCTGCGCAAGCACGACCTGCCGTACGACTTCCCCAATGATGCGGAGAAACAGGCCAAGCATTTCTCGCCCGAGGTCAGGGATGCAGACTGGGCCGGGCGCGAAGACATCCGCGACCTGCCGCTGGTCACCATCGACGGCGAGACCGCGCGCGATTTCGACGACGCGGTGTATTGCGCGCCGGAGAAGGGCGGCTACCGCCTGGTGGTGGCGATCGCCGACGTCAGCCATTATGTGCAGACCAACGACGCGCTGGACCGCGAGGCGATCCTGCGCGGCAATTCGGTGTATTTCCCGCGCCGCGTGATCCCGATGCTGCCGGAGGAGCTGTCCAACGGACTGTGCTCGCTGAATCCGCAGGTGAACCGGCTGTGCATGGTGTGCGACATGCATATCAGCAGCAAGGGCGATATCGGCAAATACCGTTTCTACCCGTCGGTGATGTACTCGCATGCACGCCTGACCTATAACCAGGTCGCCGAGATGCTGGCGCAGCCGGATGGCAAGCTGGCAAAGAGCAACACGGCCATCCTGCCGCACCTGCAACATCTCTACGAATTGTTCCAGAAGCTGCTGACGGCGCGCGAGAAGCGCGGCGCGATCGACTTCGAGACGGTCGAGACGCAGATGATCTTCACCGACCAGGGCAAGATCGAGCGCATCGTGCCGGTGGTGCGCAACGACGCCCACCGCCTGATCGAGGAATGCATGCTGGCGGCCAATGTGTGCGCGGCGGGTTATCTGCACGAGCACAAGCACACCGTGCTGTACCGCATCCACCAAGGGCCGACGCCGGAGAAGCTGGAAGCAGTGCGCGAATTCATGAAAGAGTTCGGCTTGCAACTGGGCGGCGGGGATGAGCCGCAGGCAGGCGATTATTCGAAGCTGCTGAAAAGTATCAAGGGCCGTCCGGATACCGGGCTGTTGCAGACCGTGATGCTGCGTTCGCTGCGCCAGGCCAAATACGAGCCGGAGAACGTCGGCCACTTCGGTCTGGGTTACGAGGCCTACACCCACTTCACCTCGCCGATCCGGCGTTATCCCGACCTGCTGGTGCACCGCGCCATCAAGGCGGTGCTGCACGGCAAGCAGTACAAGCCGGCGATGAAGTGGGCGGAACTCGGCGAGCATTGCTCGATGACCGAGCGCCGCGCCGACGATGCCACACGCGACGTCGAGGCCTGGCTGAAGTGCTTCTACATGCGCGACCACCTCGGCAGCGTATTCACCGGCACGGTCTCCTCGGTCGTCGGCTTCGGTCTGTTCGTCTCGCTCGACGACCTCTACGTCGAGGGCTTGGTGCATATCTCCGAACTCGGCAAGGACTACTACCATTTCGATGCGGCCAAGCACCAGCTGCTCGGCGAGCGTACCGGGCAGCGCTACCGCCTCGGCGACCGCGTGCGCGTGCGCGTGGTCAAGGTGGACATGGAAAGCACCAAGATCGACTTCGTGCTGGATGAGGAGACGGAGCAGGCCGAACCGGCCGCGACGCCGAAAGCGGGCAGGAAACCGGCGGCCAAGGCCTCGAAGAGGTCCTCGCCCCCTGCGGGTGCAGCGAAAGGCAAGAAGAAACATGGCTGACCTGCGCCTCATCTACGGCTTCCACGCCGTCACCTCGCGCATCCGCCAGAATCCGGAAGGCGTGCTGGAGGTCTACATGCAGGCGCAGCGCCAGGACCCGCGCATGCGCGACCTCGTCAAGCTGGCCGAGACCAGCGGCGTGCGCGTCATCCCGGTAGAGGCGAAGCGCCTCGACGGCATGGCGGGCAACGCGCGCCATCAGGGCGTGGCGGCGCGGGTGGATGCCGCGCGCCGCGTGCAGCACCTGTCCGACGTGCTGGATACCCTGGAAGAACCGCCGTTGCTGCTGGTGCTGGACGGCGTGCAGGACCCGCACAATCTCGGCGCCTGCCTGCGCAGCGCCGACGCCTTCGGCGTGCACGCGGTGATCGCGCCGAAAGACCGCGCGGTCGGCATCACCGCCACCGTGGAAAAGGTCGCCTGCGGCGCGGCGGAGACCGTACCCTACATTACCGTCACCAACCTCGCGCGCACCCTGCGCGAATTGCAGGAACGCGACATCTGGGTGGTCGGCGCGGCGGGCGAGGCGGAACAGGACTTGCACAGTTTCAAACATACCCGCGCGCTGGCTTGGGTGCTGGGCGCAGAAGGCGAAGGTCTGCGCCGCCTGACGCGCGAAACTTGCGACGAGCTGGTGCGCATCCCGATGCTGGGCAGCGTGGAAAGCCTCAACGTCTCGGTCAGCGCGGGTATCTGCCTGTTCGAGGCGCGGCGGCAGCGGGCGCAATCGTAGGTCGGATCAGGCGATAGCCGTAACCCGGCGGGTTGCCAGATAGCATGAGGGGGAGATGGACATGATGTTTCGTGATCGCGACGATGCAGCACGACGGCTGGCAGAGGCACTGGCGCAATATCGCGGGCAGAAGCCGCTGGTGCTGGCGATCCCGCGCGGTGCGGTGCCGATGGCGAAGATCATCGCCGCCGAACTGGGCGGCGAGCTGGATGTGGTGCTGGTGCGCAAGCTGCGCGCGCCGGGCAATCCGGAGTTCGCGCTCGGCGCGGTGGACGAGACCGGGTGGACTTATCTCGGTGACGACGCCGAACGGGCAGGTGGCACTTCACAATATATCGAGGCCGAGAAAGAATCACAGCTCAAGGTGATGCGCGAGCGGCGCGCCAGCTATACGCCGATACGTCCGCCGCACGATCCGGCGGGGCGCATCGTGATCGTGGTGGATGACGGCCTGGCGACCGGTTCCACCATGATTGCCGCCCTGCATGCGCTGCGCGCCCGGCATCCGCAGAAGCTGGTGTGCGCGGTGCCAGTGGCGCCGCCGGATACGCTGCAAAAGGTACAGTCCTATGCCGACGAAGTGGTGTGCCTGCACGCGCCGGCGATGTTCTACGCGGTCGGGCAGTTCTATCAATCCTTCCCGCAGGTGGGCGACGATGAGGTCATCGCCGCGCTGGCGGACAACTGATCCAGCAAAGATGAAAAAGAAAAAACCATTGCGCGTTCCCGTCACGCGTGGCCTCAAGGATATCTACGCCATGGACATGCATTCGGCCTACCAGGCCGCCTGCATGGGCCAGTTCAGCGTCATTGCCTTCAGCCGGCTGGCGGCCGCCATTTCAGTGGTCCGCTCAGCGCTGGAACAGAAACAGACCCGTATCGAAGGTGCCATCGCGACGCTGGACGAGACCATAGTCATCCTGATGAGCGTGCGCAGCCGCGGGGATGAGACTGACGTGTGGGAGCTGACCGAGAGCGAACGCCCGGCGGTGCTGGCCGGGATAGACATGGCCGAGGAATGCATCGGCACGCTGGATGTCGCGCTGCTGGAGCGGACCGCGCAGCAGTTGCTCGCGGCCATCGCGGCGGAGCCGCCGGGCGCGTAACGTCCGGCTACAGGTGCCGCGCGAACCAGTCCGAGGCAGCGCCCGCCGCCAGTTGCAGCGTGCCGGGTTCCTCGAACAGGTGCGTCGCGCCGGGGATGAGGCTGAGTTCCTTCGCGCAATCCAGCAACGCATAGGCTTCCTGGTTCAATTCGATCACACCGTAGTCCGCGCCGCCGACGATCAGCAGGGTGGGCGCGGTCACGCGCGCCAGCGCGGCGGCACCGGCCAGGTCTGGACGACCGCCGCGCGATACCACCGCCGAAACTTCATTCCCCATCTCCGCTGCGGCCTGCAGGGCCGCCGCCGCGCCGGTGCTGGCGCCGAAATAGCCGAGGCTGAGCGCCCGCGTGCGCGGCTCGTCCCGTATCCAGCGTGTGGCGGCCAGCAGGCGGCGGGTGAGCAGCGCGATGTCGAAGCGCGTCTCGTAATCCCGGTCTTCCTCGCGCGTCAGCAGGTCGAACAGTAGCGTGCCGATGCCGCGTCGTTGCAGCACTTCGGCGACATAGGTGTTGCGCGGGCTGAAGCGGCTGCTGCCGCTGCCGTGGGCGAACAGCACCACGCCTTTGGCGGACGGCGGCAGGATCAACTCGCCGTCGAGTTCGGCCCGTTTGCCATCTGACTCAACAGATTCTGCCGGAATATGCACTGTGCTCATGTCGCTCCTCTCATCACAACGGGAATGCGCCGTGCTCCGAATGCATGGTCGAATCTTTCGAAGCGCCCGGCGATTCCGGCATGGCAATCCGGGCAATGGCCGTCCGGCGTGAGGCGGTATTGCTCGATCTCATACCAGTCGCGCACGATCAGGGCGCTGCCGCAAGACGGGCAAAAGGTGGTATCGCCCTCGCGGTCGTGCACGTTGCCGGTGTAGACGTAGCGCAGCCCGGCGGCGCGGGCGATGTCGCGCGCCTGGCGCAGCGTCTCCGGCGGCGTGGCGGGGATGCCGGTCATCTTGTAGTCCGGGTGGAAGGCGGAAAAATGCAGCGGCACGTCCACGCCGAGTTCCTGTGCGATCCATGCGCTCATCCTGCCAATCTCGTCCGCGCTGTCGTTGAGACCCGGGATCAGCAGCGTGGTCAGCTCGACCCAGACCTGCGTCTCGTTGCACAGGTATTTCAGCGTGTCCAGCACCGGTTGCAGGTGCGCGCCGGTCTGTTTGAAATAGAACTCGTCAGTAAACGCCTTGAGATCGACATTGGCCGCGTCCATTTTGGCGAAGAATTCGCGGCGCGGCGCATCGTGGATATAGCCCGCCGTGACCGCCACGGTCTTGATGCCGCGCGCGTGGCAGGCGTCGGCCACGTCCATCGCGTATTCGGCGAAGATCACCGGGTCGTTGTAGGTGAAGGCCACGCTCTTGCAGCCCAGCTTCTCCGCCGTGCGCGCGATGGCCTCGGGCGTGGCCTGGTCGGCCAGTTTGTCGAAGCTGCGCGCCTTGGAGATGTCCCAGTTCTGGCAGAACTTGCAGGCGAGATTGCAGCCCGCCGTGCCGAACGACAAGATGCTGCTGCCGGGGTAGAAATGGTTGAGCGGCTTCTTCTCGACCGGATCGACGCAGAAGCCGGAACTGCGCCCGTAGGTGGTGAGCACCATCGCGTCGCCGATGCGTCCGCGCACGAAGCAGGCGCCGCGCTGTCCTTCGTTCAGCTTGCAGTCGCGCGGGCACAGGTCGCACTGGATGCGCCCGTCGTCGAGCTTGTGCCAGTAGCGCGCCGGATGGCGCTCGACGCTGCTGATCGGTTCGTCCATTCTGTCAGGTTCCCGCGAAATCGGTTTCGCGCCACTTGCTCACGGTATAGCGCGACAGTTTGATCTCTTCCGCCCAGAAGGTGTCGGGCAGGCCGGCCTTGCGTTTGAGATGAGCCATGAATTGGCGCGGCTGCGGCAGTTGTTCCCAAACCTGCGGCAGGAAGGTGCTGCGGTAGCGGCCATACTCAAAGATGATGCCGTCCACGCCGGGACGCAACTGCGCCAGCGCTGCGCGCTCGTCGCCGAAGGTCATCGCCTCGGCGGCGGACAGCAGCGAGATTTCGCACTCGGTCACGGCCAGCTCATGCCGTTGCAGCGGCGCGAAGCGCGGATCGCGAAAGGCGGCGGCGAGGGCATTGTGATGCACGTCCTCGGCGAGCGGGCGGTGCGCTTCGAGCGAGCCGATGCAGCCGCGCAGCTCGCCGCACTGCGTCAGGGTGACGAAGGTCGCGCCCGGTTCGCCCAGCCACGCCTCCTGCGGCAGCGGCGCGCGCGCCTCGCCCAGCGCAGCGGCGATGGCGCCGCGCGCGATGTCGATCAGCATCTTGCCCTTGTCCTGTTCAGTCATGGCTTACTCCTTCGGTGAAGGCGATGGACGCATAGCCCACCACGCGGTCATGCGACCCGGCGGTGTCGCCGGAGTTCCGCAGGTCGAGCAGATGCGGTGCGAGATGGTGCTTGCGCGCCGCGACGATCAGGCCGTTGATGGGCGTCGCGCCGCAGGCTTGCTCGTGGTCTATCGGCTGGCGCAGTTGCAGGATGGATTGCACGGTCGCATGGTCCACCTTCTGCGCGGCAACGTAGGGCAGGAAGTGGGACAGGTCGGAGCTGATCACGATCAGCGTCTCATCGCCGCCCCATACCGCCTCCAGCACCTCGGCGACCTCCTCGGCGGTTGCCATGCCTACTGCCAATGGCAGCAGCTTGAAATCCGGCAACACGCTTTGCAGGAACGGCAGATGCACCTCCAGCGAATGCTCCAGCGCGTGCGCCTGCGGACTGACTGTCACTTGCGGCAGATCGGCGATGGCACGCGCCGCGTCCGTGTCCAGTTCGATGCGGCCCAGCGGTGTATCGAGGGCATCCACGCCCGGCAGCGCCAGCCCGCGTACCGCGACGCGATGGGTCGGGCCGAGCAGCACCACGCGGCGGATGCGCGCGGCAACGGGGATAAGCTTGGCGTAGGCAGCCGCCGCGACCGCGCCGGAATAAATGTAGCCCGCATGCGGCGCGATCAGCGCCTTAATTTGAAATTCGCACAGCGATTCGTTTGCCCCCTCGCCCGCTTGCGGGACGTAGGCGGGGTTTCGGGAAGCATGCTTCCCACCGCCGGAGTCGGCTGGCTGTGCAAAGCCAGCCGTGGGGCGCGGAGCGGGGTTGGGGAGAGGGTTAACCAGCTCATACGGGCGCGCCTCAGCCAACAGCTGTTGCACCTCGTGCGCAAGCTGCCGGGGTTCGGCGGGATAGAACATGCCTGCGACGGCAGGCGGACGAGCAGTGGACATGGCGGTTTCCTTTTACGGAGATGGCTGCCATATGGGGGCAGCCGGGGCTGAATCAAGCCGGCGCTGATATTCCGTACCTGTTTGGTGCATTTTGGGGCGGGCACGCATGGTATTGGTGCGATATTGCCTGGGGCAGGTCTGCCATGTGAATGGAAGGGCGGTTTACTGCCATGGCATGAGTATTGCGCTATTTCACTCATGAAGCAGACTCCCAAAACAAGCGAACCGCTCCTGCGCGTATTGCTGGTGGATGAAACCCTGGAGCGCGCCGCGCTGCTCAAGCATGCGCTGGAGCAGGCCGGCTGCCGGATCGCGGCCCACGTTACCTCCAGCACCGACCTGCCTGGACTGGTGAGCGAGATCAAGCCGGATGTGATCATCCTCGATACCGATTCTCCCGACCGCGACACGCTGGAGCATCTGTGCGTGATCAGCCGCGATCAGCCGCGCCCCATTGTGATGTTCACCCATGACGACGACAGCGAAAAGATCCGCGCGGCAATCCGCGCCGGGGTCAGCGCCTATGTGGTGGACGGCCTCAAGAGCGAGCGCCTGCGCCCCATCATGGACGTGGCGATGGCGCGCTTCAACGAGTTCCAGTCCATGCGGCGCAATCTGGAAAATGCGGAAAACCAGCTTGCCGGGCGCAAGGAGATCGAGCGCGCCAAGGGCATCCTGATGAAGCAGCGCGGCTGGTCCGAGGACGAGGCCTATCAGGCGATGCGCAAGATGGCGATGGACAAGGGGATGAAATTGCCGGAGTTGTCGCGCCAGATTATCTCGATGGCGGACTTGTTGATTTGATGCCGGCAGGACTTGCTGGCATGGCAATTGCTTGATAATTATCAACGACCCAACGGCGGGTCGAGTTGAAAAGAAGTTTCGGCCAGCGATGGCCGGGGAAAAGGACAAAGGCGTCCATGTTCCGGGTTCATGCCCGGGAGATGGACGCCATTTTTTTTGCACTCACTTAAGGAGAACGCTATGCAAACCAGCAAGCTGGCAACCAGTATCAAAACGCTACACAAGCCGTCACGCCGGACTTTTCTGCATTATGGTATCGCCGGGATCGTGGCTGTATATCTTGCCGCCTTGAGTCCGGTGGGCTATGCCGCCCCCCAGGCTACGGTCGGCAAGGCCGAGAAGACTTCGTTGAAATTCGGCTTTATCAAGCTGACCGACATGGTGCCCTTGGCCATTGCCTACGAGAAAGGCTACTTTGAAGACGAAGGGCTGTCGGTCACGCTTGAGGCGCAGGCGAACTGGAAGGTGCTGCTCGACCGCGTAGTGACGGGCGAACTGGACGGCGCGCATATGCTTGCCGGCCAGCCGATAGGCGCCACCATCGGCTTCGGCACCAAGGCCGACATCATCACCGCCTTCAGCATGGATCTGAACGGCAACGGCATCACCGTCTCCAACGCCGTGTGGAGCGAGCTCAAGAAGAAGCTGCCGATGAAGGACGGCAAGCCGGTGCATCCGATCGATCCCAAGTATCTCAAGGCGGTCGTCGACGATTACAAAAAGCAGGGCAAGACCTTCAAGATGGGCATGGTGTTTCCGGTGTCCACGCACAACTATGAGCTGCGCTATTGGCTGGCGGCCGGCGGGATGAATCCCGGCTATTACGCGCCGGCCAAAGGCGATACCAGCGGTACCATCAAGGCAGACGTGCCGCTGTCCGTGACCCCGCCGCCGCAGATGCCCTCCACCATGGAGGCGGGCACCATCGACGGCTACTGCGTGGGCGAGCCGTGGAATCAGCAGGCCGTGTTCAAGGGTATCGGCGTGCCGGTGGCAACCGACTACGACGTGCAAAAGAACAACCCGGAGAAGGTGTTCGGTGTGGCCAAAAAATGGGCGGATGCCAATCCGAACACGCACATCCGTGTGGTGAAGGCATTGATCCGCGCCGGTTACTGGCTCGACGCGGAGAACAACAAGAACCGCATGGAAGCGGTAAAGATCATCTCCAAGCCCAACTACGTCGGCGCGGACGAGAAGGTCATCGCCAACAGCATGACCGGCACGTTCGAGTATGAAAAAGGCGACAAGCGTTCCGAGCCCGACTTCAATGTGTTCTTCCGCTACAACGCGACTTATCCGTACTACAGCGATGCGGTCTGGTACCTGACGCAGATGCGCCGCTGGGGCCAGATCGCGGAAGCGAAGCCGGATAGCTGGTACATGGATATGGCGAAGAAAATCTACCGCCCGGAAATCTATGCCGTTGCCGCAAACGCGCTGATCGCCGAGGGCAAGATGAAGGCTTCCGACTTTCCTGACCTCGGCAAGGAAAGCGGTTTCAAGAGCCCGCAAAGCGGATTCATCGACGGTGTCGTGTTCGATGGGCGCAAGCCGAACGAGTACCTCGGCAAGTTCGCGATCGGTCTGAAGGGTAACGACAAGCCGTAACGTAACAGGATGCCCCGGTTCAGGCCGGGGCACCCGCAACAAGTAGAGGTCAAACATGAATACGACAACACAACAATCGATATGGCAACGCCTGATGGCGCGGATGCAGTCCGGTGCTGGCGGCGAATCGAGATCGCGGATCGTTTTTCGCGCCATCTTTCCGCCGCTGCTCGGCATCATCGTTTTTCTCGGTATCTGGCATATCGGTGCGAGCCATGTCCAGACATCGTTGGGCACGCTGCCGGGGCCGGTTGCGGTGATGAAACAGGCCGGCAACCTGTATCAGGAATACCGGGACGAGCAGGTGCGCGAGGCCGAGTTTCATGAGCGCCAGAAGGTGCGCGAGGCCGAGTTTCTGGCACAGAACCCGGGAGAGAAATTCGATGGCATCAAGTACACCAGCCAGCCGACTTATCTGAACCAGATATTCACCAGCCTGTACACCGTGTTCGTCGGATTCATGCTGGGGACGATCATCGCGGTGCCGCTCGGGATACTGTGCGGATTGAACCGGACGATCCAGGCCGCGCTCAACCCGCTGATCCAGATTTTCCGTCCGGTGTCGCCGCTCGCCTGGTTGCCCATCGTCACGCTGGTGGTCAGCGCGCTGTATGTCAGCGCGGACCCGATGTTCGCCAAGTCTTTCCTGATCTCGGCGATCACCGTGACGCTGTGCTCGATGTGGCCGACGCTGGTCAACACCGCGCTGGGCGTGGCCTCCATCGACAAGGATCTGATCAACGTCGCCAAAGTGCTGCGCCTGTCCACGCGCACCAAGGTGATGAAGATCGTCATCCCTTCATCGCTCAAACTGATCTTCACCGGCATGCGCCTGTCGCTGGGCGTGGCATGGATGGTGCTTATTGCAGCTGAGATGCTGGCGCAGAACCCGGGCCTCGGCAAATTCGTCTGGGACGAATTCCAGAACGGCAGCTCGCAGTCGCTGGAACGCATCATGGTCGCGGTGTTCACCATCGGCTTCGTCGGCTTTCTGCTCGACCGCACCATGCATACCTTGCAGCAAATGGCCAGTTTCGGCCAACGTACAGAATAGGATTTTGTAGGGTGGGCAGGTTTTTCTGCCCACGCTGTTATTTCGTACCGCTTACCGCGTGGGCAGAAAAACCTGCCCACCCTACGCAAATTGGATACACGGGAAATACATCATGCCTAACGCACAACTCAAAGTTGAAGAACCCGTCGAGATTTCCTCGCCATCAACCTGCGCGCTGAGCCTGGAGTTCAAAAACGTCACCAAGTCTTACGGCACGGGTGCGCAGCGCAGCGTCGTGCTGAACGACATCAACCTCCAGATCAAAGAGGGCGAGTTCGTCGCCATCGTCGGTTTTTCCGGCAGCGGAAAATCCACTCTGATCTCGCTCATCGCGGGCCTCCAGCAAGCCGATGAGGGCGAGGTGCTGTGTAACGGCCGCTCCATCGACGGGCCGGGGCCGGATCGCGGTGTAGTGTTCCAGAATTATTCGCTGATGCCGTGGATGACGGTGCGCCAGAATGTTGCGCTTGCGGTCGATCAGGTGTTCAAGAACGCTTCAAAAGCAGAGCGCATGGCGCGGGTCGAAAAATACATCGATATGGTAAATCTCACGCCCGCCATGGATAAACGCCCCGCCGAGCTGTCGGGCGGCATGCGCCAGCGGGTGTCGGTGGCGCGTGCGCTGGCGGCCTCGCCGGATATCCTGCTGCTGGATGAACCGCTGAGCGCGCTGGATGCGCTCACCCGTTCCAAGTTGCAGGACGAGATCATCCGTATCTGGAGCCAGGAAAAGAAGACCGTCGTGCTCATCACCAACGATGTGGACGAAGGCATCATCATGGCCGACCGCATCATTCCGCTGAATCCCGGGCCGAATGCGACGCTGGGGCCGGAGTTTCCCGTCACCCTGCCGCGCCCGCGCGCCCGCACGGCGATCAATCATTCGCCGGAGTTCAAGCGTATCCGCCGCGAAGTGACCCAGTATCTGATGCAGGTCGGCGCTGAAAAGAATGCGGCGGTCGAGGGCAAGGTCATCAACCTGCCCGCAGTTCTGCCCAATACTTCGCGTGAATTTCTGGCGAATGCGTCCCGCAAGCCGCACGATGCCGTCGCGCCGAACACGGCACACTATGTCGATTTCTCGCGGGTCTCGAAAATTTATCCGACCCCCAAGGGGCCAGTCAAAGTCGTGGACGGTTTCGAGCTCAAGATACGCAAGGGCGAATTCATCTCCATCATCGGCCATTCCGGCTGCGGCAAATCCACCGTGTTGTCCATGATGGCCGGACTGAATGACATCAGCGAAGGCGTCATCGTGCTGGACGGGCGCGAAGTCGACAATGCCGGGCCGGATCGCGGCATCGTGTTTCAGGCACCCAGCCTGGTGCCCTGGTTGAGCGCCCATGAGAATGTCGCGCTGGGCGTGGAGCAGGTGTACCCGCACGCCAGCAAACAGGAGCGCAAAGACATCATCGAAAACTATCTCAGCCGCGTCGGGCTGGCCGAGGTGTGGGACAAGAAGACCGCCGAGCTTTCCAATGGCATGAAGCAGCGCGTCGGCATCGCCCGTGCGTTTGCGCTTTCGCCCAAGATGCTGTTGCTCGATGAGCCGTTCGGCATGCTGGACTCGCTGACGCGCTGGGACTTGCAGGAAGTGCTGATGGAAGTCTGGACGCGCACCAAGGTCACCGCCATGGTGGTCACGCATGACGTGGACGAGGCGATCCTGCTTGCCGACCGCGTGGTGATGATGACCAACGGCCCGAACGCCAAAGTGGGCAAAATACTTGAAATTGATCTGCCGCGTCCGCGCACGCGCAAGATGTTGCTGGAGCACCCGGACTACTACGGGTTGCGCGAACAATTGCTGAGCTTTCTTGAGGAGTGCGATCATGGCTAACCACAGCGGCAGCGATGCGCCGGAAATCAGGGAGGTCAAGGTCGGCTTCATTCCTTTGACCGATTGCGCATCGGTGGCGGTTGCTTCCCTGATGAAATTCGACGAGAAATACGGCATCAGGATTATTCCGTCCAGAGAAGCCTCCTGGGCGGCGATCCGCGACAAGGTAGTCAGCGGCGAGCTGCATGCCGCGCATATTCTTTATGGCCTGGTGTACGGCGTGCACCTCGGCATCGGCGGTGCCAGAAAAGACATGGCCGTGCTGATGACGATCAACAACAACGGTCAGGGCATCTCGCTCGCCAATCACCTCAGGGATAAAGGTGTGACCGATGGACCGTCGCTGGCCGCATTGGTCAAGGCGCAGCCCGGCAGATATACCTTCGCCCACACCTTTCCGACCGGCACACATGCGATGTGGCTTTACTACTGGCTGGCCAGTTACGGGATCAACCCGCTGTCCGAGGTCAACACCATCACGGTGCCGCCGCCCCAGATGGTCACCAACGCGCGTGCCGGGAGCATGGACGGCTTTTGTGTGGGCGAGCCGTGGAATGCGCGCGGCATCCATGACGGGGTCAGTTTCTCGGTCGCCTCGTCCCAGCAAATTTGGCCCGACCATCCGGAGAAAGTATTGGGCGCCACCGCCGAATTCGTGGAGAAGAATCCCAACACCGCGCGCGCGCTCGTCATGGCCATGCTGGATGCGGCAAGGTACATCGATGCCATGGCCAACCGCGCAAAGGTGGCCGAAATAATTTCCGGCAAGTCTTATGTCGATGCGCCGGTCGAAGTCATCGAAGGGCGTTTTCTCGGGAATTATGAAGACGGCCTGGGCAGGAAATGGCATGACCCCGATCACATGAAGTTCTTTAACGATGGCAAGGTGCCATTCCCCTATCTTTCCGACGGTATGTGGTTTCTCACCCAGTTCAAGCGCTGGGGTTTGCTCAGGGAAGACCCGGATTATCCGGGCATCGCCCGGCAGATCAACCAGATCGAGCTGTACCGGCAGGCCGCCTCACAGGTCGGGGTGGACGTACCCGCGGAGGTGATGCGCAGTTCGAAACTGATGGACGGCACGGTATGGGATGGCACGGATCCGAAGAATTATGCGGCCGGTTTCGAGATACGCGCGTAAGGCAAACTATTTTTTTAACTTGTAGAGGAGCAGTAACCATGAAACATATCAGCACCCCGTTCACGAAACAGTCTTTGACAGTCGTCACGGCAGTTTCCTTGCTGGCAGGCAGCACGCTGGCGCATTCTGCGGATACCTTCACCGAAGCCCTGACCGGCGGCAAAGCATCGGTCAACCTGCAACTGCGCTATGAGGGGGTTGATCAGGTCGGCAAGCTTGATGCCGATGCAACAACAGTGCGCGCGCGTTTGGGCTATGAAACCGCCACATTCAACGGCTTCGGTGCGATGCTTGAGGCGGAGCATGTGACGGCCCTGGGTGATAGCTATGACAGCAAAGCCAATGGGAAAACCCAATTCGCCGCCGTAGTGGATCCGGAATCCACTGAAATCAATCAGGCCTACCTGAGCTACGGCGGGCTTCCCGATACTGTCGTGAAATGGGGACGCCAGCGCCTCATCCTCGATAATGCCCGTTTCGTCGGCAACGTCGGCTGGCGCCAGAACGAGCAGACCTTCGACGCCTTTACCGTGGTCAACAAATCGTTGCCCGATACCGTGATTACGGCGGGCTACATCACCAACGCCAACCGCATCTTCAGCGACGATGCCGTTGCGACCACGGGTGCCGCAGCGGGTAATCACAAGATGGGCTCCACCATCCTCAACGCCAGCTATAAAGGATGGAGTCTTGCCAGCATCACCGGCTATGCCTACTTGCTGGATTACGATACCGCCACCGCATTCACCGCCAACACGACAGATACCTACGGCATCCGGCTGAACGGTAGCGCCCCGATGGGCGGCAACAAGCTGTTGTACACCGCCGAATATGCGCGGCAGTCGGATGGCAGCAACAATACGGTCGATTTCAAGACCAATTACATGTTGCTGGAAGGCGGCATCGATGTGACCGGCGTGGCGGTGTTCAAGCTGGGTTACGAAGTGTTGGGTTCCGATACCGGTGCCATCACCAAGGCTACCGGAGCGGCTGCTGCTAACAAGCCGTTTTCAACCCCGCTGGCGACATTGCATGCTTTCAACGGTTGGGCCGACATGTTCCTGGTCACGCCCACCAATGGTTTGAAAGACACTTATGTGTCCGCCAACACCAAACTGGCCGGGTTCAATCTGGGGGCGGTCTATCATGACTATGCCGCGGATACGGGCGCAACCACCGATCTTGGAAACGAGCTGAATCTCGTTGCAACATATGCGTTCGACAAGAATTACACCGTCGGGCTGAAGTATGCCGATTACTCCGCCGGTGATTTGTTGCCGGCAACTTACCCTGACACCAAGAAGACCTGGCTGTGGGGCGAGTTCAAGTTCTGATGCGGACTGATGGTTCCCTGAAGGAGATGAGATGACTAAAAACAGAATGCGGCTGGTGGTGATCGGCAACGGCATGGCGGGGATACGCACGCTTGAGGAATTGCTCAAGATGTCGCCGGACGAATTCGAGATCACGGTATTCGGGGCGGAGCCGCAGCCGAATTACAACCGCATCCTGCTGTCACCGGTGCTGTCCGGCGAGATGCCGTTCCATGACACGATCCTGAATGACTGGGACTGGTACCGGAAAAACGGCATTACCCTGCATGCCGGCAAGACAGTCAGCAGAATCGATCGGGCGCGCCGTGTGGTCGAAGCGGAAGACGGAATATCCGTTCCATACGACCGCCTGCTGATTGCGACCGGCTCCAACCCGATCATGTTGCCCGTTCCAGGGATCAACCTGTCCGGCGTGCTGGCTTATCGCAGCATCGACGATGTTGAAAAGATGCTGGCCGTTGCTGCGCCGGGGAAACGCGCCGTGGTGATCGGCGGTGGCCTGCTTGGTCTGGAGGCGGCGAATGGTCTGCTGTCGCGAGGGATGGAGGTGTCGGTCGTACATCTGTGCGACTGGCTGATGGAGCGGCAACTGGACAAGGCAGGCGCAGGCATGTTGCAGGAAGCGCTGGAAAAACGCGGAATGAAGTTCTATCTGTCGCGCCAGACCGAGGCTATTCTGGGCGAAGCCACCGTAACCGGATTGCGCTTCAAGGACGGTGAGAATATCCCCGCCGATCTGGTGGTGATGTCGGCCGGCATTCGCCCTAATATCGCGCTGGCCAAATCCGCCGGCATCCATTGCGAGCGCGGCATCGTGGTGAGCGACACGATGCAGACCTTCGACCCGAAGATCTATTCGGTCGGCGAATGCGTGCAGCATCGCGGGCAGACCTACGGCCTGGTCGCGCCCCTGTTCGAGCAGGCCAAGGTGGCGGCGAATCATCTGGCGCGCTATGGGAGGATGCGCTACGAGGGGTCGGCGGTGTCCACCAAACTGAAAGTGACCGGCATCGACCTGTTCTCGGCGGGCGACTTCAATCCCGGGCCGGAGGACGAAGAGTTGCTGCTGCAGGATGCGGCGCGCGGCGTATACAAGAAGCTGGTGCTGCGCGGGAACAAGTTGCGCGGCGCGGTGATGTACGGCGATACGCTGGGAGGATCATGGTATTTCCGCATGATGCGCGACGGTACCGATGTGTCCGCGATGCGCGAGCATCTGCTGTTTGGCGAGGCGCATATCGGCGATTCCGGCCACGGCGGTACTTCGGTCGTGGCAAACATGCCGGATTCTGCCGAAGTTTGCGGCTGCAACGGCGTGTGCAAGGGCGATATCGTCAAGGCCATCATCGAGAAGAAGCTGTTCACGCTGGAAGAAGTGCGCGCCCATACTAAGGCTTCCGCCTCGTGCGGGTCATGCACCGGGCTGGTAGAGGCTATCCTGGCGAACACGCTGGGGGCAGACTATTCCGCCAAGCCGAGCAAGAAACCGATCTGCGCATGTACCGAGTTTGCGCATCAGGATGTGCCGCAGGCGATCCGCCAGCGCAGCCTGAAAACCATCCCCGATCTGATGCGATTCATGGGCTGGAAAACGCCGGATGGTTGTCATATTTGCCGTCCCGCACTGAACTACTATTTGCTGGTGGCATGGCCGGGTGAGTATCGGGACGACAGCCACTCGCGTTTCATCAACGAGCGCGTGCATGCCAACATCCAGAAGGACGGCACCTATTCGGTGATCCCGCGCATCTGGGGCGGCACCACATCGCCTGCCGCGCTGCGCTCGATCGCCGAGATCGCCGAACGTCACCAGGTGCCGACGGTGCATATCACCGGCGGCCAGCGCATCGGCCTGTACGGCATCACCAAGGAGAACCTGCCGAAGATGTGGGCCGAGCTGGTGGCGGCAGGTTTCGTCTCCGGTCATGCCTACGGCAAATCGCTGCGCACGGTGAAGACCTGCGTCGGCTCGGAGTGGTGCCGTTTCGGCACGCAGGATTCCACGGCGCTGGGCATCATGGTCGAGAAGATGACTTGGGGCTCGTGGACGCCGCACAAATTCAAGATCGCCGTATCGGGCTGTCCGCGCAATTGCGCCGAGGCGACCATCAAGGATTTCGGCGTGGTCTGCGTGGATTCCGGCTACGAGATACACGTCGGCGGCAATGGCGGCATCAAGGTGCGGGTGACCGATTTTCTGTGCAAGGTCGGAACCGAGGCGGAGGTGCTGGAATATTGCGGCGCCTTCATGCAGCTCTACCGGGAAGAAGCGAACTACCAGGAACGCACCGCGCCGTGGATCGAGCGCATCGGGCTGCCTCACGTGAAGCATCACATCGTGGAAGACGAAAAAGGCCGCGGCGAACTGTATGCGCGCTTCCTGGAATCGCAGCGTTATTCCCAGGACGACCCGTGGCAGGAGCGCGCCGAAGGAAAAGAAGCGCACGAATACGTTGCTCTGGCGACAATTGCGTAGGGTGGGCACGTTTTCTGTGCCCACGCGGAGGATCGCAATTTCGTGGGGTGCGAGGTGCCTGCCGTTGGTTTGCAGCATCCGCGTGGGCACAGAAAACGTGCCCACCCTACAGACTGTGGCAAACAGGTTTTGAATTTAAGGAGTCAACCATGGACTGGATACAAATCGGCAGGCTGGAAGATATCCCGCGCCAGGGTGCGCGGGTGGTGAAGACGGCACAGGGCGAGATCGCCGTGTTCCGCAGCGTGGACGATCAGGTGTTCGCGCTCGACAATCGCTGCCCGCACAAGGGCGGGCCGCTGGCGCAGGGCATCGTGCACGGACATCGCGTCACCTGTCCGTTGCATAGCTGGATGATCGATCTGGAAAACGGCGCGGCCGTCGCACCCGATCAGGGATGTGCGCGCCGCTATGGCACGCGTGTCGAGGACGGCATGCTGTATCTCGATGCGAAGAGCAGTGAATGCAACAAAGAGTGACTGAGCCGGAAACCATCCGCACCACCTGCCCCTATTGCGGGGTCGGCTGCGGTGTGCTGGCAACGGCCGAAGCAGACGGCGGGGTACGGGTGTCCGGCGATCCACAGCATCCGGCCAATTTCGGGCGCCTCTGTTCCAAGGGAGCGGCGCTGGCGGAAACGCTGGATGTCGAAGGACGGTTGCTGCATCCCATGGTGCATGGCGAGCAAGTCTCCTGGGAGGCGGCGCTGGACCGGGTGGCCGATGGCTTCGGCAAGGTCATCGCGCAACATGGTCCCGAGGCGGTGGCGTTCTATGTCTCCGGGCAACTGCTGACCGAGGATTACTACGTTGCCAACAAGCTGATGAAGGGCTTCATCGGCAGCGCGAACATCGACACCAATTCGCGCCTGTGCATGTCCACGGCGGTGGCGGCGCAGCAGCGCGCCTTTGGCGCCGATGCGGTGCCGGTCTGTTATGAAGATGTCGAAATGGCCGATCTGGTCGTCATCGTCGGCTCCAACCTGGCGTGGGCGCATCCGGTGCTGTATCAGCGCCTCGCCGCGGCGAAACAGGCGCGATATGACATGCGGGTGGTAGTGATCGACCCAAGGCGTACCGCCACCTGCGACATCGCCGATCTGCATCTGGCCATCGCGCCCGGTTCCGATGCTTATCTGTTCAACGGTTTGTTGCATCACTTGCGCAGCGAGGACGCGCTCGACTTGGCTTATGTCGAAGCGCATGTGGAGGGTTTTGCCGCCGCGTTCGCGGCGGCGCGACCGATGAATTCGATCGCGCAGGTGGCGATGGCTTGCGGCGTGACTGAAGTTCAGATCGGCGAATTCTTCCGCCTGTTTGCCGCGACCGCACGCACCGTGACGATTTTTTCGCAGGGTATCAACCAATCTTCCAGCGGCGTGGACAAGGCCAACGCGATCATCAACGTTCACTTGGCCACGGGACGCATCGGCCGTGCCGGCATGGGGCCGTTCTCGGTGACCGGACAGCCGAATGCCATGGGCGGGCGCGAGGTGGGCGGATTGGCCAATCAACTGGCGGCGCACTTGGATTTTTCCGATGCTGCCGCCATCAAGCAGGTGTCCCGCTTCTGGAATGCGCCCAACATCGTTCGGTCACCCGGGCTCAAGGCGGTGGAGATGTTCCGTGCCATCGAAACGGGAAAGATCAAGGCGGTGTGGATCATGGGCACCAATCCGGCGGTGAGCATGCCGGACGCCGACCGCGTGCGCGCCGCCCTGCGGAATTGCGAGCTGGTGGTGGTCTCGGATTGCGTGCGACATACCGATACCACCGCCTGTGCCGACATCCTGTTGCCTGCTGCCGGCTGGGGCGAAAAGGACGGCACGGTGACCAATTCGGAGCGGCGCATTTCGCGCCAGCGCCCATTTCTTGCGCCTGCGGGCGAGGCCATGCCGGACTGGTGGATCATCACGCAAGTGGCGCAGCGTCTTGGTTTTGAGGAAGCGTTCCCCTACACGCATCCGGCGCAGATATTTCGCGAACACGCGCATCTGTCGAAACTCGGAAAAGAAAACGGGCGTGCTTTCGACATCGGCGCACTGTCCGGATTGGATGATGCCCGGTACGCGGCGATGCAACCGGTGCAATGGCCGGTGAGCCGACAGATGACAGTTGGTGCCGCAAGACTGTTCACCGACGGACGTTTCCATACCAGCGGCGGCAAGGCGCGCATGATCGCCATCGTTCCGCGATTGCCCGCCATCGCGGCAGACGGAGACTTTCCGCTGGTGCTGAATACCGGCCGCATCCGCGACCAGTGGCACACCATGACCCGCACCGGCAAAGTGCCGCGCCTGAACACGCATCTATTCGAACCCTTCATGCAGATACACATGCATGATGCAGGAGTCCTGCGTTTGCAGGACGGTGGCCTGGCACGCCTGACCAGCCGCCAGGGCAGCATGCTGGCGCGGGTACAGGTCAGCGGCGACCAGCGCATCGGCTCGGTATTCGTGCCGATGCACTGGAGCGATGCGTTTGCGAAGGCTGCACGGGTGGATGCGCTGGTAGCGCCAATCACCGATCCGGTCTCGGGCCAGCCGGAATCCAAACATACGCCGGTGCGCGTCGAGCCCTGTCAGCCTGCATGGCAGGGGTTCGTATTGAGCCGGGAGCGCCTCGATCTGGCGGGAACCAGCTATTGCACCAGCTTCCGCGGGAATGGCTATTGGCGTCACGAGATCGCCGGCGAAGCCTTGCCGGATGACTGGCGCGAATGGGTGCAAAGCGCCCGGGCCAGTCCTGGGGTGTGGCAGGAATACCGCGATGCCGCAATGGGACGCTATCGCGCAGCTTGTCTGCACGAGGGCAGGCTGGAGGCGGTGTTTTTCATCGCGCCGGATCAGCGTCTGCCGGAGCGGGAGTGGGTCGCCAGCCTGTTCGGCAAGGCCGTGCTGGATGCGGCGGATTCGGCTGCATTGCTGGCGGCGCGTCCGCCCCAGGGATCGGTGACCGATAGCGGGAGCACGATATGCGCCTGCTTCGGCGTCGGCGAAAAGACTATCCTGCATGCCATTCGCGAACAGGGATTGAACAGCGTCGAGTCCATCGGTCAGGCGCTAAGGGCAGGAACCGGCTGCGGTTCGTGTGTGCCGGAACTCCATCGCATGCTGGAGCGCCATTGATGCCCGGCTGTGGGCATGCGCCCGGCGCAGAATCTGCAATTATCAAATAAGCGGGATGGCGCTGCCGGCGCCCCTTAGCCCAGCAGATGCCGCACCATCTCGCGCTCCTCGAGCAGTTCGCGATAACTGTTATCCATATACCTGCGGCTGGAATCGCTGATCTCCAGATCCTGGACGATGTGATACTGGCCGTGGCTGCAACGCACCGGGAAACCGTAGACCACCCCCTCCGGAATCCCGTAGCTGCCATCGGACGGTACCCCCATGGTCACCCAGTTGTTGTGGTGCGCGCCGCGCACCCAGTCGTGCATGTGAAAGATCGCCGCATTCGCGGCACTCGCCGCACTCGACAAACCGCGCGCCTCGATCACCGCCGCCCCACGTTTCTGCACCGTCGGGATGAACACCTGCTCCACCCAGTCCTGATCGGCCAACAGATCGCGCACTAGCTTGCCGCGGATCTCGGCATGATCCAGATTCGGATACTGCGTGCCGGAATGATTGCCCCAGACGATCATCTTCTTGATGTCCTGAAGCGGCTGGAACAACTTCTGACCCACCTGCGCGATGGCGCGGTTATGGTCCAGCCGCATCATTGACGTGAAATTGCGCGGATCGAGATCGGGCGCGTTCTTCATCGCGATCAGCGCATTGGTATTGGCCGGATTGCCCACCACCAGCACCTTGACATGGCGCTCCGCATACTCGTTGAGCAACTTGCCCTGCTCGGCGAAGATCGCCCCGTTGGACTCCAGCAGATCCTTGCGCTCCATCCCCTTGCCGCGCGGGCGCGCCCCGATCAGCAGCGCGATCTCGGTATCGCGGAAGGCGACCTTGGGGTCATCGGTGATGATGATCTGCTGCAACAGCGGAAAGGCGCAATCTTCCAGCTCCATCATCACGCCCTTCAACATCGTCTGCGCCTGCGGTATGTCCAGCAACTGCAGGATGACCGGCTGCTCCTGTCCCAGCATGATGCCGTTGGCGATGCGGAACAGCGCGGCATAGCTGATCTGGCCGGCGGCGCCGGTGACGGTGATGCGGATGGGTGCCTTCATGCAAAATTCCTCCTGTGCGATAGTGTGCGCATGATAATTGTTTTGGTTTTCCGATGCCATGCAAAAGGTGTAGCATGGCGGCTGCCGGTTTCATGTCATCATCCGTTCGCTTCATCATCGAAAAGGTCGGTAATGGATAAGAAACGCCCCAAACATCTCGCGTTGTACCTCATCAAATTGCCGCTCCCCGGTATGGTTTCCATTCTCCACCGCGTCAGCGGCCTGCTGCTGTTCCTCGCGCTGCCGCCGCTGTTGCTGATGCTGCAATACAGCCTGCGTTCCATCGAGACTTACACGCAGCTGGCCGGCTTGCTGGCGCACCCGCTGGCGAAATTGACGCTGCTCGGCCTGCTATGGGCGTTCCTGCATCACTTCTGCGCCGGGTTGCGCTATCTGGCCATAGATTTGCACTATGTGCGCGATCTCGCGCTGGCGCGCGGCAGCAGCTGGATGGTGATCGCGGCGAGCCTGGGGCTGACCATGCTGATCGGGGTGAAACTGTGGTGAACCGCATCGTCACCGGCGCGCATTACGGCCTGCGCGACTGGCTGATCCAGCGCATCACGGCGGTGATACTGGCGGCGTACAGCGTGGCGCTGGCCGGCTATCTGTTGTGGCAGCCGTATCTGGACTACGATTCGTGGACGGGATTGTTTTCCAGCCAGGCGGTGCGCAGCTTCACCCTGCTGTTCCTGCTGTGCGTGTTCTATCACGCCTGGATCGGCGTGCGTGACATCGTGATGGATTACGTGAAGCCGACGGGTATCCGTCTGGTGATACACACGCTGACGATACTGGCGCTGTTGCTGTATGGCATCTGGTCGGTGGAGATACTGTGGGGGATGTAATGGCGGTTGCGAAGAGAACGTTCGATGTGGTGGTGGTCGGCGCGGGCGGCGCCGGGATGCGCGCGGCACTACAACTTTCCGAAGCCGGATTGAAGGTGGCGGTGCTGTCCAAGGTATTCCCGACCCGTTCGCACACGGTGGCGGCGCAGGGCGGCATCGCCGCCTCGCTCGGCAATATCGGCGCAGACAACTGGCATTGGCACATGTACGACACGGTGAAGGGCTCGGACTATCTCGGCGACCAGGACGCCATCGAGTTCATGTGCCGCGCCGCGCCCGAGGTGGTGTACGAGCTGGAACATTACGGCATGCCGTTCGACCGGCTCGACAGCGGCAAGATCTATCAGCGCCCATTCGGCGGCCACATGCAGGAATACGGCAAGACGCCGGTGCAGCGCGCCTGCGCCGCCGCCGACCGCACCGGCCATGCCATGCTGCACACGCTGTACCAGCAGAACGTCAAGGCCAATACGAACTTCTTCATCGAATGGATGGCACTGGACCTGATCCGCGACGCGGACGGCGACGTGCTCGGCGTGACCGCGCTGGAGATCGAGACCGGCGAAGTGATGGTGTTCCAGGCGCGCGCCACGTTGCTCGCCACCGGCGGGGCGGGGCGCATCTTCGAATCCAGCACCAATGCCTACATCAACACCGGCGACGGTCTGGGCATGGCGGCGCGCGCCGGCATCCCGCTGGAGGATATGGAATTCTTTCAGTTCCACCCGACCGGAGTGTACGGTGCGGGAGTGCTGATCACCGAAGGCGTGCGCGGCGAGGGCGGCTATCTGGTGAACCGGACTGGCGAGCGCTTCATGCCGCGCTACGCGCCTAACGCGAAAGACCTGGCCAGCCGCGACGTGGTGTCGCGCGCCATCGCCGTGGAGATCAATGAAGGGCGCGGCTGCGGGCCGCAGGGGGATCATATACTGCTCAAACTGGACCATCTCGGCGACGAGATTATCAAGCAGCGCTTGCCGGGCATCCGTGAGATCGCGCTGAAATTCGCCCATGTCGACCCGGCCAAGGCTTCGATACCGGTCGTGCCGACCGCGCACTACATGATGGGCGGCATCCCGACCAACTACCACGGGCAGGTAGTCGCGCCATATCAGCATGGGCCGGAGGAAGTGGTGCACGGCCTGTATGCCGTGGGCGAGTGCGCCTGCGTGTCGGTGCATGGCGCGAACCGGCTGGGCTGCAATTCGTTGCTCGACCTGCTGGTGTTCGGGCGCGAGGCAGGCAGGCAGATCATCGAAGACCTGCAAAGCCATCCTCATCCCAAGCGCTTGCCCGCCGATTCAGCCGGATATTCCTTGGCGCGGCTGGCGCGGCTGGATAACCAGAAGGACGGCGAGCGTGTTGCCGAAGTCGGCGATGCGATGCGTCACATCATGCAGAAACATTGCGGTGTGTTCCGTTTTCCGGAACTGCTGGCGGAAGGCGTGGAGCAGATCAAACAGATCGCCGGGCGTGCCGCGTGTACCGGGATCAAGGACAACAGCCGCGTGTTCAATACGGCGCGCATCGAGGCTTTGGAGCTGGACAACCTTATCGAGGTGGCGCAGGCGACCATGGTTGCCGCCGCAGCACGCACGGAAAGCCGCGGCGCGCATGCGCGCGAGGATTTTCCGCAGCGCGACGACATCAACTGGCTCAAGCACAGCCTGTATTACCGCGAGGGACAGCGCCTCGAGTATAAACCGGTGCGCCTCAAGCCGCTGACGGTGGAGTCGTTCCCGCTCAAGCCGCGGGTTTATTAGACAGTAGCTGGTAGCTGGTAGGCGGTAGCTTGTAGCTTTATAAAGTGCGCGCCTCGCGCGCGCATCTGAAAGCTACCCGCTACCAGCCACAAGCTACCAGCTCGATACTTCAGACCGGTTCCCGGTACTGCTCTTCCAGCAACTTGGCTTGCGCCGCGGCCAGACGCGCGATGGGCACACGCGGGCCGGAACAGGAGACGTAGTTCAGTCCGATGTGATGGCAGAAGTGGATGGAGCCGGGGTGTCCGCCATGTTCGCCGCAGATGCCCATCTTCAAGTCGGGGTTGGTTTCGCGGCCTCTGGTGATCGCCATCTTCATGATTTGGCCCACGCCTTTGATGTCCAGCACCTCGAACGGGTTGTCCTCCAGAATCCCGGTCTCGTTGTAGGCGGGCAGGAACTTGTTCTCGGCATCTTCACGGCTGAACGAGAAGGTGGCCTGGGTCAGGTCGTTGGTGCCGAAGGAGAAGAACTCGGCAGTTTCCGCCATGCGCCCGGCGCGCACGCAGGCGCGCACCACTTCCAGCATGGAACCGAACTTGAATTGCACGTCGATGCCGTGGGTCGCGTTCACTTCCGCATGGATGCGTTTCACGTAACTGTGAATGCGTTTGAGCTCTTCTACTGTCGCTACTTGCGGCACCATGATCTCTGGATGGATCTCGAGACCTTCCTTGGCGCATAGCGCTGCTGCTTCAAGCACAGCGCGGATCTGCATCGAATAAATTTCGGGATAGGTGATGCCCAAACGTACACCGCGATGGCCCAACATAGGGTTGACCTCGGCCAGTGCGCGCACCTTCTTCAGCACGATTTCCTTTTTGTGTATCACGTCTTCTTCCAGGTGCGATTCCTTGAAGTCGCCCAGTCCGCCCATCAGCTTGGTCAGGCCGTCGGCATATTGCTGATACAGCTTGGGGTTGAGCATCTTCAGCGTGTCCGGCAACTCTTCCAGTCCCTTGATGGTGTCGCTCAGTTGGTGCAGGTGGGCGATCTCCAGTTCGAGCTGTGCTGCCGTGGGCAGGAACTCGTGCATCGGCGGATCGAGCAGGCGCACGGTGACGGGCAGGCCCTTCATGGCCTTGAAGATGCCCTTGAAGTCGGCGCGCTGTATCGGCAACAGACGGTCCAGCGCGGACTGGCGTTCTTCCACAGTCTCGGCCAGGATCATCTCCTGCACGATGGGCAGGCGGTCGGTGCTGTTGAACATGCGCTCGGTGCGGCACAGGCCGATGCCCATCGCGCCGAACTCGCGCGCGCGCAGGGCGTCGTTGGGCGTATCGGCGTTGGCCATCACCTTGAGGCGGGAAACTTCATCAGCCCATTCCAGCAGCGTATTCATCTCCTCGGAGAACTCCGGTTCCACTGTCGGCACTTCGCCCGCATACACGTGGCCGGTGCCGCCGTCGATGGTGATGACATCGCCTTCCTGCAGCGTGGTATCCCCTATCTGCGCGCTGCGCAGCACATCGTTGATGACGATGGCTTCGCAGCCGGAGACGCAGGGCTTGCCCATGCCGCGCGCCACCACGGCGGCGTGCGAGGTCTTGCCGCCGCGGCTGGTGAGGATGCCCTGAGCCTGGAAAAAGCCGTGGATATCTTCGGGCTTGGTTTCCTCGCGCACCAGGATGATCTTCTCCCCTGCGCGACCGCGTGCTTCGGCTGTGTCGGCGTCGAACACGATTTTGCCGGAAGCCGCGCCGGGCGAAGCCGGCAGACCCTGCGCCAGCGATTTGCCGTGGAAGTTCGGCGCCAGTTGCGGCACCAGCAGTTGTTCCAGGATGGCCGGTTCGACGCGCAGCAGCGCGCGCTCCTTGTCGATCAGACCCTCGTTGAACATCTCCACCGAGCTGCGCACCATACCGCGCGCGTTCATCTTGCCGTTGCGCGTTTGCAGGCAATACAGGATGCCCTTCTCGATGGTGAACTCGAAATCTTGTACTTCGTGGTAATGCGACTCCAGCCGGTTATGCAGCGTCATCAGCTGGCGATAGATCTCCGGCATCTCCTGTTCCATCTCGGCGATGGCCTTGGGCGTGCGGATACCCGCCACCACGTCCTCGCCCTGCGCATTGACCAGGTATTCGCCGTAGATCAGGTTCTCGCCGGTGCCGGGGTTGCGCGTGAAGCCCACGCCGGTGCCGGAATCATTGCCCATGTTGCCGAACACCATGGTGCAGATGTTCACCGCCGTGCCGCTGGCCTGATCCCTGGTGATCCTGAACTGCTTGCGGTAATCCACCGCGCGCTTGCCCATCCACGAACCGAACACCGCGCCTACCGCGATCTCAAGTTGCTCATAGGGGTCTTGCGGGAAGGGCTTGCCGCTATGCTTTTGCACGATGGCAAGAAATTCGCCCGCCAGTTCCTTGAGGTGGTCTACACCTAAATCCAGATCCTGCGGCGCGCCGTATTTGCGCTTGATCGCGGCCATGCGTTCGTCGAAATGTTCGTCGCTGATGTTGAGCGCGATCTTGCCGAACAGCTGGATGAAACGGCGATAAGTGTCGTAGGCGAAACGCTCGTTGCCGGTTTGCTTGATTAAACCTTTTAGCGAGGTTTCGTTAAGACCGAGGTTGAGAATGGTGTCCATCATGCCCGGCATGGACATGGATGAACCGGAGCGCACTGAGACGAGCAGGGGGTTGTCGCCGCTGCCGAAACCCTTGCCGGTCTTTTTTTCAAGCGCCTGCATGTGGGTCTTGACGGATGCCATCAGGCCATCCGGCAGTTGGTTCTTTTCCAGGTAGGCGGTGCATGCATCGGTGGTGATGGTGAAACCCGGCGGGACATTCAGCCCGATCTGCGTCATCTCGCACAGGTTTGCGCCCTTGCCGCCCAGCAGCATCTTGTTCTTTCCATCACCCTCTTCGAATGTGTAAATGTAAGTCTTGCTGCTAGTCATGACACTCCCCTGTTCAAGTTTTAGCCCGGTTACCGGATTTTTTGTCCGCCGTTTTCATAATCCGCGCGGGTAGATGAAGCCTGCCCGCCCTGTGCCTGCTCCCGTGCTGCGGGAGCAGGCCGGGTTATGCATCGGTCGGATCTTTCCTGGAGGCGCCTCCGGTGCCGCCCGCCAGGTGTTCGAGAATCGCGTACTGTTTCTGTACGTCTGCTTCGTAGGAAGCCAGCATTTTTCCATCATCGCTATCCATCTTCTTCACCAGGCCGCGGAAGCGCGGTTCGTTCTTGATGAACTCATGGAATGATGAGGACGGTTTCTGCGAATCCAGCGCGAGCGGGTTCTTTCCATCCTGCTCGCGGCGCGGGTCGTAGCGGTACAGCGGCCAGTGGCCGGAGTTGACCGCCAGTTCCTGCTGCTGGTGTTGCTTGCTCATGTCGTAGCCGTGCTCGACACACGGGCTGTAGGCAATGATCAGCGACGGGCCGTCGAAAGATTCGGCTTCGATGAAGGTCTTCAGCGTGTGGATGTCTTTTGCGCCATAGGCGACATGGGCGACATAGACGTTGCCGTAGCTCATGGCGATCAGCCCCAGGTCCTTCTTGCCGGTGGTCTTGCCGCCGGCGGCGAATTTGGCCGTGGCGCCGCGCGGCGTCGCCTTGGACATCTGTCCGCCGGTGTTGGAATAGACCTCGGTGTCGAGCACCAGGATGTTGACGTTGCGCCCCGAGGCCAGCACATGGTCCAGGCCGCCGTAGCCGATGTCGTAGGCCCAGCCGTCGCCGCCGATGATCCATACGCTCTTCTTGGCGAGGTAGTCGGCCAGGGTCTCCAGATTGCGCGCCTCGGCGGACTTGATGCCGGCCAGCTTGCCGCGCAGGGTTTCGATGCGGTCGCGTTGGGCAAAGATGCCGGCTTCAGTGCTCTGATCGGCATTGAGAATGGCGTCGGCCAGTTCGGCGCCGATGCTGTCTTTCATGCGCCCCAGCAGTTCGAGAGCTTGCACGTTATGTTTGTCGATACTGACGCGGAAGCCCAGGCCGAACTCGGCATTGTCCTCGAACAGCGAGTTCGACCAGGCCGGGCCGCGCCCATCGGCGTTCTTGCTGTAGGGTGTGGTGGGCAGGTTGCCGCCGTAGATCGAAGAGCAGCCGGTGGCATTGGCCACCACCATGCGGTCGCCGAACAACTGGGTGGCGAGGCGGATGTAGGGCGTTTCGCCGCAACCGACGCAGGCTGAGGAAAACTCGAACAACGGCTGCATCATCATCGCGCCCTTGATGGTCGAGGTGCGCAACTGCGCGCGGTCGAATTCCGGCAGCGTGAGGAAGAACTCGAAGTTTTCGCGTTCTGCCTCGCGCAACGGAGCTATCGGGCGCATCTCGAGCGCCTTGTGGCCGTCGGTCTTGGATACCGCCGGACAGATATCCACGCACAGCATGCAACCGGTGCAATCTTCCGGCGCAACCTGATAGCTGACATGCATGCCCTGCTCGAATTCCTTGCCCTTGATCTGGACGTGCTTGAAGGTGGACGGCGCATCCTTGGCCAGTTCCGCCGGGAACACCTTGGAACGGATGGCGGCGTGCGGGCAGACGAACGGGCACTTGCCGCAGTAGATGCACAATTCTTCGTCCCACACCGGGATTTCCTGCGCCAGATTGCGCTTGTCCCATATCGCGGTGCCGGTGGGCCAGGTGCCGTCGTTGGGGAACGCGCTCACCGGCAGGCGATCGCCGCGACCGGCCATGATCTCGGCGGTGACCTTGTGTACGAATGTGGGGGCGGATGCCGGAACCGGTTCGGGCATCTTGCGGGTGCTGCTCGCAGCCGAAGGCACGTTCACCTGGTGCAGGTTGGCGATGGTCTCGTCGATCGCCTTCCAGTTCGCTTCCACTACCGCATGCCCTTTTTTGCCATAGGACTTCTCGGCGGCAGACTTGATCTTCTCGATCGCCAGTTCGCGCGGCAATACGCCGGAAATGGCAAAGAAACAGGTCTGCATGATGGTGTTGATGCGGCTGCCCATGCCGGTGTGCTTGGCGATGGTGTAGGCATCGATCACGTAGAACTGGATCTTCTTGGCGATGATCTGCTGCTGCATCTTCTGCGTCAGCAAGTCCCACACCTTGTCAGCCGCAACCGGCGTGTTGACCAGGAACACCGCGCCCTCGGCGGCGGAGTCCAGCATCTCGTAACGCTCCAGGAACACCGGCTGGTGGCAGCCGATGAAATTCGCGTCGTTGCTGCCGATCAGGTAAGGGGAATGGATAGGCTTGGGTGAAAAACGCAGGTGCGAGATGGTCGCCGCGCCCGCTTTTTTCGAGTCGTAAACGAAATAGCCCTGACCGTAAAGCTCAGTCTCCTCGCCCATGATCTTGATGGTGTTCTTGTTGGCGCCCACCGTGCCGTCCGAGCCCAGTCCGTAGAAAATGCAGCGGTTCACGCCGCGACCGGCATCGTTGCGGAAATCCGCATCCCATTCCAGGCTGGTGTGGGTGAGGTCGTCGTTGATGCCGACGGTGAAGTGGTTTTTCGGCTGGGCTTTTTTCAGCTCGTCGAATACGCCCTTGATCATGCCGGGCGTGAATTCTTTGGAAGACAGGCCGTAGCGCCCGCCCACCACAATCGGCATGGCGGTGAGCGTGCCCGCGCCGGAAGTGAAGGATTCGGCAAACGCCGTGATCACATCCTTGTACAGCGGCTCGCCGTCTGCGCCGGGTTCCTTGGTGCGATCCAGCACGGCGATGTGCTTGGCGGTGGCCGGAATAGCCTTGAGCAGTTCGTCGGCAGCGAAGGGGCGGTACAGGCGCACCTTCACGATGCCCACCTTTTCGCCATGGGCGGTCAGGTGCGCCACGGTTTCTTCCGCCGCATCCGCGCCGGAACCCATCAGGATGATCACCCGTTCGGCATCCGCTGCGCCGACGTATTCGTATAACTTGTATTGGCGTCCGGTGAGTTTGGCGAACTTGTCCATCGCCTTCTGCACGATGCCGGGCATGGCATCGTAATAGGGATTGACCGTCTCGCGCGCCTGGAAGTACACGTCCGGGTTTTGTGCCGTGCCGCGCAGCACCGGATGATCCGGCGCCAATGCGCGGGCGCGGTGGGCGAACACCAGCTTGTCGTCAATCATCTCGCGCACGACCTCGACCGGCACTTGCTCGACCTTGGCGACCTCGTGGGAGGTGCGGAAACCGTCGAAGAAATGCAGGATGGGCAGGCGCGATTCCAGCGTCGCGGCCTGGGCGATCAGCGCCATGTCCATCGCTTCCTGCACCGTATTGGAGGCGAGGTAGGCAAAACCGGTCGAGCGCGCCGACATCACGTCGCTGTGGTCGCCGAAGATGGACAGGCCCTGGGCTGCAAGCGAGCGCGCCGCCACATGCATGACGAACGGCGTCAATTCGCCGGCGATCTTGTACATGTTGGGGATCATCAGCAGCAGGCCTTGCGAGGCGGTGAAGGTGGTCGTCAGCGAACCGGTCTGCAATGCGCCATGCACCGTGCCGGCAGCGCCGCCCTCGCTCTGCATCTCGATCACTTCCGGGACGGTGCCCCACAGGTTGGGGGTGCCGGCCGCCGACCAAGCGTCGGAATATTCGCCCATCGGCGAGGACGGCGTGATCGGATAGATCGCGATCACTTCGTTGGTCAGGTGTGCGATGTAGGCGGCGGCTTCGTTGCCGTCGATGGTAACCATGTGCTTTTGCATGAACTTGCCTCTGTGATCCCGGGTTGATATTCGAAAGGCATAATTATGCTGTATCTTCCCCCTGTACCGCAAACCGATTCTGGCTCGGACGCACAGGGCATTCCTCCGATGCGGTCGGATGGCGGGCATACGCCGGAGTCGCGGCCTTTTTCATTCCCCTGCCGAATTTTCCGTTGAGCGCAGCGCGATGATGCCGCTATAATGCCCGGCCCGGTGGTCGGGCGGCGGTCCCGGAACCGCCAGTCAAACCGTCATCCAGTTCAGACTCAGGATTATCGTGATCAGGAAAATACTCGTCGCCAACCGCGGTGAAATCGCGGTCCGCATCGTGCGCGCGTGCTCGGAAATGGGCATCAAGTCGGTCGCCATCTACACCGATGCGGATCGTCATGCCCTGCATGTGAAGAAGGCGGACGAGGCCTACCACGTCGGTTCCGAGCCGGTCGCCGGCTATCTGAACGCACACAACATCGTCAACATCGCGGCCCTGTCCGGCTGCGATGCGCTGCATCCGGGTTACGGCTTCCTGGCCGAGAATCCCGAACTGGCGGAAATCTGCGCCCGCCGCGATATCAAATTCATCGGCCCGAACTCCGATGTGATCCATACGATGGGCGACAAGGTGCTGGCGCGCAAGGCGATGATCGCGGCGGGCATTCCCTGTGTCCCCGGCAGCGACGGCAATCTCGCCGATGTCGGGGAGGCGTGCGTCGTGGCAGGACAGATCGGCTATCCCATCATGCTCAAGGCCACCAACGGCGGCGGGGGGCGCGGCATCCGCCGTTGCGACAACGAGAAAGACCTGATCGGCAACTACGAGCGCGTCATCTCCGAGGCCAACAAGGCCTTCGGCAAGCCCGAGGTGTTCCTGGAGAAGTGCGTGGTCAACCCGCGCCACATCGAGGTGCAGGTGCTGGGCGACAGCCACGGCAACGTCATCCACCTGTTCGAGCGCGACTGCTCCATCCAGCGCCGCAACCAGAAGCTGATCGAGATCGCCCCTTCGCCGCAGATCACCCAGGCGCAGCGCGAGTACATCGGCGAACTGGCCGTGAGGGCGTCCAAGGCGGTGGACTACGAGAACGCGGGAACGGTCGAATTCCTGCTCGATCAGGACAATCATTTCTATTTCATGGAAATGAACACCCGCATCCAGGTCGAGCACACCGTGACCGAGACCATCACCGGCATCGACATCGTGCAGGAGCAGATCCGCATCGCCGACGGCATGGAGCTGCAATATAAGCAGGAAGACGTCGGGTTCCGCGGCTACGCCATGGAGTTCCGCGTCAATGCGGAAGACCCCAAGAACAACTTCCTGCCCAGCTATGGCAAGATCACGCGCTATTACGCGCCGGGCGGTCCCGGCGTGCGCATCGACGCCGCCATGTTCAGCGGCTACACCATCCCGCCTTATTTCGATTCCATGTGCGCCAAGCTCACGGTCTGGGCGCTGACCTGGGACGGCGTGGTAGAGCGCGGTCGCCGCGCGCTCAACGACATGGCGATCTACGGGGTCAAGACGACCATTCCCTATTATCTGGAGATACTGAAACATCCCGATTTCAGGAACGCGGATTTCAATACGGGCTTCGTCGAGTCCCATCCGGAACTGATCGAATACACCACCAAGATACCGCCGGAACTCCGGGCCGCAGCCATCGCCGCTGCCATCGCGGCGCACGAAGGCATTTGACCAACCTTACGTAACCAAGCTAACGACATGGCAAAGACACACATTTCCGAACTGGTCCTGCGCGACGGCCATCAATCCCTGATCGCGACCCGCATGCGCACCGACGACATGCTGCCCATCTGCCACAAGCTGGACAACATCGGCTTCTGGTCGTTGGAAGCGTGGGGCGGGGCGACCTTCGATGCCTGCGTGCGTTTCCTCAAGGAAGACCCGTGGGAGCGCCTGAAGAAGCTGCGCAAGGCCTTGCCTAACTCGCGCATCCAGATGCTGCTGCGCGGCCAGAACCTGCTCGGCTATCGCCACTATTCCGACGACGTGGTGCGCGCTTTCGTGGCCAAGGCCGCCGACAACGGCATCGACGTGTTCCGTGTGTTCGACGCCATGAACGACCTGCGCAACATCAAGGTCTCCGTCGAAGCGGTCAAGAAGGCCGGCAAGCATGCCGAGGGCTGCATCAGCTATACCACCAGCCCGGTGCACGACATCCCGCAGTTCGTCGCGCAGGCGCGCGAACTGGAGGCCATGGGTTGCGACACGGTCTGCATCAAGGACATGGCCGGCCTGCTCACGCCTTACTCCGCGTTCGAACTGGTCAAGGCGATGCGCGCCGCCATCGGCGTGCCGATCCACCTGCACAGCCATGCGACCTCCGGCCTGTCGGCCATGACCTTCCTGAAGGGCGTGGAAGCGGGCGCGACCATCCTCGACACCTGCAACTCCTCGTTCGGCGAGGGCGCCAGCCACTCCTCGACCGAGAGCATCGTCGCCGCATTGCAGGGCACGCCCTACGACACCGGACTTGACCTGGCCGCGATCCAGGAAGTCACCGCCTATTTCTACGAGGTGCGCCAGAAATATTGGCAATTCGAGAGCGCCTTTACCGGCGTGGACTCGCGCGTACTGGTCAACCAGGTGCCCGGCGGCATGATTTCCAACCTGTCCAGCCAGCTCAAGGAATCCGGTGCGCTCAACCGCATGAACGAGGTGCTGGCCGAGATCCCGCACGTGCGCGAAGACCTGGGCTATCCGCCGCTGGTGACACCGACCTCGCAGATCGTCGGCGCTCAGGCGGTGATGAACGTATTGACCGGTGCGCGCTACAAATCGGTCACCAACGAAGTCAAGAACTACCTGCTCGGCCACTACGGCAAGGCGCCCGGCAAGGTCAACGAGCAGATCAGGAAGCTGGCGGTCGGCGATACCGGGGTCGTGACCTGCCGCCCGGCCGACCTGCTCGAACCCGAGATGAACAAGCTCGCCATCCAGAGCGAGTCCTTCGCCAAGAGCGAAGAAGACGTACTGACCTTCGCCATGTTCCCGGAGATCGCCAAGACCTTCCTGCAGGAACGCAACGCCAACTCCCTGCAGCCCGAACCGTTGCTGTCCAAGGAGGACGTGATGACCTCCACCGAGCGTTACGCGCCCAACGAGTTCAAGGTGACGTTGCACGGCGAGACCTATCACATCAAGCTCACCGGCAGCGGCCACCATGGCGAGGCGCAGCGCCCATTCTATGTCTCGGTGGACGGCATCTCGGAAGAGGTCGTGGTCGAGACCCTGAACGAGATCGAGGTCTCCGGCGGCACCGGCAACGGCCGGAAGAAAGTCGCCGCCTCAGCCACCGGCGTCGGCCGCCCGCAGCCGACCCATGAGGGCTGCGTGGTTACCGCCATGCCCGGCACCATCGTCGAGGTCAAGGTCGAGGTTGGCGACGAAGTCGAAGCGGGTGACGGCGTGCTGGTCATCGAGGCGATGAAGATGGAGAACGAGATCCAGGCGCCCATCAGCGGCGTAGTGGTCGGCGTCCACGTCAAGAAGGGCGATAGCGTGGCGCCGGATGAGACCCTGATCGAGATCCAGTAAGTTCGGCGTGGACCGCACAGGGCGGTGGTGCCGTTTTATTGCGGACCAGGCTTGAACAAGCCGAAAGCAAATCTGAAGGCAAGGCAAACGGGAGGCTGTTGAGGGTGTCACAGCGAATGACAGCCGCTCCCAAAGCTGCCGGTCATCGTTATACCTTTGCACTCCTACTTCCTACCCGTTGCTGACATTCAGGATGATCACCATGAATGCTCACGGTTCGGCCTTTGCTGACGTTGGCATCAGTCAGGCTGAACGGCAGGAGTAATGTCAATTGCGGCCAAAGATTACACAATATTCGGACACGCCCGAATCCGTGACCTCTCGCTGACAGAGCTCTGATAATATATGTCTCGTTGATACCTAGTGATCAGTGTTGATGAGTCGCCGCCGACAGGATTATTCGAAATATCTAGGGAGCTCGGAGTGGACCGAGGTCCGAAACATCGCCCTCGACCGCACGGGAGGGCACTGTCAGTTCTGCGGAGACTTCGCCACGCAGGTTCATCATGTTCGATACCCGAAGCAATTCGGGGTGGAACACCCGAACAGCACCATTCCAGTTTGCAAACGATGCCACGATACGGCGCACGGGATCATCAAGATGACCAAGGAGCTAACGAAAGTCGAGAAATTCTCCGAAATCTCCCCAACCGGGGGAAAGCTGAATTATCTTCTTAGCGACGAGGGTCGCGTCTACGCGTCGGCCAAGTCTTGGAGCAGAGCCCTCCTTGTTCCCGACTTCATGTCGGTCAACTTCGAGACTGGCCTGGCCAGGATGGCGATCCTCAAGAAGGATTCGGCAGGAGGATCTCTCGAGATGACCTACTCAGGCGTCGGCGTGTACCGCTGGCACGCCGTGGCGGCCCAATTGAGGTCCTTTGACAAAGAGTTCAGCAACACAGGATACAAATCCCGCCCGTCCAGCGAAAGACAGCAATTGGAGAAGTTCCACGAGAACTACGAGCGGCTGACCAACTGGGGCTACGACCTGCAGGAACGGGCTATAGCCGCGATGCTGAACACAAGGAACGCGCCCTCTCCCGTCCAGGAGACCTCCGTTTCCCGCGACGCACTCATCGAGGTGATTCGGCAGGCCGTCGCTCCACGCCTTCACGAGCACGACGACAAACTGAAGGAGCACGACGCGATCATCGAGGAGATCAAGGAGGCCGTACCTACTCTGCGCAACCCAAAGGACTTCATCCCCGTGAGGCAGGCGATCCAGGAGCAGGGGCTCGATCCCACCGTGATGCCCCTCCATCCCCGCTCACGAGAGAATCTGTCTGGCCTCGCCGGGCAAATACTCAAGTCGCGCTCGGCTGAACAGGGGGAGACGATAGTCGCCCGGCTGGACGGAGGATCCGTCGCCACGACGATGAACACCTATCGGCGGGGGGACATCTATTCCGTGATTGACGAGATCATGAAGAACAAGCAAAGCTCACTTATCTGAACCATTCTTCGCATTTCTGGATCGCTCCAACCAGCGGGCCAGAAGACGGATGGTGTCATGGTTGCATGACATTTACTTTCGTGATGTAGCCATCAGAACTTGGCGTCTATGCTACGGAAGGAAGCGGCCAATGATTGCACCTGTGGAGGAATGGCAGGTAAACAACTCATTGCAGCCAAATTCTGGCTAGAGGCCCAAGGTCAGCTATGGCCGAATTCCGCGCGGTCAAAGCAATCCCACTGACGGTCTGTTGCTGGCACGGAGCGCTCAGTTACCTTGACAAGATGCTTGCCGTGAAGCGGGCATTGGGTTGTTATGCGGCAATGAAACCCGGCAGTTTCGATGCCTTCAAATCAAACGTCGCCGTAGCTCGACATCCCAGCCGCCGATTTTTTGCACCAATCAGACAGTCAGCAAAGCCGGTGGTGGATTCTTTCCAGATGAAAATGGCTTCTTCGATTGCGGGCTCATCTTCAAATAGAACATCGTTGGCATCCAGCAAACCAGAGATGGTTTCGATGATCTGATTCTTTGGCACAGAGTATCGGCTACGTAAAACCCACTCTGTTTCCATAAGCACCAATTGGTTAACAAACACGCGACTTCCCGCCGAAACTTCACGTTTGATCAGCTTGCGAGCTTTCTCAAACTGCGCTTCGTCGTCCTGCACCAAAAAACGAACAAGGATGTTTGTGTCGAT
>Ga0154346_114_pt2 | contig 57662 bp, 45 predicted proteins | sample RifGroA2_FD_115874 | JGI IMG/M metagenome (GOLD analysis project Ga0154346, IMG submission 115874) | Gallionellales bacterium GWA2_60_18 | reverse complement strand
CCATAGCCGCCGGCCACGCCTGCCTCGCCGTTCAGCATCAGCACGATATCCTCGCGCAGCGGGCGGAACCACTGATGCTGGTAGCTCAGCTTGTAGTAGCGCATGTCGAACACCGGCAGCGCGACCTCAGTGAAGGCGCGCTGCACCGTTCCTTCGGTGGTATAGATCGCGCTGTCGCGGCTGTCCCTGCCCCAGCCGACGGTGCCGGTCAGATTGGTATTGCTCGATCCGAAAGTATCGACGTATTGCGTCAGGCGCGCCGGGCTGGCCGCCAGCAGGCCGATCTGCGTCCTTTCGACCGCCAGCCCGTAGCTGATGCTCTCATCCTCCTGCGTCGGCACGCCGAAACGCACGCCGCCGCCGAGGGTATGCGAAGTGTACTGGCTCACCGCCGTGCTGCTTGAATCGACATTGCGCTTGTAGACGTCGAAACCGCGGCTCACACCGTCATCGGTGAAATACGGATTGGTGAAAGACAGCGAATAGACCTGGTTGATCTTTCCGGTGTTGATCTGCGTGGACAGATGGTTGCCGCTGCCGAACAGGTTGGCCTGCGTGACGCCTGCGCTCAGCGTCACGCCGTTGCCGCCGCTGGAAAAACCGGCGCCTGCGGTGATGCTGCCGGTAGACTTCTCCTTGACCGCGACGTTCACGTCCACCTGGTCGGGCGTGCCCTGCACCGCCGGCGTCTCCACGTTCACTTCGGAGAAGAAATCCAGTTTGTCCACCCGCTGCTTTGATCTCTTGATCTTCTCCACGTCGAACCACGCGCCCTCCATCTGGCGGAATTCGCGGCGGATGACCTCGTCGCGCGTCTTGTCGTTGCCGGCGATGTTGATGCGCCGGATATACACGCGCTGCCCGGGATCGACCATGAAGGTGAAAGCCACCTCATGCTTTTCCTTGTCCATTGCCGGGAGCGCATTCACGTTGGCGAAGGCATAGCCCTCCTGCCCCAGGCGATCGCCGATCTTCTTGCTGGCCGAGGTCAGCTCCTTGCGCGAAAAAGTATCGCCCGCTTTCACCTGGATAAGCTTCTCAAGCTCCTCCTTGGGTACCAGGGTATTACCTGCGACATCCACTTTCGAGACGGTATATTTCGCGCCCTCGGTGAAATTGAGGGTGATGTAGATATCCTTCCGGTCCGGCGTGATGGATACCTGCGTGGAATCGATGTTGAATTCCAGGTAGCCGCCGTCCATGTAGAACGAGCGCAACGCTTCCATGTCGGCGGAGAGTTTTTCCTTGGAATACTGGTCGTTCTTGCTGAACCAGCTCATCCAGTCCGGCGTGCTGAGCTTCATCAGTTCCAGTAAATCTTCTTCCTGGTAGTCCCGGTTTCCGACCAGGTTGATCTGCTTGATCCTGGAAGCCTCGCCTTCCACCACGTCGAACGTGATGCTGACGCGGTTGCGTTCCAGCTCGGATACCGTGCTGATCACGCTCACGCCATATTTGCCGCGCGCCACATATTGACGCTTCAACTCCTGCGTGGCCTTGTCCAGCAGCCCCTTGTCGAAGATGCGCGCCTCGGCCAGCCCCGCGAACTTCAGGCTCTCCCTGAGCTGGTCGTTGGGGATGTCTTTCACCCCGTTGATCTGGATGGCAGCGATCGAGGGGCGTTCCTGCAAACGCACCACCAGCACGCCGCGCTCGACCTTCAGGCGCACGTCCCTGAAGAATCCGGTGCCGTACAGGGCATGGATCGCCGCCGCCGCCTGGCGGTCGTCCATGGTATCGCCGACCTTGACCGGCAGGGCGCTGAATACCGTGCCGGCCTCGGTACGCTGGATGCCCTCGACGCGAATATCCTTGATGGTGAATGGTTCGATCGCCCAAGCAGGGGACAGACAGAGCAGGGAGATCAACCCCGCCAGTTTTCCAAGTTTCATCTTTATAGGGCGCCTCTAAAAATTCAAAGTTCTAAGCAAGACAAGGCGCGAATAAAAAATTGCGACGCAGCATATGTCTGATATGTAAGGAGTGATTTTTTGTGAGCAACGCAGTATTGCGACGAAATCTGGATTTTTAGAGGTGCCATTTTACCCTGAGATAAGGCGATTTATGTCGTTGTATATGGCAAAAATCATCAGTGTGCCGAGCAGCGCGATACCGATATTCTGGCCGACTTCCCAAATCCGTTCGGGCAGCGGCCTGCCCCTGGCCAATTCGGCGACATAATACAGCAAGTGTCCCCCATCCAATAAGGGAATGGGCAGCAGGTTCAGCACCCCCAGACTGATGCTGATCAGCGCCAGAAAACCCAGATAGGCCGCCAGACCCATTTCGGCGGACTGCCCGGCATAATCGGCGATGGTGATCGGCCCGCTGAGGTTCTTCATCGACACTTCGCCCAGCAGCATTTTGCCGAGCATCTTCAGGCTGATGATCGACGTCTCCCAGGTCTTGCGCAATGCCTGCGCAAAAGCCGCGGCCGGCGCATAACGCACCTCGGTCAGCATCGCCTCCCACGCCGCATGATCCACGCGCGGAGCCGCGCCGATCTTGCCGACCTGCTTGTCGCCCTCCGCTACCGGCTGCGGCACGACGGCCAGTTTCAGGGTCATTTCGCCGCGCTGGATGTCGAGTTGCATGGTCTGCCCGGGATGCGCGCGCACCGCCTCCACCAGCTCGCTCCAGCGCTGCAACGCCACGCCGTCGGCGCGCAGGATGATGTCGCCCTCCTGTAACCCGGCCTGCTGCGCGACACTGCCCTCCGCGATCTTGCCGATGAGCGGCAGGAGCACCGGCTGATGCAGGCGCAACCCGAGCTTGTCGAGGAACTCCCCGTCCAGATCCTTCGCCTCCATCCCGCGCATGTCGAGCAGGTGGAACAAGCGGCCACCCAGAGCACTGCGCCCCTCAATCCTTACTTCGGCCTGTTGCAGGGATCGCTCCAGCAGCATCCAGCGCAACTCCTGCCAGCTCGGCACGGCTTCGCCGTCGATACTGAGGATGGTCTCGCCCGGCTGCATCAGCGCGATGGCCGCCGGCGTGTCCGGCGGCACCTCGCCCAGCAGCGGTTTCAGTCCCGGTACGCCATACACGAACAGGACGCAGTACAGCACAATGGCCAGCAGAAAGTTGGCCAGCGGTCCGGCCGCCACGATGGCCATGCGTTGCAGCACCGGTTTGCGGTTAAAAGCGCGATGCAGCTCTTCCGGCGCAACCTCGCCCTCGCGCTCGTCCAGCATCTTGACGTAGCCGCCCAGCGGAACCGCCGAGATCACCCATTCGGTCTCGCCCCCGGCAAAATGCCTGCGGTAGATCACCTTGCCGAAGCCCACCGAAAAACGCAGCACCTTGACGCCGCAACGGCGCGCGACCCAGAAGTGTCCCAGTTCGTGGAACACCACCAGCAAGGCGATTGCGCCGATGAAGGCAAGCAGGGTGATCATAGTCGGTAGTCGGTAGTCGGTAGTCGTTAGTCGGCAGACGGCAGACGGCAGACGGTAGTCGGTAGTCGGCGTTGTCCGCTGCGCGGAATTATTTTAACTACCTACTAACGACTAGCGACTAACGACTGAATTTGTTGATGCGCGATGCGGCGCGCATCGGCATCGGCGTTGAGCACATCCTCCAAGCAACCGGCAACACCGACCGGAAGCCTGTCCAGCACGCCTTCGATGATACGCGGGATATCGGGAAAGGCAATGCGCCGTTCGAGGAAAGCCGCCACCGCCACTTCGTTCGCCGCATTCAACAGCGCCGGCGCCGTGCCTGCCGCGCGCAGCGCCCGGTAAGCCAGCGCCAGGCAGGGGAAGCGCGCGAAGTCGGGGGCCTCGAAATCCAGCGTCGCCACCTTGAACAGGTCGAGCGGCGCGACTCCGGCGCCGATGCGCTCCGGCCATGCCAGCCCGTAGGCGATCGGCGTGCGCATGTCGGGATTGCCGAGCTGCGCCAGCATCGAGCCGTCCACATATTGCACCAGCGAGTGGATCACGCTCTGCGGATGCACCACCACCTGGATGTCGTCGGCGCCCGCGTTGAACAGCCAGTGCGCCTCGATCACCTCCAGTCCCTTGTTCATCATGCTGGCGGAATCGACCGATATCTTGCGCCCCATGCTCCATTTCGGGTGGGCGCAGGCCTGCTCCGGCGTGACGTTCTGCAACTCTTCCGGCGGCGTGTTGCGGAACGGGCCGCCCGAGGCGGTGAGCAGGATGCGGCTCACGCCGTTGCGCGCCAGATCGCCGTCGTAGCCACGCGGCAGCGCCTGGAAGATCGCGTTGTGTTCGCTGTCGATCGGCAGCAGCACGGAACCGCTGGCACGCACCGCGTCCATAAACACCGCGCCCGCCATCACCAGCGTCTCCTTGTTCGCCAGCAGGATGCGCTTGCCGGCGCGCGCCGCCGCCAGCGTGGGGCGCAGCCCGGCCGCGCCGACGATGGCCGCCATCACCGCATCCACTTCCGGCAGCGCCGCGACCTGTTCCAGCGCTTCCATGCCGCACAGCACTTCGGTCTGCGCCCCGGCTTCGCGCAGCGAGCGGCGCAACTGCGCGGCAGCCGCCTCATCCAGCAGCACGGCATAACGCGGCCTGAATTGCAGGCATTGGCGGAACAGCGGTTCGTCCCGGCTGTTGGCCGTCAGCGCGACGACCTTGAATCTGTCCGGATGGCGCGCCACCACATCCAGCGTGCTGACGCCGATGCTGCCGGTGGAACCGAGGACGGTCAGGTTTTGCATGGCTTCAATTCAGATTCTGGAACAGCATAGCCAGCGCGGCGAGCGGCAAGGTAGAAGTCAGCGCGTCGATGCGGTCGAGCAGGCCGCCGTGCCCCGGCAGCAGCGCGCCGCTGTCCTTCACGCCCGCCTGACGTTTGACCGCCGACTCGAACAAGTCGCCGATCACCGCCAGCACCACCCACCACCACGAGGCCAGCAACAACGGCGGCAGCACTTCGCGGCTGGAGAAATGGGGGCTGAAGCCCCACACCAGCACCACATAGACCGAGACGCCGAACATCGCGCCCGCCACCCCTTCCCAGGTCTTGCCCGGGCTGATCGCCGGCGCCAGCTTGTTCCTGCCAAAGCGCCGCCCGGCGAAATAGGCGGCGCTGTCCGCCACCCACACCAGACACATCACGAACAGCAACACCCACGGCGCCGGATCGGCCGCGCGCAAATCGATCATCGCCAGCCCGGTGGGAATCAGCACCGCCCAACCGACCAGCGCCATCAGCCAGGGTTGTTCCACCTTCCATCCGGCCATCATCCAGCTCGGCGCGGCGACCAGCCACAACAGCGCCGCCACGGAATACACCGCCAGATGGATGTTCTGTCGCATCGCCTCTGCCGTGGTGCTGTCCAGCCACAACAGCGCCAGCATCAGCAGCAGGGTCAGCGCCCAGTACAGCGTCGCCCTCCTGCCGCTCAGACGGGACAGGCGCGCCCATTCGGAAGCGCCCTGCATCACCATCGCCAGCACCAGCACCGCCCACGCCAAGGGTGGCAGCATGAACAGCGCGGCCAGCAGCAGCGCCAGCAGGATAGCGGCGGTGATCACGCGCGACTTAAGCATCCGGTTTCCCCTGTTGCGCCTCCTGCAACTGGTCGCTGGTGCGCCCGAAGCGCCGCTCGCGCTTCTGGTACGAAGCGATCGCCTGTTCCAGTTCCGCACGCCCGAACGCCGGCCACAGTACATCGGTGAAGTGCAGCTCGGTATAGGCGAGCTGCCACAGCATGAAGTTGCTGATGCGCTGCTCGCCGCCGGTGCGGATGAACAGGTCCGGCTCGGGTACATCGCTCATCGAAAGATAGGGCGACAGGTCATCTTCGGTGAAACTCTGCGCCAGCTCCGGATGCTCTTTGAGCATGGCCTGTACCGCATTCATCATGTCCCAGCGCCCGCCGTAGTTGGCGGCGACGGTCAGTGTCAGCGCGGTGTTGCCGGCGGTGAGCTGTTCGCCTTCGAGGATGGCATTCCGGAGTCTTTCGTCGAAGCGGCTACGGTCGCCGATGATGCGCAGGCGGATGCCGTTCTTGTGCAGGTTGGCGACTTCGCGCTCCAGCATCTTCATGAACAGCGACATCAGGAAGGAGACTTCATCAGCCGGGCGACGCCAGTTCTCGCTGCTGAAGGCGAACACGGTGAGGTATTCCACGCCCAGGCTGCGGCAAGCCTTCACCACCTCGCGCAGAGCCTCGACGCCGCGCTGGTGCCCCATGATGCGCGGCATGAGCCGGTTCTTCGCCCAGCGCCCGTTGCCGTCCATGATGACGGCGATATGGCGCGGGACACTGGGAATGTCGGGGATGCTGCGGGTCGAGCTTTGGGATTGCGCCATTGGAAATCCTTGTAGGCTGGTAGCTCGTAGCTCGTGGCTCGTAGCTTTATATGCCGCGCGCGAAGCGCGCACCTTGATAAGCTACTGGCTACAAGCTACCAGCCACAAGCTAAACCGCCATCAGGTCGGTTTCCTTGGCCGCCAGCGCCTTGTCGATCTCGGCGACGAAGCGATCGGTCAGTTTCTGGATCTCGTCCTGCGTGCGGCGTTCGTCGTCCTCGGATATCTCTTTTTTCTTGAGCGCATCCTTGAGATGCGTGTTGGCATCGCGGCGGATATTGCGTACCGCGATCTTGGTATCCTCGCCTTCCGACTTCACCACCTTGATCAGGTCGCGGCGGCGCTCCTCGGTCAGCATCGGCATCGGCACCCGGACCAAGTCGCCGTTGGTGGCGGGATTCAGCCCGAGGTCGGAGTCGCGGATGGCCTTCTCTACCTTGGCGACCATGTTCTTTTCCCATACCTGCACGCCGATGGTGCGCGCGTCCACCAGGGTGACGTTACCCACCTGATTCACCGGCGTCGGATTGCCGTAGTAGTCCACCATCACATGATCCAGCAGCCCGGTGTGGGCGCGCCCGGTACGTACCTTGCCGAGGTCAAGCTTCAGCGCCTCGAGCGATTTCTGCATTTTCTGTTCGGTCGTCTTTTTGATCTCGGCAATCATGTGCTATCTCCTGAATCAATCAACTCGTACCAGCGTCCCTTCGCCCTCGCCCATCACCACCCGCTTCAACGCACCGGGCTTGAAGATGCTGAACACGATGATCGGCAGCTTCTGGTCGCGGCACAGCGTCAGCGCCGTGGCGTCCATCACCTTGAGATTCTTGCCGATCGCCTCGTCGAAGCTCAGACTCTGATAGCGAATCGCATCCGGGTTTTTCTTGGGATCGTCGGTATAGACGCCGTCCACCTTGGTGGCCTTGATCACCACGTCGGCGGACATCTCCACGCCGCGCAATGCGGCGGCAGTGTCGGTAGTGAAGAACGGGCTGCCGATACCAGCCGCGAAGATCACCACCTTGCCGTCTTCCAGATAGCGCAACGCCTTGCCGCGAATGAACGGCTCGGCGACCTGCTCCAGACTCAACGCGGACTGCACGCGGCAGTCCAGCCCGGCACGCTTCATCGCATCCTGCAACGCCATCGAGTTCATCACCGTGGCCAGCATCCCCATGTAATCGGCGGTCGCGCGATCCATCCCGGCCGCGGCCGGCGCCACGCCGCGGAAGATGTTGCCGCCGCCGATCACCAGCGCCACTTCCACCCCCAACCCCACCACTTCTGCGATCTCCGCCACGATGCGTTCGATCACGGCACGGTTGATGCCGTAGCTGTCCTCGCCCATCAGGGCCTCGCCGGACAGCTTGAGCAGGATGCGTTTGTAGGCCGGGGCGCTCACGCTGTTCAACCCTGTGCGGCAGCTACTGCGGCGGCCACTTCAGCCGCATAGTCTTCCACTTTTTTCTCGATGCCTTCGCCCACCACGAACATCTGGAAGGCAGTCACCGAGGCGTCCTTGCTCTTCAGCAATTGCTCGATGGTCTGCTTGCCATCCTCGGCCTTGACGAACACCTGCCCCATCAGGGTGACTTCCTTGAGGAACTTCTGCACCGTGCCTTCGGCGATCTTTTCCAGCATCGCATCCGGCTTGCCGGCTTCGCGCGCCTTCTCGATGGCGATGCGGCGTTCGGTGGCGATCTCTTCCTGGTTCACGCCGGAAGCGTCGATGGACTTCGGCTTGCTCGCCGCGATGTGCATACAGATGTCGCGTCCGAGCGTATCGTCGCCGCCGGCGAAGTTCAGCAATACGCCGATCTTGCTGCCGTGCAGGTAGCTGGACAGCTTGCCGGTGCTGGTCGCATAGCGCTCCAGGCGACGGATGGTGACGTTCTCGCCGAGCTTCATCACCAGCGCCTTGCGGGTTTCTTCCACGCTGCCGGAACCATTGGCAAGCGCCATAGCAGACAATGCCTCGATATCGGTCGGATCGTTCTTCGCCACCGTTTCGGCGACGTTCTTCGCGAACGCGATGAAGTCGTCGTTCTTGGCCACGAAGTCGGTCTCGCAGTTGACTTCGACCACGGCGCCGCTCTTGCCGTCCGGCGCGATGAACGTGCTGATCACGCCTTCGGCGGTCACGCGCGACGAGGCCTTGCTCGCCTTGGCGCCGCTCTTGATGCGCAGCTGCTCTTCGGCAACCTTGAAGTCGCCGTCGGCCTCGACCAGCGCCTTCTTGCATTCCATCATGCCGAGACCGGTCGCCTCGCGCAGTTCCTTGACCATGCTTGCAGTAACTTCTGCCATTTCTTCACTCCACGAATCTAAAAAAACCTACAAAAAAAGGGGCTCGCGCCCCTTTGTGCGCCTGACCCTGACTCAAGCAGCCTGTTCGGCTTGCGCGACCTGTTCGACCAGTTCGTTCAGCGCCTGCGCACGGCCTTCCAGCACCGCGTCGGCGATGCCGCGCGCATACAGGCGGATCGCCTGCGTGGAATCGTCGTTGCCCGGAATGATGTAATCCACACCCAGCGGGGAATTGTTGGTATCGACAATGCCGATCACCGGGATGCCCAGCTTCTGCGCCTCGACGATGGCGCCCTTCTGGTAGCCGACGTCGATCACGAACAGGGCAGCCGGCAGACCTTGCATATCCTTGATGCCGCCCAGGCTGCGGTCCAGCTTTTCCAGTTCGCGCTTCATCATCAGCGATTCTTTTTTGGAAATCTTTTCGGAAGCGCCTTCGGCGGTCAGTTCCTCCAGCTCGCGCAGGCGCTTGATGGACAGCTGCACGGTCTTGTGGTTGGTCAGCATGCCGCCCAGCCAGCGATAATTGACAAACGGGGAGTCGGCGCGCACCGCTTCTTCCTGGATGATGTCGCGTGCCTGACGCTTGGTCGCCACGAACAGGATTGCACCCTTCTTCGCCGCCAGCTTGCGCACGAAATTCTCCGCTTCGGCGAATTTCACCACGGTCTTTTCCAGGTTGATGATATGGATCTTGTTGCGATGCCCGAAGATGTACGGCGCCATCTTGGGATTCCAGAAACGGGTCTGGTGACCGAAATGGACACCGGCCTCCAGCATTTGACGCATAGTTACAGCCATGATTACTCCTGAGTAAGGGTTATGAACTACCACTCGCCAGCCTGACTCCTGAGAGCACCCCAACTTGCGCGAGCGGGAAATTAGCTCCGGCCTATTCCGGAGCGGCGCGCATTCTAGCACCAAGCCGCACTTCGCTCAACCTGAATCCCGACCAACTGGCAGCTAAAGCTTATCGGCCCCATGTTTGCATCCAGCTGGCTAAAACAAATCGGCTCATGTACCTTAGCCAATACCCGGACGCGAAACAAACTAGCCATCCCGGCAGGGTCTTGCGCCAAGCACCGGCCCACCACCCCACATCACAGAGGACAGCACATGAAAATAGGCATCCCCAAAGAGATCAAGACCAACGAAAACCGTGTCTCGCTGGTACCGGCCGGTGCAGAGGCTTTGACATCGGCAGGCCATTCGGTGATCGTGGAAACGGGGGCGGGCCTGGGCAGCGGTTTCAGCGACGCACAATATCTGGCTGCCGGCGCGCAGATCGCGAAGGATGCCGATGCGGTCTGGGCGGCATCCGAGCTGATCGTAAAAGTGAAAGAGCCGATCGAAGCGGAGTGGAAACGCATCAGGCGCGGCCAGGTCGTTTTTACCTACTTCCATTTTGCCGCCAGCGAGCAGTTGACCAGGGCGCACATGGCTTCCGGTGCGGTTTGCATCGCTTATGAAACGGTCGAGTTGCACTCGCGCGAGCTGCCGTTGCTGACCCCCATGTCGGAAGTGGCCGGACGCATGGCGGTGCAGGAAGGCGCCAAGTATCTGGAGAAGCTGAATGGCGGGCGCGGCGTCTTGCTGGGCGGCGTGCCCGGTGTGCCGCCCGCAAGAGCCGTGATACTCGGCGCCGGCGTGGTCGGCGTGAATGCGGCCAAGATCGCTGCCGGCATGGGTGCCAGCGTCGTCATCCTCGACGTTTCGCTGGAAAGGTTGCGTTACCTGAGCGATGTCATGCCGGCCAACGTGCAGTTGGTTTTCTCGAACCGGCACAATCTGCTGGAACAGATCGCCGCTGCCGACCTGGTCGTCGGCGCGGTGCTGATCCACGGCGCCATTGCCCCCAAACTGATCCGCCGCGAAGACCTCAAGGCGATGCGCCAGGGGGCGGTGATCGTGGATGTCTCGGTCGATCAGGGCGGTTGCGTCGAAACCACGCGTCCGACCACGCACGAGGACCCGACCTTCATCGTGGACGGCATAGTCCACTACGGCGTGGCCAACATGCCCGGTGCGGTACCGATCACCTCGACGCTGGCGCTGACCAACGCCACCTTGCCCTATGTGCTGAAACTGGCGAACAAGGGATACCGGCTGGCACTGAGGGAGACGCCGGAACTACTCAACGGACTCAACATCATCGGCGGCAAGATCACGCACCGCAAGGTCGCCGAAGCGTTCGGCCTGGACTACCACCCGGCGGAATCTTTTCTCGACTGACGCCCGGACACCAAAGAGACAGGCTGCCTCCCAAAAGCCTGTTTCCGCTATTCGCGCAATATCGCCAGCGGCGACAGGCTGGAGATGCGGCGCGTGCCCAGCCACCCCGCCAGCGCCACCGCCACCACGCCGCCGAGCACGCCGACCGGCCAGATGGCGATATCCGGACGATAGGGTATCTCTAGGACAAAGCGCGCCAGCACCCAGCCCATCAGCACCGCACCCGCAGCAGCGAACAGGCCGCTCAGGCCGCCCAGCACGGCGAACTCCGACAGGTGCAGCCGCCTCAGGTAGTGCCCGTCCGCTCCCAGCGTGCGCAGCACCGCCGCCTCGAAGCGGCGCTCGTCCTGCGTGGCGAGCAGCGCGGCGTACAGCACCGCGAAACCGGACAGCAGCGTGAACAGGAACACCGCGCCCATCACCCGGGTGATCTGATCCATGATGTGGCGTACCTGCGCGATCACCGCGCCGGTGTCGATCAGCAGCAGGTTGGGGAATTCGCGCACCAGCCGGTCGCCCGCGCGCAGCTTGTCCGGCGGCAGATGGAAACTGGCCAGATAGCTCGCCGGATAGTCCCCGAGCAGCTCCGGCGTAGCGATCACGAAGAAATTCACCCGCATCGAATCCCACTCCACCTTGCGCAAGCTGGTGATACGCGCGCTGAAAGAAGTGCCTGCCACGTCGTAGGTCAGCATATCGCCGAGCCGGAGACCCAGCGTTTCGGCGATACCCTCCTCGACCGACAACTCACCATTCGCCCCCGCAACCCACCACTTGCCGCTCACCAGTTCGTTCCACTCCGGCATGTCATCCATGTACGACAGGTTGAATTCGCGCTCCACCAGCCGGCTCGCGCGCGAGTCGGCGTAACTGTCGCCATTGACGGGCCTGTCGTTGATCGCGACCAGCCGCCCGCGCACCATCGGCTGCAACTGCGGTTGCGGCAGTTGTTCGCGCGCGAAGAAATCCAGCACTGCCTGCCGCTGATGCGGCTGGATGCTTACCACGAAGCGGTTCGGCGTATCCGGCGGCAGCTTGTCCTGCCAGCCCTGCAACAGGTCGGCGCGCACCAGCGTCAGCAGCAGCAACGCCATGCCGCCCAGCGCCAGCGCGACGACCTGCAGCGCGTTGCCGCGCCCATGGCGCACCAGATTGTTCAGCGCATGGCGCCAGCGCACTCCCGGATGCGTGACGTGGCGCGCCAGCGCATTCAGTATCAGCCAAGCCAACGCGCCGAACACGGCCAGCCCGACGAGCAAGCCGCCCAGCATCGCCAGCCCCAGCCTGGCCGAGCCGGAATGCCACAGGAACAATCCGGCCAGCACCAGCACGGCCAACCCATAGGCCAGCACCGCGTTCGGCGGCGGCACGCCCAGTTCGCGGCGCAGCACGCGCAATGGCGATATCCGGCGCAATTGCAACAGCGGCAGGAAGGCGAAGCCCAGCAGCAGCGCGAAGCCGCTGGCTGCCGCCTTGAGCGCGGGCAATATGGAAGGCTGCGGCAGATCCGCCTCGCGCATGGTCTCGACCAGCCAGACCAGCAGCGCCTGCGTGGCATAACCCAGGACACAGCCGAGCAACACCGCGCCCGCCCCGACCAGGATGAACTGATACAAGAACAGCCGCAGCACCTGCCCCTGCTGCGCGCCGAGACAGCGCATCACCGCGCAGGTATCCAGATGGCGCAGCACGAAACGCCGCGCCGCCAGCGCCAGCGCCGCGCCCGCGAGAATGGCCGCAGTCAGCGCGGCCAGGCCGAGAAAATGCTCGGCGCGCTCCAGCGCATTGCGTATCTCCGGACGCGCATCGCGCACATCCTCCAGCCTCTCGTTACCGGACAGTTGCGACTTCAACCCGTCGCGCAACGCAGCCACCAGCACCGCCTCGCCCGCCACCATCAGGCGATAGGTGATGCGACTGCCTTCCTGCTGCAAGCCGGTCGCGGCCAGGTCCTGCCTGTTCATCAGCACGCGCGGCGCGAAACCGGAGAAACCGATGGACAGGTCGATGTCCTTCACAATGCGCGCCGCCACCGTGAAGCGCCGCGCGCCGATGCCCACCTCGTCGCCCACGCGCAAGTCGAGGCGGCGCAGCAGCCGCTCATCCGCCCACACCGTGCCGGGCGCGGGAATGCCGCCACTCCCCTCGCCCGCAGGCGGGAGAAGGGGCGGGGGTGAGGGCGGTTCGATCTCGATCTTCCCGCGCAACGGATAACCTCGCTCCACCGCCTCTATCCTGGAGAGCAGCGCCTGCTCGCGGAACGTCACCATGCTCTGGAAGCTGCGGCTCTCGATGGCACGCAGGCCGCGCGCCTCGGCGCCTGCACGATAGCCCGGCGGCAGCGGGCGGGACGAAGTGATGCGCAGGTCCGCCCCGATCAGGCTGGTCGCCTCCTGCTGCAAGGCTTGCCGCACGCGGTCGGCGAACAGGCCGACGGTGGCGAGGCTGCCCACCGCCAGCAGCAGCGCCAGCAGCAGCACGCGCCATTCCCCGGCGCGCCAGTCGCGGCGCAACAGATTGAGGGACAGGAGCAGGTTCATGTTCTATCGGCTGGAATCATCAGTCTCGCGGCCCGCGCAATATCGCTGCCGCACTATAACGCCGCGCCTGGCAGGAAGCCATACACCTTGCGCCCGGCAATTCTCCTTGGAAAACGCTGAATAAATGCCTGCGCGAGCGAATCGCTGCGTTGCGCGGTGCTCGGAATCCTCATGTACTTCCATGTACACTGCGGTTCCTGCGCTCCGTGCGCCTTGCGCTTCATCCCGCTCGGCGATTTATTCAGCGTTTCCCTTACTCGCCCGAACATCGGGCAGCCGGAAACAGCCGCTTTGCGATACCATCACGGCTGAGAACCCATTACCGTCCCCGCCGTGTCCGCCGAAGTCGAACGTTTCTTTTCCGATCAGAGTCCGCTTGCCGCCGAGGTCGCCGCTTTCCGCCCGCGCGCGCAGCAGCGCGAGATGGCGCTGGCCGTGGCCGAGGCGATACGCGACAACGCGATCCTGGTGGTTGAGGCGGGCACCGGGACGGGCAAGACTTTCGCCTATCTGGTGCCCGCGCTGCTCAACGGCGGCAAGGTGATCATCTCGACCGGCACCAAGAACCTGCAGGACCAGCTGTTCCAGAAAGACCTGCCGATGGTGCGCGACGCGCTGAAAGCGGGTGTATCGGTGGCGTTGCTCAAGGGGCGCGCCAACTATGTGTGCCACTATCATCTGGAACGATCTCAGAACGACGGGCTGTTCAAGACGCGCGAGGACGTGCGCCATCTCGACAGGATCGTGAAATATGCCAAGGTGACGCAAAGCGGCGACAGGAGCGGGCTGGCCGACGTGCCGGAGAACGCGCCGATCTGGATGCATGTCACCTCGACGCGCGACAACTGCATCGGTCAGGAATGCCCCAACCACAAGGATTGCTTCGTGCTCAAGGCGCGCAGCGAGGCGATGAAGGCGGATGTCGTGGTGGTGAACCATCACCTGTTCTTCGCCGATGTGATGCTGCGCGACGAGGGCGTGGCGGAACTGCTGCCGGCCTGCAACACGGTGATCTTCGACGAGGCACACCAGTTGCCGGAAACCGCCAGCCTGTTCTTCGGCGAAAACCTGTCCACTTCGCAACTGCTCGAACTTGCCAGCGACACCCGCATCGAGACTGCCGCCGCAGCCAAGGATTTCGCGCCGCTGCCCAAGGCGTGCGACGAACTGGACAAGGCTGCGCGCGACCTGCGCCTGGCATTCAAGAAGGAAGGCCGCCTGCCCGCCAGTGCCGCAGAAAATTTCAAGGAGTTCGCGCCCGCACTGAAGACGCTGGGCGAGAAACTGGCACAGCTTTCCGGCTTGCTGGAACAACAGGCGGAGCGCGGCGAAGGGCTGGATAATTGCTGGCAGCGCGCACAGGCACTGGCGCAGCAACTGGGCAAATGGCAAAAGGGCGACGAACCGGACCAGGTCAGATGGCTGGAAGTGTTCCATCATTCGCTGCAACTCAACACCACGCCGCTGTCCATCGCCGAGATATTCGAAAAACAGATCGGCGGCAGCGCACGCGCCTGGATCTTCACTTCCGCGACGCTGGCGGTGAAGCAGGATTTCTCGCACTACCAGACCGAGATGGGGCTGCTCAAGGCCAGTACCGCCTGCTGGGACAGCCCGTTCAACTACGGCGAACAGGCCTTGCTGTATGTGCCGCAGAACCTGCCGGAGCCAAACAGCGACGGCTACACCGAGGCAGTGGTGCAGGCATCGCTGCCGCTGATCGGAGCCAGCAAGGGACGCGCCTTCCTGCTGTTCACCAGCCTGCGCGCGATGCAGCGCGCCCACGAGATATTGCAGGCGGAGTTCGACCGGCGCGGCTGGGACTATCCGCTGCTATTGCAGGGCGAAGGCTCGCGCAACGAACTGCTGGCACGCTTCCGCGAGCACGGCAACGCGGTGCTGCTCGGCAGCCAATCGTTCTGGGAAGGCGTGGACGTGCGCGGCGAGGCGCTGTCGCTGGTCATCATCGACAAGCTGCCGTTCGCGCCGCCGGACGACCCGGTGCTGTCCGCGCGCATCGAACAACTGAAGAAACAGGGGCGCAACGCCTTCATGGAATACCAGTTGCCGCGCGCCATCATCGCGCTGAAGCAAGGCGCGGGAAGATTGATCCGCGACGAGGCCGACCGCGGCGTGCTGATGATCTGCGACCCGCGCATCATCGGCAAACACTATGGCCGGCGCATCTGGCAGAGCCTGCCGCCGTTCAAGCGCACGCGCGACGAGGCGGTGGCGGTGGCGTTCTTCAAGCCGGTCTAACCCCTCACCGGGGATTTATCGGCAGCACCAGCTTCGCCAGCAACCCGCCCCCCGCGCGTTGTTCCAGCAGGAACTCCCCGCCATGCAGCCGCGCGGCACGCGCGACGATGGCCAGGCCGAGCCCCGATCCGCCCGCATCGCTGCGCGCGCTTTCCAGCCGCACGAACGGACGCTTGACCGCTTCCCGTTGCGTCTCGGGTATGCCGGCGCCGCGATCCGCCACCGCCAGCACCATATTCCCGCCCTCCTGCCGCAACTGCACCGCGATCTCGCCACCGCCGTATTTGACGGCGTTGTCCAGCAGATTGGCCAGTGCGCGCCGGAGCAACAGCGGCCTGACCGGAACCGGCGGCAGCGCCGCCAGATCCAGCTCGATACCGCCCACCTGCGGCGCAAACTGTTGCACGACGTCGCGCACCAGCACAGTCACATCGGCCGGCGCGACGGCCTCGTTCTCGTCGAGACGCGCATAATCGAGGAACTGCCGGATCACGGCATCCATCTGTTCCACATCGGCAGCCATGCCGTCGCGCAGCGCGGCATCCTGAGTCATCTCGGCGGCAAGGCGCACGCGCGCCAGCGGGGTGCGCAGGTCGTGCGAGATGCCGGCGAGCACGATGGCGCGCTCGCGTTCGTGCGACGCGAGGTCTTCCGACATGCGGTTGAAGGCTTGCGCCACCGCGACGACCTCCTGCGCACCCTGCTCCGGCAACGACGGCGGCGTCTTGCCCTCGCCCACCAGCCGCGCCGCCCCGGCGAACCGCTTCAACGGGCGCGCAACCTGGCGCGCGATGAGATATCCGCCCAGCAATGCCAGCACCAGCACCACGCCGCCCCAGACCAGCAGGCGCTGCGACGCCGGGCGTTCGACGCGCTCCCTGGGAACGGACACCCAGAATTCCTCATTGCCGATGAAGAAGCTCACCCACAAGGCCTCCACACCGTTGCGTTCAGCCGCAAGACGGGTGTCCTCGCCCAGCTCGCGGCGTATCTTTTCCGCCATCAAACGCAATGCCGCGGGACGCTCCGGCAAAGGCTTGAGCACTTCACCGCTCTCCGCCGGTTGCACGCGCAGCCCTTCCGCTTCGGCCAGCTCGTCCAGCAGCGCGCCGCGCCATTCGGGTGCGGCAGACAGCACCGCAGCGCGCGTCAGGTTCACCACCGACACCACCAGTTGCGCCATCTGCTGCGCGCGCGGCTCCTCCTGGAGATGGCGGGAGATCGCCAGCGAAGACGCCAGCGAAACCATGATCAACACCACGATGAGCAGGAAGGCGCGCGCCAGCAGTGTCTTCGGGAACAGTGTCACGATTTGACCCCGTCCGGCACGAACACATAACCATGCCCCCACACCGTCTGGATGAAACGCGGCTTGGCAGAATCCGGCTCGATCAGCTTGCGCAGGCGCGACACCTGCACGTCGATGGCGCGGTCGAACGGATCATGCTCGCGCCCGCGCGCCAGCTCCATCAGCTTGTCGCGCGACAAGGGTTGGCGCGGATGGGTCACCAGTGTCTTGAGCAGCGCGAACTCGCCGGTGCTCAGGCTGACCGGCGCGCCGCTACGGCGCAGTTCGCGCGTGGCAAGATTCAATTCGCAATCGCCGAAGGTGACGGTCTTTTCCTCGGCGTCCGGCGCACCGACCGGCAGGCCGTTCTTGCGCCGCAATACCGCATTGATGCGCGCCACAAGTTCGCGCGGATTGAACGGTTTGGGCAGGTAGTCGTCCGCGCCCATCTCTAGGCCGATGATGCGGTCGATCTCGTCGCCCTTCGCGGTGAGCAGGATCACCGGGACATGCTCCCCCGCCGCACGCAACCGCCGCAGGATGGACAAGCCGTCCTCGCCGGGCAGCATCAGGTCGAGCACCAGCAGGTGGTAGCGGTTGAGCAGCAGCGCCTTGTCCAGCGCGCTGCCGTCGGCTACCGCCTTTGCCACAAAGCCCTGTTCGGACAGGTAGCGCAGCAGCAGTTCGCGCAGGCGCGCGTCGTCGTCGATGATGAGAATGCGTTTACTATCGGTCATAGCGGCATGATAAACGCTGCATTTGCACCATGTGTCAGAAATTGTGTCGCCGCGCGCCTGTTGAAACAATTCCTTACATCTTTGCGCTTGGCGTACACACTTGGCTTACAGTCCAATCGCATCATGCATCCCGTGCCGATCACGGCGCATGACCATAACCATCAGGAGAACACCATGAATCCCATTCTGAAGACCCTTATCGCTGCCGGCATCGTCGCTTCATTCAGCCTGAATGCGCTGGCCGACGACACCCCGCCCGCCACCAGCCCGCAGGAACGCATGGAGCGCATGAAAGATCTGACGCCGGAACAGCGCGCCAAGGAACATGAAACGATGCGCGAAGAGATGCGCAAGCTGACCCCGGAACAACGCGAAGCGAAGCGCAAGGAGCGACGCGAACAGTTCGAGAAGATGTCGCCGGAAGTGCGCAAGGCCATGCGCGAGAAGATGAAGGAGCACCGGGATGACCTGACTCCAGAACAACGCGAGGCGCGCCGCAAGGAGATGCGCGAGAAGTTTGAGAACATGTCTCCGGAAGAGCGCAAGGAGATGCGCAAGAAGATGAAGGAACACCGGAAAGACAGCTCGCACGAGGAACGCTCCGAACGCCGCAAGGAGATGCGCGAACGCTTCGAGAAGATGTCGCCGGAAGAGCGCGAAAGATTCAAGCGCGAGATGGGCAGGCATGGCGACATGCCGCATTCCGCCGATCGTCCGGACGACACAAAGGATCAGGACAGGAAGTGATCCGGCGCTGCCGCGCAGCGCGGCAAGCTGAAAGGAAAGCTACGCGACGATGCGCTCGTCGCGCATGCGCAGCGCTTCTTCGATATCCACCGCCACCACCTTGGAGACGCCCTTCTCCTGCATGGTCACGCCGACCAGTTGCTCGGCCAGTTCCATGGTGATCTTGTTGTGGCTGATGAACACGAACTGGGTGTTCTGCGCCATGCGCTTGATCAGCGCGCACAGCCGTTCGGTGTTGGTGTCGTCGAGCGGCGCGTCCACTTCGTCGAGCAGGCAGAACGGCGCGGGGTTGAGCTGGAACAGCGAGAACACCAGCGCGATCGCGGTCAGTGCCTTTTCGCCGCCGGACAACAGATGGATGGAAGTGTTCTTCTTGCCCGGCGGCTGCGCCATCACCTGCACGCCGCTGTCGAGTATCTCCTCGCCGGTCAGCACCAGGCGCGCCTCGCCGCCGGCGAACAGGATCGGGAACAGCTCGGCGAGATGGCCGTTCACCTGGTTGTAGGTATCCATCAGCAGGTCGCGCGATTCCTTGTCGATACGGCGGATCGCCTCTTCCAGCGTGGTCATCGCCTCGTTCAGGTCGGCCGCCTGCGCATCCAGATAGGCCTTGCGCTCGGTCGCCGCCTGTAGCTCCTCGAGCGCGGCGAGGTTCACTGCACCCAAGCCCTCGATCTCGGCATTCAGGCGGTTCAGTTCGCCCTGCAACACATTCGGCTTGTTGTTGCCCGACTCCAGCAACGGCAGCAGCGCCGCTTCGTCCACGCCCTGCAACTGCTCGCTCCATTGTTCGAAATGCAGCCGCGCCTCCTGCTCTTTCAGCGTCAACTCGTTGAGTTTCTCGCGCAGCGGGTCGAGCCGGTGCTCGCAGGCCAGGCGCTCCTGCTCTTGTTTCTGCAACTCGACGGTGGCGTTCTCCAGGATGTTGCGCGCTTCGGCCAAGCCCTGTTCGCAAACCTGGCGCGCTTCGAGCGCGGCCTGCAACTGTTGCTTCGCCGTCTCGTCCTCGCTGACCGACAGGTCGGTGTGCAATTGCATCAGGCTCTGTTCCAGCTGTGCCAGCATGTCGGTGATCTGTTGCGTGCTGTTTTGCAGGTCGGCGATCTTCTCCGCGCAGGTCTTGTCGAAGAAGCGCGCCTCCTGCAGCACGTGCTGCGCCTGCTGCGCGCGGCTGCGCTGCTCGCGCAATGCCATATCCTGCACATTGGCCTGGCGCTGCGCCTCTTCCACCTGCGCGCGGAACGCGGCGACCTGCTCCTTCAACTGCGCCATCTGCTGGTTCACGCCGCGCTGCTGTTCCTGCTCGCCGAGTAGTTGCGTGGCCGCTTCCTGCATCTCGCTTTCGATCTGTGCCGCGCGCTCCGCGCTGCGCTCGTGCGCCTGATTCAGCTTGAGTATCTGCATCTGCACGCCGTGCAAACGCTGCTGCAGCTCGTTGCCCGCGCTGCGCAACGGCCCGATCTGCGCCTCGATGGACTGGTAATGCTGCTCGGCTGCGGCGACCTGGCCGCGGGTGAATTCCGCATTACGCTGCTGCTCGGTCTGTTCCTGTTCAAGCGTCTCGATCTCGCGCTGGCGCGCCAGCACGCCGTGCAACTGGCTGTCCGGCGCGTGGAACAGCACGCTGTGCGCGCCGACCAGATGCCCCTGCGGCGTGACGAACCAGCCACCCTGCGGCAGTTGTGCGCGCTGCGCACAGGCTTGCGCCACATCCACCATGGCGTAGACATGCGTCAACCAGTCGCGCACCGCGGGCAGCACCCGCGCATCCTGGCATTGCACATAATTCAGCAGCGGGGTCAGTTGCGGCGATCCATCTCCGGAGACCTGTCCGGCATCGTCCGGCGCGAACAGCGCCAGCTTGGCGGGCGGCGCATCGTCCCATGCGGCGGCGTCATCCAGACCGGTCATGGCGATGGCGTTGAGGCGCTCGCGCAACACCGCTTCCAGCGCGTCCTCCCAGCCGTTCTCGATGCGGATCGACTGCCACAGGCGCGGCAATTTATCCAGCTGGCGGCGTTGCAGCCAGCTGGTCAGGTTCTGGTTGTTGTCGATCTTCTGCTGCAACTGTTGCAGCGCGGACAAACGCGCCTCGGTCTGCGCCAGCATGCGTTCCTGTTGCTGTAACGCGGCGCGCTGGTTGCGCCGTTCGTTGTCGGCCAGCGGCAGTTGTTCCTGCAACTGCGCCAGTTTCGCGGCCTGTTGCGCACGCTCGGCTTCCAGCTCGATCACCTGCTGCTGCGCCTGCTCCAGCACGCCGCCTTCGGGGCGCGGCAGATTATCCTTCTCCAGCAGCAGGCGCGAGCGGCGCGACTCGAGTTGCAGGATGTTGCGTTGCAGATGCTCGCGCCGGGTGTCGGCCAGTTGCAGCTGCTGTTGCAGTTGCAGCTCTTCGCGCTGCAAGGCGTTGTAGCGGTCCTGCGCGGCACGCGCCGCCTCTTCGGCCTGCGGCAGGCTGGCGCCCTCCGTCTGCGCCTGACGCTCGGCCTCGGCGAGCTTGACGGTCGCCGATTCCTGCTGGCGCTGCCAGTGCTCCATCAGCGTATGCATACCCTGGCGCTGGTGTTTCTGCTGCTCGATCTGGCGCTCGGCGTTGGCGAGCTGCTGGGTCAGGCGCTGGCGCTGTTCGGCGACATGCTTGATCTGCTGCTCCAGCCGCGCGATCTCGGCATTGGCGGTATACAGCTCACCCTGCCGGACATGTACCGCATCGGACAACCGGTAATGCCCGCTGCGCGCGGTCTCCAGCCGGCTCTCGATATCGCGCAGGCGCGCGGTCTCGGCTTCCAGTTCGATGCGGGTCTTTTCGGAGTTCTGCGCGGCGCGGGCGCGCTGCGCCTCGGCCTCCTGCTTCTTCACCAGCCAGAACAGGTGCTGGGTGGTGTTGCGCTGCGCCTCGAACGCGCGATAGCACTTCGCCACCTCGGCCTGCTCACCGAGATGCACCAGCTGCTTGTCCAGCTCCTGCAGGATGTCGGACACGCGCAGCAGGTTGTCGCGCGTGTCGCCCAGCCGCAGCTCGGTCTCGCGGCGCCGGTCGCGGTACTTGGACACGCCCGCCGCCTCTTCGAGGAAGATGCGCAGTTCCTCGGGTTTCGCTTCGATGATGCGCGAGATCATGCCCTGCTCGATGATGGCGTAGGCGCGCGCGCCGAGGCCGGTGCCGAGGAAGATGTCGGTGATGTCCTTGCGCCGGACGTGCTGGTTGTTGATGTAATAGCTGGAATCGCCGTTGCGCTGCAGCATGCGCTTGATGGATATCTCGGCGTAGCTGGACCATTGTCCGGCCGCCCGTCCCAGCGAGTTATCGAAGATCAGCTCGACGCTGGCGCGCGACACCGGCTTGCGCTGGCTGGAGCCGTTGAAGATCACGTCCTGCATGGTCTCGCCGCGCAGCGCCGAGGCCTTGGATTCGCCCAGCACCCAGCGCAGCGCGTCGATCACATTCGACTTGCCGCAGCCGTTCGGCCCGACCACGCCGACCAGCCGCCCCGGCAACGGAATGTGCGTGGGGTCGACGAAGGACTTGAAACCGGCGAGTTTGATCTGGGAAAGACGCAATTTGGCTGGAGCAACGTTCTATAATGCGCGCCATTCTAGCGGTCATGGCGACCCAAGTCACCCCCGTTTCATGAATACCGCCATGACCGCCCTCTCCCCGGCCCTCTCCCACAGGCGGGCGAGGGGGATAAGGTGTCGCTTTGCGACGTTTTTTTACACAATTCGAACTCACCAGGGCGTCCAAATGACCACACAACCGAGCAAAACGCTGGAGACCTTCCCCAACCCGAACCCGCGCCGTGACTACCATATCCACATGGAGATCCCGGAGTTCACCTGCCTGTGCCCCAAAACCGGCCAGCCGGATTTCGCCACCCTGATCCTCGACTACATCGCGGATGAAGTCTGCGTCGAGCTCAAGAGCCTCAAGCTGTACATCTGGTCGTTCCGCGACGAAGGCCATTTCCACGAGGACGTCACCAACCGCATCCTTGACGACCTGGTGGCGGCGACCCGGCCGCGCTTCATGCGCCTGACCGCCAAGTTCTACGTGCGCGGCGGCATCTTCACCAACGTCGTGGCCGAACACCGCAAGGCCGGCTGGCAGCCCGCCCCGTTGGTCGAACTCAGCCAGTTCGGCGGCCAGTCCAATACGCGGGGCTGATGTACCTCGGCCTCGACTTCGGCAGCTCCGGCGCGCGCGCCTGCGTCATCGAGGAGGACAAGTCGGTCGTCTGGGAGCAGCGCTCCGCCTACCCGGACGCGGACGCACAGGCCCCGGCGGACTGGCGCAGCGCGCTGCTCTCGCTGCTGGGCGCGCTACCGCAGGACATCGCCGCGAACCTGCGCGGTATCGCCATAGCCGCCACTTCCGGCACGGTGCTGCTGTGCGACGAGCACCTCGCGCCGCTCTCCCCCGCCCTGCTCTACAACGATGCCCGCGCGCAGGCGCAGGCCGCACAGCTCAAAACCGTCGCGCCCGCAGACCATATCGTTTGCAGCGCCACCTCCGGCCTCGCCAGATTCCTGTGGCTGACGCAGCAGCCGGAAGTCGAGCACGCTGCCTATTTCCTGCACCAGGCCGACTGGCTCGCCGCGCTGCTCGGCGGCGAACCCGGCGTCAGCGACTACCACAACGCGCTGAAGACCGGCTACGACACGGGGCAGCTGCGCTGGCCGGACTGGGTCATGGCGCTGCCGCATGCCTGCCTGCTGCCCGAGGTGGTCGCGCCCGGCACGGACATCGGCGCCATCCGCGCGGACATCGCCGCGCGTTGCGGCATCAGCCCGGATTGCCGCATCCATGCCGGCACCACCGACAGCACTGCCGCCTTCATCGCCACCGGCGTGGACGAGCCGGGCGTCGGCGTGACCTCGCTCGGCACGACGCTGGTGCTCAAGCAATTGTCGGAAAGACGCATCGAAGCGCCGCAATACGGCGTCTACAGCCACCGCTACGGCGACCTGTGGCTGGCGGGCGGCGCATCCAACGCGGGCGCCGGCGTGCTGCGCCGGTTCTTCGACGATGCGCGGATCGCCGCATTGAGCGCGCAGATCGACCCGATGCAGGACAGCCCGCTCGACTATTACCCGCTGCCCGGAACGGGCGAGCGCTTCCCGCTCAACGACCCTGACCTCGCTCCGCGGCTGGAACCTCGCCCGGCAAACGATCTGGAATTCCTGCACGGCCTGCTGCAAGGGCTGGCGCGCATCGAAACGGCAGGCTATGCCCGGCTGGCGGAACTCGGCGCAGCGCCGTTGCGGCGCGTGCTGACCAGCGGCGGCGGCGCGCACAACGAGACTTGGCGAAAACTGCGGGAGAGATTGCTGGCCGTGCCGGTCGGCACGGCGGCGCATACGGAAGCGGCTTACGGCTGCGCGCTGTTCTGCCTCAGCAGCTCGGTGAACTGCTCCAGCGGCAAGGGCTTGCCGAACAGATAACCCTGGAAGGCGTGGCAGCCGTGCCGGTCCAGGAAGTCCCACTGCGCGCCGGTCTCGACTCCTTCGGCGATGACGTTCAGCCCCAGCGCCCGGGTCATGGCGATGATGGTCTGCACGATGGCGGCATCGTTCGGGTCGCTGGCGATGTCGCGCACGAACGAGCGGTCGATCTTGATCTGGTCCAGCGGCAGGCGCTTCAGGTATTGCAGCGAAGAATAGCCGGTGCCGAAATCGTCCATCGAGAAGCTCAGGCCCAGCAGTTTGAGTTCGCGCATACTGGCGATGGTGTCTTCGACGTTTTCCAGCACGGTGCTTTCGGTCAGTTCCAGCTTGAGATGCGAAGGCCGGGCGCCGGTCTCCAGCAGAACCCGCTGCACTTGGGCGATGAAGTCAGGCTGGCGGAACTGCCTGGCGCTGACGTTGACGGCGATGGTCAGGTCGCGGGTCAGCGCATCGTGCTGCCAAGCCTTAAGTTGGGCGCAGGCGGTTTGCAGCACCCACAGGCCGATCGGCACGATCAGTCCGGTCTCCTCGGTCAGCGGGATGAACTGGTCGGGGAAAACGAAGCCTCGCTCCGGATGTTTCCAGCGCAACAGCACTTCCGCGCCGACCGCCTTGCCGCCGCTGTCAACCTGCACCTGGTAATGAAGATGGAATTGGCGTTTGTCGAGCGCGCGGCGCAAGTCCGTTTCCAGGGCGGTTCGTATATCCAGTGTCGCCTGCATCTGCGGGTCGAAGAAGCGGATGACATTGCGCCCTGCCGTCTTGGCCTGGTACATGGCGACATCGGCATGCCTGAGCAAATCCTCCACACTTTCCTGATGGCCGCGAAACATGCTGATGCCGATGCTCGGCGTGGTGTGGCACTCGTAATCTTTCAGCATGTAAGGCTGGTCCAGCTCGTTGCGGATCTTTTCCGCGACCAGTTCGGTCTGGGTGGCCGCCTCATCCGGCATGCTGCTCAGGTCTTCGAGCACCACTACGAATTCATCGCCACCCAGCCGCGCCACGCTATCGCCCTCGCGCACACAGCCTTGCAGCCGGCACGCCACCTCGATCAGCAGCAGGTCGCCCATCGCATGGCCCTGCGTGTCATTGATGGTCTTGAAGTGATCCATATCCAGAAACAGCAATGCGCCATACCGGTCGCTGCGCGTGCTGGCCGCCATCGCCTGCTGCAAACGATCCAGCAACAGGCGGCGGTTCGGCAGTCTGGTCAGCGGATCGTAAAAGGCCAGCTGATGGATTTCATGTTCCGACTGCTTGCGCTGGCTGATGTCGCTGGACACCACGACATAATGAGTCACCCGATGATGGCCGTCGTAGATTGCGGTGATGGTCATGTGCTTCGGATATACCTCGCCGTTCTTGCGCCTGTCCCATACCTCTCCCGACCATTTGCCCGCGCTGAGCAACTCCGACCACATGTCCCGGTAAAAAGCCTTGTCATGCCGTCCCGACTGGAGGATGCGCGGATTCTTCCCGATCATCTCCTCCGCGCTGTAGCCGGAAAGAGCCTCGAAGGCGTGATTGACGCGCAGGATGTTGGCATCCGGGTCGGTGATCATGATGCCTTCCTGAGCCTCGAAGGTGGCGGCAGAGATGCGCAATTGCTCCGCCGCAAGATGTTGTCCGGTGACATCCTGCACCGCCCCCACCGAGCGCAGCGGCTTGCCCGAAACGTCAAACTCGCTGTGACAATGTTCACGCACCCACTTGACGCGGCCATCCGCAAACAGCAAACGGTGCTCGATATCGTAGGGCTGGCGATCCTTCAGCGACTGCGTATAAGCCTGATTCACCTTGTCGCGGTCATCCGGGTGGATCACGTTCAGGAAATTCTCATAGGAAGGCGAGAAGTGTGCCATATCCAGCTCGAATATCCGGTAGACCTCATCCGACCAGCGCAACTCGCCGCTCACCAGGTCCAGTTCCCAACTGCCCAATTGCCCCAACCGCTGCGCTTCGTTGAGCATATCCTGGTTGCGCCGCAACTCGGCTTCGGCATGTTGGCGCTCGGTGATGTCATGGATGATGGAAAACAGCAGCGATTGTCCGTCCACGTCCAGCGGCGAGGAATGCACCTCGACGGTGCGCACCTCGCCGCTGCCCAGCCGGTGTGGAAAAATGAAATAATTGCGCTCCTCGCGTAAGGCACTGGCAAGCTCGGCCTCGACCTGCTCCTGCGTCAGAGTGTTGATCTCCCTGATGTTCATGGACTTCATCTGTCCGGCGGGATGGCCGTAGAAACGACCGGCCGCATCGTTGGCGTCAACGATATTGCCGGTCGCGGGATCGATCAGCAGCATGGGCGCATTGTGCCGCTCGAACATCTGGCGGAAACGCGCCTCGCTGCCGAGCACCAGCGCCAATGCGCGGCTGTCCGCCCGGCTCATCAGGCCGATAGCGATGGAAGCCACGATCAGGGAAGCGATCAGGCCGGTGATCAGGTAATCTGCGGTGACGCTGCCGTGGAAATACAGGCTGCAAGCGGAAACGATCAACAGCGTGCCGAGCACGCTGCCTGCCACCAGCCAGATGGGGCGCAGCGTCGGGATGGCGTTCCGGGAAGTTTCCAAGATCGTGTTGCGTGTCATTAAAAAATTTTCCAATGCTAACCCAAAACTTTCGCTAGTGCCGATTTTAGGTTCGTCACGGGAAATTCAGCGGCATGCCCGGATAGCTGCAAATCGCACTGCCAGCCCGGCGCACAAGCTCTTATAATCGCTACCGACACTTCGTCCGCCATCCGGAGGCCGCCATGAAACACAACCTGTTCAACAGCCTTAAGTCCTTCACCAGTCCCGGCGGCAAGCAATCCGCGCTGTATTCGCTGCCCGCGCTGGAAACCGCCAGCATCGGCAACATCTCGCGCCTGCCGGTTTCGATCCGCATCGTGCTGGAATCGGTGCTGCGCAACTGCGACGGCAAGAAGGTGACCGAGCAGCACGTGCGCCAGCTGGCGAACTGGCAGCCGAACGCGCCGCGCACCGAAGAGATTCCTTTTATCGTAGCGCGCATCGTGTTGCAGGACTTCACCGGCGTGCCACTGCTGGCCGACCTCGCCGCGATGCGCGATGCCGCCGCCGCACTGGGCAAGGACCCGAAGATCATCGAACCGCTGGTTCCCGTCGATCTGGTGGTGGATCACTCGGTGCAGGTCGACTATTACAACCGCCCCGACGCACTCAAGCTCAACATGGAACTGGAGTTCGAGCGCAACCGCGAGCGCTACCGTTTCATGAAGTGGGGCATGCAGGCGTTCGATACATTTAAAGTCGTGCCGCCCGGCATCGGCATCGTGCATCAGGTGAATCTCGAATACCTGGCGCGTGGCGTACAACAGAAAGATGGCATGTATTATCCCGACACGCTGGTCGGCACCGATTCCCACACGACGATGATCAACGGCATCGGCGTGGTCGGCTGGGGCGTGGGCGGCATCGAGGCGGAAGCCGGGATGCTCGGCCAGCCGGTATATTTCCTGACGCCGGACGTGGTCGGCGTGCATCTCAAAGGCAAGCTGCGCGAAGGCGTGACCGCGACCGATCTGGTGCTGAGCGTCACCGAACTGTTGCGCAAACAGAAAGTGGTAGGCAAGTTCGTCGAGTTCTTCGGCGCGGGCACGGCGGCACTGACCGTGCCCGACCGCGCAACCATCGCCAACATGGCGCCGGAATACGGCGCGACCATGGGCTTCTTCCCGGTGGACTATGTCACGGTGGATTACCTGCGCAACACCGGACGCTCTGCCTCCGAGGTGGACGCCTTCGAGTCTTACTTCAAGACGCAGGGTTTGTATGGTATTCCGCAAGCTGGCGAAATCGATTACAGCAGCGTGGTGGAACTCGACCTGGACAGCATCGAGCCGTCGCTGGCCGGGCCCAAGCGCCCGCAAGACCGCATCGCGCTGTCGCGGATGAAAGAAACATTCGACACGCTATTTTCCAAACCGGTCGCGGAGAACGGCTTCAACAAACCCGTTGCCGAACTGAACAAGCGTTACACCACCGCTCTGCCCGACCGCAGCGGCGACGTTTGCGTCCCGGTCTCCGGCGGCGGGACCATGGACAACGCCAGATACCGCACCGAGATGGCGATGACCGACGAACACCCCACCGCATCGGTGCGTTGCGAATCGGCGGATGAGATGTTGCCGCCGGTCGAGATCGGCCACGGCGACGTGCTGATCGCCGCGATCACTTCCTGCACCAACACCTCCAACCCCGGCGTGCTGCTGGCTGCCGGACTGCTGGCGCAGAAAGCCGTCGCAAAAGGCCTGCACGTCAAGCCGCACATCAAGACATCGTTAGCCCCCGGCTCGCGCGTGGTGACAGAATACCTCAGCAACGCCGGTTTGCTGGAGCCGCTGGCGCAGCTCGGCTTCGGCCTCGCCGCCTACGGCTGCACCACCTGCATCGGCAACTCCGGCCCGCTGGATGCGCAACTGGAAGAGACCATCGTCAAGAACGATTTGATCGCCGCCGCCGTGCTGTCCGGCAACCGCAACTTCGAGGCGCGCATCCACGGCAACATCAAGGCCAACTTCCTCGCCTCGCCGCCGCTGGTGGTGGCGTTCGCCATTGCGGGCCGGGTCAACATCGATCTCGACCGTGAGCCGCTCGGCACAGGCCGCGACGGCCAGCCGGTGTACCTGAAAGACATCTGGCCGAACAGCCATGAAGTGCAGGTGATGATGAAACACGCGGTCGATCCGGAGATGTACCGCAGGCTGTACAGCGACCTCACCCGCGACCTGCCGCTGTGGAACGCCATCGAAGCGCCCGCCGGCGAGCAGTACCAGTGGGACGACTCCACCTACATCGCGCGTCCGCCGTTCTTCGACTTGCTCCCTCCCCTTCAAGGGGAGGGCCGGGGTGGGGATGGGGTATCCGACATCAAGGGTGCCAAAGCCCTCGCCCTGTTCGGCGACTCCGTCACCACCGACCACATCAGCCCGGCGGGCAGCTTCAAGCCCACCACGCCCGCAGGCAAATATCTGCAAGGCCACAAGGTCGAAGTGAAGGACTTCAACAGCTACGGCTCGCGCCGAGGTAACCACGAAGTGATGATGCGCGGCACCTTCGCCAACGTGCGCATCAAGAACCTGATGCTGCCGCCAAAAGAAGACGGCTCGCGGGTGGAAGGCGGCTATACGCTATACCACGGCGAACAAATGCCGATCTACGACGCCGCGATGAAATACATCGCCGACGGAACGCCGACCGTGGTTTTCGCCGGTGAGGAATACGGCACCGGCTCCAGCCGCGACTGGGCCGCGAAAGGCACGCAACTGCTGGGCGTGAAGGCGGTGATCGCCAAGAGCTACGAACGCATCCACCGAAGCAACCTGGTGGGCATGGGCGTGTTGCCGCTGCAATTCAAAGGCAGCGACAGCCTTGCCAGCCTCAACCTCACCGGCGACGAGCGTTTCGACATCGGCGGCATCGCCGGCGACCTCAAGCCGCAACAGGACGTGACGCTGACCATCACGCGCAAGGATGGCAGCACGCAGAACGTCGCGCTGCTGCTGCGTATCGACACGCCGATCGAGGTGGACTACTACCGCGCGGGCGGCATCCTGCCGTACGTGCTGAAGGAGTTGGTGGGCAAGGCGTAAGCGCTCGGTTCACGATGCAGAAATAGGAGATGCCTCGCAAAGCAAAACGCCCCTCCAGCAATGGTGGGGCGCTTTGTTTATCGTTCGCCTTCCAAGTAATTTAGCAGGTGGCGATATCGGCAAGCCAATTTTTCGTTTTGACCACTAAACCGTTGTAATTCACGCTCGGCAAAAATTCTCGCCTTATTGATCCACTCTTGATGCGGCTTGCCAATGAGATCAGCGACAAACTCAGAGTGAACATCCAAACTAAAAACGCGCGTTCGGCTATCTTCCGTTTTATCAGGTTCGCAAAGCTGGCAAGGCTCATCACTTTCGCAAATATGACCTATACAAATCTCAGCAAACTCCCGGCTCGCTCTATTTTCTGGGGTGTCTGGCGGTAGTTGGCTGTTTAGCTGAAGATAGTCGTGAAACCCATTCCCAACAAGGATGCGAGGAAATTGAGCCTGCTCTTCAAGTTTCACCGCGTCAGAAAGTGCAGGCCCAAGAATTTGGTTGCCGTTAAATGTAGCGGCACGCCCGACTTCCACCCCGCCCCTGAATGGAACCCCTCTAGCTAATGACCAAAGCTGGGCACATACAAGGGCGGTCAATATGCTAAAACAACTGCTTACCGGAACCAGTCTGTCTTGCTGCATATTTAATGATGCATAAAAAACCAAAGAATCTGAAAACGCATAACTTTTGACATCATTTCCTTGAAGCTTTTCGAGATCAGCCTTCATGTTTTCCGGTCTCAGCGGCTTAAGTTTTTTTTCTGCCCGTACTGCTCCCTCAAAAACGGCATAAAAGTCATGTTGAAATGCTTTTACCTTGGCGACTTCCTGTCCAAGCATTGCAGCCGGAAACTCTGGCTGTGCCTTGAGTTCCGCATTCTTTGCATCCGTGCCTAGTAGATCAACAAAGGCAACAACGTAATATCCAGCGAAAACACACTCAACATCAGGCAAGGTGTCCGCATTTGTGCCTTTGGAATTTGTTTTGGCATTAACGCTGGAGTGTATTAAATCAACAGTAGACTTTGCAGCGTCTTGATGCTTCTTTTGAATTTCAGGTTTCATTTTTAGCTCCTCTATCCGTAAATGGATGGAGCGAACAATAACCAGATTCAGGAATGTTAAAAATCCAGCAGCATTGCTATTGGAGTTTTTCCCGGGGTGCGTTCCTCGCTTTTTTCTGTGGTGTACTTGTTTCCGAACTTTGCTTCCCATTCTGGGCTAGTTTCCGACAGCCTGAAATGATCGAACCATACGTTCATTGTCTTTATATCAATATCAGGGGGGCCTTTTTTAGACGAGATTTGGTCTATGGCGTGATTGCAAAATGCAGTTTTGTCTTTGTGGCGACCTGGATTGCCTTGCCATTCCTTCCACAAATCAAACGCCATATTTTTTCCATCCACTTTTCTTGTCGAGCGTGCACGCTTGCTTGCACCTCTCGAAACCTGTGAAGATTCCGCTTGGTTTTTGGCAGCCACTAACAGAAATGCGATAGTACGGGCATTGGGCGGATTCTTATCAATATGCACTTGCAATGCTTCCAATCCAAACGTATTGGCAACTTCAAATAATTTCTTACATGCCTCCTCATCAGCCTTCGTCAACTCTGCACCAGGCAATGGTTGCAATCCAACTCCAATCAACGCATCGCTCACCATGCGCGCCCCACTTAGCAACGCTGCCTGCGACATGGAATTAAATTTGAATACAGAATCGTTTTTGTTTTTCACTGCATCCCCACTCATAAACAAGCTCGCGTAGGATGGATTGAGCAAAGCGATGCCCATGGAACTAAACGGGGCAGCATCGCAATATATTTCACGCTGCCTTGATCTCTTCGCGAATTATCCGGCGCAACGTCTCTTCCGTCATCGGCTCGCCGCCTTGCGAAATAACGCGGCGTAGCGCGTCGTTGATCAGCGTCTGGTAGCCCTTCCCTTCTGCTTCGGCCTGATTGCGGAATGCCTGCACCACGGCGGCATCCAGATACATGGTGATGCGCGTTTTGCCTGCGGCATTTTCTGCTTGCAGTTTGGCCAGATGCGGCACGTTCTTGGCGCGCTTGGCTTTGGAAAAATCGTATTCAGCTTTCATATTGCCTCCGTTCATTGGTGGTCGCTCTGCGCGCCGAGATCAGGCGGATGGTTTCTTCGTTGCGCAAGGTATAACAGACCGTTATCAGGTGACCCACCTTCGACATACCGACCGCGAGATAACGGGCTTCGCCTTCTGCATCATCGTCTTCCCGAACCAGCGCCATCGGGTCGAGCAGCACGGTGGCCGCATCGTCAAATGACACGCCGTGCTTTTTCAGGTTCGATGTCGCCTTCCGCGAGTCGAATTCGATGTCCATAGGCACACTATACGCATTTTATGCATATACGCAATGACATCAGCGGTAGTGTGTCGCGAGTTTCTTTGCTATCCGGGCTGCCTGTGCAGGATGGGTTGAGCTAGCTGCCCAGACCTCAACGGCCAACGGGCATTGGCCCCATGTATATCCATCCGGCGCAATGCGCTACACTTGACCACTACATGTGCTACGCGAACTGCTGGCGCAGTGACCGGTGACAAACTGGACTCCGTTGCAAAACATAAAACCGACATTCCACAATGACCAGAACAACAACCGACAGCCCTACCGGCCATCGCCCCAGAGTCGGTCTGGCGCTGGGCAGCGGTTCGGCGCGCGGACTTGCGCATCTGGGCGTGATCCGCGCCATCGAGGACGCCGGCATCGAAATAGACTTCATCGCGGGCACCAGCATGGGGGCGCTCACCGGTGCGATCCATGCCGCCGGCCAACTGGACGAGCTGCAAGCTGCATTCCGGGCCTTTGACTGGCGCAGGATGATCTCCTTCTTCGATGTCGTGCTGCCCAAATCCGGCCTGCTCGACGGCGCCAGCGTCAGCGAACTGGTGCGCGCATACATCCATGCCGATAGTATCGAAACGCTGCCGATACCCTTCGCCGCCGTGGCGACGGACATCGTCAGCGGCGAAGAGGTCGTCATCCGCAACGGCGACGTGATCGAGGCAGTGCGCGCCAGCATCTCGGTGCCCGGCATCTTCACGCCGGTGCGCAGCAACGGGCGCATCCTGGTGGATGGCGGCCTCACCAATCCGGTGCCGGTGAGCGTAGCCCGTGCCATGGGCGCGGACATCGTGATCGCGGTCGACCTCAACCACCAGATTATCGCCGGCAAGAACATGAAACCGCTGCTGCCCGCTGCCAAACCGAGCGATGCGGAAGAGCGCGCGATCGGCATATTCTCGCGCTGGGTGGGCGACTATCGCCTGTCGATGAAGGACATCAGGCAGAAACTGCTCGCCGGGGACAATCCCGCCTCGGCACAATTCAGGAAGTGGGTCTCCGCGGAGCCGCTGCCCAGCATCTTCGAGGTGCTGCTGGCCTCGATCAACATCATGGAGACGCGCATCACCCAGACCCGTCTGCATCTGGACAAACCGGATGTGCTGATCCAGCCGCCGCTCGGCAACATCCGCTTTCTGGAATTCGGCCGCGCCGAGGAGATCATCGCCATCGGCTATGAGCACACGCAACGGCAACTGGCTTCGCTGCCAATCGATACATTCGTTAGGAGAAGAACACCATGACCACCAGAACCGAACGCGACTCCTTCGGCCCCATCGAAGTCCCGGCTGAACGCCTTTGGGGCGCGCAGACGCAGCGCTCGCTGCAATATTTTCACATCTCGACCGAGCGCATGCCGGATGAGGTCATGCTCGCGCTGGCCGCGCTGAAACGCGCCGCCGCGCTGGTCAATCACGAACTCGGCTTGCTGGCCGAGGACAAGGCGACCGCTATCGTGCAAGCCGCCGACGAAGTGCTGGCGGGGCGTCATGTGCAGGAATTCGCGCTGTCGGTATGGCAGACCGGCTCGGGCACGCAGAGCAACATGAACATGAACGAGGTGCTCGCCAACCGCGCCTCGGAACTGCTCGGCGGCGAGCGCGGCGGGAAGCGGCTGGTGCATCCCAACGACGAAGTGAATCTCGGCCAGTCGTCCAATGACATCTTCCCCAGCGCGATGTATGTCGCGGCGGTGAGCTCCATCGCACAGCGCCTGCTGCCGTCGCTGCGCATGCTGCGCGCCACGCTGGAACAGAAGTCAACCGCGTTCGCCGACATCGTGAAGATCGGCCGCACGCACTTGCAGGACGCCACGCCGCTGACGCTGGGGCAGGAATTCTCCGGCTACGTCGCGCAGCTACAGCATGCGGAAGCGGCCATCCTCACTACACTCATACCCTTGCACCGGCTCGCCGTGGGCGGCACTGCCGTCGGCACCGGGCTGAACACCCATGCCGAGTTCGGCGCGCGCGTCGCCGCCGAATTGAAGCGCGACAGCGGCCTGCCGTTCCAAAGCGCAGCCAATAAATTCGCCGCACTGGCTGCCAACGACGAGCTGGTATCGGCGCACGGCGCGCTCAAAACACTGGCCGCCGCGCTGATGAAGATCGCCAACGACGTGCGCTGGCTGGCTTCCGGCCCGCGCTCCGGGCTGGGCGAGCTCAGCATCCCGGAGAACGAGCCGGGCAGCTCGATCATGCCGGGCAAGGTGAACCCGACCCAGTGCGAGGCACTGACCATGCTGTGCTGCCAAGTGTTCGGCAACGATGTCGCCATCAACTTCGGCGGCGCCTCCGGCAACTTCGAGCTGAACGTGTACCGCCCGATGATCGCGCACAACTTCATGCAGAGCGCGCGGCTGTTGGCCGATGGCATGGCGAGCTTCGAGGAGCATTGCGCGCGCGGCATAGCGGCTAACCACGCGCGCATCGCCGAGCAGATGGAACGCTCGCTGATGCTGGTGACGGCGCTGACGCCGCACATCGGCTACGACCGCGCCGCCGAGATCGCCAAGCGCGCGCACCATGACGGCAGCACTCTGAAGCAGGCGGCCGTTGCGCTGAACTACGTCAATGCGGAGGATTTCGACCGCTGGGTGATCCCGGCGGAGATGGTGCGTTCTGGGAAGTAAGAAGTAGGAAGTAGGGAGTGGGGGGGAGTGATTTGCCCACTGAGGCGCGCAGCGCCGTTCTACTTTCCACTGAGCGCAGCGATCTACTTTCTATTGAGCGATCCACTCTCCAATCAGTTCAAGCGATCCAGCACTTCGTCGATCAGTGACACGGGATCTTCCATCGGCTCCAGATGTGTCGTCACATGCGCGTTTGGCACCGCTTTGCGGATATCGGCCTCGATCTTCTCCAGCCAATCATGCCCCTGCTGCACCGACCATGCGCCGGGAACCAGCACATGCAACGTGATGAAAGCGCGCATGCCCGCCTGGCGCGTACGCAGCGCATGAAAATCCAATCCCTGCCGGCGGTAATTTTCCAGCACTGTTTCAATCGCCTTGAGTTGCTCATCGGGAATGGAAGCATCCATCAACCCGGAAGCCGAGCGGCGCAGCAACTGCCAACCGGTCCAGACGATGTTCGCCGCCACCAGCAGTGCAATCGCCGGGTCGAGCCATAACCAGCCGGTTAACCACACCAGCCCGACGCCAATAATCACGCCCACGGAAGTCCATACATCGGTAAGCAGGTGATGAGCATCCGCCTCCAGCGTGATGGAGCCGTGCTGGCGCCCTACCTTCATCAGGATGCGCGCCGTTGCAAGGTTGATGAGCGAAGCCAGCACCGACACCGCCAGACCAATGCCGACCGACTCTATCGCCTGCGGATGAAGCAGGCGATCTATGCCCGCATAACCGATGCTGACAGCCGCCAGCAGAATGAGGAAGCCCTCGAATGCGCTGGAGAAATACTCCGCCTTGCCGTGGCCGTGCGCATGCTGCTCGTCCTCCGGCTCCAGCGCCAGCGACAACATCGCCAATGCCATCAGCGCTCCCGCGAGATTGACGAAGGATTCGAGCGCGTCGGACAGCAGCCCGACCGAGCCGGTCAGCCACCACGCCACGCCCTTGAGCAGGATGGTGGCGAGCGCGGCCGCGATAGAAAGATAGGCGTAGCGTTTCAGCGAGGCGGATAGCATGATTGTTGGTGAGGGAAAACCGTCGTCCCGATTTGATGACGCAAAGCCAATGCCGTTTCCGGATACATAACCGCGCTACAGACGATCATCCGTTCAATCGCCTTCTAGCTGCCGTACCGGCAGCCAGACCCTGAAGGTGGTGCCCTTGCCCACCTCGCTTTGCACTTCGATCCGCCCGTGGTGCTTCTCGACGATTCCGTAGGACAGCGATAGCCCCAAGCCCGTCCCCTTGCCGATCGGCTTGGTGGTGAAGAACGGGTCGAATATCTTCTGCAAATTCTCGGGGGCGATACCATGCCCGGTGTCGGCGATGTCCACCCAGACATCGTCCCCCTCCCTGCCGGTGCGGATGGTGATGCTGCCGCGCTCCTTGATGGCATGGGCGGCGTTCACCAGCAGGTTCATGAACACCTGGTTCAGCTGCGAGGGCAGACATTCGATTTCGGGTATCTCCCCGTACTGCTTGACCACGTCGGCCTTGTATTTGATCTCGTTGTTGACGATGCTCAGGGTGCTGTTCAACCCGAGTTCGATATTGGCATACTGCCAGTCGGATTCGTCGACATGGGAGAAATTCTTGAGATCCTGAACGATACGTTTGACCCGTGCCAACCCGTCTTGCGACTCTTTCAGCAGGCTGGGGATATCTTCCACCAGAAAAGGAATATCCATTTCTTTTTTGAGCTTGGCCACGTCTGAAAATGCGCCCCCTTTTTCAGCAACCTCATACGCGGCAAGCACCTCAAGCAGGCTCGCAATGTATCTACCCAGCGTCCCCAGATTGGAATTAACGAATCCCACGGGGTTGTTGATCTCGTGGGCGACGCCAGCGGCAAGCTGGCCGATGGATGCCATCTTTTCCGATTGCAGCAACTGGGTTTGCGCGGATTCGAGTTTTTCGTTGAGTTGCCGCAACTCGCCGATATTGGCGAGCAACTGCTGGTTGGCCAGCTCCAAATCCGCAGTCCGCTGTTTGACCCTTTGTTCCAATTGCTCGTTCAAGACGTGCAGAGCCTCGTGTTCGGCTTCCAGCTCCTGATTTTTCTGTATTACCTCCAGCGTCTTGTCGCCAAGCTTGCCGTACATTTCGTTTAACGCTTCCAGCAGCACATTCGCCGCCTGGGTCATATAAGCTGTCGCCTTGCGGGCGGCATCCTCGTGACTTGCCCCGGCCTGCAACGCCAATATTTCCTGGCCCATGCGCGTATCGGATCCCAGGATATGCTGCACCAGCCAATTGGTCAGATATTTCAGCAACGGCGTTACGAGTTGACCGGACGCGTCGGTTTTGGCCAACAGTATTTTTGCGGCGACAGTCACCTGTGCGGTGAAATGCTGATGCGCTTTGAGGTGCGAAATCTGGTGAGCGGCATCGACGCCGTACTGCTTCATCAGTTTTTCCTCAGTGCCGAAATGGTAAACCGTGTAGTTTGCCAACTCGTTCAATATCTCACCCAGTTCCTCCGGACTGGTCTGGTGTGAACTGATCGCTCCGAGACGATTGATCAGGTCCACCAGCTTGTGGTGCTGTTCATCCACCACCGCGACCCCGGTGTTGAATTTGCTACCCCAGCAGAAAGCCTCGAACCTTTCTTCAGTTGCTGTATTCATCATGGCACCCTTCATCTCCTGCACCCGCGCGGCAGGAATCGCGACAACGCATTACGATTGTTTCATCGGCAACCAGACCCTGAAGGTGGTGCCCTTGCCCACCTCGCTTTGCACTTCGATCCGCCCATGGTGCTTCTCGACGATACCGTAAGAGAGCGATAGCCCCAAGCCCGTCCCCTTGCCGATCGGCTTGGTGGTGAAGAACGGGTCGAATATCTTCTGCATGTGTTCGGGCGCGATGCCGTCCCCGGTGTCGGCGATGTCCACCCAGACTTCGTCTCCTTCCCTGCCGGTGCGAATGGTGATGGTGCCGCGCTCCTTGATGGCGTGGGCGGCGTTCACCAGCAGGTTCATGAATACCTGGTTCAGCTGCGAGGCCAGACATTCGATTTCGGGTATCTCCCCGTACTGCTTGACCACGTCGGCCTTGTATTTGATCTCGTTGTTGACGATGCTCAGGGTGCTGTCCAGGCCGCTGCGCAGGTCAGCAAAGTTCCATTCGTCGGAGGTGTCCGCATGCGAGAAGTCTTTCAAATTTTGCACGATCGTCTTGACGCGGGTGATGCCGTCCTTCGATTCGTCCATCAACGCGCGCAGATCCGTTTTCAGGAAGGCGATGTCCAGTTTTTTCTTTGCTTCCTGTAGCCGGCTACGCACTTCCGGGTCGGCGATCGCGCCCTCTGCCTGCTCATATAGATCGATCATGCCAAAAGTGTCCTGCACGTATTTTTCCAGTGTGCCCAGGTTGGAATAGACGTAACCGATCGGGTTGTTGATCTCGTGCGCCACCCCCGCCGCCAGTTGGCCGATCGAGGCCATCTTCTCCGATTGTAGCAACTGGTTGTGCGCGGCTTCCAGCTTCCCGATCAGCAGGCGCTGTTCTTCCTGTTTCTTTTGCAACGCCATATCGGCGCGCTGACGTTCCGCCAGTTCGTTGCGCAGTCCGGCATTGGTATCGGTCAATTCCTTCGACATCAAGTCGAGGGAGCGCTCGATCAGCAGGCGGTCGGCATCGGCGCTGTTGTATGCCTCATCCACGGCGGCGATGAACGCCGCCAGTTCCGGCGGCAACGTCGCGGGTTCGCCGAGGAACCGCCTGATCTGGCGTTCGAGCAGCCTGTGCATGGTTTAACGCTCGGAAAAAGTGGTGATCGTCATGGTCTGATTGTGCAACTCGCACTTGGTGATGGAGCCATGCGGGCAAATCTCGCCGTAAGAGTAGAAGCCGGCCAGCGCCGTGTCCGGCCCCAGCACGTTGCGCACGCTTTCCACCTCTTCCTCGATCCGCTGCTTTAGCACCAGCTTGCGCCCCACGCAACTGATGAGCAAAGCCAACTCCGGATTGACCGAGCCGAGCGTCTCATAACCGGCATGCGCCGCACCTGCCGCGCCGTCGATGAGGCGGTCGAAATTGGCCTTCATCAGACGGGCATAGCTGCCTTCCGGCATGTCGCCGGCGAAGGTCATGCTCTGATCGTCCTCGTTGACGCTCAACACGGTGCGCACCAGGCTGTATTCCCCCTCGCCGCTGCGCAAGGCCAGCGGGAACAGCAGTGCCGTGGCCGGCAGCCCGGCTGCGTGTTCGCCAAGATATTCCTTGTACAGCGCCAGCGCCGAGCGTCCATCCAACTCGTACAGGACATTGCCGTTCGAGCGCGTGATCAGGCGTTCCGCGCCGAAAGAATCCCAGCCGCCAAGGGAACCATAGCCGACCTTGAGGCGGTCGCCGTAGAAACCCAGCGCGGCGATCGTTCCTTCGGCGGGCGCAGCGTCGGCGCAGACCAGGGTATGTTTGAAATTCGCGCCGTCCCCGGCCAGCCCGCCGGTCACGGCCACGTTTTCCGGCAGGTTCTCGCGCAGGCCGCGCGCCAGATCGGTGCCGTTGACCTTCAGCCCGTCCGAGAACACCAGCACGTGCACCAGTTGTTCGGGCGGCAGCGCCTGCGCCAGGCGCTTGCCCGCCTCCAGGCTGTCGCCGTCCGCACCGATGATCGCATGCACCAGTTTGAGTTCGGTATGTTCGAAACGCACCGCCGTCGCGACGAGGGAATCGTCGCGCACGCGGATGCCGCAAATCTCGCCCGACGTGGAACAGCCGACCACCGGCGCGCCGGGATAGCGCGCGCGAACCTCTTCCATCCGCGCGGCATCACCCAGAACATGGCCCGCCCCGAAAATCAGCACCAGCGATGCGCTCCCATCGACGGAAGCCGCCGACTCCTTTTGCCAGCCTGCGCCGGACGTCCAGTATTGCTGTTCGATTTTCATGATGCGCTCTCCTTGTTGGTTGATCACAAATGATTCATTAAAAGAACTGCGTCATACCGGCGCAGGCCGGTATCCAGCAATAAAAAACGTTCCGCAAAGCGGCAAGGCCAAGGTGTTGCCCCACTTCGTGGGAAATTTGCAGTCATCTGGATGAGCCTGCGCCGGCATGACAGTCCGATGGATCATTTGGCCTGCACATAGACACTCAAGCTATCCCCCATCGCTTTTTCATAACCGCACAACAGGTTGATCAGCTTTTCGTCCAGCACATGCCCGCATGACAACAGCAGAACACCATCTTTCGCCGCCAGATCGCGGGCAATGGTCATCCCGGCCCTGAGCTGGGCGGTGCCAAGTTTCGATTCGCGTCCGGCGGTCTTGACGGGAGCCAGGTCAAGCAGCTTGACGAAGGCATCGACCACCGACGGGTCGTAGCGCCTGCCGCGACCGCCGATCAGATGTGCCACTGCCTCGGTTGGACTCAGACGCTTGGGCTGCAACATGCCCGTCTGCAAAGCATCGTAATCGCCGACAACCGCCAGGATGCGCGCGCCTAACGGAATTTCGAGACCGCTCAAATGATCCGGATGTCCGCCGCCATTGAACTGCTCATGCTGGTGCCGGATGATTTTGGCCGCCCCCTCCAGTTGTTCCATCGACATCAACGCCGCCTGTCCCTGAATCGGGTGTTTGGCGACCAGCGCCATCTCTTCTGAATCCAGATTGGACAAAGGCTTGGACAGCAGGCGGTCGGACAGGCTCATCTTGCCCAGGTCTTTCAACAGGGTCGCGAACACCACATCCTGCACCTCGGCTTCGCTCATTCCCAATTGTTGCGCCAGCCTGCGCGCATTCTCGCCCACCCGTTTTGCCTGCCCGGCCAGCACGCCGCCGCTGCGCATCTCGATCAGGCTGGAAAATGCGCGGATCGAAGCCATAAAACCTTTCTTCAGCCGCTCGTGCGCCACCTCCAGAAAACCCATGGTTTGCCGCAACTCTTTGGTGCGCTCGCGCACTTTATTCTCTAGGTTGGCATTCAGCTCCTTCAATTCCTCGTTCTGGATGCGCGTCAGCTCTTCGAGGCGCGCCTTCTCATGTTCCAGCGCGCGCCGCTCCAGCGCCTGGCGCACGGTGATGACGATGTCATTGTCTTCCCACGGTTTGGAGACATAGCGGTATATCTGCCCCTTGTTGATCGCCTCTATGGTCGAGCCGATGTCCGCATAGCCGGTAAGCAGGATGCGCACCGCATCCGGCCAGTTCCGGCGCACCTGCTCCAGGAACTGCGCGCCGTTCATGGCCGGCATGCGCATGTCGGAAATCACCAGGTCCACCTTTTCCCGCGCCATCACCTCCATGCCTTCCGCCCCGCTCTCCGCAGTGAAAATGCGGTAGCCGAAGGGACGGAACAGGCGTTTGAGCGAGGAAAGAATGTTCGCTTCATCGTCCACGAACAGCAGGGTGGCGGGCAATGCGGCATTCTGTTCGACAGGCGCTTTATCCATTTCCATCATTACTCCTGAACTTGATGTTTGACCGGCAACCACAGGGTGAAGGCGGTGCCCTTGCCGGCCTCGCTTTGCACCTCGATGCGACCGTTATGTTTTCGCATGATGCCGAAGGACAGCGACAGACCGAGTCCTGTCCCCTTGCCCACCGGTTTGGTGGTAAAGAACGGATCGAAGATGCGCTTCAGATTCTCCGGAGCGATACCCTTGCCGGTATCCGCCACCTCCACCCATACCTCGTCACCCTGTTGCCCAGTGCGGACAGTAATCGTACCGCGTTCTTCGATGGCGTGCGCCGCATTGACCAGCAGGTTCATGAACACCTGATTGAGCTGCGATGGCAGGCATTCAACATCGGGAATGTCGCCGTATTCCCTGACCACGTCCGCCTTGTATTTGATCTCGTTGTTGACGATGTTCAGTGTGCTGTCCAACCCCATGCGCAGGTCGGCGAAATGCCATTCGTCGGTGGTATCCACATGCGAGAAATCCTTCAGGTTCTGCACGATATTCTTCACCCGCGTAATGCCGTCCTTGGACTCGCTCATCAATGCGCGCAGGTCTTCCTTGAGAAACGCAATGTCCAGTTTTTTCCTGGCTTCCTGTAACTGGTTACGCATTTCCTGGTCGGCAATCATGCCTTCCGCCTGCTCGTAGCTGTCTATCATGCTGAATACGTCCTGCACATACTTTTCCAACGTGCCCAGATTGGAGTAGACGTAACCGATCGGGTTGTTGATCTCGTGCGCCACCCCGGCAGCCAGCTGGCCGATCGAGGCCATTTTCTCTGATTGCAGCAACTGGTTGTGCGCTTCTTCCAGTTGCCGGTTGATCGCCTCCAATTCATCGTGGGACTTGCGCAGGTCATCTTCCGCCATTTTGCGAGTGGTGATGTCGCGAACCGTGGCTTGCAGTATCGGCCTGCCATGCAGCTCCATGCTTGTCAGCAACACCTCGGCGGGGAATTCCGTGCCATCGAGCCGGCGGTGCATCCATTCGAACCGGTCGCTGCCATTCTTCAAAGCCGTGGCAATATGTCCATTGGCCAGGCTCATTGAATCCTGGCCGCCAGGCTGCATGGGAGGGGAAAGCTGTGAGGGATGCCTGTGGATGAAATCGTCGCGCGTGGGGCAGCCGAATATCTGCAGGGTGGCTTCGTTGCAGTCGAGGAAGCCCTTCTCATCCAGCAGCATGATCCCGTCGCTCGACGACTCGTATATGGAGCGGAATTTTGTTTCCGATTTTTTCATCTCCTCTTCCGCCTGCTTGCGCACTGCCAGCATGGCGTTAAATCCGTCGGCCATTTCATTGAAGCTGTCGGCTATCCGGGCGAGTTCGTCGTGTGTGTCGAGGCGAATCCGTTCATGCATGTCCCCGCCGGTGAAAATGCGCGCGAAGCGGGCAAACGACCGGACATTGCCGACTATGGAATAGTAGATGCCTGCCGCCAAATAGCTCACGACCAGCAGCAGCAACAGGGCAAGGCCGATGCTGGCGCGCAGTATGTTCTCAGCCCGCGCAACGCGCGCCTTGAGGAGAGCTTCGGTTGCCGGCAGCAGCGACTCATACATCTGGGCGTAGCTCTTGTCTATCGCCGAGCTGGCCAGCGCAAAGAAATCTTCGGGGGACATGGTGAATCGCCCGGTGAGAATGTCTGATTCCATGATGTCGACGACTCGCCGCGCCGAATCCGCAATATCCCCGGAGATCGCCGATAGCGAACTCCTTGTCGCCGGATTATAGCGAACGGTCTTCTCGAGACTGGCTTCGAAAACCGGAAGCGCACCGTCCAGCATGCCGATGGTTTTGTATATGGCTATTTTCTGCTCATCCGCTATTTGCTTGCTGTCCAGGATGGCAGCGCCCTGGGCGCGAAGCTGCCCGATGTGTTCGAGCACCCTGGGCAGTTGGATGATGGCAGTGTCGATCAGATAGTATGTTTCGACCTGCGAATCGAGAGTCAGCGCATATTCGTCGGCAACGGCTGTCTGGAAACTCAACAGCTGTTCGATCAGGCGGGTATGCGCGGCAAAATTACCCGCCGCCGGCATATCGGCCTGCTCTTGCATGCGTTCCCAGTCTGCCCTGATGCCGTGCCAGCCTTCGGTCTCCCTCAAGCCGGGAGGCAACTTCCCTTCCATCGCATCGAGAGCCTGGGCAGCTTCCCTTTCCGCAGCAAGATACCTGCCATGCATGGCATCGTTGTCGCCGGAAAACGCAGCCGAAAGCCCTCGGTGCTGCTGGAGGAGCTGCACCGCCCGGGGGATCGGCCTGATCAGCGCGAGGCCTTCCAGTTCCCGCCGCTCAATCCTGATCTCGTTATCGAGAGCGCCATAAAGGCTATACACCACTATCGCGAAAGCGACCATGGACACCAGCGCAAGCAGCAGGAATTTCTTGGTATAACCAAGACGGTTCATCAGGGCGATGGCGGGGATGAAAAGTAACCTCATGTCATTTCATGGGCTAAATGGAAAAATCCTGCGCGCCGGACAGTAATGCACCATCCCCATTCAGGGCAGGCAGCGGACTGCCGCTGTGCACCACCGGTAGCCACACCTTGAAAATAGTGCCCTTGCCGGGTTCGCTCCGCACCTCGATGCGCCCATGGTGTTTTTGGACAATGCCATATGAAAGCGATAGCCCGAGCCCCGTCCCCTTACCGATCGGTTTGGTGGTGAAAAAGGGGTCGAAAATTTTCTTGAGGTTCTCCGGCGCGATGCCCTTGCCGGTATCCGCCACCTCCACCCACACCTCATCACCCTGTTGCCCGGTACGGACGGTGATCGTGCCGCGTTCTTCGATAGCATGGGCCGCATTGACCAGCAGGTTCATGAACACCTGGTTGAGCTGCGAGGGCAGGCATTCCACCTCCGGAATGTCGCCGTATTCCCTGACCACATCGGCCTTGTACTTGATCTCGTTGTTGACGATGTTCAGCGTGCTGTCCAGCCCCTTGTGCAGGTCGGCGAAATGCCATTCGTCGGCGGCATCCACATGCGAGAAATCCTTCAGGTTCTGCACGATATTCTTCACCCGCGTGATGCCGTCCATGGACTCGCTCATCAACGCACCCAGATCTTCCTTGAGGAACGCAATGTCCAGTTTTTTCCGGGCTGCCTGCAACCGGGTGCGCACCGCTTCATCGGCTATCGCACCTTCCGCCTGTTCGTAGCTGTCTATCATGCTGAAAACGTCCTGCACATACTTTTCCAGTGTGCCCAGATTGGAGTAGACGTAACCGATCGGGTTGTTGATCTCGTGCGCCACCCCGGCAGCCAGCTGGCCGATCGAGGCCATCTTTTCCGATTGCATCAACTGATCATGGCTTTCCTTCAGATCTTTGTTGAGTTCCTTTTGCCGCTCTTTCTCTGCATGCAGTGTGCTCACCACGGCATTGAAAGCCTGCGCTGTCTGCCCAACCTCATCATTGCCGCTTATATTCGCCTGATGCGACAGATCGCCGGTCTGTTTCACCATGCCGATAGCGCTCATGAGTTGTCTGAGCGGATGGGAGATGTAACGGTTGACGATGGCAACAAAGATCAGAAAGCTGGTCAGTCCCGCCGCGACAATGAACAAGAACATGCTGTTGCGCAACAAAGTGAGGGGCATCAGTAATTCATCCGCTTCCTGTTCAACTACCAGCGTCCATCCGGAATCGTAGAACGGCATCGACGTTCCCAGCATGAGCTTGCCGTCGACACCCTGGTAAAAGCCCATTGCTTCATGACAGCCGGTGACGCTCCCCGCGTTGGTGGTATAAACGCCCCGTGCGTTGCAGAGAATGCCCAGCGACGGGTTCTGTTGGGTAGCCTTCCAGGGGAATTCACTGCCGCGACGCTTCAGGAGCGCATCGGGGAAGACCCTTGATTCGGTTATCAGGAGGTTATCCTTATTCACGAGATAGTAGTCAAAGGACTTGCCCACGCCGGCCAGATAGAAGGCGCCCATACCCCCCTCCAGATTGCCGATCTCGCCGTTTACGATGGTGGTAAGCATTCTGGCATCGGCATGGATGTACACCATGCCATGTCCGCTTGGCGAACCAAAAGTTAAAACCGGTATATCGCCTTCCATGTATACATCGGAATATCCGTGCCGAAGATCGGGAACCCGACCCATCCGGCGTCCTACGCGGGAAGGATCCGACGAGATTACGATGGTGCCGTTATCGACATAGTCGATGGCATGGTAAACCTGCCATGTCGGAATATGCCGCTGGCCCGCTTCGATTTCTTTCCTGAACGGATGGTCTTCGAGCCTGAACGTATCCGTGGCGACAATTTCAGCGAAGTAATTCCCGGTCACCTCCGTCGGCGCCTGATTAACAAGCAACGCCAGTTGCTTGGCCAGCTTCTCATTTGCTCCGATGAAGCGGATTATTCCCTGCTGCTTGGCATCCGTGAAATTCATCAGGCCATTGAGGGCTGTCCTGACCTCCAGGGCGTATATCCGGTTAAAGTTATAAATGGTCAGCCCGATCGATATCGGAATGAACAGGCTTGCGGCAAGGATGATCTTCCACTTGATCTTCAGATCAGAAAAATGCATGGCATTACCCCAAATAGACAGCCTGAGTGAAGCAGGTACCGATGGATTTCTCCGGAATATGTTGAAAGAACACCATCACCCATGCTTCTGCAGCAAAAACAGCAATCGCTATGGCCAGCAGGACAAGTGATGGGAGGGCCTCCGGCTTGAATGATGTACCTTGTGAAAAACGCATTTCCCCACCTGCGGGTACGCGAAGTTAATGAATAGGCTTCGTCTTTTCCTATGTTCCCAGCATCAGGTTGGCCACGGCATCCAACTGATCCGGCTGCGGCATGCATGGCTCGATGCGATCCCAGCTTATCAGCAAACGATCACGCAATGTTACCGGCAGGCGATCCATCAAGTCGTCGCCGCGCAGCCCGCTCCCAAGCAACACTGCCACATGCACCAAACCGTTAATCTGTTCGAACGGCTCATGCTCCGGCGTATGCCAATAATTGATGGCATGTTCGATTTCCGGCGGAAAGTTCCAGCGCCTGGCCATTTCCGCACCTATCTCGGCATGGTCGAAACCCAGCTCTGCCTTTTCGAGCTCGATCAGGCTCACCCCGGAATTCTTCTGTTGCGCCAGTAGCCCGGAAAATTTTTCCGGGATGCAGATACTCAACACGAGTTGACCGACATCATGGAACAAACCGGCGGTAAACGACATCTGCCGCGTACCGCCGAGGCATTGCGCCAGTGCTTCCGTATAGGTCGCCACCCGGAAACTGTGCATCCAGTAGGCATGGCGATCGAACAGACCATCCGCAGACGCCGGGAAAGCATGTGTGAACCCTGCCGACACCACCAGCGAGCGTACCGTGTCGAAACCCAGCACCGTGACCGCTTCCTGCATCGAACCGACCTCGCGCGCCAAGCCATAAAACGAGGAGTTCGCCACCCGCAGCACCCTTGCGCTCAGCCCCTGATCATGCGCAATCTTGTGCGCCATGATCGCGCTGCCCACATTGGGATTCCTGAAGCTGGCCATTACCTCGCGCACCACCAGGGGCATCGCGGGCAGATGATGCAGCTTGTCGAAAATCTGGCGCTTGTCCGTTATGGCGGGCATACTATTTTCCTTGCCTGATCTGGAACAGGGGATCTTCCGTCTTACACGTCGGCATTGATGACGAGCACTGCGCCCTTCGATGGCGAGGATTCGCCCATCGGGCAGCACCAGCAATCGGCCGGTTTTCCGTTGGTCAGCCGGTATGGCTGCTTCTCTCCGAACTTGCTGCACTTCTCGCCTGCAATGCAGTCCAGCAATTCCGCCGGAATGACCTCGCCTGCCGCTTCGCCCAACAATGGCCGGGTGCCTTCCGCCGAAAACAGGCGATGCGCCATCCGGTTGGCGATGGCGATCACGCCGTCGTCGCCGATACCGACAACCGCCACCGGCAGGTGTTCCAGCACCTCCTGCGATACTTGGAGGATATTCAGGTTACGCACGGCTTCGCAGGTTTTCTCCTCTACGCGCAGCTCAAGCTCGTGGTTAACGCGCAGCAATTCCTGGTTCGCCTTCTGGAGCTCACGCGCCAGCCGCGCATTTTCCATTTTCATTTCGTAACGCTGGAATGCCTCTTCCACATTGGCGCGCAGCAGGTCATCTTCCCACGGTTTGGTGAGGAATTTGTAGACTGCGCCACGGTTGATGGCATCGGTCACCGAGTTGAGCTCGGTGTAACCGCTCAAAATGACGCGCACGGTATCGGGATAAAGCTCGCGCACCTTGCCGAGAAATTCCACGCCCGTCATGCCGGGCATGCGCTGGTCGGAAATGATCACGCCGACCTTGTTCTGCGCCAGCAATTCCAGCCCCGCCTCGCCGCCGTTGGCACGCAGGATGAGGTAGCCGTCCCGGCGCAGCAGGCGCACGAGGGCAGAGGTAATATTCTCCTCGTCGTCGACCAGCAACAATACGCGTTCCATCATGCCTCCAGCGGCAATTGCGGGATGCACCCGCTTTGCAGCAACTGCGTCATTTCCCCGGCGGGCACCGGGCGGCTGAACAAGTAACCCTGTATCTCATCGCAACCCATCTTGCGCAGTTGATCCAGTTGCATCGTGGTTTCCACGCCCTCCGCAATGATGCTTAATCCCAGGCTGTGCCCCAGCGCGATGATGGCGCCCACAATCGCCTCGTCGTTGTGATCGCTGGACAGGTCGCGCACGAAAGACTGATCGATCTTGAGGCTACCGATCGGAAATCGCTTCAGATAACTCAGGCTCGAATAGCCGGTGCCGAAATCGTCAATGGAAAACTGTATGCCCGTTTCATGCAGCTTATTCAGGGTATCGATCGTCCCCGCCACGTTGTTCATCAGCAGGCTTTCGGTCAACTCCAGTTCGATTGTTCTCAGCGCCGGATCCAGACCGTTCTCTTTCAGGATGCCTATGACCACGCCGGCAAAATCCGGCTGCCTGAATTGCAGTGTCGATAGATTGACCGCGATATGGATATCAACAAAACCGGCCAATTGCCATGCGCGCGCCTGTTTGCAAGCCGCACGCAGAACCCACTCCCCCACCGGCAGGATCAGGCCGGTCTCTTCCAGCAACGGGATGAACTCGCCGGGAGCGACCAGGCCGCGTTCCGCGCTTTGCCAGCGCAGCAAGGCTTCCATGCCGATTATTTTTCCGCTGTCCAGATTGATCTGCGGCTGGTAATGGAGCACGAACTCCTCGCGCTCCAGCGCATGGCGCAACTCGGTTTCCAGCTTCAGGCGCTGCCATGCCGAGGCGTTCATCTGACCGGCGTAATACTGAAAATTGTTGCGTCCTTCATTCTTGGCATGGTGCAGCGCCGCATCCGCATTCTTCAGTAAAGTCGTCGTATCCACCCCGTCGAACGGATAAATGCAGATTCCCACGCTGAGCGTGACGAAAATTTCGCTGTCACCTATCGATATGGGGTTGTGCGCAAACGAATCGAGAATTTTCTGCACCGCTTCGCCTGCATCATGGGCCACCTTCAAGCCGGTCAGCACCACCCCGAACTCGTTGCCCGCAATACGTGCCACGGTATCGCCCGCGCGCACATGGCTTGCCAGCCTGCCCGCCGCAGCCTGCAGCAATTGGTCGCCGACAGGATGGCCGAATGAATCGTTGACCTGCTTGAACCGATCCAGATCGACCGACAAGACCGCCACCAGACGGTTATCGCGGTCCGCGCGCGCCAGCTCCTGTCCCAGCCGGTCGATGAACAGCAAGCGGTTGGGCAGGTTGGTCAGGGAGTCATAATGCGCGATATGCTCGATCTGGCTGTCCTTGTGTTCCACCGCTGCCGCCAATTCGAGATTGACCTGGGCCAGCAGATCGTTTGAGGCCTGGATTTCCTGTACCAGGTGCGCCTTCTCCCGCGCCAGTTCATGATGCCTGAATGCTTCCAGCACCTCGGCGCGCAACGCTTCATTGTCCCAGGGCTTGATAAAGAACTTGTATATGGCGCCGCGATTGATGGCGTCTATCACCGAATCGAGATCGGCGTAACCGCTCAATATGATGCGTATCGTTTGCGGGTATAACTCTTTTACCTGGGTCAAGAACTCCACGCCGGACATTTCGGGCATGCGCTGATCGGAGATGATGACATCGATCTCGTGTTGCGCCAGAATCTCCATGCCTTCCATGCCGCTGCACGCGCGCAGTATCCTGTAGCCGTCACGCCTGAACAGGCGCGACAGGGCGGCACCGATATCTTCCTCATCGTCGACCAAAAGCAATGTGCGTTCCACAGTACCTCCACACGATTCTTGCGTAGCAACACTCTATCACGGCATGCATCGCCCGGGACTGTCCCATAAACCGCTGGCTTATTCGTCCTGCATCTCCCGCCCCGGGAACAGTTCTTCGGTGAAGCCGAACATGCGCATGTCGCGGATGCGCATCGGGTAGAGGATACCGTCGAGGTGGTCGCATTCGTGCTGCACCACGCGCGCATGGAAGCCGCTTACCGTGCGATCTATCGGCATGCCGTTCTCGTCGAATCCCTGATAGCGGATATGCGAGAAGCGCGGCACCAACCCGCGCAATCCGGGCAGGCTCAGGCAGCCTTCCCATGCTTCTTCGATTTCATCCTCCAGCGCCTCGATAACCGGATTGATCAGCACCGTTTCCGGCACGGCCTCGGCATCCGGATAGCGCAGGTTTTCTGCCGCGCCGAAGATCACCACACGTAACCCCGCTCCGATCTGCGGCGCGGCCAGACCGGCGCCGTTCAGCGCCGCCATGGTGTCGCGCATGTCCTGCAGCAGCGCGTGCAATTCGCTGCTGCCGAAGTCGCTGACCGGCTCGGCGGCCTGCAACAGGCGCACATCACCCATGCGCAACACCGTCCTGACGCTCATGGCGCATCCTTCTGCGACGGTTCTTCCGTCCCGCAATCCACCACGCATTCGAGAATGGCGCGCACCCGTCCCATCGCTGCGGCGGCAGCGCTGTTGACCTGCTCGATATGGATGCCGCTGCGGCTGTCGCCGCGCCCTGCCGCGGGATTGGCCACCACGGCGATGGCGGCATAGCTCAGGCCGAGTTCCATCGCCAGCGCGGTCTCCGGCATGCCGGTCATGCCCACCATGTCCGCCCCGTCGCGCTCGTAGCGGTTGATCTCGGCGATGCTGTCCAGCCGTGGCCCCTGCGTCGAGGCATACACGCCGCCGTCCAGGCAGGGCTGCTGCACGCGCTGTGCGGCTTGCAGGATGCGTCCGCGCAGATCGGGGCAATACGGCAGGGTGAAATCCACATTGGTATAGATGGCGTCGCGCGTATCGAAATAGGTGGCGTCGCGCCCGTGGGTGTAGTCGATGATCTGGTCCGGCACGACCAGCGTACCGGGAACCAGGTCGGCGCGGATGCCGCCCACCGTGGTGATGGAAACGATCTCCTCCACGCCCTGCTCGCGCAACGCCCACAGGTTGGCGCGATAGTTCACCAGATGCGGCGGGATGGTGTAGCCGTAACCGTGCCGCGCCAGGAAGATCACTTCCTGCTGGTTCAGGGTGCCGAAGATGAAAGCGCCCGAAGGCTCGCCATAGGGCGTGCGCATCACCTGCCGGTGGGTAATCTCGAGATTCGTCAGTTGTGTCAGTCCGCGTCCGCCGATAATCGCCAGCATGCTCATCCTTCCTTCATTGCGTAAATCGCGGGCAGGTTGCGCCATGCCCCCTCGATATCCATGCCATAGCCGAACACGAAACGGTCCGGCAGCTCCATCCCGACGAAATCGGCGCGGATGGGCTTCTCCCTGCCGTGCCGCTTGTCGGCGAACACCGCGCTGTAGAACCGCGCCGCGCCGAGTTCCAGCACGCGCTGCCTGATCGCATGCAGGGTCTCGCCCTCGTCGAGGATGTCGTCCAGCACCAGCACCGCGCGACCGCGCACATTCTCGCTCGGCTCAACTTTCCAGTGCATCGCACCGCCGCTCTTGGCAGAGCCATAGCGCGACACGTGCAGATAATCGAAATCCAGCGGGAACTCGAGCAGCGGCAGCAACTGCCCGGAGAACACTACCGCCCCGCCCATCACCGACAGCACCAGCGGATGCATCTCCGCCATCGCCGCGTTGATCTCGCGCGCGACCTTGTGCAACGCCGCCTGCACCTGCTCCGCTGGGCACAGTAGCTCGGCCTGTAGCAGGATGTCGCGAGCGTGCTGTCGCGAAACGCTCATCGCAGACTATCCAGATAGGCCGCAAAACCCTCGCGCACCTCCGGATGCTTGAGCCCCAGCGCCACGGTCGCCTGCAGATAGCCGAGCTTGGAGCCGCAATCATAGCGCGTGCCGCTGAAGCGGTAGGCCAGCATCTGCTCCTCCTGCATCAGCGCGGCGATGCCGTCGGTGAGCTGTATCTCGCCGCCGGTGCCTGGCCGGATGTTCTCCAGATAATGGAAGATACGCGGTGTCAGGATGTAACGCCCGACCACCGCCAGCGTGGAAGGCGCGTCCTCCGGCCTGGGCTTCTCCACGATGCCATGCACCTTTTCCAGGTTAGGCGCGAGATTGCTGCTGCTGACGATGCCGTATTGTCCGGTATGGGCGCGCGGCACGTCCTGCACGCCGAGGATGGAGCACTGGTGTTGCGCGAACATATCGACCATCTGTTTGACGATGGGTGTTTCGCCGTCGATCAGATCGTCCGCGAGCACCACCGCGAACGGCTCGTCCTGCACCACCGGCTGCGCACACAGCACCGCATGTCCCAGCCCGAGCGGCTCGGCCTGGCGGATGTAGATGCAGTTGATATGCGCCGGAATCACCTCGCGCACGATGCGCAACAACTCCTCCTTGCCGCGCATCTCCAGCTCTGCCTCCAGTTCGTAAGCCTTGTCGAAATGATCCTCAATCGCGCGCTTGTTGCGCCCAGTGATGAACACCATGTCGGTGATACCCGCCGCCACCGCCTCCTCCACCGCATACTGGATCAGCGGCTTGTCCACGATAGGCATCATCTCCTTCGGGCTGGCCTTGGTCGCGGGCAGGAAACGGCTGCCCATGCCGGCAACCGGGAACACTGCTTTGGTTATTTTTTTCATACACACCTTTCTGAGCAGCTTTTTCCAGTGCTTTTTTTACGTTATCTATTTTTCTTTTGGCGGCCAGCATTTCATCTTCAGCCAACTCCATTTCATTCAGCAACCGTGGAAATTCAGAATTTTTAATCCAAGCCAGAACCTCAGCCATATCGGAAACTCCAGAATCACTAAGCACTCCGACAACATCCCCGGATACTAGACGCATCTTGTGTTTGCACCACTTACCCAACTTCCCAGCTGGACAACTACAATAAACATGCAGCCTGCTGGATTCCAGAGAAAGCTCTACAACATAGGTGGTAACTCCATCACTACTACGCACTTCGAATTCTTTCTTCATTTTCAAATATCCAAGGTTAGCTGCCCAGTTGTGGACAACATCCCCAAAAGCTTTTTTTCATCGATAATTGTAATACCCAGCTTTATTGCATCCTGCAACTTACTTCCTGAATTCTCACCTGCAACTACATAGTTCGTTTTTGCCGAAACACTACCTGTCACTTTCCCGCCAGCATCTTCGATGCTATTTTTTGCTTCTTCTCTACTCAAATTTGGCATGGTTCCTGTCAACACAAACACCATCCCCTCCAAAGGTAGGCGCTCGCGGGTTTCTGGCCTGCCAGTACTGGGTCGGCCATCCCAATGCATTCCAAACTCCCTTAATTGCTCTTCAACTCGCAAGACGTATTCACACTGCTTCAAGTCGCCAAAGTATTTAACAACACCGTCCACGGCATTCTTACTAATTGATGCAGATAATAAATCTTGCTTACTAGCTGAAACTAATTTTTTCAACTCATTGAAATGAGCAGCCAATTTCTCTGCCCCCCCCTCTGCGACCCCAATAATTTTTAATCGCGGATAGATGAAGTTTGCCAAAGTTGGTTGCGATGACACACGAATATCTACCGGTCGATCTTCCCCCCATGAAATTCCCGATTCACGAAGTTCCTTCAATACTTTCCTGTTATGTGAATCCGAGAAAAATTCATGTATTGCACTTGCCGCTTCTTGGCCTATGTTGGGAATATATTCCAAGACTTCTGGATAAGCCTTTTCGACTCTATCCAAACTTCCTAAAAAATTAGCCAAATCTTTTGCAGTACCTTCTCCAACCTCTGGGATTCCTAAAGCGAAAATAAAGCGCGACAAGCTAGTTTGTTTGCTTGCTTCTATTGCCTTAAGCAAATTATTTGCAGAAAGCTCACCCATTCGTTCAACCTGAATAAGTTGATTAAACTTCAATCGATATATGCCAGATGGTGTTTCTATTAGAGAAGAATCAACTAGCTGATTAACTAACTTCTCGCCTAGTCCATCAATGTTCATTGCTCGACGACTTGCAAAGTGAATAATCGCCTGCTTTCTTTGTGCAGGACAAGACAGTCCGCCAATACAGCGGTAAGCCGTCCCCTCAGTTACCTGGTTTTTTGTTTTTAACTTCTTCGTTTTTTCTATCTTAACAACGTGCGCACCACACACGGGACATTCTTTAGGCATAACGAACTTACGCGCATTCTCGGGCCGCCGCTCCTTAACCATACCTACAATCTCAGGAATTACATCACCAGCACGTCTAACAATTACCGTATCTCCAATGCGTATATCCTTAAGGTTTATTTGATCCTCGTTGTGCAGTGTTGCATTTCTTACCGTAGTACCATCAACGAAGACGTCTTGAAGCCTTGCTACCGGCGTCAACACCCCAGTTCGTCCAACCTGAACATCAATGTCTAACAGCAGTGTCATTTCCTCTTGAGGTGGATATTTATGTGCGATGGCCCACTTTGGGTCTCGATATCGCTTCCCTAACTGGCGCTGCAAATCCAATGAATTAACTTTATAGACGACCCCGTCAATATCAAACGGCAAACTATCTCGTTTCTCGTGAATTCGAGTATGGAAATCAATCAGTCCTTGAGGGCCGAGAACTACCGCTCGATCCTCGCATACCGGCAAACCGAATGACTGTAAGGCATCGAGGGTGGCGCTGTGCGTAGCCGGCAATGTCCAGCCCTGCACTTCCCCCAAACCGTAGGCAAAAAACGAAAGATGCCGCTCTGCGGCCAATTGGGGATCGAGCTGGCGGATGCTGCCTGCCGCACCGTTGCGAGGATTGACCAATGTCGGCAAACCCAGCGCGCGCTGCGTGTCGTTGTAGTGGTTGAAGTCCTTGCGCGACATGTAGGCCTCGCCGCGCACTTCCAGCACCTCGGCAGTGCAGCCGGTGAGGCGCAACGGGATGCTGTGGATGGTGCGGATGTTCTGTGTGACATCCTCGCCGGTCTCGCCGTCGCCGCGTGTGGCGGCCTGAACCAGCACGCCGTGCTCGTAACGCAGGTTGATAGCGAGGCCGTCAAACTTGAGTTCGCAGGAATACTCAATCTCTTCATTTGTACCCAAAGCGCTCTTCACTTTGGTATCGAAATTGATTGCACCGCTTGCTTCTTTGTCAGTCTCAGTCTCAATTGAGAGCATAGGAACTACATGCTTCACCGGCGCGAAGCCTTCCAGCACACGGCCAGCCACGCGCTGGGTGGGCGAATCGGGCGTCAGCTGTTTGGGATGTTGTGTTTCGAGGGCTTGCAGTTCGCGGAACAGCTTGTCGTATTCCGCGTCGGGGATGGTCGGCGCATCCAGCACATAGTAGCTATGGTCGTGGCGCTCGATCTCCTTGCGCAACTGGTCGATGCGTTGTGCAACCGCTGTCATGAGAATAGTCTGCGCGCCTGCGCGCTGCCGGGGATGATGCCGTGTTCGCTCATCTTCGCGGCGACCCCGGCGATCTGCTCGCGGATGCGTGCCAGCCCGGTATCGCTCAGCACCACGCGCTGATCGTCCACCAGGTTGAGTTGCAACTCGATGGCCATTTCGCGCGCGATGCGCAGCATGACATCGAATTGCGCCGCCGGGTCTTCCACGCGCGGCACATCCAGCAGCAGAGTGATGCCTGCCGTGGTAGCGGTCTCCAGCGTATGGCGCTGGAACGGCCTGCTGTCCATGTTGCTCAGCGTGAGCAGGCCGCGCCCATGCGCGTCCGGCAGATGGAACGCGCCGTCCGACTCCAGCGCCATGCCGTGCAGCGCGGCGGCCTGCGCGATCCTTGCCCCGGTCAGCAGGCGTTCGCCGGGCGGCACCAGATTGATGCCGGCCATCTGGTCCACTTCGGCGCAGAACGCATCCAGTTCGACGGCGCAACGGTGCGCGTCCTGCACGTCCGGAACAGTGATATCGGCCCTGATGCTGTTCGCCACGCCCTGCACCAGGTCGCGAAAATCGGCCAGCTTCGCGGCGCTCGCCGCGCCGCCACGGTCCGCCAGCTGCAACGCGACGCGCAGGCGCGAATACAACGTCTGCCCCTCGGCGACGGCGCGCTCCCATTGCCCGCTGTTCAGGGACAGGCCGCATACCTGAACCGGCTTGCCGAAATCGAACTTGCGCTGCCACAGGCCGTCCAGCATGGCGGCTGGCGCGGCCTCCTGCAGGTGCAGCTCGATGATGAAATCGCTGTGCGCATTCAGCAGCGCGCAGGATTCATCCAGCAGCAGCGGTGCCGATGCCACAACGGGTTCGATGCGTTCCATCTCCCCGGTCACTGGCGTCGCCATCGCCTCATCCACCGCCCCGGCGGTCTCCTGCTGCGGTTGCGCCGGCGGCATCCCGATAGCGGGCTCATCGGCACTCCCGCGATACAGCGCATCCGCATGGCTGTTCCTGAAGCTGGTCTCGAACTTGCGACGGTATTGCCTCTGCTGCCACCAGCCGTAGCCGTACACCACCACGACCACGGCGCAACCTATGGCCAGCAATGCGATTTGCAATTCACTCATGGATACCTCTCATCTTGCGCGTCCTCATGCCAGCGGTAATTCCGGGCTGTCCATGCCGATGGCGGCCACTTCGTCCAGCGCCTTGAGGAAGGCGTGCTGCTCATGCAACTGCGCCAGCGATTCGGGATGCGCCCTCCCGCGCATATGCGCCAGGCGCGCCTTGCTCACGGCCGACATCTCCCGGTGCAAGCCTTGCAGCAGTTCGTCCGCCGACTCCGGCCTGTTGCACACCAGCACCATGTCGCAGCCCGCATCCAGCGCAGCCTCGGCGCGCTGCACGATGTCGCCCGCCACGGTCGCTCCTTCCATACTGAGATCGTCGCTGAAGATCATGCCGTCGAAGCCGAGCCGGTCACGCAAGACCTGCTTCAGCCAGACCGACGAGAACCCCGCCGGGCGGTTATCCACCTTCGGATAGATCACATGCGCGGGCATCACCGCGGTCAGGCCGTAATCCACCATCCGGCGGAACGGGACAAGATCGCACTGTTCGATGTCCACAAAGTCGCGATCGTCCACCGGAATGGCCAGATGCGAATCCGCCTCCACATGGCCGTGCCCGGGGAAATGTTTGCCGACCGTGTGCATGCCTCCCTGCTTCAGCCCCAGCAGCAGGCTGTGCGCCAGCTCGGCGATGGCCTGCGGATCGCTGTGAAAGGCGCGGTCGCCGATCACGCCGCTGCGCCCGTGATCCACGTCCAGCACGGGCGTGAAACTAAAATCCACCCCGCAGGCGCGCAGCTCGGCGGCCAGCACATAGCCGGCCTGCTGCGCCAGATGGCGCGCGCGCTGCGGATGGGCATCCCATATTTTCCCAAGCTCGCGCATCGCGGGAATTTTCGTAAAGCCCTCGCGAAACCGCTGCACCCGCCCGCCCTCGTGATCCACCGCGATCGGTAGCGGCGGCGTGCGCAGCGCGCGTATCGCCGCCGTCAGCTCGGCGAGCTGGCCCGGCGACTCGTAATTGCGCGCGAACAGGATCACCCCTCCCACCAGCGGATGGCGCAGGCGCTCTTCATCCTCAGCGGTAAGCGTCTTGCCCAACACATCCAGCATCACCGGCCCCAAACCCATAAGCATTCCTCGGTTGTTTAACCCGGATAATCCATTAGACGACTCTTCGAGCCTGCACGAGTGCTGACGGATTATCCAAGTTTATATTCAGCAAAAGCGATGTACGGCAGCATGCCAAATTATAAGGCCTTTGGGGCATAAACCATGCCGAACAGCGCGGCCTTTGTGAAGATATTTAGTTTGACCGGGTAAGCCGGGCAGTTCTATTATTTGATTGCAGTGCGTTCATTGACCTGCAAGCATGGAAGTTCAAGCGCAAGAGTCGGTTTAATTCTTACCCAGGAGGCAAACATGACTGATCAAATCCAAATCTCGATTGACCGGAATACCTATGACCGGTTGCAAACACTGATGGTACCTCCCCTCAACGATGCCAATGCGGTTATCCTGGCGTTGTTATGCCAGGATGGGCGGTGTGAAGATGAACGTGCCAGCCGGGCCGCAGTTGGCTTGGGAGCCGCCGGGCAGCACTTCACCATGGAACAGGAACTTGATCGTTCCAGTCAGGGCATCTACGATTCCGGAGGAAACACCTGAGAGCCTGTCCGGCTTGCCGGGGCTAATCGCTCTCCAGTACGACGAACGCGACGACCATGTCGCGCTCGTCGCTGATGGAGAGGTGATGGCCGTTGATACCCAGTTGGGCCAGCCAGGTGCGTAGCGTCTCGTCGAACTGCAACACCGGTTTGCCGAGACCGTCGTGCGTGACGCCGACGCGGTGGAAGCTGACCGGCTGGCGCATGCCGCTGCCGACCGCCTTGGCGAACGCTTCCTTGGCGGCGAAGCGTTTGGCGAGCAGGCGGGCGGGA
>Ga0154346_106_pt4 | contig 72947 bp, 73 predicted proteins | sample RifGroA2_FD_115874 | JGI IMG/M metagenome (GOLD analysis project Ga0154346, IMG submission 115874) | Gallionellales bacterium GWA2_60_18 | reverse complement strand
TTTGCCGAACTCGGCATCGAGGCGCAACGACTGGAGTTCTGCGGCAAGTTGACCCCATCCGAGTTTCACCGCAAGTTTCTCGAAGTAGATATCACCCTCGATACGGTTAACGTCAGCGGCGGAACCACCACCTGCGAATCGTTGTGGATGGGTGTGCCGGTGATCGCTTTGGCCGGAGAACGTTTTATCACACGGGTAAGTTACAGTTTCCTCAACACGGCGGGACTGGCCGATTTCGCCGCCACTTCACCCGAGGACTATATCCGCGTTGCCGCGCATCTCGCCGACAACCTGTCGCTGTTGGCGGAGATCAGAGCCGGGCTGCGCGCCCATGTCGTGGCCTCGCCGCTCATCGACGAGGTTGGCTTCACCCGCAATCTGGAAGCCCTTTACCGGGAGGTGTGGGGGAAGTGGTGTGACGCTATCTGAATCGCCGTTCCAGCACATGCTTGGTATTGTCGCGCATATTGAGACGCTGGTATCCGCCCAGAATGACTTTGTTGGATGGGATGTCGCGATTCAGGATCATGGTGTTGGCGCCGATCACCACGTTGTTGCCGATCTTTGAGTGGCCAATGATTGAGGCGCCAGCATAGAGAACGACATGCTCGCCGATTTCCGGGAAAACCCCATCTTCGTCGCTCCCCACTGAACATCCCTGATAAACGCAGAAATAGTTGCCGTATTTGGCGTGTCCAAGAATAGTGCCGAGAGGGTGCATGAACTGAAATACTTCAGGTAATTCGGTGTCGTGGTAGGCATCCAGCCCATGCATTATCTTGTTCAGGTAGAACAGCCGAAAAGCCAGTGGGTCAGTTTTGTCATGGTGCGACACCGAGTTGCTCAGCAGGTAAAGAAACATTGCGTAATGGTCGGGGTGCAGGTAGTTGAACATCACTTGCCCGTCGGCGCGAAATTTCTTTTTCTCGATACCGGCGAAGCAAGCGTGCGTGCGCTCCAGCGCCTCGCTCATGGCAGGACGCAACTCATCCGGTGAAACCGTATGATCGTCCGGGAAAAACTGATTCAACTGGCGTGCGACATAATTGCACAAATTTTCCGCTGTCATGTTACGCAATATGAATTCACTCATAATTTAAATCCTGCTCATATCCTGTCGAAATAGGGAATATGCCATTGCTCCAGACGAGCCGTGTCCACCCGCCCAGACAAGGGTAGCCACATAGCCAGGTTTTTTCTTTGCCAGGTAATCCTGGTGTGTTTTGTGAGCCAGATACAGGATGCGCTATCGATCCGGTCATTGATAAAAACACGCTGGTGATCGCGACAGGCTTCCCGCCACAATGCAGGGAAGCAGGTGACATCACCGATAAGCTCATAGATAAATCCGGTTTCTCCGTCGCTGCCAAGCAGGGCGTAGGCAGCCTTGTCCTGTTCCTCGCACCGCAGCAAATCCACGCGCTCGGCTGGCGGCGGTAGCTGGCGATAATCCTCGGAATGGCGCAAAGTTATGGCGTTCAGACAGCGCTGGCGAATATCTTCCAATTGATGGGCGCTTGTTGCAATCGGCAATAATGCGACACCGTCAGGCGGTTCCAGTATCGCATTATTCGGCTCGATCTCGCCCAGTACGCTGCAATCGGCGGACACCCAGCCAAGGCGTGCATAGAATGATGGCTGCCCCGTCCACAACACACCGAAATCCACCTTCTCTTCACGCAATTGTATTGCCGCTGCCTCCAGCAGACGGCTTGCCAATCCTTCGCCGCGCCGCGCCGGATGCGTGTAAACCGCTCCTATCATCGCGCCCTTGAAAATTTCATTGCCCTCGCGCCAATCGAATTGGCGTATCGCCAGCGCGGAGGCAATGACCTCACCGTCCGTGCAAATGATGATGTTGTGGAGGTTGTTGTGGCAGAAGACAGTGGGGAAGCGTTGCCGTAGAGAAATTGCGCGCCCCTTGCCGAAGATAAATTCCTCATCAAGCAAAGAAATCAGCCGCTCCAGCTCGTCGGGGCGGCAGGCGCGTATCTCTATAGCCATGTCACCAGCCGGCGCGTATGCATTCGGTCACCCGTTCCCGCTCCTCATCGCCAACCCACCAGCCGCAGGGAATGCTCAGATTTTGTGCATCGAATGCGGCGACACCGGGCAATTGTTGCGCTTCACCGCCAAAACAGGAGTAGCCGTCGTTGCGCAAATGCAGACGTTGCGCGCCGATGCCGTGAGAAAGCAATTTGCGGATCAGGTCGTCACGCCGTTCGGCGCGCAGTGCATAAGTCCAAAAACCGGAAACGCTGTCCTCGCGCCGTTTAAGAAGATGCAGATCAGGAATCTCGGCCAAGGCAGTGTCATAATACTGGCCGTTAGCACGATGACTTGCCACGATCCCGCTGGCATGAGGCAATTGTTCTAGCCCTAGCGTGGCGGCAATTTCGTTCATCGGAAAATTAAAACCAGCCAACGGGATATCGAAAGAGGGATCCAAATCGCCGTTGGGAAGGCGGAGTTTTGCCGTGTCGATGCCGAAGCGTCGCAGATGGCGCGCCGTTTTGGCCATCTGTGGGTCTGCCGTGAGCAGAGCCGCACCTTCACCGGTGTTGATGTGCTTGGTGGCGTAAAAGGAATACACGGTGAAATCCGCCTCGACCCCTAGGCGGTGCCCATGCCATTCCGCGCCCAAAGCTTCGCTGGCGTCTTCTACTACCTTGATGCCGCGTTGCCGCGCCAATGCCATTATGCTGCCGACATTCGCCACATCACCTGACCAGTGGTAAAGCAGGATGGCGCGAGTTTTTGCGGTAATTAACTCGGCTATATTTTCGGCATCCGGCATCCCGGTCAACGGATCGACATCACACCACACCGGACGGGCGAACAAGTTGGCAATAGGTGACACGGTTGCGGAGCAGGCCAAGGGAGATGTGATCACTTCGTCACCCGGGCGAACACCCGACAAGTACAGCGCCAGCGTGAGCGCACCGGATGCATCGCCGAGCGCTACAGTTTCCGATGCACCCAGCCAGGCTGCGAGCCGGGATTCGAATTCCGCTACCTGTCGCCCGATTGCCAGCCGACCGCTTTCCAAGACGGGTTTCAGAGCGGCATGGGCTGATTCCGCCATGAATACTTTGAACAGGGGAATGGAAAGCTGCGCCATGGACACGCTACCAACCGTGCCGGATCACATCAACGATGTATGCCCGCCGTTCGTCATCCAGCCACCAGCCGCAGGGAATGTGGATCATGCGTTGGTAAAAATCATCCACCCCGGGTAATTCGCAACGACTGGCGGCGAATACCGAATGAAGATCGTTGCGCTTGTGCGCCTGCGAGCTGGCAATGCCGTGGGCGGCGAGATGGCGCGAGAATTTCTCGCGCTCCTCCACCAGCACGGTATAAAACCAGTAAGACGGTTCGGCGCAGTCTTCCCATTTGCATAACGCCAAGCCGGGGATTCCCTGCAACGCATGGTCGAAATATTTTCCGTTCGCGATGTGGCGCGTGATGACTGGAGCGATGTAGTCGAGTTGCACCAGGCCGATGGTGGCGGTGACATTGTTCATGTGGTATTTGTAGCCTACTTCCGCCACGTCAACTTCAGTGCGCGAAGCAGCGCGGTCAATGCCGAACCAGCGAAAGCGGCGACCTCTGGCAAGCAGAGACTCGCGGTCCCCCGGCCCGTTGCAGGCCAGCATACCGCCGTCCACGGTGGTCATGTGCTTGATTGCCTGAAGCGAGAACATGACAAATTCAGAATGGGTGCCGATTGGTGTGCCGGCATAGCGTGCGCCGAGCGCATGGGCGGCATCCTCAATTACCGGAATGCCGTGCGCTGCTGCTGCGGCACGAATGCCGCCTATGGGCGCGGGGACACCGCCGTAGTGGACAACCATTACGGCACGGGTGCGTCCGGTAATTTTCTCCGCCACGGAGGCGGCAGAAAGGTTGCCGTTGGCGGGATCGACATCGGCCCACACGATCTTTGCACCCGCATGCAATATCGCCATGTTGGTTGGTTCAGCCGTCATGGCGGTGGAAATCACCTCATCGCCGGGCTTCACGCCAGCCAGCACCAGCGCACCATGCAGCGCAGCCGTGCCGGAATAGAAAGAAAGAATATCCGGGCTGCCAACAAAACTGCCGAAGCGGCGCTCGAATTCCGCTACTGGCGCGCCTTCTGAAATCTGGCCGCTATACAGAATTTCCTCCAGACGCGGCATGAGCGCTTCGCGCGGCGGCAGGAAAACCTTGAACAGCGGGATTTCGCCGTAAGGCTTGGAGCTAGAAATTGGCAAAATCGCCACCCGTCATCTCCATATCCTCGAATTCCTTGTCGGCGCGAGCCATCAGTTGCTTGATCCGGTCTTTATTTACCAGGCTGTCGAAGGAGCTGTATTCGGCTTGCAGGTGATCGAAATTAACCTTGCTCCACCACGGATGGATTTTGTAGTAATCGCCCAGATCCTCAGTGCGAACCAGTTCCTCTTCGGTGAGCATGATCTCGTTCAGTTTTTCGCCCGGCAACAGGCCGATCACATCGTATTCCAGCGGCTTGCCCGCTTCCTCGCTGATGATTGCTGCAAGGTCGGTGATGAGAGCGGCTGGGGCCTTGCGCACGAAAATTTCTCCGCCTTGTTGTTGCTCGGCAGCGTATAGCACCAGGTCGATGGCGTCGTTGAGGGTCAGCAGAAAACGCGTCATGCGCTCATCGGTGATAGTCAGGCGGTTGCCGGTGGCGAGCAGGCGGCGGAACAGGGGTATCACCGAGCCGCGCGAGCGCAACACGTTGCCGTAGCGCACGCAGGCAAAGCGTGTGCCGCGATTGAGGCGCGACTGGTTGCCTTTCAGCACGATGCGCTCCTGCAAAGCCTTGGTCATCCCCATCACGTTAACCGGTTTGACCGCCTTGTCGGTGCTGACCATGACGAAGGCCTCCAAGCCATTGCGCAAGGCGGCGTCCACTACATTCTGTGCGCCGGTTACGTTGGTATGGATGGCTTCGTGGGGAAAATTTTCACAAGCAGGCACTTGTTTCAACGCGGCGGCGTGGAACATGATGTCGATACCGCTCATTGCTTCATCCAGCCGCTCGCGGTTGCGCACATCGCCGATGACAAAGGAAAGATTGGTGCGCCCGCGATAGAACACGCGCATGTCATGCTGTTTTTTCTCGTCGCGGCTGAGGACGCGCACTTCTTTCGCGCCGAGGTCGAGCAGGCGGCGCACGATAAAATTGCCGAAGGAGCCGGTTCCCCCGCTCACCAGTACCGATTTTTGCGAATAGTCCATAGCATCTCCCCTGATTGGCTTGCGATGTGTTGTGTCTTTGGCCGTCCGTTGACGCGGTGATTCTCCCATATTTTTCAATAGGCCGCATATCGTTAACTCCCGCTGGCATTTGAAACATTCAAACAGTGACTGGCAAGGTAGAATGAAAAAAACAGCTATGGCTTCGCCGGGCATTCAGGCTAGATGATGATGAAAAAAATTGAGCGCAACGCCCCGTGCCCGTGCGGCAGCGGCAAGAAATACAAGCAATGCTGCCTGAAGCGTGATGAGGCTCTTGCGGCAAGCCGGCGCGCCGAAACGGCTGCTGTTTCCAATGCGCTCAAAGCCGCGCTGGAGCATTACCATGCTGGGCGTCTGCTCCAGGCGGAAGCTATCTATCAGCAAGTGCTTCAAGCCGATCCCCATCATCCGGAGGCGTTGCACTTTCTGGGGGTGATTGCTCTTCATCGGGGCAGGAACGAAATTGCCATTGAACTGATTGGCAAAGCGCTTCTGTTCAAACCGGATTATGCCGAGGCGCACAATAATCTCGGGCTCGTGCTCAAGGATCAAGGCATGCTGGTTGAGGCGGTCGAACACTATCAACAAGCGCTTTCCATCAAGCCGAATTTCGCCGAGGCACATAACAATCTGGGGATCGCACTCAAGGATCAAGGCCAGTTGGATAAGGCGGTCTGGCACTACCACGAAGCACTTTCCATTAAGCCGGATTTTGCACTTGCGCACAGCAATTTTGGGTTTGCGCTTCAGGCGCAGGGCAAGTTGGATGAAGCGGTTGAACAGTGTTGCAAAGCGATCGCGCTCAAACCGGATTTTGCCGAGGCTCACGCCAACCTCGGGAGTGCGCTCCAGAAGCAAGGCAAGTTGGCCGAGACGGTAGAGCACTACCGCAAGGCGCTATCACTTAAACCTGATTTTACCGAGGCCCACAGCAACCTTGGCGTTGTGCTTCAGGCGCAAGGCAAGCTGGACGAGGCTGTTGGGCACTATTATCAGGCGCTTTCCATCAATCCGAATTATGCCGAGGCGCATAACAATCTTGCGCTGGCACTACAGGCAGAAGGCAAACTGGATGAGGCTCTCGAGAGCTATCACAAGGCGCTCTCCATCAACCAGAACTATGTCGAAGCTTACAACAATCAGGGAAACACATTTAAAGACCAAGGGCGGTTGAACGAGGCGATTGAAAGTTATCATCGGGCGATTTTGCTCAAACCGGATTACGTCGAGGCACGCAGCAATCTTCTCTACGCCCTGAACTTTCATGCCGACCTGAGCCGCGAAGAAATCTATCGCGCCGCGCAAGAATATGAAGCGCTCATCGGCCAACCGCTGCGTTCCACTTGGCAGGAGCACAACAACGACAAGAACCCGAACCGCCGCCTGCGGATAGGCTACATATCCCCGGACTTCCGCAACCACGCGGTCGCCTATTTCGCCGAGCCGATCCTGTCCAACCACGACAAATCCCAAGTGGAAATATACTGTTACGCGGAAGTCATGCTCGAGGACGAGATTACCGACCGCTTCCGGCACTATGCCGACCACTGGCACAGCACCGTCGGGCTGAGCGACGAGGCCGTGGCGCAAATGGTCCGCGAGCACCGGATCGACATCCTGGTGGATCTGGCCGGACACACCGCCAAGAACCGGCTACCGACCTTCGCCCGCAAACCCGCCCCGGTCCAGATCACCTATCTGGGTTACCTCGGCACCACCGGCCTGTCCGCCATGGATTACATTCTCATCGATCACCATGTTGAGCCAGAGGGCATCGCCGACGCCGGCTACTCCGAACACCTGCTGCGCCTGCCGGACAGTCTATGGTGTTATCGACCGAGCGCAGATGCGCCGGAAATCTCTCCCTTGCCTGCGCTGGCGCGGGGCTATCTCACCTTCGGCTCATTCAACAACTTCAACAAGGTTGACCAGTCCACGCTGGAGTTATGGGCGGAGCTGTTGTGGGTGCTGCCTACTTCCCGGCTGATGATGCTCTCGGTGCCCGAGGGGGAAGCACGGCTGCGCCTGACACATTACTTTGTCAATCTCGGCATCGATGCAGAACGCTTGGAGTTCCATGGAAAATTGCCCATCGCCGAGTTTCGCCACAAACTGCTCGAAGTGGATATCACCCTCGACCCGGTCACCGTCAATGGCGCGACCACCACCTGCGAATCGCTGTGGATGGGCGTGCCGGTACTGTCGCTGGTTGGAGTGCGCTTTCCCTCGCGCGCGGGATTGAGCATCCTCAGCACGGTGGGGCTTTCCGACTTTGTGGCGCACACGCGCGAGGACTATTTCCATCTGGCCGTTCATCTGGCCGACAACCTGGAGTTGCTGGCGGAGATCAGAACCGGACTGCGCGCCCATGTAGCGACCTCGCCGCTCATCGACGAGATCGGCTTCACCCGCAACCTGGAAAGTCTTTACCGGGATGTCTGGGGGAAATGGTGCGGTGTTACCTGAACTGACGCTTATGTCTTTCATGTTGAGGCACTGATATCCAGACCGGGATGAAAAGCATCAACACTGACTTATCGGGTGACTGAAGCCCGATACATCACATTCAGGTTGGCAGACTCAATTCTGGCGAGAACTTGACGAGAATGTCCTTCCCCGCTTCCGGGTGAGCAGGTTGTTCCATTACGCTGCCACCACTACGCGGTTCTTGCCGGTGCGTTTGGCCTGGTACATCGCTTTGTCGGCGCGCCCGATGGCGTCTTCCTGCGGCTCTTGCGGGGTGCGTTGCGTCACGCCGGCGCTGAAGGTGACGAGGATGCGGTCGTTCTCGTGCAGGAAGAATTTCTTGGTCAGTTCGCGCTGCAGGCGTTCCACGGTGGCGGCGGCTTCTTCCAGCGTGACGCCCGGCAGCAGGATGACGAATTCCTCGCCGCCGTAGCGCGCGACCGAGTCGCTGGGACGTAGCGCTTCCTTGATGACGCCGCTCAGGTGGATCAGTGCCTGGTCGCCGGCCTGGTGCCCAAGGGTGTCGTTCAGGCGCTTGAAGTTGTCGATGTCGAGGATGGCAAGGCACAGCGGAGCTTGCGCGCGGTCGGCGCGGGTGGCTTCGCGCTCGAAGGCCTCGTCCAGCCCGCGCCGGTTGAGCGCGCCGGTGAGCTGGTCTTCGTGTACCAGTTCGCTGACCTGCGCGAGCTCCTGTTCCAGCTGGCGGATCTTTTCCTCGGCTTCATGCACTTGCTTGCGGGTGTCGAGCAGCTCTTCGTGCGAACGCAGCGCGCTGGCCTGGATGATGCGCGTGTCGTGCATGATGTCGTCCAGCAGGTGGCTCAGTTCCTTGATGTTGCTTGAGCCCTGGATCTTGTTGCTGTAGGTCTCGATCTTCTGGTGATATTCGCCGGTACTCTCGGTCATCTCGCCGAGCCGGTCGATGAAGCTGGACATCAGATTCTTGAGCGTCTGTTTGGTGTCGGTCAGGCTCTGCTTTAGCAGCCCCTGCTTGATGATGGTGTCGCGCAGGCTGCGCTCGGCGTCGGCGATGACCTGCCGGTCGATCGGGTTGGCGATGATCTGCTGCAGCGCGGCGATCTGTCCGTGCAGCCATTCCTCGTCCTCGACCATTTCGCCGACGTTTTCCACCAGCAGGCGCAGCAAACGTACCAGCCCTTCCTGTATCCGTGCCTTGTCGCTGCCGTGCAATTCGATCTTGAGCCAGACTTGGCGCAATTGCTTGGCGAGCAGGGTCAGCTGGTTGAGGGTGCCGACCCCGCGCACCTGGACGGCCAGCTTGTGGATCTCTTCGGCCAGTTCCGGCTGTGTGCCGGCCATGCTTTCCAGTGTCTGCGCCAGCAGGTCCAGCATCTTCTGGCGCATCTCGGTCTCTTCCGCCGGAGCGGGTGCCGGAGTTGCAGCAGGTGCGGTTGTGGCGGGCGTTGCGGCAATATTGCCCGGTGCGGGTACGGCAATCGGTTCGGCATCTACACCGAGGCTGCCGGCGACGGGTGCTTCCGACCAGGAGTGCAACAGGCCGTCCAGCTTCTCGAACAGCACTTCAGGTTTGGCGCCGAAGCGGGACAGGACTTTCTCCACCCCCTCTTTCTTGCGTGTGACGGATAACCCCTTGTGCGTGGCCTCCAGTTGACGCAACAGGCTGCGTATCAGGGCCGACCATTGCAGGACGTTGCCTGCGGCATCCGCCGCAGTGGCTGGTGCTGCGGCCTTTGCGGCGCTGTGTGCCATCTCTTCGGCGGGCTGGCCGCTGATCTCTGCGTAGATGCGGGCGTAGTTGGCCGGCGTGGGCGGTAGCTTGCGCGATGCCAGCAGCTTCAGCGTGTCGCGGGCGAGTTCGGAGGGGGTGGCGGTTTGCTTGTTCATGGCGTGCCCCGATCAGCTTTTGGTCTCTACCAGATTGTGCGCGATGGCGTAGTGCACCGCTTCGGCATTGTTCTTGAAACCCATTTTTTCCATCATGCGCGCGCGATAGACGCTGACGGTCTTGGGACTGAGCAGCATGATACCGGAGATATCGGTCAGCGATTTGCCGGAAGCCATCAGGCACAGCGTCTGGTATTCGCGGTTGGACAAGCTCTGGTGCATCATGTCCGGCGAATCGCCGATCAGGTTGCTCAATAGCTGTTCGGCCAGCGGGGCGCTAATGTATTTCTTGCCCTCGATGACTTGGCTGATCGCGCTGACCAGTTTCTCCGGCGCGCTCTGCTTGTTGATGTAGCCCATCGCGCCGGCCTTGAGCGCGCGCACGCCGTACTGATCTTCGGGATACATGCTCAGCACGATGATCTTGATGTCCGGATGCTCCGTCTTGAGCTGCTTGAGCACCTCGATGCCATGCTTGTCCGCCAGACCGATGTCCAGCAACACCAGGTCGTAATGCTGCTTGCGCACCATGTCTATCGCCTGCATGCCGTTCTCGGCTTCCCCTTTGATATGAAAGTCGGGGTTGTCCTCGAGCAGCATCTTCAGCCCGTTGCGGATCAGTGCGTGATCGTCTACGACAAGGATTTCTATCATATCGAGATATCGTCGAACAGCGCCTGCTGCGGGGTCTCTTCGCGAATCGGGATGTAGATGGATATCTGCGTTCCCTTGCCCGGCGTACTGGCGATGGACAGTGTGCCGCCCAGGTGCGCGACGCGCTCCTGGATGCCGCGCAGGCCAAACGAGCGCGGCTTGTTGCGCGCGGTCTCGCCGAAACCGATGCCGTCGTCGGAGATGACCAGCTCGAGGTGATCGGTTCCCCTGACGATCTCGATTTGCACGTTCTTTGCCTTGGCGTGTTTCAGGATGTTGTTCAGCGTTTCCTGGCAGATGCGGAACAGGGTGATGGAATGGGATTCGGGCAGTTCGATATTCTCCTGCGACTTGATGACGGTGCAGGCGATGCCGCTGCGCTTGCTGAATTCCTGTGCCTCGATCTCGACTGCGGCAGCCAGACCGAAACAGTCGAGAAAACCGGGGCGCAGGCTGTGTGCGAGATTGCTCGCGGAAGTGACCGCGCGACCCACCAGCTCTTCGATGGTTTTGGCTTTGTCGATGAGCGCGGCATTGTCCCTGGGCAGGCGCTGCATCAGCCACGACAGGTCCATCCGGATCGCGGTGAGCAGGCTGCCGATCTCGTCATGCACTTCGCGTGCGATGCGCAGGCGCTCCTGTTCCTTGGCGTCCTGGATGTGCGAGGAGAGTTCCAGCAGCTGCTGTTGCGCGCGCTTGACCTCCAGCTCGCCCAGCTTGCTCTGCGTGGTGTTCAGCAGGATGCCTTCCCAGCGCGGCATACCGTTCGGCATGCTTTGCGGCGTGGCGCCCAGGCTGATCCACTTGGTCTCGCCCTGCGGCAGCGTGATGCGGCCCTCCCAGTTCCAGAAGCATTGAGTCTGCGCCGACTGCCGCAATGTTTCCAGAAACCCGGGCAGGTCATCCGGGTGGATGAGGTTCAGGAAGCGGGAAGCGTCGTTTTGCAGTTCGTCCGGCGCGATGCCCAGCAGGGCTGGGCATCTTTCGCTGACATAGGGAAAGGCGATGGAGCCGTCCTCGCGCAGCTCAATCTGGCAGGCCACGCCGGGCAGGCTGGCGATGAAGCCTTGCAATTTGTCGGGCAAAGGGCTGGTCATGTTGATCAAGAGAGGTTCCGTCGTGGCGGTGCCGGCAAGGCAGGTGCAATCGCCGCATCAGTGCCGGATGAGATTACTACAATGGCGGAATTGGCGGCAACTTTTTTGGTGAGGGCATGGTGCGCAACTGTGGGTATTGTTATTATCCCTGCATCCATTAGGCGTAGGTCGGGCTGAAGCCCGACCTACGTTCCAATGGATTATTTGGGATAAAAGAAAAAACCATGGGAGGGGTATGTCAGAGATCAAGGTAAATACACGCTTCGGCGAATTGAGCATCAATCCATCGCAGGTGATCACGTTTCCCGGTGGCATTCCGGGGTTTGAGGATTGCACGCGCTGGAAGCTGCTGCATGAGGTTGACGAGCAGGGTGAGCCGGTGGCCGGTATCGTGGTGCATCTTCAGGCGCTCGACGACGGGGCGGTATCGTTGTCGCTGACCGACCCGGGGGTGTTCGGGGTGAGCTGTCAGCTGGTGTTGACCGACGATGAGGCGACTACGCTCAAGCTGGAAGACCCGAACGATCTTTTGGTGTTGATGACCTTGTCGGCGCGGGAGGAGGCGCGGCAGCAGGAGGGCGGGATGAAGCTGGAGAGTATGTATGTCAACATCGCCGCGCCCATCCTGATCAATACCCGTTCGCGCATCGGGATGCAGAAGATAGTCGGGCGGCTTTCATCCGCCGGATGAGAAGCCGCTAGCGGTCGGGCTGGGCTTGCGGCGGTGGTTTTTCACCGCCGCTTTTCTTTTGCGGGATGATGTCTTGCGTGATGCTGTCCTTGGGGACGCTGTGGCAGCGGGTACAGGAGAAGAAGGTGATGAAGGCCACCCGGTCGTGGCACATGCCGCAGAACTGGCCGCGGAAGATATCCGCCATGCGTATCTTGTTGGCGCCTGCCTGGGGTATGAATGGTCTGGGATGGCAATTGCTGCAGGTCAGCCACATGGTGTGCGAGCTGTGCGGGAAGCGCACGTTGGGCATTTCTTTGGTGTTGCGCAGGATGATGTCGAGGTCGAATACGTCCATGTCCTCTTTCCCATCCAGGCTGGCGCGAGGGTTTATTCTGCCTTCGCGCAATGCGCGCATCCAGTCGGGATAGCCGACCGCATCCTGCGGCAGGTCGCGGGTCACTTCGTCATGCCGTTGCAGGGTATTGCGATCCGGGTTGGACGGGTCGTAGTGGTCAACGGAATCGATGGCGCGGCGCGAGATATGCGGTTCTCTGGGCGCGACCGGTTCGGCTGGTGTCGCTGGTGCCTGCTCGGGTTGATACAGGTCTTTGGCGGGTGCCGGTTTCAGGCCGGCCAGCAGCATGTAGGCCGGCGCCGCCGCGCCATGGGATGACGGCAGCAGCAGCGACAGGAAGAGCAGGATGGTTGCGGGTCTCATGACGTTCGCCGTTCCGGTGCCGTTCGGCAATCTGCCGGGCGCACGGCACACTCTCCGGGATGCCGCAATGTTCAACGCATGGCGGTTACTGCTTGAGGGGGGTCAGGTGGGTGACGCCGCCAAAACTGCCTACCCACAGGCTGCCGTCATCCGCGATGGACATCGCGAAGATGTCGTTGGCGAACAGGCCGTCCTCTTTCGTCATCGCCTTGGCGAACTTGCCGTCCTGCCAGCGGGTCAGCCCCCGGTTGGTGCCCGCCCACAGCACGCCCTGTTTGTCCAGGTACAGCATGAACACATGGTTGCCGGGCAGCCCTTCTTTCGTGGTGTAGGTGATCCATTTCCTGCCGTCGAAACGCGACAGGCCGCCGCCCCAGGTTCCGGCCCAGACGTGGCCGTTGCGGTCGAACTCGAGCGATACCACATAGTTCGGGTTGAAGGCGACATCGACGTTCTGCAGGCCCATTTCCTGTTTCTGCTTGGCATGGTGCGACGACATCTTGCCGGGATCGTTCTTGAAGGCGGTGTCGTCCTTCACCCTGTCATAGGATGCGCCGAGTCCCTTGCTATGGTTCCAGTTCCGCCAGCGGTTGTTGGTAAACAGCGCCATGCCGCCTTCCGTCGCCAGCCAGATGTCGCCCTTCCGGCCTTCGGCCAGGCCGTAGACCCAGTCGTTCGGCAGCCCGCCTCTGGTGTTCTCGACCGTGTAGAGGTCCCACTTGCTGCGGTCGTCCAGGTTGCCGCCGCGCACGCGGTTGACGCCGGACCAGGTGGCGATCCAGATGTCGCCGTTACGCGCCGTGATCACATCATAGACGAATGGGTCGCCCAGGCCTTCCGGGATGTTGTAGTTGCGCCAGTTCCCGGTCTTCTCGTCGAGCAGCGACAGCCCGCCGCCGTAGGTGCCGACCGCGATCCGGCCCTTGACCTTGCCGACGAAGAAGATGCCGTTGGACAGCAGGCCGCTACGCGCGTTGAAGAGCTTGAAACTGTCTTCGGCCTTGTTGTAGCGGATCACGCCGCCCGAGGTACCGACCCACAGGATGTTGCCGTCGTCATAGATCGACTTGACGTTCTTGTTGCCGACGCGGAAATGGGTGAACTTGTTGGCGGACGGGGTGGCGGGCGCGGGCATGGAGTGCGGGTTGATGCCGGTCACGCCGCTTCCGCCGATCGCCTTCGGCAGCGATTCCTTGCCGTCGTCGGCGAATGCGCCATTGCAGACGGTGGCAAGCGCGATTGCGCCGAGGAGGGTATTGAATTTCATCATTCGCACTTTGCGTCCTTGCTGGATTGGGTGGTCATTTGCTGCGCAGGCGAGCCACGCCGCCTTTGGTGCCGGCCCAGATGTCTCCGCCTGCCATGGCAACGATCGTATAGACGTTGCTGTCGATCAGGCCATCCTGGGTGCCGACGCTTGTCCAGGTCTTGTCCTTGTAGCGCGACACGCCGTTGTTGGTGCCGAACCAGATGGCGCCCTTTTCATCCTGCGCGATGGCATAGACGATGTTTCCGGCCAGGCCGTCCTTGCTCGAAAAGCTGCCCCACTTCTTGCCGTCCCAGCGGCTGACGCCGCCTCCCCAGGTACCCGCCCAGACGGCGCCGTCAGCTGCGACCAGAATGGAGAAGACATAGTTCGGGTTATACGATGGCAGCCCGTCGACCTGGGTGGCAAGGTCGTGGCGCGAGCGCGTCCCGAGGCCGGTGTTGGCGCTGGAGTGCGCGGCTTCCGGGTTGTCGGCGCCGAGGCCGTCCTTGTGCGTCCAGGATTGCCAGCGCTTGCCGTCATACATTGATACGCCGCCCTCGGTGCCGAACCAGACGCGTCCCTGCGCATCGACGCCGAGGCCATAGACCCATTCGTTGATCAGTTCCTTGACATAGGTCTTGAATTTCCCGGTCTTGACGTTGAAGGAATTCGCGCCGGCCCAGGTGCCGATCCACAGGTTGCCATCCTTGCCGTTGGCAAAGGAATAGATCCAGTAATCGGCCAGGCCATGCATCGGGAAGTAGGTCTTCCACTTGCCGTCCTTGTAGCGCGAGGCGCCGCCGGCATTGGTGCCGAACCACTTGTAGCCCTGCGTATCGATGCCGACGGCAAAAACGTATTCGTTGGCCAGACCGTGGTCACGGGTGAAGGTGTTGCGCGGCTTCATGGTCTTGAGATCGATCTCATGGACACCGACCGAAGTGCCGACCCACAGGGCATTGCTGGCCGGCTCGAGGGTCAGAGCGCGGACATAGACGTTCTTGCCGACTTCGAAACTGTCGACCACCTTGATGCCGGTCGCATCAGAGTCGGCGGCATGTGCGGGCAAGGCCGCCAGCAGCAGCGAGAAAAATGCGGGGAGAAAACTGGATGATGCTTTCATCATTTATACAGGGTCCGGGCGTAGGCGATGGCATCCGTGATCTCCTGATCGGAGAGAATACCGAAGAAGGGCGGCTGCATCATCTTGCCCAGTTTGACGGATTGCAGCAGCTGCATGTCCTGCTGCATCAGGGTCTCGCCGCGCGCGAAATTCGGTGCGCCCGGCGCGACACTTACGCCGTGCGCGCCATGGCATGAGATGCAATGTGTTTCGTAGACCTTCTGACCGCGCACCAGATCGGCGGCAGAGGCAGACAGGGAACCGGCAGAACCGGCTAACAGGATCAATGCGGCGGTGAAGGGCTTCATTTTCAGGCTCCTTATTTCTTGGGTGCGCGCTTGCGCTGCCCTTTCTTGTTGAGTCCCTGCAATTCATAGGATTTTGCCTGCCAGCGCTCGGCTTCGGCGGCATTTGCTTCCAGCCCCAGCCCGCCTTCGCGATAGGCCTTGATCAAGGCATCGATCGCCGGCAGATAGTTGTCCTCGGCGGAGAGTTTGATCCAGCGCTGCGCTTCCGCACCCTGACGCTCGTTTTCGGGGATGTCCAGCTTGCCGCTGATATAGGCCTGGGCCAGCACGCTGACGGCCTGCTTGTGCCCCTGTTCTGCGGCGAGAGCGATCAGGCGGCGCGCTTCGGTCGTGTCTTTGGGTGCGCCCTCGCCGATCGACAGCATGGAACCGAGCCCGAACTGACCTTCGGCATTGCCCTGATCGGCAGCCTTGCGGTAGTAGGCGATGGCGTCCTCGTCATATTCCGAGTAATCGAGGATGCCCCCCAGCGTGGCCTGGGCCGGAGCATATCCGGCATCGGCTGCCTTGGTCAGCAAGGGCATCGCCTCGACGACATCGCCCTTCTTGTAATACATGTCGTAGCCGGACGTATAGTCTTCCTCCGGCCCGGCCCATGCCGCCTGACAGCTTGCGGCCAGGATCAGCGCGAGCACCGGTTTTTGTATCTGCGGAAAAATCATCGTCAGCCTCCTCAAGAATTCTGTTTTTGTTATGCGGCACCGGCCTTGTCGATATCCGCAAGCTCTTCGAGTTTGCGGTACAGGCTTGAAACGCCGATCTCCAGTTTCTGCGCGGCAGCGCGCCGGTCGCCGGCGCATTCGGCAAGGGTGCGGAAGATGATATCCGCTTCCACCCTGCGCAACTGCTCACGCAGGCCGCCATTATATGCAATATTCACACTCCCGGCATCATGGGTTTGTGTCCGGCGGGCGATGTTCGGTGGCAGGTCGCCCAGGGTGATCCTGCCGCCATCCGCGAGTATGCTGGCGCGATTGATGACGTTCTCCACCTCGCGCACATTGCCGGGCCAGTCATATTCGATCAGGAGCTCCTCAGCCATCGGGTCGATCTCCAGTGGTTTCCTGCCGCCGCCAACCTTCTTCAGCGTGTATTGCAACAGTTGCTGCATGTCCTCGCGCCGTTCGCGCAGCGGCGGGATGTGGATATGGAACATCGACAGCCGGAAATACAAATCCTCGCGGAAGGTTCCCTGCCTGACCATTTCCGCCAGATCGCGGTTGGTCGCGGCAAGGATGCGGGTGTCGATGAAACGCGATTGCTCGCCGCCTACCGGACGCACTTGTTTGTCATCGAGAACGTGCAAAAGTTTCGTCTGCATGTTCAGCGGCAGCTCGCCGACCTCATCGAGGAACAGGGTGCCGTGGTCGGCCTGCGAGAACAGCCCTTTGCGGGCGCGGTCGGCGCCGGTGAAGGCGCCCTTGGTATGGCCGAACAGTTCGCTCTCGATCAGGTTTTCCGGGATCGCGCCGCAATTCACCGGGATGAAGGGATGCTCGCGGCGGGGACTCCGTTCATGGATGGAGCGCGCCGCGACGCCCTTGCCGGTGCCGCTTTCGCCTGTGATCAGCACGGTGCTGTCGGTGGTGGCCACCTTGGAGATCATCCGCCCCATTTCCATCATCGAAGGCGCGTTGAAGACGAAGGCGCCGCTGTCGTCCACGACGAACTTGCGCAATGCCTGGTTCTCCGCCTTGAGCCCGCGCATCGCCTCGATCTGGGTCAGGCGATAGGTCAGCTCTTCGTTGTGCACCGGCTTGATGATGTAATCGCTGGCACCGGCGCGCAGGGCCTCGACCGCGGTCTCGACCGAGGCGAACGCGGTCACCATGATGAAATGGGTGTCGATGCCCGAGCCGAGGAAGCTCCTGACCAGATCGACGCCGTTGCCGTCCGGCATCTTGATGTCGCACAGCGCGACATCCACGTCGCCGCGCGCCAGTTTGGCCGAGGCTTCCTTCACGTTGGCGGCGGTATCCACCGAATGGCCGGCATGGCGCACCGCAGCCGACATCAATTGCCGGATGGCGGCCTCATCGTCGATAACCAGAACATGCATGGGCTGTTTTCCTTATTGTGTTGTGTCGGATGGCGGGATCGGCAGGGTGACGGTGACGGTGGTGCCTATCCCTTGCGTCGAGGCGACCGATATCTCGCCGCCCGTCTGCTGGATCAGCTGGCGGCACAATGCCAGACCGAGCCCGATGCCGCGGCCCGGCGCCTTGGTGGTGAAGTATTCCGTGAATACGCGCTCGAGGTTCTCCGGCGCGATCCCGCTCCCGTTGTCGCTGACCGAGAACCCCACATGGCCATCCTTCATGAAGCTGGTCACCTGGATCATGGGCGGCGGGTCGTGGCGATCCTGCAGCGCGTCGCAGGCATTGATGAGCAGATTGGTCACCACCTGCATCAGGTGGTCGGCCACGCCGAATACTGCCGGTATGTCGCCGTCGAGCCTGAGGTTCAGTTCCAGATTGCGGAAACGCCGGTCATACGAGATGAAGCTGCAGGTGCTGCGCAGCAGGCCGTTGAGGTCGAGCAGCACCGGGTCGGGCGAGCGCGGTACCGAGAATTCCGATATCTGCCGCGTGATCGCCATCACGCGCCGGGCATGTTCGAGTATCAGATCCGGCTTGCACGGCGCACCGATCTTCTGGCACTTGTGGGTGAGGGTCTCGCGCTCGATCTCTTCGGCGATGCCGACGATGGCGGCCAGCGGGTTGTTGATCTCGTGCGCCACGGCCGCCGCCAGCGAACCCACGGCTGCCATCTTTTCCTTGTGGAACTGCTGCTGCCGGCCGAGTTCGAGCTGCGATTCATGCTCGCGCAGCCCGTGCTGCATGTCGTTCACCGCCTCCATCAGCGCACCCAGTTCGTCGTGCCGCGTCACCGGCAGCGGGGAGCCGCGATAGCCGTTGACGATCTCGATGGAGCGCTGGTGCACCATGCGGATGTCCCTTTCGAGGCGGCGGAAGAAGCGCATCATCAGGCCGCCGAGCAGGGCCACGCCGAGGATGCCGAAACCGAGCCAGGCATAACTCAGGCGCACGAACGATTGGCGGTAATTCTCGATCAATTGCCGTTTCTGTGCGGCGATATCGGTGGTGATCGAATCGAGGGTCGTCACCAGGCGGTAGAAATCGGCGCGCGTGTCCATGATGGTTTCGTTGCTTGGGGCTGTCGTCAGCCTTTCGAGATTCTTCTGCAGGCTCGCGATATCGGCCGACAACACGGGGTAGACCGGTTGCAGCGCGCTCAGGCCGGAGATCAACGATTCCGTCTGGAGCGCCAGCGCCCCGGCCGCCTTGTCGGTGCGTTCCCAGTAGTTGTTGTCGATGTCGAGGATGGTGCGCGAAACCGTCATGTTCAGTGCGATCTGGTATTGCTCCATCCGGTGTATCGTCTCGATCCCGGACAGCGAGTTGAACAGGAAACCGCGCTCCAGCGAGATCGCCGTGGCGATGGCAAAGCAGTACAGCGCCACGGCGGCCATCGTCCACATCATCTTCTGGCGCAGCGAAAGCCTGCCGTGCGGCACGGCCGGGATATTCAGCCTGCGCTCGGTCTTGCGCCGTTCATCCATGCGGTGCTCCATGGGCCTCCTCGAAGTGTCACTTCTCGTCGCTCCGGATCGCTTCGCTCCATCGCGAACTTTGTTATTATGCGGACGAACGGTGAAAACCATATCACACTCGCGGAACATCACAAACCAAGGAGCCATGACCATGACCCGCAGATTGATCTCCAGCGCATTGCTTTCCCTGATCTTCGCTGCCACCGCTGCCCTGGCCGACCCGCTGACGGACGCATTGAGCGCCATCGATGCGGGAAAACACAAACAGGGCGCGCAGATGCTGACGCCGCTGGCCAGCGGCGGCAACCAGACGGCACAGTATCGCCTGGGACTGCTCTATTATTACGGCAAGGGCGTCAAGGAGGACGAGAAACAAGCCGTCGACCTGTGGCGCAAGGCCGCGGCCCAGGGGCATGTCGATTCGATGTTCCAGCTCGGCTCGGCCTTCCTGCTGGGGTCGCAGACGGAAAAAATGGTGGACGACCCGGATTACGAGGCGGCGACCTGGTATATCCAGGCGGCGAACGCCGGGCATGCGGAAGCGCAATACCACCTCGGGCTGCTGTTCATGGCCGGCAAGGGCGTGATCAAGGATTACCAGCAGGCCACCTACTGGTTGCAGAAGGCCGCGGCTCAGGGGCATGCCGAAGCGAAGAAGGCCGTCGGCAGCATAGGCGCGGCCAGCAAGTAGCGGATCATTCCAGCGCGAGACGCCGGGCGATCGATCCGGCGTATTCCGCGTCTCCCCACGGGCGGACACCGCTGATCGTCTCGACGATCACGCCGTCGCGCCCGATCAGGAAACTCGTCGGATAACCCTCCAGCCGCAACGCGCCTGCCAGCGCGCGCCGGCTGTCCAGCAGGATGGGGAAAGCGACCGGGTTCTTCAGCAGGAATTCGCGTACCGGGTCGGCAGCGTCGTCCACGCTGATGCCCAGCACCCGCAGGCCGCGCGCCGCAAGGCGCAGGTGCAGCGCCTGCAGGTCTGGCATTTCGGCGCGGCAGGGCGGGCACCAGGTCGCCCAGAAGTTGATCAGCAGCGGCGAGCCGGCATGGTCGGCCAGACGATGCATGCGGCCATCGAGATCCGGCAGATCGAAGGAAGGGAAGCTTGATCCGACGCGCGGCGGGAAAGCATCGGGACGGCCGCAACCGGCCAGCGGCAGCATCGCGCCGGCCGCCGCTGCGGCGATGAGGCGCAGGGCACGGCGGCGGGATGCGAACAAAGCGGACATGGACCGCCTGCCGGGCTATTTCACTACGCTGGCGATGCTGAGCCTGATATTGCCTGCGCCCGGGCCGGTTTGCACCGGCGCAGCCACCAAATCGCCGCTGTGTTGCAGCGCATCGCCGCTCATGGAGATGCGCGCACCGACCGTCACCTGGCCGAACTGCGAGAGCCTCAGGTCGGGCGACATGGCCATGCTGTCGTCCAGCGTGAATTCGAATGGCAGGTCGGAGACCTTCTTGCGCAGGATCGCCAGCGGCATGCGCGGCCCATTCACGGCGTGGGCGAAGATGAACACCGCATTGTCCGGGCCGGCCTTGCCGCGCAATGCGGGATCGAGCGCGACCGAGCCGGAGATGACGGCAGCGGCGGCAGCCGGTTGCGCCGGGGCGGGTGTGCTGTCGCCGCCGATGCGGCTTTCCGCATCGGCGATGCTGGAGCGTATCGAGGTCGAAATGTCGGAATCCGGCGGCACCAGATCGAGTATCTTGCGCCATTCGCCGGCCGCGGCGCGGTAGTCCTTGCGCTCGAAGGCGACGCTGCCGGACAGCGCCAGCGCCTTGATGTTGCGCGGGTCGGTTTGCAGCGCCAGGCGGATGACCTTTTCGGGTTCGCCCTCCAGTTTGCGTCCCTGCATCATCGCCAGCACGTCAGCGTAATCCGACAGCAACTGCGCATCGGGCGGCAGCAAGTTCACCGCGCGGGCATAGGCAGCGGCGGATTCGGCATGACGGCCGAGCACGGCATAAGAGCGTCCGAGCATATGCCAGCCCTGGCCGTCTTCGGGATTCTCCATCAGGCGTTCGGCCAGTTGGCCGACCATGGCTTCGATGTCCTGCCGGGTCAGCGCATGGGAGGCGTCGCCGCTTTCCGCCACGGGCTGGGGTTGCTGCCCGGTGAGCGATTCGATCGAGCCCATCGCGTAATACATGCCCAGCACCAGCACCGGCACGGCGATGCCGACGGCTGCGGCCAGTTTTGGACGACGCGCATCGGTCGGCGCGCCGACAGGGGTGGTCCGTTGTCCGTCCTCGAGGGCGCGGCGTTCGAGTTCGGCCTTCTCGGCGGCGTAATGCTCGGCGGTCAGGTGCCCGGCGGCGAATTCGCGCTCCAGATCGGCGAGCTGCTCGCGCAGCACCTCCAGGCTCATGGCGGCGGAATCGGTTCCCGGCTGCGCCGCTCCCTTCGGTTTGCGCAGCAGCGGGACGATGACTGCCGCCAAGGCGGCCAGCACCATGATGGCGGCTACGATTGCAAAAATGGTCATGCTGTTTTCCTTACGATATTGATGCTGCCCGGAGTGTGCCGATCAGTGTTTGTCGTCCAGCAGCCGGGCGGCGGCCTCATGCTCTTCGGACGTCAATTCCTGCACGATCTGGTCGCGCCGGCGGCGTAGTTTCAGGAACAGCGCCGCAAGTGCTCCGATGAGGACTAGGAAGGGGCCGAACCAGAGCAGCCAGGTGCTGCCCTTGACCGGCGGACGGTACAGCACGAAGTCGCCGTAGCGCTGCACCATGTAGTCGGTCACCTCCTTGTCGCTCATGCCGCGCTGGAGCATCTCGCGGGTCTGGTTCTTCAGGTCGACCGCCAGCTCTGCATGGGAGTCGGCGATAGTCTGGTTCTGGCACACCAGGCAGCGCAGTTCCTCGGCGATCTTCTGCACGCGCGCCTCGAGTACCGGATCGGCCGCGACCGGTTGTGCCTCGTTCGCCATGACGGGGAATGCCGTTGCCAGCAGCAGCGAGAGGAAGAATTTATGCACCTTGCAACTCCTTTACCAGCGGGAGGATCTTTTCCCTGAGCGCCTGCGGCGTGATTGGGCCGGTGTGTTTCATGCGGATCACGCCGGTCTTGTCGATGATGAAGGTCTCAGGCACGCCGTAGACGCCGTAGTCGATGCCGACCCGTCCGTCGCGGTCATAGGCCGAGAGGGTGTAGGGGTCGCCGTGCTGTTGCAACCAGCCCAGACCGTTCTCGCGCTCGTCCTTGTAGTCGAGGCCGATGATGGGGACGATATCCTGTTGGGCCAGATCGAGCAGCACCGGGTGCTCCTCGCGGCAGGAGACGCACCAGGATGCCCACACGTTGAGCAACCAGACCTTGCCCTTCATGTCTGTCGGCGCGAAGGTCTTGTTCCCGTCATGCAATTGCGGGATGTTGAAGGCGGGTGCCGGTTTGTCGATGAACGGCGAGGGCAGTTCGCGCGGGTTGAGTGTCAGCCCGATGCCGAGAAAGATCACCAGCACGATGAAGATGCCTAGGGGCAGAAGGAAGCGGCGCATTCGTGACTCCTCAGGCGGTCTGGTGTGTGGGCGGGATGGCGGTAGCGCGCTTGATGACGGGCCGGTAGCGCCGGTCGCTCGCTGCGAGCGCGCCGCCGAGCGCCATCATCAGGCAGCCGAACCATATCCAGTCGACCAGCGGTTTGTGCTGGACGCGCACGATCCAGGTCTGTTCATCGATGGCCTCGCCGAGCGAGACATACAGATCGCGGAACAGGCCGGTGTCGATGGCGGCCTCGGTCATCGGCATGCCCTGCACCGAATACAGCCGTTTCTCCGGTGCCATGACGCGCAGCACCTTGCCGTCGCGGCTGACTTCCATGCGCCCCCGGGCGGCGATGAAGTTCGGGCCCTTGTATTCCTCGAGGCCGGTGAACTTGAACGAATAGCCGCCCACCGTCGTGGTGTCGCCGATCTGCATCTTCACGTCGGAATTGGACTCGAAGCCCTTGACCATGGTGACGCCGAGGATGAACACGCCGACGCCGGCATGCGCCAGCAGCATGCCCCAGCGCGCGCGCGGCACGGCAGCGAGACGCGCGAACAGCGTGGCGTTGCCGCTCTTCACGCGCTGGAACAGGTTGGCGACACTCGCGAGGATCAGCCACATGCCCAGCATGCTGCCCATCGCGGTGAGCACGCTCCACTTACCAAAGGCCAGCGGCAGCAGCAGGCCGGTCAGCAGTGCGGCGACGATGACCCAGCGCAGCCGGGCAAATATCTCGTTCCAGTGCGCGTTCTTCCAGCGCGCGAACGGGCCGAAGCCGGCCAGCAGCACCAGCGGAACCATCAGCGGGACGAACACCGCCTCGAAGTAGGGCGGCCCGACCGACAGCTTGCCGAGGCCGAGCGCATCGAGGAACAACGGGTAGAGCGTGCCGAGCAGGACGGCGGCGGTCGCGACCATCAGCAGCACATTGTTCAATAAAAGGAACGATTCGCGCGAGATCAGCCCGAACTTGCCGCCCAGGCCGACCTTGGGCGCGCGCCAGGCGAACAGTGTGAGCGAGATGCCTACCACCAGCGCGAGGAAGACCAGCACGAAAACGCCGCGCCTGGGATCGGTGGCGAAGGCATGCACCGAGGTGAGCACGCCGGAACGTACCAGGAAGGTGCCGAGCAGCGACAGCGAGAATGCGGTGATCGCCAGCAGCACGGTCCAGTTCTTGAAGGCGCCGCGTTTCTCGGTGACGGCCAGCGAATGCATCAGCGCCGTGCCGACCAGCCAGGGCATGAACGAGGCGTTCTCCACCGGGTCCCAGAACCACCAGCCGCCCCAGCCCAGTTCGTAGTAGGCCCACCAGGAACCGAGCGCGATGCCGAGCGTGAGGAACATCCAGGCGACCGTCGTCCACGGGCGCGACCAGCGCGCCCACGCGGCATCCAGTCGGCCCGAGATCAGCGCGGCGATGGCGAAGGAGAACGCCACCGCGAAACCGACATAGCCCATGTAGAGCAGCGGCGGGTGATAGGCCATGCCCGGGTCCTGCAACAGCGGGTTGAGATCGTTGCCATCGAGCGCGGCGGGCAGCAGGCGGTCGAACGGATTGGACACCGAGATCATGAACGACAGGAACCCGACGCTGATGACACCCATCACCGATAGCACGATGTTGACGATGTCGTTCGGCAGGCGGCGGCTGAACAGCGTCACCGCGAACGTCCACAGCGACAGGATGAACACCCACAGCAGCATCGAGCCTTCGTGGCCGCCCCACACCGCGGCGACCTTGTAGAACATCGGTAGCAGTGTGTTGGAATGTTCGGCGACATAGCGCACCGAGAAATCGTTGCTGGCGAAGGCGTAGGTCAGGCAGGCGAAGGCGATGCCGACAAACACCGACTGCATGCGCGCCACCGGGCGGCCGACCGCCATCAGGCGCAGATCGCCGCGCAGTGCGCCGGTCATGGGGATGATACCTTGCAGCAGCGCCAGCGCCAGCGCAATGATCAGGGCAAGATGCCCGATTTCTGGAATCACGATGCAGTCTCCAAAGGGGGTCGTTTTATCAAGCCGCGAATTATAACAAATCCAGGGGGGTTAACCGGTCGCATATTGGGTATGATGCAGGCGCGCTTGCCGCCATGCCGGACATGTCCGGCATCCGCGCGGCGAAAAGGTTCAACGTCCGATGGCGGGCCGGGGATATCCATTCATGGCGTTATGGAAAAAATTCGACAATGCGGCGCTGGTCGCTGTCCTGTGGTTGGTCGCCGCAGGCTATGCCGCGTTCGTGGCCTGGGCGCATTATGACGGCTATGCCGCTGCGGCGCGCGGCGAGATGCCGCTCTACACCGATTACACGCCGACCTATGCGGCCTCGCTGCTGCTACGCGAGATCCCCGCGCAATATCTCTATGTGCAGGGCGCGATGGTCGAGGCCGGTCGCCTCGCGGCGCATGCGATGTATGGCGGCATAACGGATGAACAGGCGCATGGTGTCGGGTTCGCGCCCTTCATGTATCCGCCGACCTTCATCCTGCTGATCGCGCCGCTCGCGTACCTTCCCTATTTGCTGTCCTGGTTCCTGTGGCTCGGCGTCACCGCCGTGCCCTATCTCGCGGCGATGCGCAGGATACTGCCCGGGCTGCTGGCATGGCCGTTCGCGCTGGCGGCTCCGCCGGTGTTCTACAACGTCATGTACGGACAGACCGGATTCCTGAGCGCCGGGCTGATTGCGCTCGGGCTGGTCATGCTGCGGCGCAATCCGCTATGGGCCGGGGTGTTCATCGGTTTGGCCAGCGTCAAGCCGCATCTCGGGGTGCTGATCCCGTTCGCGTTGCTGGCCGGCGCGCACTGGCGCGCCTTTGCTTCCGCCGCCTTGACTGTGATCGCCACCATCATAGTCAGCCTGCTCGCGTTCGGCGACGATCCGTGGTTCGCTTTCATCGGCACCGGCCAGTTCCATCTGCAAGGTTTTGCGCATGGCGCCTACAACTACGCGCCGATGACCACGGTACTGGCGACCTTGCGGCTGGCCGGTGTAGCACATGCCCCCGCGATGCTGGCGCAGTATCTCTCCGCCGCGCTCATGGTCGCGCTGGTGGGGGCGGTTTGGTGGCGCGGGCGCAAGCGCCCCGACCTGTTCGGTTTGCAGGCCGCGATCCTGTGCCTGGCGACACCGCTGGCCGTGCCGATGATGTATCTCTACGATCTCGTGTTGCTGGTGCCTGCCGCCGCCTGGCTGTGGCAGGACATGCGCGAGCGCGGCGCGGGCCATTGGGAGTATGTGGTGCTGGGCGGAGCGATGGCGGCCCTGCTCGCGGTCAAGCCGCTTGCCGAAGCGTACGGCATCCAGCCGGGCGCGGCGCTGATCGTCATCCTGCTTATGCTGGCGCTGCGCCGCTACTGGCTTGCGTGGCATGCGCCCGCGGCGCTCAGTTCCGTCCGAGGATGAAGTGCAGCGCACCGGGCAGGCGTAATGCGGGAGCGTTGAGATAGTGGCGCCAGCCGTGGCGCAGGTGGCGCGCGATGAAGGACGGGCGCAGATAGAACCGGCGGTAGAGGTTGCGCTGCAAGGCGGACAGTTCTGCGCTTGAAGCCATGCCGGCGCCGTGCGCGGCGTAGTGGTAATCGGCATGAGGCTGCTGTTCATCGTGCAGAACTCCCAGTCCCGGCACATCGGGGTAGGGCTGGTACATCTGCACCTGCAAATAATCGGCCGGCAATTCCAGCGCCAGCGCGCGCGTCGCCTCCGCGTCGGCGCGGGTCTCGCCGGGCAGCCCCAGCATGAACAGCGCCACCGCGCCTATCCCCTGCGCATCGAGCAGGGCGAAGGCGTTCCGGCTGGCCGCCAGCCACGCGTTCCCGTCCGGCGCCTTGCCGATCCGCTCGATCAGATGCGCCGCGCCGCTGTCCACGCCGATCTTGAGCAGGCGCGCGCCGCTAGCGCGCGCGGCCGCGACGACTTCTTCGTCCAGTTCATCCGGGCGCGCATTGGCCAGCCAGGGCAGCGTGAGATGGCGCTGCTGCAAACCTTCGGCCAGCGCGAGCAAGCGCCCGCGGTGCACGAACAGCGAATCATCCTCGAAGGCGATGGCCTGCGCGCCGGCATCGGCGAGCCGCGCCACCTCGTCGAGCACCTGCGCGAGCGGGCGCGTGCGCAGCGGGCGTCCGACGCTCTTGCGCACGACGGCTGAGCAGTGGCGGCAGGGACGCGGGCAGCCCCAGGCCGTCAGCGCATAGCCCCAGCGCGCGGGAGCGGTGCCGCGCAGGGGAAAGGGGAAGGGATGGGCTGCCAGTTCGTGCCCGGCAAAAACGGGCGCCGGCAGCAGGTCGGGTTGCGATACCAGCGCGAGAGCGCTGCCGCCGTGCGCCGGCCAGCGTTGCTGCAAGTCCGTTAGCGCCGCGCCATCGCGGAGCTGCGCCAGCAGTTGCGGCAACACTTCCTCCGGTTCGCCGGCCACCGCCAGGTCATAAGCCTCCGCCCAGCCCGGATGCGGATGGCGCGCGATGTGCTGCACCTGTTGTCCGACGGCGATGGTGATGACACCGGCGCGGCGCAATGCCGCTGCGACCGCGACCGATTCGTCGAGGCACCAGGTCACCGCGCGGATGACGGCGACACGCGGATGCAGCGCGAGCGCCTTGGCTGCGAACGCTGCGGCATCGAACGGGCGCAGCCAGCCGTCGAGCAGTGGCGCATGCTCGCCGAGCTTGGCCGCGATGCCGGCTTGCACATACTTGAGGTCGAGCGCCGGGTGCAGATGGCGCGGATGCCGGGTATGGCGCGCGGCGGCGCGGTCGATGCGCAGCAGCACGGCGAACGGTGCCGCGCTCACGCCGCCGCCCCGTCTGCCGCCAGCGCATGCAACCGGGCGATCACGCGGTGCAGTTGCGCTTCGCCCATGCCGTCGTAGAGCGGGATCAGCAGCGCCTGCCGGTAAAGCGTGGCGGCGCCAGGACAATCGTCGCACCCGAGCAGGCGCGCGGTGTCGTCCATCACTTCGCCGTGGATGCCGAGATCCAGCCCGAGCGCGAGCGCGCGTTGGCGCAGAGGCTCCAGGTCGCCGCAATAGCGCGCGACGAAGTTGTAGAACACCGGGCGGCCGCAGGCGTCGCGCCGCTGTGCGCCGAACGCAGACGGCAGCGCATCGGCCAGCCGGTGCCACAGCGCGTCGAGCCGCGCATGGCGCTGTACCAGCCGCGCCAGCTTGCGCCGCGCGATGCGCGCCTGCATGCCGCTGAAGGCGACATCCGCGCGCACGCGCTGGTTGGCACTCCGGTAGAAACGCTCGAAGCGCGCGGCATTGCGCGCGCCGAACATCAGTCGCGCCGCCACGGCATACAGCGGGCTGCGCACCAGCAGTTCCTCGACCCATTTGAGCAGCATCTTGCGCATCGCCGGCCACTCGCGGCGCGGACGCTGTGCCAGCAGCGGTCGCACCCGCTCCGCCAGCGCATCGTCGCGCGTGGCGAGCACGCCGCCGCCGAACGCGGCGAGCGCCTTATTCGCTTCCAGGCTGAACAGCGCGGCGATGCCGAAGCTGCCGACCGGACGCCCGTCCACGCTCGCGCCGGGCGCATGCGCGCAATCCTCGATCACCGGCACGCCGAGTGCGCACAGCGCGGCGATGTCGCAAGGCGCGCCGAGCAGATGCAGCGCGAGGATGGCGCGCGTGCGCGGCGTCATCGCGGCGCGCACCGATGCGACGCTGACATTAAAGGTGTCCGTGTCGATTTCAGCAGGAACCGGCACGATGCCGCGCGCGGTCAGCAGCGGCAACAACTCGCCGAGCGTGTAGGCGGGGATGACGATCTCGTCGCCGGATTTGATTCCCAGAGAGTCAACGATCAGGCATAGCGCATCGCGTCCGCTGGCTACGGCAAAGGCGTGCGGCACGCACATGGCTGCGGCAAATTCGCGCTCGAATGCGGTCACCTCGGCAGCCGCGCGTTCCGGTGTGATGAAAGGCGCGCGCAGCCAGTCGGCGAGATCGGTCGCTTCGAGCAGGATGCGGCGGCGCGGAATCATGCGCGACTGCGCCGCAACGGCGTCACGTTGGCGGGAAGTGCGGGCTGCGCGAGGACGTCCTCGAGCGCGGCCAGCACCGCCTCGACCGGAATCTCGCGCATGCAGCGGTTGTCGCGGCAACGGGTCTGGCGCTGGTTGCCGACGTTGACGCAAGGGGAACAGGGCAGCCCGGCGCTCAGCACCGTCGCGCGCCCGAGCGGGCGATACAGCACCGGCGTTTCCGGGCCGAACAGGACGACCACCGGCAGGTCGCTCACTGCCGCGAAATGCGCCGGCCCGGAATCGTTGCTGACCAGCGTATCCGCCTGCGCGAACAGCGCGGGCAACTGATCCAGCGCGAGATGGCCGGCGATGTCGGCGCAGCGCGGGTCCGCGACCGCGGCGGCGATCTGTGCCGTGGTCGCAGCATCGGACGCGCTGCCGATCAGCAGGATGTCGAGGTCGGCGTGCCGTTCCAGCAGGCGGCAGGCGAGGGCGACGAAGTGGGGTACGGGCCAGCGCCGTTGCGGCAGCAGTTCGCTGGCGTTGGGATTGAGCAGCAGCAGTGTTCCATATCCGCGCCGTTGCGGCAGCGCCGCGCGCAGCAGCGTTTGCACGGCGGCGGTCTCCGGCGCGCGCGGTGTGCGGCGCGGCGGCTCGGGCAGTTCGTGGCGCACGACCGCGCGGCCGAGCAGCGCATCGGTCAGCGCGAGATAGTTGTGCGAGATGTGCCGTGCCGGATCGTAGGCGACGCGGTGCGTATACAGGTCGCCGCGATAGCGTCCGATGCCGCCGCTCGCATGGAAGCCGGCGCGCCGGCGCACGCCCGAGACGGCGCACAGCGCGGCGGAAAGGCAGGCGAACAGTTCGAGATCGACGACGGTATCGATGCCGTTGTCGCGCACCCAGCGCCGCCAGCGCCAGATATCCGGCAGCAGCGCGAGCGGCCGGTCGGCGTGCAGGGAAAAGATGCGTTCGCCGGGCACCGTGCCGGTGAGGGCGAGCGCGGGACGGTTGTGCTCGAAGGTGAGGAAGAAAGCTTCTGCGCCGACCGCGCCGGACAGGGCGCGCACGGCCGGATCGGCCAGCACCATGCTGCCGGATTCGCTCAGCAGCACGAACAGCACCCGGCGCGGCGCATCCGGCTGCGCGTCGCGGGCGGGCGTCATCGCGCGGACGCGGCGCAACAGCGTCATGCACCAGCACAGCGGGATGCCGAGCCAGCGGTCGAGGCGTCGCATGAGGTCGGGGTCGATCAGGTGAACCTCCGTTTTTACTTGCCGCCGGGCTGCATCGCCTCGCGTTGCTTGCGCAGCGTTTCCTGCCACTCCCATGTTGCGGCTTCGGCCTTGCGGCGGTACGGGTCATCGGCAGGGGCACGGTGCAGCCAGGCCTGCATCGCTTCGATGGCGGCGCGCAGGTTGCCCAGCCCTTCCTGCGCGATCGCCATGCCGTAATAGGCGTTGAGCTGGCCGCTGCGCAGGTTCGATGCTTCGTCGAAAAAATCGGCCGCTGCCGCGTATTCGCGTTTGCCCAGCAGGGCGAAGCCGAGGTTGGCATGGGCCTCCGGCATGTCCGGCGCGAGTTCCAGCACGCGGTGGAATGCGGCGATGGCGTAGTCGTATTGTTTCGCATGCAGCATGGCCACGCCCTGCTGGAAGCGCAGGGCGATCTCCTCGCGGCGTTTTTCGATCACGTGCGTGTGTTCCGGCGAGACCTCCGGCAAGGTCTTCTGCGCGCCGGACGGCAGCCATCCGGCGGCGGCACCGAGCAGCAGGCCGCCGATGGTCACGGGCGCCAGCATCGCCAGCAAGGCCAGCCCGCGCGCACCCCGGCGCTCGTCGCTGTCCGCCGCTGCCGCATGTGCGCGCCAGACGGCAGCGAGCAGCAGTGCAACGAACAGCGACACGGCGGCCAGCGCGAAGAATCCGCCGATGCCGGCCAACCCCATGGCGGCCAGATAGCCGCCGTCGGTCTGCGCCAGTTCCACATGCGTCGCTTTGCGCGGCACGCCGAGCAGCCCGGACCAAGCGAGTCCCGCTACCAGCACGCCGATGCCGATGCCGTAGACCAGCGGCAGGCGCTGCGTCCAGGGTGCGGTCGGCAACGACAGGCCGAAGGCGAGCGCCAGCCTGCGTGCCAGCAGCAGGTAGGCGAGGGTGATGGCGCCCACCGTGCCGTGGTAATGCGCCGGCACCGAGGTCGTGGCGTTGCCGCGGATGGTGGCCCCGACCAGACAGCCTGCGAGGAACAGCAGCACCGACAACAGCAATACCTTCTCCTCGCCGCTCAGCGGCTCGCCCGAGCGGCGCATGCGCCATGCCGCGCCCAGCAGGCCGAGACCGAATACCGCTGCGGCCGGCCAGGCCGCCCAGCGCATCAGCTCGGTGAAGCCCGCGCGATGCGCGCCGGAACCCAGGTCGGACGACAGCGGGATCAGCACGCCGCCCAGCGCGGGCAGCGCGGCGGCGGCGAGCAACAGCGGCAGCGCTGCCGCCAGACGCGGTGCGTGTGCCAGCAGGCGTTCGCCGAGGACGGACCACACCCCGATCAGCAGCACGACATGCACGAATTGCAGCAGATGGCCTGCGCCCCAGGTCTTTTCGTCGAAGCCGGGCGGGGCGATGGTGCCGGGCACGGGCGCGGCGAAGAAATCCAGCACGAACACCAGCGCCGCCGCGCCGAGCGCCAGCACCGACCAGCGGGCAGCCCGCGCCCACGCTTCGTGCTCGCGCCGCCAGCCGTCCGCCACTGACCATGCCGCAGTGAGCAGTATGCCGGTGAAGAACGCCGTCAACGCACCGAGAAACAGCAGACTGTCGAGCGCCGGGATGTAGTTGGACAGGATGGGCGGCGCCGCGACCAGCAGCGGTGACAGCAGCAGTAGCGGCACCGCGCCGGCGGACAGCCAGAACGCGCCCCATCCGGCGATCTCGGCCTTGCCGCGCGCGATCACCCAGAGGCCGGCGGCGGCGGCGAGGAACCACACCAGCACCGCCATATCCACATGCAGCACCAGCGCGGTGCGGAACATCCCGCTACCGAGGCTGAGGAACGGCGTGCGCGCGGCGACCAGCACCATGGCCAGCAGGGCCGAGGCGCCGAGCGCCGCCAGCGCCAGCAGGAACCATGCGCCGGCCAGCCGCCGGGCTTCGTCGGGAAGGCGGAACGGGACGATGCTCATACCGCCCCCTGATGCGGCGTCTCGGAGATGAACGGCACGCCGAAGAAGGTCAGGAAGGCGGTGATGAACACCGCCAGCACCAGCCATGCGCCCATCCTGGGCGAGAGGCGGTAGGTCAGGCGCAGGTGTAGCGAGAAGGCCAGTATCAGCCAAGTCAGGAAGGCCCAGGTCTCGAGCGGGTCCCAGTTCCAGTAGCGGCCCCAGGCATCCTGCGCCCAGATCGCTCCGGCGATCAGCATCAGCGTCTCGAAGATGAAGCCGACCGCCATGCAGCGGAAGGTCAATTCACTCAGGCGCGGGTCGTCCGGCAGGCGCTCGAAGCGTCCCGCGCCGTTGTGGGTGGCGCGCAGCAGGATCACACCGGACAGCCCCACCGCCACCAGTACCGCGCCCATGAATACCTTGCCGAAGCCGATGTGGATGAACAGCCAGATGGTGTGGTAGGTGGGCGGCAGATGGCCCTCGCCGGGATCGCTCATCAGCAGCCAGCCCATCACCATGAACAGGATAGGCATCACTACCGCCGCGCTCGGACGGATCAGCGGGATGCGCCAGTAAGTCAGCGCGAACGCCAGCATCATGCTCCACACGTTGCTCGACAGAATCTCGTACATGGTGACGAACGGGCCGTGCCCCAAGCGCTCCCAGCGCAAGACGATGGAGACGGTGTGCAGCACCAGCCCCGCAACCATCAGCAACAACACGCTGCGCTCCGGGCGTTTCCTGAACACCACACCGAAGATGGCCGTGCTGCCGGCGACGACGTAAAGCACCAGCGCGACCCAGAGGAATTTCAGTTCATCCATGATGATTTTTTCGTTTTCTAATTATCCCACGGCTTCGCCGCGAACTTGCGCCAGAAATGCCAGCCCAGCGCCAGCACCGCTGTCACGCTGGCGGCCAGCAGCCAGTGGATGGTCCAGTCGTAGAACACGGCATAGCCCATCCAGGTCAGCAGCCCGAAATAGACCAGCATGCCACCGGGCAAGTCGATGGCCTGGCCGGGTTGCAGTTCGTGGCGCACATCGCCGACGCGCAACACCAGCTTGTGCTGCTTGGGCAGGCGGAATTCGGAAGGCCGCTCCGGGTCGATGATGGTCTCGTCGAACGACAGCTGTGTCCACATCTTGTTGATGCCGCTGCCCGGTAGCTGCCATTCCTGCGATTGACGGTATTCGTTGGCCGGATACGAGGGCAGATGCACCGTGCCCAGCGCCGGCGCGCCACCGCCGGAAGGGTGCCAGTAGAAGGCCGGGGCATAACCCTTGTTCGGCGTGGTGTAGAAGCGATAGCCTGCGAGTACCAGCGGGGTGGTGTCGCCGATCTCGGCCTGCCGCACTGTGCCTGCTTCATCCGTGTAGCTCACCCGGTTGTAGGTGCGCTGGCGCATCACGCCGGGCGCATAAGCGATGTCGAAACCATGGTTGACGAAGTGCACTTTGTCCAGACGGAAGGGATGCCAGGGACCGGCCTCGGTCTCCGTCAGCACACCGGCGAACTCCTCGCCTTGTGCCAGTTCCAGCTTGCCCTTGAGGTAGGTCAGTTGTCCTGCGGCCACCAGTAGCACGATGGCCAGCAGGCTCAAGTGAAACACCAGCAGCGGGGTCTGCTGGCGGAACGCCGGGTTGCTCGCCAGCGCCGCCAGCAGGTTCAGCGCCAGCAGCCCCAGCGGCGCGGCCAGCGCGAACGCGGCGGGCTGCGCGCTCCAGTAGGCATACAGCACGCCGCCCGCGAACAGGAGCAGGGCAACCAGAGTCAGCTTGAGCGAGGCGAGCGCGCGGCAGAGGCGGATCAGGGCGGAGGGTTGCAAGTGTTGGTCATCCAGTTCTTGCCGGTACCGGTGGTGTTGCCGGTGCCGCCCTGGCTGTTGGCGATGATCCCGGTGGTTAGGCCGGTGCCGGACTTGCCGGCCGAGCCGCAGGCGGTGTCGGCCCAGCTGCCGCTGGTGGCGAAGCTGGCGATCTTGAGCTTGGCCTGCATGTAATACGGCTCCTGGGTGTAATTGCCGGAGTTGCCGTTGATCGCCACTTCCTTGCTGCTGCCCGCGCCTTGCCCGGCCTCTTCGCCGACGTCGTTGAGGTTGACCAGAAACGAGCGGTTCTTCCAGCCGTGCGGCACCGCCACGTGGCACCAGGAGCATTCGAGTCCGGTGACCTTGCCATCGTGATAGCTGTGCAGGTTACCCTTGCCGCCGCCGCTGAAACCGGAGGAACTGGTGGGGTTGTGGCATTTCATGCAGAAAGCGTTGCTGTCATCGACTTCGTTGGTCCATGCGCCCTTGAGCAGGAAGGGGTTGGCCGAGCCATGCGGCCCCCAAGGGCTGCCGTTCTCGCCGCTGTTCGGAATCACCGAGGTGCTTGAGGTCACGTTGCTGCCGTGGCAGTCGGTGCAGTACATGGTCTGGGTGCCGACCGCGTTGCTCCACGGCACGCGCCAGGCGCTGGTGGCGGTGACGTTGCGCTTTGCGGCGGTGCGACCGGTGGCCGCCATCACCGGATGCCAGGAGCGGTGGTTGCCGTTGTTGTAGCCGACGCTGCCGCCGTCGTTGCCGAGATTGAGCGGTTCGTCCGCATGGGAGGCCGGCGCCTGGAATTCCTTGGCCTGATTGGTGTAAATGGTCAGCCCGTTGGTGCCGGATGCGGTGCCGCCGGTGAAGCTGCCCAAGGTGGGGCGGTTGCCGGATGGGTAGGTGTTGTTGTCGGTGTAGCCGTAGTCGGAGTGGCACTTCAGGCAGATCTGGTATTCGCGCGTGACGTAGGTGGCGCTGGCGCTCGAGTCGGTGCTGGTGCCGGGGTCGCCGCGCTTGACGGTGTAGCCGGAGGGCAGCGCATGGAACGAGTTGGAGCTGTAGGTCGGTTCCACGCCCCAGGAGCCGCGCAACACACCCGAGGCGATGTTGCTGTGGGTGTAGCCCGAGGCGTCGGTGTGCGGATGGGTGCCGGAGGCGTCCGGTGTGCCGGACAGCGAACCGGAGGCTGCGGCGCCGCGGAAGTCCTTGAACCTCACCACGCGGTGCGGGTTATGGCAGTCGGTGCATTCGGCGTGGCGGTTGGTCAGCGCGCCGACGCCGAGCAGGCTGCGCGCCTCGAGGAAGTCCTTGCCGCACTTGTTGGTGCTGCCGGTGCAATCGACGAAGGTGGCATCGTTGAAGTTGCCGCCGATGTCGTGCTTCTCGGTGCCCGCAGGCTGGTTGGTCGAGGTGATCGGCATCTTGTAGGTCAGCGCGAAGTCGGTCTTGATGTCGGGCACGGTGGTGAGCGGCGTGACGATGCTGGTGCCCGAGGCGGAGTGGCACTGGTAGCAGGTCTCTTCGATGGCGGAGTTGCCGCCGGCCTTGGGTGTCGAAGTGTTGTCGGTGCTTTCGCGCAGCAGGCGGCGCGCGCCGGGGATGGTGTGCGTGTCGTGGCAGTTGAGGCAGGCCGCTTTCCAGACCGGCAGGCTGGTGGGGAATTCGCGCGTGGCGGCCGGGGTGGCATTGTAAGTCTCATCGGCCACCAGCGAATTGGCATGCGCGGAATAGGCCCAGGAATCGCCGCCCTTGTCGTGGCACGACAGGCAGAGGATGTCGTTGGTCTCGCTGTAGCTGGCGGTCGGCTGCGCGGCCTGGAAACGGTTGCGGCGCAGGAACTTCTGGTTGCCCACGCTGGTGTCGGATTCGCGGATGTGCGGGTCGTGGCAGCTGGCGCATTGCACCTGGCCGACGCTGGATGCGCCGGTGGGTTCCAGCGGCAGCTTGGGTTTGTAGCCGGAACTGCGCACGCCTATGGTCTCGCCGGTGCCGGACGGCCATTTCTGGTTGGCATCGACGACGCGCAGTTCGCCGTCGCGGTTGGCCAGCGTGTCGTTGAAGGTCACCGAGATTGGGTGGTCGTTGCTCAGATCCGCGCCGAGCAGGCGAGTGAAGCCGGTGGTGGAACCGCTGCCGACCGGCATGGTGGTGACGCCGCCGGACATGGCGATGGACTGGGTTCCCTGCGTGGCATCCGAGCCTGCCCCGTTCAGCACGTTGACGCTGCCGATGGCCAGCGTACCGTCATGGCAGGACAGGCACAGCTTGGAGCTGCCGCCGGGCTGGTCGAGCGCGCCCTGGATCTGGTTGGCGTCGAGCGAATTCGAGGAGTAGGGGGTGTAGGTCGCGGTGGAGAGCTTGCGGTTCCACAGCGGCGTGACGCCCGGCGTGGCGCCGTGCGGCGTGTGGCAGAACGCGCAGATCTGGGTCTCGCTGGTCGCCTTGACGGTGCGCACCGGCACCGTGCCGCCCGATGGGGTGGCGGAGCTGTCGGCCGCGCTGGAAAAATTGTGTTTGGTGCCGCGCACATCGGAGATGCGCGCGCCCAGCGCAGCGCTGCTCAGCACTGCGGTGCCTGCCAGCAAGAGGATCAGCAAACGCGATTTATTCATTCTCTGCGCTCCCCCCCAGGAACTGGAACACCACTACCCGGCCATTGAAAGTGTCGGCCAGGAATATGCGGTTCCTCGAATCGACCCACAGGCCCGACGGCAGATAATATTGCCCGATCTGCTGGCCTGTTCCGCCGCCGATCGGCATCAGGAAATTGCCCTGCGAATTGTAGACCAGCAAGTGATCGTGATAGGACTCGACGGCGTAGACATTGTCTTCGCTGTCAACCCCGACCCCCTTGGGACGCACCAGATTCCCGATGTTCTGGCCGCGTTCGCCGATGCTGGCTATTGGCGCGCCGGTCTCGGCGGAGATGACCTGGATGCGCGCGTTCATGGTGTCGCTGACGTAGAGCGCGCCGTTGTGCAGCACGAGGAAGGTCGGGCGGTTCAGTTCGCCGGACTGCTCGCCATGCTCACCGAGCGTGCCTGCCAGTGTGCCGTCCTGCTCGAAAATCTTGATGTCGCTGGCGCGCGTGTCTGACACGTAAAGGCGGTGCAGCACTGGATCGTAGGCCACGCCGGTCGGACGTTGCAGGATATCCTTGCCGATCGTGCCGAGCGTGTTGCCGCCGCGGTCCAGTCTGGCTACATAGCCGAGCTCGGGGTCGGAGACATAGACTTCGCCGTTCTCGCCCAGCGCGAGGCCGAGCGGGGCGACGAAGTTTTGCTGGCCGGCGGCCTTTTCCCACAGCGACAGGCTGCCTTCCAGCTCGTCGAACACGAATACCGCCTGCCGGCTGATGTCGCTCACCAAGATACGGTCGTTCGCTTCGTCCACCACCACCGCCTGCGGGCGCTGCAGCACGGTCGGGCGGCTCGGGCCGGAAAGCAGGCCGGCCAGCCAGCGGAATACGCCGCCCAGCGTGTCCCTTTTCTGCTCGGGGACGACGAAGTTGGTCTCGCCGACCAGCTGGCCTATGTAGACATAACGCGGTATTTCCTCTTCGCTTGGCGGAGGGAACATGATGCGGCTCGCATCCTGCCCGGCGTCGTTGCCGGCGCTCAGCTGGAATACCGCTTTTTCGGCTGTGCCCGCGCAGCCGGCCAGCAGGCCGGCGAGGCAGGATGCGGCAAGGATGTTCGTCAGGTTTCTCATTGGTTCAACCGGAAGACCGCTATTTTGTTCCCCACTGCATCAGCAGCATAAAGCAGGCCATTGTTCAGCATGATGCTCCGCGGGTCGATCAATTGCAACGATTCCAGTTTCGCCGTGCCGCGCAACCGGTCGCCGTGATACACGCTCAGCTTGCGCTCGACATTGTCCAGCACCACCAGCCAGCCGTCATCCGCCGCAAGCGCTGCGGGAGAGCGGAAACCCCGGGCCAGCACGCTCTGTGTGCGCCGCTGCAGATCGGTGGCGACGATGCAGCCGCAGCGCTGGTTGGCGAGGTAGAGCCATTGTCCGTCCTGTGCGATGGCCGCAGGGGATTCGGCGGTCAGGCTGTCGGAAAGCAGCGTCGCCGAGCGACCGAGCGGGTGGACTTCCTCGATGCGCCCGAAGGTGCGGTCCAGGCCGTAGACCATGCCGCTGATGCGGTCGAGCGCGATGTCGTCATAGCGCGCCGCGCCGATGTTCGGGGCGATCTCCAGCAACAGGCTGCCGTCGCGCGCATAGCGGCGCAACGGTGCGATGCCGGGGCTGGCGACATAGACCGAGCCGTCGCTGCCGAGTTGCAATCGGGTCTGCGGCGTGACCGTCACATCGGGCATGACCGACATGGCGTCCAGCGCCGGGTCGTAGCGATAGAGGCGCCCGGCGCCGGCGTCGGCGACGTATATCTCAAAGGGGCTGGCGGCGACGGCGACCGGGAAGATGAAGCGGGTCAGCGGGCCGAAAGTGATCCTGCCCGGTGTCGCATCGAGCAGCAGGCGCGCGCCCTGCAACGTTCGTACCGGCGTCAGCGGGGCTGACGTGGCCGGTGCCGGAGAACGCGCCGCCTGGGCGCAACCGGCCAGCAGTCCGCTGCACAGCATGACGGTTGCGGCGAGTGCGACGATTTTCAGCAGGCTGCGCCGCATGTGTTTACCAGCGCCCCGGGCCGGAGGTCTCGTGGCCGCCGAAGATGCCAGGAGGCAGTCCCGGCTTGCCGGAATGGCAGAGATCGCAGTTCTCGACACCCCACGCGATGTCGTTGTTGTGGCAGACGCCGCAGAACTTGCCGTTGATGATGTCTTCCATCTGGACCAGGTTGGCGCCGGCGCGCATCTTGAAACCGAGTTCATAATGGCAGACCTTGCAGCGGAAACGGATGCGGTGGAACCAGTGCGGGAAGATCACCGGGCGCATGCCGTTCTTCTCGGCCTGATGGTTCAGCACCACGTCGGCATATTCGGCATGTGCGACGGGCGACAACAGGCCGAAGGCGAAGAGGCAACACAGGACAGTGAGAAGCCGCCGTAGCATGGTTCAGTTGCCCAGGTTCGGCATAAGTGACTGGAAGCTGCCACCGGCGGGACGCGGGATGCTGTGGCAGCGCATGCATTCGGTCAGCGGGAAGGACACCGCACCATGGCATTGGCCGCATTGCTCGCCTTCGAGGATGCGCAGCATCGAGATATTGGAGCCGCCGGTCCTTTCCTCGAAGATCCTGGGCTGGCCGAACAGCTCACCGTGGCAATTGTCGCAATCCAGCCACTCGGTATGCGCCTTGTGCGGGAAGCGGACGATGGGCATGCTGCCTTTGAGGTCGAGCAGGACGTCGAGGTCGAGCGTGCGCACCTTGGTGTCGGGAAGCAAGTTGGTGCGCGGGTTGATCTCGCCCTTGTCCAGCGCCTGTACCCAGCGCACCTGGTTGCCGGCGGTGTCCGGGGTGAGCCTGGACAGCGCTTCACCGGGATGCTGGAGCAGACTGGCGCCCGGCCCCTTCGGGTCGTGCAGGCCGTCCTTTGCAATCGGCTGCCAGGTTCCGGCAAGCGCCGGGTTGCCGGCGGACAGGGCGATGAGCGCCATTGCCAGCCCTGCGGCGCGTAGCAGATCAACCGGGAATGTATACGCCCGCATTGCGGATGGCCCTTACCAGTTCGGTGGTCGAGTCCTCGAGGAGCTTGATGGCGCCTGCGAAGTCTTTGGCTTTGGCATTGGCTTCTGCACTGGTGCGCAATTCCTTCGCCTTGGCGATGAAGCCGGAAACCTGGCGATCAAGGTCGGGAGATTCTGCGCGTTTTTCGTCGATCAGCACCTTGATGAGCATCTGGTGGGTATCGTTGCGGTCGATCTCGTAGTGGTATTCCTCTTCCTTGCTGGCGAAGTTGAGCGAACGCACCAGCGTGTCGCCGTGGCGCAGGGTGCGCACGGCGGTTTTGACCGTGATATAGGCATGGTCGAGTTCGATGCGTCCTTCCGCATATTTTCCGGCCTCAGCCAGTTTGTCCGCCGCCGCCATGGTCTTCTCGACGCTGGCGACGGTTTCCTTGACGCCACGGATGACCGATTTTTCGCCGGCGATGCGCTGGTAGGCCGCCAGCAGCGCCTTCACGCTTGCACGGCGCACGCCGAAATCGGTCTCCATCTTCTTGCGGGTGACGTCTTCCGGCGAGGCGAGGCGAACCGCCTTGAACATCAGCATCGTGGTTTCCGTAAGCAGGCGATTGGCCGTTGGCAGGTCGCCGGAACGGAAGGCATCGCGCGCCGTGTTATACAGCCCACGCGCTTCCTCGCGTACGGCGAGCGCTTGCGCTATCTGGCTGGACTCGATCTGGCGTGCCGCCGAGGAGGTTTCCAGCAGGTGGCCGACCGACTCGATGCGGCGCGCCAGCTGCTCCTTGTTCTGTCCTGCGGTGGCTGCCAGGCGTGAGGCGGCGCTTTCCTGGGCAGGGGCTGTTGCGGGTTGTTGTGACTGGGGAGGTTCGGTTTCTGCTGCGGCGGGCAGGGAATGCAGCGGCAGCACTACGGCCAGGGCGAGATATATCGGGTGGAAGTTATGTCTTTGTATCATGTTGACCCTCATCACCGATCATTGTTACGCCAGCGCAGGAAACGGACGATAGCGCAAATTGCCCGCCTGCTAAAAACGCATCGCTAAGTCCGAGACCATGAAACGGCAACCTTGCAGGAGCGAGTACTGCTCGCCCCTGCAAGGGCAGATGCTACCTGTTATTTAGTCACTCGATGGATATCTTGGTTCAACACGGATTCTATCAGCCCGGGATGTACACCCCGGCATTGCGGATCGCCCTGACCAGTTCGGCGGTCGAATCTTCCAGCAGCTTGATCGCACCGGCAAAATCCTTGGCTGCGGCGCCGCTCTCCGCGCTGACGCGCAACTCCCGCGCCTTGGCGATGAAAGCCGATACCTGACGATCCAGTCCGGGGGATTCTGCACGCTTCTCGTCGAGCAGCACCATGATGAGCATCTGGTGCGTATCGTTGCGGTCGATCTCGTAGCGGTATTCTTCTTCCTTGCTGGCGAAGTTGAGCGAACGCACCAGCGTGTCGCCGTCGCGCAGGCTGCGAACCCCGGTCTTGACCGTGGCATAGGCGCGGTCGAGTTCGGCGCGGCCTTCGGCATACTTGCCTGCATCGGCCAGGCCGGTTGCAATGGCTACGGATTTCTCGACGGCGGCGATGGTCTCGTTTACGCCCTTGGTGGCGGACTTCTCGGCGGCGATGCGCTTGTAAGCGGAGAGCAGCGCCTGGACGCTTTCCTGGCGTACCTTGAAGTCGTTCGCCACTTTCTTGGCGGTGACCTCACCCGGCGCGGCGAAGCTGACGGCCTTGAACATCATCTTGGTGGTTTCGTTGAGCAGCAGATTGGCCTTGTGCAGGCTGCCTTCGCTGTAGGCGTCGCGCGCGGTGTTGTATAGAGCCCGCGCATCATCGCGCAGGGCCATGGCCTGCGGGTTCTTGCTGGATTCGATCTGGCGCGCCGCCGAAGAGGTTTCCAGCAGGCGCTGAACCGATTCGAGGCGTCCGGCCAGTTGTTCCTTGTCGACGTGTTCGTAGGATGCCGCCAGACGCGAGGCGGCGCTTTCCGGTGCGGGTGCCTGTGTCTCTGCGGTTGCGGACAGGGTGGTCAACAACAGCGTGAGGGCGAACAGGCTGCATGGGGTGGCTGTTTTTTTGGTATTGGACATCATTCAGTCTCCTTGGGTCGTGCGGCGGGCGATACGGCCCGCCACAGGGTACGTAGAAAGCGTAACCGGGTTATGACTGCTTACTTTGCGGCAGTCGGTGTCGGGTTGAATTCCTTCTTTTGGGAATGGCACTTACGGCATTCCGAAACCGGGAAGGAGACCTTGCCGTGGCACACGCCGCATTTTTCACCCAGCAGGATCGCCGCCATGCTGATCGGATTGGCGCCCTTTTGCGGGATGAAGATGCCGGTATGGCAATTGGAACAATCCAGCCACTCAGTATGCTGCTTGTGCGGATAGACGACGTTCGGCATGGAGCCCTTGACTTCGCGCACCACGTTCAGATCCATGACCATCATTTCGGCGGTCGGGTCGGTACGGTCGGCGCGCGGCTTGATCACACCCTTCTCGAGTGCCTGGACCCAGTCCACACGGTTGCCGGCATTGGCCTTGGGCATGTTGGGGAACACGCTCAATGGAGGCAGCAAGGCATGTGTGCCGTCGTTGGTCGGATCGTGGATGCCGTCCTCCGCCGGTGGCAGATTGCGCTTGCTGGGCGGCTTGAGCAGGCGGTTGAACGACAGCGGATCGCTGCCCGGCACATTGGTCGGAGCCGCCGATGCGGTTTTCGTGGCCGGCGCAGTCGCCTCAGGTACTGGAACTGCTGCTGGAACAGCCGCCGGTTGGGGTGCAACCTTGGCAACCGGTTTGGGCGCAGGCTTGGCCGTCACCGGCTTGGGTGCCGCCTTGACTTCAGCCTTGGCGGGCGGAGCAGGCTCTGCTGCCTTGGGTGTTTCCACCTTGGCGGCGGTCACCATGTAATCGACGGCCGCTCTGGTTTCGTCGTCGCTCAGTTTCTGGTTGCCGCCTTTGGCCGGCATGCCTTTCGGGGTACCCTTGAGCGCGCTCTGATACAGCGCGGGTAGACCCTTGGCGACGCGCGGCGTCCAGTCGGCGGTATTGCCGAAGCGTGGCGCGCCGGCGATGCCGGGGGTGTGGCAGACGGTACAGGTCTTGGAGAACACTTCCTTGCCGGACAGTGCGGCCCAGGCCGGCTGGGTTGCGCTGAAGCCGATCAGCAACGAGGCTATGACATAGGTTTTTTTCATGATCGCACCTTACTTCTTATTGGTTGCGCCCGTCGGCTGAACGAGCTTCTGGATGGTGCTTTCGTGCACCTGGGTGGGCGTGCCGGGCTTGCCGGAGTGGCACAGGTTGCAGTTTTCCACCGACCAGGCTACGTCCCCGTTGTGGCAGGCGCCACAGAATTCGCCGTCAATAATCTTGACCATGGTGATCTCGTTGCCGCCGGCCTTGAATTTGAAACCCAGGTCGGCATGGCAGACCTTGCAGCGGAAGCGCAGGCGGTGGAACCAGTGCGGGAACACCACCGGGCGCATGCCGGCGCCGTCCGCGTAATTATTGATCACCACATCACCATACTCGGCCTGCGCGACGGGTGCTTCGACGAATGCCAAAGCCAGTACCGCGAGCATGCCGGCGAAAGCCTGCCACCATTTTCTGCTTGCTGATTTTTTCATTGCATATCCTCGTTAAAACAAAATCGTGGGCGAAAAACATCGCGCCCCGGATCAGAAACCTCCGAGGTCGCGCGTCACCCGGAAGAACACCGTAGCATTTTCCTGGCCAGCTACGCTGTTGATGGTGCCGCGCAACTGGAAATCGAGCAGCCCGATGCGGTAGTTGAACCGATTATCAATGGCATAGTTGATATCTTCGTTGGCAGAATTAACATTGCCGGCCAGGCGTTCGTCGCTGGAGCTGGATGTCGTGTTGGCGCTGAGGCTGGCATTATAACGCAGGCGGGGCACGCCGAAAGCGCGCGCATGCTGGTAGCTGGCCGACCCGAAGATGTTGGTGACGGCGGTGCGATTGTCGGAAGCCCCCAGTGACGAGGTATCGTTGATTGCGTGCTGTAGCGTCATGCTGATGCTGCCAGACGAGAGGGTGTTGAATTGTATTTGCCCGCGGGTATCCAGATTGAGATTGGTGTAGTGCGACGGGTTGGCCCCGGCCGTGATCGTGTCGCTCAGGTTCAGGCCGGCGTTGCCGCTGGCCCTGTCGCTGAATGCGGTGTTGTAGGAGGCGCTCGCATTGTGCGAAAGCGAAGCGGTATTGCCGGACTGTTCGCTGGACGAATGGGATGCGTTTTGTCCGAAGCTGAGACCCATTGATGAAGTCTTGCTGAGCGCGATGGCGCGGTTCAGGTTGTGGCCGAACTGCTCGGTCAGGGTCAGGTCGCTGCTACCGCCACCGGATTGCTGGCTGCCGTTGGCGCCGGCGTTCCAATTATAGGAAAAATTCCCGAAAGTGAGAGGGTCGCCAGTGTAATTGGCGCCTGCGCCGAGCAGCGTGAACACCTGCGAGTTGCTCGCGCTGCTTGAAACCTGGGTCGCCAGTGCATTGCCGCTCAGCGACAGGTTGCTGGAATAGTTGTAGCTGGCAGCGGCATTGGCGCTCAGGCTCTGGGTGCTGGTCGAGCTACCGGGTGAGTCGTTCTGGAAGGTGGTCGCGCGCATCCCGCCGTTGACGTTGAGCGGGATGATGTTGCCGTCCTCGTCTTCTTCCGGATGCCAGTTGACGTTCGAATTTAGTTGCATGGTACGGCCATGGTTCTCGGACAGGCTGCCCCCCCCGGACAAAAAGGTCTGGGTGTTGTCGTTGACGGTCGCAAGGCTGTCGACCAGGAGATTGTCGCGCGCGCGCCAGTTGTGGAACACGTTGAGATTGAGCAGGCTGGAACTCTGGCCGGTACGGTTGCCGGTCGATTCGGAGAAGTTGGTGTTGGCGGATAGGCTCTGTGCGTTAAATCGGGTTGAAAAACTGCCGGATAACGCATCGACGCGGTCGTCGCCCTGGGTCGACGAGCTGATGGTGCTGGTGTTGTAGCCCGCGCTCACGTTGTAGGCGCCAGACTCCGGGCGGTAGCTCTGGCGGATGCCGAAGCGCGTGGTGGTCGAGTCGGTACCGGTGAGGTTAGAGGTGCTGTTGCTGTCCGAGACATCATAGGTCAACAGTGCCGGAAAGCGGCTGAGCGGGAAAAGATTCAGCTGGCCGCCACCGGAAATACTTTCGGTGCTGCTGGTGCTGTCTGCCTGCGAGCCGCTGGACGATTTGCTCTGGCTGGTGCTCAGCGAAAGATTGCCGTTGATCTGGGCGAACCAGGGTTGATAGATGTAGCTCGATGCGTTCAGGTTGAGGAATTCCGCTATGTCGGACGAGTTCGCTCCGCTGCTGTTATGGTTCTGGCTCATCTGCAGGCCGACCTGACCGCCCCAGCGGATGGGCGGGATGGCCCAGCCGAACGCGGCCAGCGGGGTTGCGCCGGCGCTGTCAGAGTCCGGCGGGGTGTCACTCTGGGGCGGCTGGCTCCCCGCCAGCACGGTGGGGCGCCTTGGGCCGTTGCGTTCCGGGGTGGGCAGTACCGGCGCGTTGTCCCGCGGCGCGGGCTCGTCCGGTCGGGGGGAGGGGACAGGGGGGGCGGCGGTCAGCTTCGGGCTTGCATCGAGTTCGAGCCCAAACGCGCTGTCGTCCGGAATGGCGCTGATCTGTTCGGTTATGGACAGCCGCAACGGCGGTGTATGGCCGGTGAGCGGCCAGGTTGCCGGTGCCGGCGATGGGGCGGGCTGCGTTCCGATGGACAGGTGGAGTGACATTTTACCCGTCCTGACGGGCGGCCTGCGTTTGACGGCCAGCGTGTCGGCAGACAGGCGCAGCTTTAGTGTTTCCTCTCCTTTTTGCTCCGGTTCTGCGGGCGGTTGGATGGAGTGGGAAGTGATGCTGTCCGGTTTGGGCGAAGCGGGAGGTGTTACTTCAGGCGTCCGGCTGAATCTATGGTACAGGCCGAGCAGTGTACCGGCGAGAAGTGCTGTGACGGCAATCCTGATCCCGGTGTTTCTGAAGTCGATTTTCTTGATATGCACGGCCACTGGATGGGTTCGGCATCAGGGTCGCCCAGCGTTGGCTCCGGGTTGAGCCAGATTGGCAAGTATCTTGATCTTTGCCGCGGATTTCAGGCGGGTCTTCAGCTTGGACCAGGCGGCGTCGGTGCGCTCGCGCTGCGCCAGATTGCGCGCCCGTTCGGCGACATCGGCAAAGGCACGCAGCCGGGCGGGGCGGCGGTCTTCGAGACGGAAGATCGCAATGCCTTCCAGCAGGGCTATCGGTTCGGAGATCACGCCGACCTTGAAGTCGTCGACCTTTTGTTGCAACGCCTCCGGCAACATGCCGCGATGGACGTAGCCCAGGTCGCCGCCCTGCTCGGCTTCCTTGCCGTTGGAATGCAGGCGCGCGGTTTCGGCGAAATCGGCGCCGTTCTTCAGGCGTTCATGGATGGCCTGTGCTTCGGCGAGCGTCTGATCCCAGATGGAGCGTGGCGAAGAAGGGTCGACCGACAGCATGATGGCCGACAGGTGCAGTTTTTCAGGTTCGGTGAAAAGCTCCTGATGGGCGTTATAGAAGCGTCTGGCTTCCCGTTCGGAGAGATCGGAGGTCGTGCGTACCGATTTTTCCAGTTGTTCCAGCAGGTTTTGCTCGCCGATCTGTGTGCGCAAGCCCGGTAGCAGGCGCTCGCGGTTCTGTTGCCAGACCGGGCTGGCGGCATACTGCGTCTCGTAGCCGGCAATGGTCTCTGCGATCTTGTTCTCGTCAGGCGTCAAGCCGCGTCGTTTGGCTTCTTCTATCAACAGGATGCGATCCGTCATCTGGTCGAGGATATCCTGGCGCAACTCGGACATTTTTCCTTCCGGCACCTTGCCGTGATAGAACTTCTGGCGCAATGCGGCATTGAATGCATTGACATAATCGCGAATCAGGATGACGTGGCCGTTGACTGTGGCATAGACGGCATTCTCGTCGTGTCGTGAGGAGGCGTCCGGTTGTGTGGCGGGCGCCGGAGCCGGTTGCTCGGCGGCGATCGCGATGCCGGTCGCCATCAGGGAGACAAACAGCAGGCTGCATGCAACGGGCTTGCGAATGGTGGCCTGACTGGCTGTTTTCATGGCGATTCCTCCTTGTTGGCGATTCTACACGCGGACAGTGTTGTTGCACAGTAAAACGGGCCGGTTGAGCCGGCCCGTTTGTTTCGTTTGCGCCCTGAGTCGGGGCGCATTGACGCTGGGACTTACTTGACGTGACAGGAGAGGCAGACGCCGCTTCCGGTATTGGACACGCGCAGGAAAGTCGCCTGAGCAGAAGTGTGCGGGTCATGGCAGGACGCGCATTCGACCGAGGGACCTACGCCCGCCGCAAAGGTACGGTTGTAGAGGATCATGTCAGTCTTTTCACGGGTGCCGTCGACACCGACACTGGTATCCACCCACAGCTTCACATCGGCGCCGAGCGTGCCACTCTCAGGCGCGACGAAGTCACCGTCGTTGCAAGCGGTTGCCGGAGACGCCTGGGTCGGGCCGCCACCGCAATACTGCATGCCGATGGGGTGGTCATTCGACAGGTCGGTGCCGAGCATCGCCAGCGTGGTCGCAGCATTGGTCATCTTGCCGTTAACATCGACCTGGGTGCCGGCCCAGGTATAGGCCAAACCGTTGGCGCCACCGCCAGTCGCACTGTATCCACCGGATCCCGGGGCATTGATGATGTTGTCCATCGCCTGGGTACCGTCATGGCAGGATAGGCAGGCCAGCGAGATCGAGCCGACCGATTCGCCGCCAGCGCCATCGGTGGCAAACTGAGCGTCGATGGTGCTGGAATTCAGCGTCGAATAACTAGTGTAGCCGCCGGCGCTGTTCAACTGCTTGTTCCACAACGGCACGGGAGCCGAAGTATCGGCCGCGTGCGGCGTATGACAGAACACGCAGATCTCGCCTGTTCCAGCAGTTACATGGTTGCCGCCCTCGGTGTTGGTGGTGCCCAAGTTGTGCTTGGTATCTGCGATGCCGGCCACTGCCTGCTGGCTGAGGCCGAAAGCGCCCAGTAACAGGGCGGATACCGCCAACACATGCCACATGCTTGTAGTTTTCGTCTTCATGCTGCTAACCCCCTCTCCTCGTTTCCTGAAAGATTGTCTGACTCTTGCGGTGATTGGAACGACGATCCAGCCACTAAGTTCAGCAACCAAGTCATAAAGTCAACAATAACTTTTTGCTGCCTTGCTGCCGATAACTTCAGCAGGTTCCATGCCAGTCGATGCTGGATCGGCGCGAAGGCGCGCAGGACGGTGTTTTCCGGCTGGCTGTATTTATTCCGGGGCGCGCTGTGCCATGCTTTTGGAGGGGCTATTCCCGGAAACGGGAAATGCTGTATTCCCGAAGATTGGAATGGGCGACAGCTCTATTTCCCGGTCGCGGCTTTCGGTCGCGTGACCAGAAAGCCTTCTTCCGCCTGCATGTTGTAAGGGCGGAAGACATCGAGTTTGCGGAACCACTGGTCGATCACATACACGCGCCCGTCTTCGTCAACCGCGACGCCGGAAGGCAGCATATAACGTCCCGGGGCTTCCCGTTCGGAGCGGTCACCGACGAACATCAGCAGTTCGCCGTCCGGAGTGAATATCTGGAAATTGCCGAAAGCCGAGTCGATGACATAGACATTACCCTCCGGGTCTGTTGCGATCTCCTTGGGGCGGGCGAAGTTGCCCAGCTGTTTGCCTACCGAACCGAAGCTTTGCAGGTATTTGCCGCCGGCATCGAATATCTGCACCCGGAAGTTGCCGCCGTCGACGACATACAGGCGGCCATCCTTGCCTACCGCGACGTCGCGCGGCAGGTTGAATTCTCCCGGCCCATTGCCGCGCTTGCCGATATCGGAAAGGTGTTCGCCGCTCAATGCGTCGAACACCATCACCCGGTGGTTGGTAGAAGAGACGCCGCCGATATCGACGACATACAGGCGTTTACCCTCCGGATCGACGCTGACGCTGGTGAGGCGGTCGAAAAGTTTTTCGCTTTTCGGGCTGGCGATCTTGCGCAGGAACTTGCCGTCGCGGTCATAGATCATGATCGCCTTGGCCGATGCGTCCGCGACATAAAGCGTGCCCGTATGGTCAACATCGATGCCGATCGGTTTGGACAGAAGAGAGCCTTCATCCTCGCCGATGGTGAAATAGCGGCTTCCCGGAACGTCGAATACCTTGACGACGCGCTCGGCCGTGTCTGAAATGAAGATGCGCCCCTGATGCACGGCTACCGCATAGGGTTTGCCCAGCACGCGTGTAGTTTGCCGTTCGCCGGTCAGTGCGCTGCGCAAACCGAACTCGTCGTCCACGGGAACGACATCGGCGCTACCGCGTATGGTGCGCTCATAGATGAAGCGCGGATCGTCGGGCGGGGCCGGATAAACCAGTTCGCTGGCCGTTTTGGTCTCTTTTACGCCTTGCTGAACCGGCGCGCAGGCGGTCAGAATCGTGCTGGCAACAGCCAGAAGCAGGACAAGGATTCGATTGGACATGTTGTTCCCCTTTTTGCGGTTCATTATTACTGGCTCGATATTTGGCTATTTGTCATGGCAGGTGAGACACAGCTTGCTTCCGCTATTGTTGACGCGCAGGAACAGCGGATTCGAGCTGTGCGGGTTATGGCAGCTGGTGCATTCGATGAACGGCACTTCCTCCTTGTTCTCATCGAGGCGCGCATACAGCGGCAGGTCGTTGCTCATGCGTTGCGCGCTGTCGCCTGCCGAAGAAACCCACCATACCGAGCGATTATCCACCATGCCCCGGCTGGGGGTGCGGAATTCGTCAAGCGCGAGCAGATGCTTGGCGGAAACGCTGCGCCCGTTTTCTTCATCGTCATCATCGCTCTTGTCCCGCTTGCCGATATTGATATTCCGGTTGCCTTTTTCCTTGAGGTAGCCGCGATAGGGTACACCAAACGGGTGGTCGAAAGTAAGGGCGGATACCGAGAATGCCTGGGCACTGTCATGACAGGAAAGACAGGCGACCGACTGCGAGCCGATTGAGGGCTTGTCCCCGAACTGGGCGCGACCGATGTCGTCGTAGATGGTGTAGGCATGGTCGAGCGGCATGGTCTGTTGCCATTTGGGCGCGGATTCCGGCAGGGCGCCATCGCCGGATGGGGTGTGGCAGAACACGCAGATCTCCGAGGAGCCGCTTTTTTCCGGGGAACGCGTTTCCGGAGCACCGCTCTGTATCGGTGAGCGGAATTGTCCGTGCATGGTCGTGCGGATATCACCGAATGCATCGGTGGAGATGAGCAGCGCAAGAAGCGCGCAAAATGCGCCGGAGCAAAAAAGTTTCACAACCTGACCTTTTGATATCTCATTCAATCTCGAACATTCGAGTGCGCCGACGTCATTTGGTTTAACGGACGGTGGGTTCATGGCCGGGGTTTTACCGCATTGAGCGTGCATTTGCCCGTGTATACCATTCCCGATTCCGGGAGAGGTCTCCGGCAAAAGCATACAACAAAAATGCGCTTTGCCATCAATCAACCGTCTGTATAATCGGCCCGTATATCCATGGTTCCGGGCGCTTGCGCCTGCGGAGCCTTGATTAATACAGATGTATTACAGAACCGGAATGAATCCTAATGATTGTGTTCATTCGCAATAAACGTGCCGCCCTCATGTTTTGGCTTGGCTCTTGCTTGCCTCGTTCGCATCGACAGTAAATCGGGAATTGCCCATATGTTCGCGTCCTTTGTTTGCGGCCCGCTGAAGCGCGGCTTGTTCTGTCTGGTTGTGATGCTTGCCGCCCTTCCCGCAGTGCAGGCCGGAGAGCGGCCTGTCAAGGGCAGCGTGATCAAGCCGGCCGTGATCTACCACAATTACTGTTCGGTCTGCCACGGCGACCGGGGCGATGGTAACAGCCGTGCCAAAGGCAGCCTGGAGCCGCCGCCGCGCGATTTCACCAAGGCAGGCGAGCTGACACGCGAAGCGATGGTCGTCTTTGTCGCCGAGGGCAAGCCGGGTACGGCGATGATGGCTTGGAAGACGCAGTTGTCCGCGAAAGAAATCGAGGCCGTGGTCGATTACATCCGCGACAATTTCATGCAGGTGGCGCTTGATCCCCGTCTGATACGCGGACGTTCGCTGTATGCCCATAACTGTGCCGTATGCCACGGTGAGCGCGGGCAGGGTGCGCCGGCGGCGATCGGCATTACTCCGCCGCGCGACTTGTCTTCGCCGCAGGCGCGCGCCGAGTTGACGCGCAAACGCATGCTGGCTTCGGTCACCGGCGGTCATGCGAGTGCGGGGAAAGCGGGTTTCGCCGACCGGTTGCTGCCACCGGACATCGATGCGGTGGTTGATTATGTGCGTGCGGCTCTGATGGTTCCCGATACCGAGGGGATTTCGGGTACGCGTGCGCATGGCGACAAGGCAGCTGTCCGCCCGCCGCAACAGGAGCCGTTTGCCAACGGCCTCATCGGCAATGCGAAGCGCGGCGAGAAACTGTACATGTCCACCTGCATCACCTGTCACGGTGCCAAGGGGGACGGCAAGGGGCCGCGCGCCTATTTTATCAATCCCAAACCGCGTAACTTCCTCGACCCTGCGATACAGGCCACCTTCAATCGCCCGGTAATCTATGCGGCTGTCGCCAACGGCAGGCTGGGCTCGGAAATGCCCGCATGGAGCAAGGTGCTGAGCGAGCAGGAGATGGCAGATGTCTCGGAATTCGTGTTCCGGCGCTTCATCCGCTCCGGTAACGGCGTACAGGGCAAGCCGGCGCGTTGAAAACGGCCGGGTTGACCGTTCTGCTGGCTGCCGCACTGGTGTCGGTCATGGCGGCATTGCCGGCATCGGCTGCGACGGCTGAGCTGGTCGAGCAAGGGCGGTCGGTATATAACTTCCGCTGCTATTTCTGCCACGGTTATTCCGGTAATGCCAGAACCCTGGCGGCCACTTTTCTGGAGCCTCCTCCGGTCGATTTCACGCGTGCTACGCCGGAGACCTTGTCGCGTGACTCGGTCATTTCGACGTTGCGTGGCGGGCGCCCCGGTACCGCGATGAAATCGTTTTCCGGTGTGCTTTCCGGGCGCGAGATCGAGGCGGTGGCGAGTTTTGTCATCGATGAGTTCGTCGTCCGCAAGGCGGCCAATACGCGCTATCACACGAGCGAGAACGGCTGGCCGGATCATGATCGTTATCGCGATGCCTTTCCCTTCGCTACCGGAGAGATTCCGCTTTCGCGCCCATGGGAGTCGCTCGATGAACGGCAAGCGTCCGGCAAACGGCTCTATCTTGCCAGTTGCGTGAGTTGCCATGACCGTGGCGCGCCTGCTCCGGACGACACGGTCTGGGATGCGCGCCCGCTGTCCTATCCCAGGAATCATTTTTCATTCGATAAGCCGGCTGGCGTCGATGCCATGAGCGGCGCTACGCCCTATGCCCAGCATGATGTCCCGCCCAAGGTTGCCGGTTTGAGCAGGCTGGAACGGCGCGGCGAGAAGCTGTTCCAGCAGAACTGCGCTTTCTGTCACGGGGCGGACGGAACCGGCAGGAACTGGATCGGGCAGTTCCTCGAACCGCACCCGCGCAACCTGCGCGACCCCGTATTCATGTCCGCCATGACCCGGCAGCGCCTGACCGGCGTCATCCGCGAGGGGCTGCCCGACACCTCGATGCCGGCCTGGAAGGATGTGCTGGACAGCGGCCAGATTCGCGCCATCGTGGCCTATATCAACCGGGTGTTCCACCCGCTTGCGCAAGAGGCATCTCTGCCGCCGGAAAAACAGCGTTGACGCCGGGTTCTGTGATAAGCTCCATGCCGTTGTGTGCCACCTCACTTATTCGTTTCATGTCTTCCGTCATGGCTTCTTCTCTTGCAAGCGCGCTGTTGCGCCAGGAAGTCCTCGACCTGCATGCCTACCATGTGCCGGACAGTTCCGGCTACATCAAGCTGGATGCGATGGAGAATCCCTATCCGCTACCGCCTGCATTGTGCGACGAGATCGCCGCTGCCGTCGCAGCTGCCGCCATCAACCGTTATCCCGACCCGTCAGCCACATCTCTGAAGGAGCAGATACGCAATGTGACGGGGTTGCCGCAGGGTATGGAGGTGCTGCTCGGCAACGGCTCGGATGAGCTGATCCAGTTGCTGGCGCTGGCGCTCAACAAGCCCGGCGCGACGCTGCTGGGCGTGGAGCCGTCGTTCGTGATGTACAAGATGATCGCGGCCTTTGTAGGCATGCGCTATGTCGGGGTGCCGCTGGCGGCGGACTTTTTCCTCGATTTGCCCGCGACCCTCGCGGCGATAGCGCGCGAGCGCCCTGCGCTGGTGTTCCTCGCTTATCCGAACAATCCCACCGGCAACCTGTTCTCCGCGGATGCGGTGAAGCAGATCATCGAGGCCGCTCCCGGTCTGGTGGTGGTAGATGAGGCCTATTACGCCTTTGCCAGCGACAGCTTCATCCCGCATCTGGCGCGCTATCCGAACTTGCTGGTGATGCGTACCTTCTCCAAGCTCGGCATGGCCGGCCTGCGACTGGGTTTCCTGGCCGGCAGTCCGGCGTGGCTGGAGCAGCTTGAAAAGCTGCGCTTGCCGTATAATGTTGGCGTATTGCCGCAGCTCGTTGCCATGAAGCTGCTGGAGCATCACGATGTGTTGTTGCAGCAGGCAGGGCAGATCCGGCAGGATCGCGTCGAATTGCTCCGGCAACTGGGCGATATCGCCGGGGTGCAGGTCTACCCGAGCGAGGCGAATTTTCTGCTGTTCCGCGTGGCGGATGCCGCGCGCGTATTCGCCGGGTTGAAGCAGCGCGGGGTGCTGATCAAGAATCTGGACGGCGCGCATCCGATGTTGCGCGATTGTTTGCGCGTGACGGTCGGCACGAATGATGAGTGCGCAAGGTTCGTGGCGGCACTGAGAGAAATGATTTCCTGAATCGCATAAGGCGAATAGACATGCGCAGCGCGAAAGTTTCACGCAATACCCTGGAGACGCAGATCAGCGCCGAGTTGAATCTGGACGGCACCGGCCAGGGCAAATTCGACACCGGGTTACCGTTCCTTGAACACATGCTCGACCAAGTCGCCCGGCACGGCATGCTGGACATCGATATCCGCGCCAAGGGCGATCTGCATATCGATGCGCACCACACGGTGGAAGACATCGGCATCACGCTGGGGCAGGCGTTCAATCAGGCTGTCGGCGACAAGAAGGGCTTGCGCCGCTACGGCCACGCCTATGTGCCGCTGGACGAGTCGCTGTCGCGTGTGGTGCTGGACATCTCCGGCCGTCCGGGGCTGGTGTTCAACTGCGAATTCGTGCGCGACAACATCGGCGAATTCGAGGTGGATCTGGTCAATGAATTCTTCCAGGGCTTCGTCAACCATGCCCTGGTGACGCTGCATATCGACAATCTGGCTGGCAACAACGCGCACCATCAGGCCGAGACCATCTTCAAGGCGTTCGGTCGCGCGCTGCGCATGGCGCTGGAAATCGATCCGCGCATGGCCGGCATGATGCCCTCAACGAAAGGCTCGTTATAAACCGTCATGGTTGATATCGCTGTCGTCGATTACGGCATGGGCAACCTGCGCTCGGTCGAACAGGCTCTGCGCAAGGTCGCGCCCGGCATGGAGATCAGGGTGACGGATGACGCCGGCGTGGTGGCGGATGCGCGCCGCGTGGTGTTTCCCGGCCAGGGTGCGATGCCGGACTGCATGCGCGAGATGGACGCACGCGGCCTGCGTAGCGCGGTGCTGGAGGCGGCGCACCGCAAGCCCTTTCTTGGCATCTGCATCGGCCTGCAAATGCTGTTCGATCACAGTACCGAAGGCAACGTGGCGGGGTTGGGGGTGTTGCGCGGCGAGGTGGTGCGTTTTGCCTCCGATCTCAGGGATGCGCAGGGCAACCGGCTCAAGGTGCCGCACATGGGCTGGAACCGCGTGCGAAGGATTGAACATCCCGCATCTCCGTCAGGAGATGCGGCGGTTGCTCCCTCGCCCTCCGGGACGAAGGCGGGGTTTCGGGAAGCATGCTTCCCGCCGCCTGAGTCGGATGGGGGTGTAACCCCATCCGTGGGGCGCGGAGCGGGGTTGGGGAGAGGGAGTGCGCTTGAACACCCGTTGTGGGCTGGTATCGAACAGGATGCGCGCTTCTATTTCGTGCACAGCTATTATGTCCAGCCGCGCGATGCGGGCATCGTGCAGGCAACCAGCGACTATCCGCAGCCTTTCGTTTGCGCGGTGGCGCGCGACAATCTGTTCGCGGTGCAATTTCACCCGGAGAAGAGCGCCGCTGCCGGCCTGCGATTGTTGCAGAATTTCGTTAACTGGAATCCCGTATAACTATTCTGAATCATGGACACTAAAACTCTGATTATTCCCGCTATCGACCTGAAAGACGGTCATTGTGTGCGTCTCAAGCAAGGCGTGATGGAAGACGCCACGGTCTTTTCCGAAGACCCGGCTGCGATGGCCAGGCACTGGTTGGCGCAAGGCGCGCGCCGTTTGCATCTGGTGGATCTGAATGGCGCTTTCGCCGGCAAGCCCAAGAACGAGGCGGCGGTACGCAGCATCATCGAAGCGGTCGGTAGCGAGATACCGGTGCAACTCGGTGGCGGCATCCGCGACCTGGAGACCATAGAGCGTTACCTTGATCTCGGCATCACCTACGTCATCATCGGCACGGCAGCCGTCAAGGTGCCCGGTTTCCTGCATGAAGCCTGCGACGCCTTTCCCGGGCACATCATGGTCGGCCTCGATGCCAAGGGCGGCAAGGTCGCGGTGGACGGCTGGTCCAAGCTGACCGGGCACGATGTGGCCGACCTGGCGCAACGTTTCGAGGGTTACGGCGTGGAAGCGATCATTTACACCGACATCGGCCGCGACGGCATGATGACCGGCGTGAACATCGAAGCGACCGTGGAATTGGCGCGCCCGTTGCATGTGCCGGTCATCGCCAGCGGCGGCATCACCAATCTGGACGATGTGCGCGCGCTGTGCGCGGTGCGCTCCGAAGGCATCACCGGCGCGATCACCGGGCGTGCCATCTACGAAGGCACGCTGGACTTCAAGGCGGCGCAAGCCTTGGCGGACGAGCTGTCGCCAGACTTGATCTGATGCTGGCAAAACGCATCATTCCCTGTCTCGATGTGACTGCCGGTCGCGTGGTCAAAGGCGTCAGCTTCGTCGAGCTGCGCGATGCCGGTGATCCGGTGGAGATCGCGCGCCGTTACGACGAGCAGGGCGCGGACGAACTGACTTTCCTTGATATCACCGCCAGTTCTGACGACCGCGGCATCATCTTTCGCATTATCGAGCAGGTCGCGTCGCAAGTATTCATCCCGCTTACCGTCGGCGGTGGCGTGCGCGAGGTGCAGGACGTGCGCAACCTGCTCAATGCCGGTGCCGACAAGATCAGCATTAACACCTCCGCCGTGCTGAACCCGCAACTGGTCGCGGATGCGGCGGGGCGCTACGGTTCGCAGTGCATCGTGGTGGCGATCGACGCCAAACAGGTCGGTATGGACAAGTGGGAAGTATTCACTCACGGCGGGCGCAAGGCTACCGGCCTGGATGCGGTGGAATGGGCGAAGAAGATGCAGAGTCTGGGTGCGGGCGAGATACTGCTGACCAGCATGGACAGGGATGGACAGAAGAACGGTTTCGACCTTCAGCTCACGCGCGCCGTGACCGATGCGCTGGAGGTGCCGGTGATCGCCAGCGGCGGTGTCGGCAACCTGCAGCATCTCGCCGACGGCGTGAAGATCGGCGGCGCGGATGCGGTGCTGGCTGCTAGCATCTTCCATTTTGGCGAATACACCGTGCAACAGGCCAAGCAGTTCATGGCGCAACAGGGTATCGAGGTGCGGTTATGACACGGTGCGCGAATGTGACGGGTGCGGGAATAACCGCATCGCACCTCCTCCCGCAAACGGCTGGCTGCGCCAGTAACGTGTTGGAGGTGCGGTTATGAGCAACGATATCTGGCTGAACAAGGTGAACTGGTCGGAAGACGGTCTGGTTCCTGCCATCGCGCAGGATGCTGTGACCGGGCGGGTGCTGATGATGGCCTGGATGAACCGCGAGGCGCTGAAGCTGACCTGGCAGAAGAACGAGGCGGTGTACTGGTCGCGTTCGCGCCGGAAGCTGTGGCATAAGGGCGAGGAGTCCGGACATATCCAGCGGGTCAAGGAGATCCGGCTCGATTGCGACGGCGATGTCATCCTGTTGCTGGTCGAGCAGCAGGGCGGTATCGCATGTCATACCGGTCGCGAGAGCTGCTTTTACAGTCGGCTGGAAAACGGCATGTGGGTGGAGGTGGACGCCGTGCTGAAATCTCCGGAGGAGATATACAAAAATGAGCGATGATATTCTGCAACGACTGACCGGGATGCTGGAGGCGCGCAAACAGGCGTCGCCGGAAAGTTCTTATGTCGCCAAGCTGTTCGGCAAGGGCGAAGATGCCATCTTGAAAAAGATCGGCGAGGAAGCGACCGAGGTCATCCTGGCGAGCAAGGAGGGTGATAAATCCCATCTGGTGTACGAGACCGCGGACCTGTGGTTCCATTGCATGGTGTTGCTGGCGCACAAGGGATTGCGCGCGGAGGATGTATTGAACGAGTTGGCACGGCGCGAAGGATTGTCGGGCATCGAAGAGAAGGCGAGCCGGAAATGAGCGAGAGCTGTATCTTCTGCAGGATCGCACGCGGCGAGATACCATGCCGCAAGGTGTATGAGGACGATGAGGTGATCGCTTTTCATGACATCAATCCGGTCGCGCCAGTGCATTTCATGCTGGTGCCAAAACTGCATCTGGCTTCACTGATGGAAGCTGATGCCGGGCATGCGTCCCTGCTGGGCAGGATGCTGTTGCTGGCGCCGAAACTGGCGCGCGAGCAGGGACTGGAAAACGGCTTCCGTACCGTGATTAATACCGGTAAGGGCGGCGGGCAGGAAGTGTTCCATTTGCATATCCATGTCATCGGCGGCGGCAATATTCCGCCCATGGTGCGGCGAAACTGACTTTCAGGGGAAACCTTTAATGAATACGACGGAAACCCTGATCACGCATTTGCTGGAATTGCGCAACCGTTTGGTGCAGATGGCGATCGTCCTGCTGGTGACGTTCATTTGCCTGTTTCCCTGGGCGAGCGACCTCTATACCCTGCTGGCACAGCCGCTGCTGGCCAAGTTGCCCAAGGGCGGGCAGATGATCGCCACCGGCGTCACCACTCCATTTTTCGTGCCGCTCAAGGTGGCAATGATGGCCGCCTTCCTGATCACCTTGCCCTACATCCTTTGGCAGATGTGGCGCTTCATCGCGCCCGGGCTGTATGCGCACGAGAAACGCATGGTCGTTCCGCTCATCTTTGCCAGCACCTCGCTGTTCTTCATCGGCATGGCATTCGTCTATTTCGCGGTCTTTCCAATGGTGTTCGGCTTCATTACGGGCACCGCGCCGGAGGGCGTGGCGGTGATGACCGACATCAACGAGTACCTCAGTTTCGCCATCGGCATGTTCATTGCCTTTGGTATCGCCTTCCAGACGCCGGTGGCTGTGGTGCTGCTGGTATGGATGGGGATGGTGACGGTCGAAAAATTACGCGAAGCACGTCCCTACATCATCGTCGGGGCGTTCGTGGTGGGCGCGATCTTCACGCCGCCGGATGTGGTATCGCAATTCATGATGGCCATACCGCTGTGGTTGCTCTATGAGGCGGGGATCATCGTGGCGGTCATGACGGGCAAGGGCAAGACCAGGGCGCAGGTGCAGGAATAGGCGTTTCGCCTATTGCTGTCGGGGTTTGGGCCGCTTGCCGATGGTTACCTGCAGACTGATTTCCTTGCCGTCGCGCATCAATCTGACTGTGGCAATCTTGCCGGGCGGCATATTGGCGATGCTTTCCAGCATGACGGTCCAGTCACGGATGGGGGTGCTATCGATCGCAACCAAGATGTCGCCGGGTTTGATGCCGGCCTGTTCCGACGGGCTGTTGCGTATCACCTCGGTGATCAGCACACCTCCGGTGTCCCCCAGTTCGAAAGATTCGGCCAGTTCCGGGGTCAGTTCCTGGACGCCTGCGCCGATCCAGCCGCGTGTCACCGAGCCGGTCTGGATGATCTGCTCCATGGTCTTTTTCGCGGTGCTGGTGGGAATGGCGAAACCGATACCGAGCGAGCCGCCGTTCGGCGAATAGATCGCGCTGTTGATGCCGATCAGGTCGCCGTTGGCATCGACCAGCGCCCCGCCGGAATTGCCGGGGTTGATCGCGGCATCGGTCTGGATGAAGTTCTCGAAGGTGTTCAGCCCCAGATGATCGCGCTTGAGCGCGCTGATGATGCCCATGGTGACGGTCTGCCCCACGCCGAAGGGGTTGCCGATGGCGAGCACCAGATCGCCGACGCGTGCCTGTTCCGGGTGGCCGAAGGTGATGGCGGGCAGTTTGCCCGGCAATTCGATCTTGATGACGGCTAGGTCGGTTTCCGGATCGGAACCGATGACGTGTGCCTTGGCTTTGCGCCCGTCGGCCAAGGCGACCTCGATCTGGTCGGCGGCTTCCACCACGTGATGGTTGGTCAGAATGTAGCCGTCGTGACTGACGATGACGCCCGAGCCCAGGCTGGAGTTGTCCTGTGGTTCGCTATCCTCCGGATCGCCGAAGAAGAAGCGGAAATACGGATCGTCCAGCAGCGGGTTGGATGGGGCGTTGACGACGGTGCTGGTGAAGATGTTCACCACGGCGGGCATGGCTTTTTGCGCCGCGCCGCTCAGCCCCGTTACCGGCGGCTTGTCTTCCGTGGTGCCCGGCACGCTTTCATACAGTGTAATGACACCGCTGCGCGCAGCATTCGGCAACAGCTCCGGCTTGAGGGTATGGACGACGAACAACAGCGCGAGCGCGATGGTGACGGTCTGGGTGAACAGGAGCCAGTGTTTGCGCATGGTATGATAAATTGGTCTGCTTCGGGATATGGAGAAAGCCGTGTTGCTCAATGAGTTATGCGATTATAACGCAAGCCTGCTGCAAACCGGGCTGTTCAGGGATTACAGCCCGAACGGCTTGCAGGTGGAAGGTCGCGCCGAGGTGCGGCGTATCGCCACTGCCGTCACGGCTTCGCAGCAGGTGCTGGACGAGGCTGTCGCCTGGGGGGCGGATGCCATTCTGGTGCACCACGGCTATTTCTGGCGCAATGAAGATGCGACCATCACGGGCATCAAAAAACGGCGCATCGCCCGCCTGCTGGAGAGCGATGTGAGTCTGCTGGCCTATCACCTGCCGCTCGACGCCCATCCCGAACTGGGCAACAACGCGCAACTCGGCAAATTGCTCGGGCTGGTGGAGTCGGGCCGGTTCGGCGAGCAGGACATCGCGTGCGTCGGCTTGCTTGAGCAACCCCGGACGCTTGAGCAATTTGCCTTGCGGGTCGCGCAGGCGCTGCAGCGCGCTCCCCTGGCGATCGGCGACGCAAGCCGGATCGTGCAGAAAGTCGCGTGGTGCAGCGGTGCAGCGCAAGGTTATTTTGAGGCCGCCATCGCGCAAGGCGTAGATGCCTACATTACCGGCGAAATCTCCGAGCAGAATTTCCACCTCGTGCAGGAAAGCGGCGTGGCATTCATCGCGGCGGGACATCATGCCACCGAGCGCTACGGTATTCAGGCACTTGGGGCGCATTTGTCGGCGCGTTTCGGCCTCGAGCATCGCTTCTTCGACCAGGACAATCCCGTCTAGCGCCAATCCATTGCAACTGGCTGTTTATCATGAGATTTGTTGCTCGTCCATAGCCATGCTTGCGGCAGGTTGTTTTGCCAAGTAAAATGGCGGGCTTGAACGATGTTCGCGGTGTGTCTGCGTCTCATCAAGCGGGTCTTGATTTCCAGCGCTGCGCTTCTGTTCTGCCTTCCGGTATCCATAACAAGATTGGCAGTGCAAGCCAAGGTTTTGATCGTCCCGAACGCCAGCTTCGGGAGGGGAGTTATAGTTTTTATTTTCTTTTAGATGAAGGGAAGAGATGTCATGACTGACAATGTGGATCGCAGCAAGCGGCGACTCCTTCTGGTGGCCACTTCGGCAGCCGGTGGGGTCGCAGCAGCAGGTGCGGCAGTACCATTCGTGCTGAGTTTTCAGCCCAGCGAACGCGCCAAGGCCGCCGGCGCACCGATCGAGGTGGATATCAGCACTATCGAACCCGGCACGATGAAGACCGTCGAATGGCAGGGCAAGCCGGTATGGATCGTGCGCCGCACCCCGGAAATGCTCGATTTGCTGGCCAAGCATGAAGGCGATCTGACCGACCCGACCCTTTCGGTTCCGCAGCAGCCCGAATACTGCAACAATGCTGCTCGCTCGATCAAGCCGGAGTTTTTCGTGGCGATCGGCGTTTGCACCCATCTGGGCTGCTCGCCGACTTTCCGTCCGGAAGTGGCGCCTGCCGACCTCGGCGCTGACTGGGGCGGCGGCTGGTACTGCCCGTGCCACGGTTCGCGCTTCGATATGGCGGCACGCGTTTACAAGGGTTCGCCTGCGCCGACCAATCTGATCATTCCTCCGCACCAGTATCTCAGCGATACCATGTTGTTGATCGGTGACGACAAGCAAAAGGGAGCCGCATAATGAAACTATTGAAAAACCTGCTCGGATGGGTCGATGACCGCTTCCCGCTGACGCCCACTTGGAAGGAGCATCTCTCCGAGTACTACGCGCCGAAAAACTTCAATTTCTGGTATTTCTTCGGCTCGTTGGCATTGTTGGTGCTGGTGATTCAAATCGCCAGCGGCATTTTCCTGACCATGAGCTACAAGCCGGACGCACTATTCGCCTTCGCTTCCGTCGAATACATCATGCGCGACGTGCAGTGGGGCTGGCTGATGCGCTACGTTCACTCCACCGGCGCTTCGATGTTCTTCGTGGTGGTCTATCTGCACATGTTCCGCGGCATGATGTACGGTTCCTACAAGAAGCCGCGCGAACTGCTGTGGATCATCGGTATGGTGATTTATCTGGCGCTGATGGCCGAAGCCTTCATGGGATATTTGCTGCCTTGGGGCCAGATGTCGTTCTGGGGCGCGCAGGTGATCGTCAACCTGTTCTCTGCCGTGCCGTTCATCGGTCCCGATCTGTCCGTGCTGATCCGTGGTGACTATGTGATCTCTGATGCCACACTGAACCGCTTCTTCGCACTGCATGTGATCGCAGTCCCGCTGGTTCTGGTGGGTATCGTGTTCGTGCATATCGTTGCCCTGCACAAGGTCGGCTCCAACAACCCGGACGGCATCGAGATCAAGAAGAACAAAGGCCCCGACGGCCATCCGCTGGACGGCATCCCGTTCCACCCCTACTACTCCGTCAAGGATATGGTGGGTGTGGTCGGCTTCCTGATCGTGTTCTGCGCGGTGCTGTTCTTTGCGCCGGACATGGGCGGTTACTTCATTGAAGCCAATAACTTCATCCCGGCCAATCCGTTGAAGACACCCGAGCATATCGCGCCGGTGTGGTACTTCACGCCGTATTACTCCCTCCTGCGCGCAGTGCCGCCACTGTTTGGCTCGCAGTTCCCCGGCGTGGTGGCGATGGGTGTCGGTGCGGTGGCTCTCGTATTCCTGCCCTGGCTGGACCGCGGCAAGGTCAAGTCGATCCGCTATCGTGGCCCGATCTTCAAGGTGGCCTTGGCGTTGTTCGTGATCAGCTTTATCGTGCTTGGCTGGTTGGGCACGCAACCTGTGACCCCCACCTACACGCTGCTGGCTCAAGTGTTCTCGGTCGTGTACTTCGCATTCTTCATCCTGATGCCGTGGTACACCAAGATCGACAAGTGCAAGCCAGAGCCTGAACGCGTGACGTTCCACTAAAAATTCAGAGAGGTTCGTTGACATGAAAGCAATCAAAAAACTAGGGATGCTGGTACTACTGATGCTGGTACCGGCGATGGCGAGCGCCAGCGGAGCCGGCGTTCATCTGGATACGGCACCGGTTGACCTGAAGGACAGGGTTTCGCTGCAACGCGGGGCGCAGTTCTTTGTCGCCAACTGTATGGCTTGCCACAGCGCTTCCTTCATGCGCTACAACCGTCTGATGGATATCGGTATGACCGAGGATCAGATCAAGGCGCTGTTGCCGGAAGGCAGCAAGGTCGGCTCGACCATGGCTGCGGCCATGGATGCCGAGACCGCGAAAGCGGCCTATGGCGTGGCTCCGCCCGACCTGAGCGTGATCGCGCGCGTGCGTGGCGTGGACTGGCTGTACACCTACCTGCGCGGTTTTTATGTGGATGCCAACAGCGCGACCGGGGTGAACAATCTGGTATTCCCCTCCGTAGGCATGCCGAACGTGCTGGGCGGCTTGCAGGGCGATCAGGAGCTGCATGTCGAGAATCGCGATGGACATGAAGTGAAGACCCTGAAGCTGACCACTCCCGGTTCCATGAGTACCGCAGAGTTTGATGCGACGGTCGCTGATCTGGTCAATTATCTCGACTTCATGAGTGAGCCGGCCAAGCTGGTGCGCTATGATCTTGGCTATATCGTGCTGGGTTTCCTGTTCGTGCTCCTGATCCTGACTTATCTGCTGAAGAAAGAGTTCTGGAAGGACATTCACTAATACGCAGTTGAAAGCCACAATTCATTTGTGGTAGCTTGCCAGTAGCTGCTGAGTGCCATCATGGCGGAGCCGTCGGCTCCGCCATTTGGTTTTTGTTCGCTGACTTTATGATTGCGGGTTCCTTATGATGCGACTTTACTCGGGCACGACGTGCCCCTATTCCCACCGTTGCCGGATCGTGTTGTACGAAAAGGGCATGGATTTCGAGGTGATCGATGTGGATATGCAGAACCGCAGCGAAGACCTCGCGGTGATCAATCCATACAATACCGTGCCGGTCCTGGTGGAACGCGACCTGATCCTGTATGAGGCCAATATCATCAATGAATACATCGATGAACGGTTCCCGCATCCGCAGCTGATGCCGCCTGATCCCGTCATGCGCGGACGGGCACGCCTGTTCCTGCACCGCTTCGAGCAGGAGCTTTACCGGCCGGTGGACGTGATCGAGCAGGGTGGCAAGACTGCGGACAAGGCACGCGCCGCGATCCGCGACAACCTGACCCAGCTCGCGCAGATACTGACCAAGCAGAAATTCCTGCTGGCGGACGAATTTTCCATGCTGGACGTGGCGATCGCGCCGCTGCTGTGGCGGCTCGAGCATTACGGCATCCAGATGGGCAAGGATGCCGCACCGCTGATGAAATATGCCGAACGGCTGTTCTCCCGCCAGGGATTCATTGACGCGTTGACGCCTTCCGAGCGGGCGATGCGCAAGTAACGGGAAGCTCCCATGAGCGACCTGTCCACGCGCCCCTACCTGATCCGCGCGATCTACGAATGGTGCGTGGATAGCGGGTTGACGCCGTATCTTGCGGTGCGGGTCGATGAGCAGACCGAGGTGCCGCAGGCCTATGTGAAAGACGGCGAGATCGTGCTGAATATCGGTGCGGGTGCGGTGCGCGACCTGGAGCTGGGCAACGAGTTCATCACTTGCGGCGGACGTTTCGGCGGTGCGCCATTCGATCTCCTGGTTCCGGTTGTCGCGGTCATCGGCATATTCGCCAAGGAGAACGGGCAGGGGCTGGTGTTTCAGGGTGGGGAGCCGCACCAGCCGCCGCCGGATGCAAGCGGTGCGGATGATGCGTCCAGGCCCAAGCCGCAACGTCCGCAACTGAAGATCGTCAAATAAAAAAGCCGCAGTTCACTGCGGCTTTTTCATGGGGTTGCCGAATCGGTTCAGGCAGGTAATGCCAGCGCAACCTGCATCCTGCCCAGTGCCTTTTGCTCGATCTGGCGAATGCGCTCCGCCGATACGTTGAATTCGGCAGCCAGTTCATGCAGCGTTGCGCCCTCTCCTTCCTCGCACAACCAGCGCGCCGAGATGATGCGGCGGCTACGTTCGTCCAGTCCGGCGAGCGCACTCGACAAGCCAGAGGTTTGCAAACGCTCACGCTCAGCAGTTTCCAGGATGCGCGATGGCTCATGCTCCTCACTGTCGGCGAGATACTGGATCGGCGCATAGCTGTCTTCATCATCTGCACCGAGCGGCTCCAGCGCGATCTCATGGCCGGCGAAGCGCGCTTCCATCTCCACCACATCGCGCTCGCTGACGTTGAGTTGTTGGGCGATCTCGCTGATCTGTTGCGGCTTGAGCGGCTCCAGCCCCTGCTTCATGCTGCGCAGGTTGAAGAACAGCTTGCGTTGCGCCTTGGTGGTGGCGATCTTCACCATGCGCCAGTTGCGCACCACGAACTCATGGATCTCGGCGCGGATCCAGTGCAGCGCGAACGATACCAGCCGCACGCCGCGTTCCGGATCGTAGCGCTTCACCGCCTTCATCAGGCCGATGTTACCTTCCTGGATCAGGTCGGCCTGCGACAGCCCATAACCGGCATAACCGCGCGCCACGCTGACTACCACGCGCAGGTGCGATAGCACCAACTGACGCGCCGCATCCAGGTCGTTTTCGGCCTTGAAGCGGGTCGCCAAATCGAATTCCTGCTGCTGCGACAGCACGGGGAAACGGTTTACCGTCTGGATATAACCGTCCAGACTACCAAGAGAAGACGGCATGGGCAAATTCATTGCGGCATTCATCAAATACCCTCCTCTAAAATATATAGTTAAATTTTAGCACTCGCGGGATGAGAGTGCCAGAGGCCGTCAAAGTTCAGCGGCAACGGTCGGTTTGTGCCAGATGCCGCCCTACCGATAGCCATGCACCCAGCCAGCCGAGATACATCGAAAACAAGAGCAGCGACAGGCTGTCGCTGACAGCCAAGGGATGCAGCGTGAACTGGCTGGCATACAGCCGTGACAGCGTGCCGAGCGGATGATTGAGCAACAACAGGCCGGCGGTGACGATCAGCCATGCCGTGATGCCGCCGAACAACCCTTGCAGTGCGCCAAAATACAGGAAGGGGCGGCGAATGAAGCCGTTGGTCGCGCCGATCAGCCGGGCGACCTCGATCTCGTCGCGCTGGGTGAGGATTTGCAGGCGGATGGTATTGAAGGTAATGGCGATCAGCGCCAGGCTGAGCAGGCTGGCAAGCACCAGCACCGCGAGACGACCGAATTCGAGCAGGGCTTCGAGCTTGTAGGCCCAGTCGGAATCGAGTTGCGCGTGTTCCACACCGGGCAGTTTCGCCAGCTCGTTGCGCAAGGTCTCCAGCGGCTCGGCTCCGTCCTGTTCCGGGTAAATGATGAAGGCGTCCGGCAACGGGTTCCGGTTCAGGCTGCCGATCACATCGGTCAGCCCGTTGCTCTGCTTGATCTGCTCCAGCGCTTGCGCGCGGGTGATGAATTCGACGTGCCCGACACCCGGATGTTGCGTGAGCTGTTTGTGCAGCCGGTCGGTATCGCCCGTTGTCGCGTCCATGTTCAGGAACAGGCTGATCTGCGGCGAGCCGGAGAATTGCGCGATCAGCCCCTGCGCATTCTGCAGCAGCGCATACAAACCCGCGGGCAGGCTGAGCGCGATGCCGATGACCAGGATATTGAAGAATCCGGCGAGTCTCGAGGCGAACATGCGTTGCAGAACGTTGCGCATCACGCGCGGGTATTGTGCGAATGCCTGCTTCAAGATTGCAGTTCCCCCTGTTTCAGCGTCAGCCTGCGCACGCCGCCATCCTGCAACACGCTTTCGTCATGAGTCGAGATCAGCAGCGTGACGCCGACCTGGTGGAACGACCTGAAGATCGCCATGATCTCCTGTGCGTATTCGCTGTCCAGATTGCCGGTCGGTTCGTCGGCCAGCAGGATGGACGGGCGGTTAACGATGGCGCGGGCGATGCACAGGCGTTGCTGCTCGCCGCCGGACAGTGCGACAGGGCTGGCCTTTTCGCGCTTGAGCAGCCCTACCTTGTCGAGCGCGGCGCGCACGCGCTTGCCGCTCTCGCGGTGGTCGAAGCCGCAGATCTGCAACGGCAGCAACACGTTGTCGAACACATTGCGGTCGAACAACAGCTTGTGGTCCTGGAAGATGATGCCGAGGTTGCGGCGCAGATAGGGCAGCGCCCCGTCCTTGAGCGTGCCGACGTTCTGGTTGTTCACCAGCACACTGCCGGAATCGGGGCGTTCGATGGCGGCGATCAGCTTGAGCAGCGTGCTCTTGCCTGCGCCGGAATGGCCGCTGAGGAACACCATCTCGCCCTCGGCGATGTCGAACGAGACATGCTTCAGCGCCTCGTGGCCGCCGGGATAACGCTTGTTGACTTGGTTGAAGGAAATCATTGTAGAAGCAAAATCATGTCCACGGAAGACACGGAATCGACCCCTTCGATTTTTCCGTGTCTTCCGTGGACAAGGGTTATTTTCATTCACCCAGCCCCAGCAGCGCCGCGACGAAATCTTCCGCGACGAACGGGCGCAGGTCGTCCAGCCCCTCGCCGACGCCGATGAAGCGCACCGGGATCGGGTGCGCCTTGGCGATCGCGGCGATCACGCCGCCCTTGGCGGTGCCGTCCAGTTTCGTCAGCACCAGTCCGGTGACGCCGAGCGCCTCGTCGAACGCCTTGACCTGCGACAGCGCGTTCTGTCCGGTGTTGGCGTCCAGCACCAGCAGCACTTCGTGCGGTGCATCGGGCAGTGCCTTGGCAATGACGCGCTTCACCTTCTTGATCTCTTCCATCAGGTGCGCCTGCGTGGTCAGGCGCCCGGCGGTGTCGGCCAGCACCACGTCGATACCGCGCGCCTGCGCCGCCTGTACCGCGTCATAGATCACCGCGGCGGCATCGCCGCTCTGCTGCGCGATCACCGTGACGTTATTGCGCTCGCCCCAGGCCGCCAGCTGCTCGCGCGCCGCCGCGCGAAAGGTGTCGCCCGCCGCCAGCAGCACCGACTTGCCCTGATTCTGGAAATGCCTGGCCAGTTTGCCGATGGAAGTGGTCTTGCCGGCGCCGTTGACGCCGCACAGCATGATGACGAAAGGTTTGTGCGTATCGGCCTGCAACGGCTGCGCCAGCGGTGCGAGCAGCTTGAACAGATATTCGGCAAGCGCCTCCCTGAGTTGCGATGTCTCCGTGAGGCGCTGTTCGCGGACGCGATGGCGCAGGTCGGCAAGCAGCGCATTGGTCGCGGCCATGCCGACATCGGCGGTGATGAGGATGGTCTCGAGTTCCTCGTACAGGTCCTCGTCGATCTTGCCGCCGGGAACGAGCAGCGCGGAGAGTTGTCCACCCGTGCGCGCCAGGCCTGCGGTCAGGCGCGAGAGCCAGCTTTTCGATTCGGCGGAGGCAGGTTTCTTTTTCAGGAAGCTAAACATGCAAGAGTATTCGGGGTTGGATGAAATGCCGCATAATGCGCGCTCATTTTATGCCGAATCCGGCACCCATGGGACAAGGAAATGAGAATTCATCTGGTTGTTGCGGCGCTGTTGTTTTGTTTCTCATCCGTTTCGCAGGCGGAGGTACATGAAAGGACGCTGGCGAACGGCCTCAAGGTCGTTGTCAAGGAAGACCACCGCGCCCCGGTGGTGGTGCAGCAGGTCTGGTACAAGGCCGGCAGCATGGATGAACGCACCGGCGTGACCGGCATCGCGCATGTGCTGGAGCACATGATGTTCAAGGGCACAGCCACGGTGCCGGCGGGCGAGTTCTCGCGCCGCATCGCCGCTGCGGGCGGGCGCGAGAACGCCTTCACCAGCTACGACTACACCGCCTACTTCCAGCAGCTGCACAAGTCGAAGCTGGAACTGGCGATGCAGCTCGAATCCGACCGCATGCGCAACCTGAACCTGTCTGCCGCCGAGTTTGCCAAGGAGATCAAAGTGGTCATGGAAGAGCGGCGCATGCGCACCGACGACGAGCCGCATGCGCTGTTGCAGGAAAGGATGATGGCGACGATCTATCAGCAGCATCCCTACCAGCATCCGGTGATCGGCTGGATGAACGACCTGGAATCGCTCACCGTGGGCGATGCCAAGGCGTGGTATGACCGCTGGTATGCGCCCAACAATGCCACGCTGGTCATCGCCGGAGACGTGAAGGCCGACGAGGTGTTCGCGCTGGCGCAACGCTATTACGGCACGATCCCCCGGCGCGCGATGCCGCCGGCGCGCAACCATGCCGAACCTGCGCAGGTCGGCATCAAGCGTATGGTGGTGAAGGCACCCGCCGAGCTGCCGCTGCTGGTGATGAGCTTCCACGCGCCGGTGATCGGCGATCCCGCGCAGGACTGGAAACCGTACGCGCTGGATATCCTGGCGGGGGTGCTGGACGGCAACGAATCGGCGCGGCTCAACAAGCATCTGGTGCGCGAGCAACAGGTCGCCAGCAGCGCGGGTGCAGGCTATGACTCGGTTTCGCGCGGTCCCAGCCTGTTCACCTTCGAGGCCACACCGAGCGAGGGCAGGACGGTGAACGACGTCGAGGCCGCATTGCGCCAGGAGATCGCGCAGCTGGTGCAAGAGGGTGTGAGCGAGGAGGAGTTGCGGCGCGTCAGGGCGCAAGTCATGGCGGGCGAGGTATACAAGCTCGATTCGCTGTTCTATCAGGCGATGCAGATCGGACAGATGGAAAGCATCGGCCTGGGGCATCGCGCCATTCCGCTGATGCTGGAAAAACTTCAAGCCGTCACGGCGGAGCAGGTACGCCAGGTTGCGGAGGAATTCTTGCAGGATGACAACCTGACCGTGGCGGTACTCGACCCGCAGCCGCTATCCGGCAAGCCGAAACATCAATCGCCTGCCCAGGGAGGCTCGCATGTCCGTTAAAACCGTATTTGTTGCGGTGCTGTGCAGCATGGCAACCGCTGCCTTCGCCACCCCCTCCATCCAGAGCTGGCAGAGCGCCAGCGGTGCCAGAGTGCTGTTCGTGGAGAACCACGACATCCCGATGCTGGACGTGGCGGTGAGCGTGCCGGCGGGCAGCAGTTTCGACAGCGCGGAAAAATCCGGCGTGGCCGGGCTGACCCATCATCTGCTCGACCTGGGTGCGGGCGGGTTGAGCGAGGACGACATCGCGCGCGGTATGGCGGACATCGGCGCGAACCTGGGCGGCGGATTCGACCACGACCGCGCCAGCGTGTCGCTGCGCACCCTGAGCCGCGCCGCAGAACGCGAGCGGGCGCTGGAGATCATGGCGCGCGTGCTGCAGCAGCCGCAGTTCCCCGAGGCGGTGCTGGCGCGCGAAAAGGTGCGCATGGTCGCCGCCCTGAAAGAGGCCGACACCAAGCCGGAGAGCATTGCCGACCGGGCGTTCCGGAAGGCGGTGTACGGCGCGCATCCCTACGCGTTGAGGACTTCCGGCGAGGTCGCCAGCGTGGAGAAGATCACCGTGCAGGACCTGCGCGATTTCCATGCGCGGTACTATCGCGCGGCTGCTGCGGTGGTGGCCATCATGGGTGATGTCACGCGCGCCGATGCCGAGGCGATCGCGCAGCAGCTGACCGCGCAACTGCCGTCCGGCCCGGCGCCGGAAGTGCTGCCGGAAGTGGCCATGCAGATCGAGCGCAGCGAGCAACGCATCCCGCATCCCGCCAGCCAGAGCCATATCCTGCTCGGCGCGCCGGGCATGGCGCGCAACGACCTGGATTATTTTCCGCTGTATGTCGGCAACCACATCCTCGGCGGAGGCGGCTTCGTATCGCGCCTGATGAACGAGGTACGCGAGAAACGCGGGCTGGCCTACAGCGTGTACAGCTATTTCATCCCGCTCAAGCAACCGGGCGCGTTCCAGATCGGGCTGCAAACCAAAAAGGAGCAGGCCGACGAAGCGCTGCAACTGGTGCGCGGCACGCTGGCGGAATTCATCGCCCAAGGCCCGACAGAAAAGGAGCTGCTGGCCGCCAAGCAGAACATCGTCGGCGGCTTTCCGCTGCGCATCGACAGCAACCGCAAGATACTCGACTATCTCAGCGTCATCGGCTTCTACGGCCTGCCGCTGACCTATCTGGACGACTTTACGCGCAACGTCGAGCAGGTAAACGTGGCGCAGGTGCGCGATGCTTTCGCGCGCCGTCTCGATCCGCAACGCATGGCGACGGTGATCGCCGGCGCTCCCGATGCGGAGAGCAAGGATCAATAAGGTACGCATCGGCGGCGGCACCCTGCGCAGCCGCATCATCGCCTTCCCCGATGCGCCGGGGTTGCGTCCCACGCCGGACCGCGTACGCGAGACGCTGTTCAACTGGCTGGGGCAGACGCTGTACGGGCGTACCTGCCTCGACCTGTTTGCGGGCAGCGGCGCGCTGGGTTTCGAGGCCGCCTCGCGCGGGGCGGAACGGGTGGTGATGGTGGAAAAGAATCCCGCGGTTTTTCGCGCCTTGCAGGACAATGCCGGCAAGCTGGGTTGCGACAGGGTGGTCATATCCTGCCAGGATGGGCTACAATTCGCGTCCCGCGATACGCAGAAGTACGACGTCATCTTCCTGGATCCGCCGTTCGGGAGCGATTATCTGGCGGCGCTGCTGGAAATTTTGCCGCAACGCCTGAACGAAGAAGGCGTGCTGTATGTGGAATCCGGCGCGGCGACAGGCGTTCCGCCGCCCTGGCAGGTGATGAAGTCGGGCAAGGCAGGGCAGGTGCATTACCAACTATTGGGTTTAGGCCAGTGATTAAAGTCGTTTATCCGGGGACGTTCGATCCCATCACGCGCGGCCATGAGGATGTGGTGCGCCGGGCAGCCGGATTATTCGGCGAAGTCATTGTCGCGGTGGCGGAAAGCCGCGTGCAGACCCTGTTTACGCTGGCTGAGCGCGTGGAGATGGCGAGCGAGTTATTTGCCGGTTTTGCCAACGTGCGCGTGGAAGGGTTCAACGGCCTGCTGATGAACTTCGTGCAGGCGCATGATGCGCATGTGGTGTTGCGCGGGTTGCGTGCGGTGTCGGACTTTGAATACGAGTTTCAGTTGGCGGGAATGAACCGAAACCTGTATCCGGAGGTCGAAACGCTGTTTTTGACGCCGGCAGAGCAATACACGTTTATTTCAGCCACCATGGTACGCGAGGTGGCGCGCTTCGGCGGCGATGTCGGCAAGTTCGTCTCGCCTGCGGTGGCGGCAAGGTTGCAACAAAAAATTAAATCGATTTAACCCAGGAGAAAAAGCATGGCACTGATTATTACCGACGAATGTATCAACTGCGACGTATGCGAGCCGGAATGCCCGAACGACGCGATCTCGCAAGGCGATGAGATTTACGTCATCGACCCGAACAAATGCACCGAGTGCGTGGGACACTACGACACCCCGCAGTGCGTGGAAGTCTGCCCGGTGGATTGCATCCCCAAGGACCCGAACCATGTGGAAACACGCGAGCAGCTGCAAGCCAAATATGAAAAGCTGACAGCGGCGAAGTAACCGTTTTCCGCAGGACGAAAAAGCCCGCGTTTCGGCGCGGGCTTTTTTATTTCCAGGCGGTGTTATTTCTCTTCGGCTTCGCTGATCTTCTCCTGCTCGGCCTCTTTTGCCTGTTGCAGGGTCTGCTCCACTCCCCTGGCTTTCTCAAGTGCCTCGCGCTGCGGTTCGGCGAGCTTTGCCGGAGGGGCGGATGCGCCATCGCAGGCGCCGAGCAATAGAACGAGTGCAAGCGGGATGTATCTCATATTTCCTCCTCCGGGTAGGTGAATGCGGATTATCGCTGGCAATGCCCGCAATAGAAAGTGGTGCGCTGCCCTTGCCTGATCTGCTTGATGGGCTTGCCGCATTTGCGGCACGGCTCCCCGCTGCGCCTGTACACCCAATAATGCTGCTGGAAATAACCGGGCTGTCCGGCAGTGTCCACGAAATCGCGCAGGCTGCTGCCACCGAGCTTGACGGCCTCCTTCAGTGTCGCGCGAATCTCCCGCACCAGCGCCACACAGCGCGGCAGGCTGAGCTTCCCGGCGGCGAGCTGCGGTCGGATGCCGGCGCGGAACAGCGCTTCGCTGGCGTAGATGTTGCCCACGCCGACCACTACGCGCTGATCCATGATGACCTGTTTGATCGCGGCGGTTTTGCCGCGCGTGGCGCGATACAGATATGCCGCATCAAAATCCTGCTCCAACGGCTCCGGGCCGAGCGCGGCCAGCAGCGGATGTTGCGCGGGGTCGCCCTGATGCCACAGCACCGCGCCGAAGCGGCGCGGGTCGCGCAATCGCATCAGCATGCCGTTGCCCAACGCTAGATCGAAGTGGTCGTGCTTCTCCGGCGGCGTACCGGTCGGCAGGATGCGCAGGCTGCCGGACATGCCCAGATGCAGGATCAGCGTGCCGTGGTCGAAGCCGATCAGCAGGTATTTGGCGCGGCGTTCCAGTGAGCGGACAATCTGTCCGCGCAACAATTTCGGCAGGTTCTTCGGAATCGGCCAGCGCAGTTGCGGGTGGCGAATTACGACATCCGATATGGTTTGTCCGGCGAGATGCGGCGCAAGGCCGCGCAGGGTGGTTTCTACCTCCGGCAGTTCAGGCACGGCGGCGTTTCCACCAGATGCGTGCCCCCGCAAGCGACAGCAGCAGCGGTATGCCGAGCAGGAAGCCGATGCTGATGGCGTTGAGCCGGGCCTGGCTCAATATCAGGCTGCTGTCCTTTGCGGGGCGCGGCTGGACGGTGATGAGTGCTTCCTCTCCGCCCAACCAGTTCACCATGTTCACACCCAGGTCGAGGTTGCCGCCGTTGCCGGCGAAGCTGTTGGCGAGAAATGCGCCGCTGCCTGCCACTACGATGCGCTGTTCGCGCCCGTCGATGTTGCGTTGCAGCGCCACGGCGATGGTGGCGGGGCCGGGAATGTCGCGCTGTTTGTCGAAGCGCGGCTGCGCTGCGCCGCTGTCCGGGATGTCGTGGCTGACCCAGGATTGTGCGCCGGTCTCCACCAGCACATGCTGCTGCCACTCGGGATTTTCGTTCCACATCAGCGCGCGCGCCGAGGGGAAGGCAGTGATCAGGCCGAAGTTGCGCGTGACGGCATGCGGCGGGTAGGCGGCGCCGAGCGACCAGGTGGCGG
>Ga0154346_126_pt2 | contig 73564 bp, 66 predicted proteins | sample RifGroA2_FD_115874 | JGI IMG/M metagenome (GOLD analysis project Ga0154346, IMG submission 115874) | Gallionellales bacterium GWA2_60_18 | reverse complement strand
AGATGGAGCAACACAACAGAGCAGTGAAATAGTTTAAGCTCGCAACCCAAGGGCTTTACTACTGATTGATGGTAGGGCTACGGGGGGCAGGTCACCGATCCGCTTGCGAGCTGGAGGAAAATCTTCGAGAAGACGGATTTCACTGACATCCATGCTATACGCGCAGTATTACCGACTGCGGACTTTGCCGATCCGTACACGGTGTTCAACATCAAGGGCAACAACTATCGGCTGATAACGATCATCCACTACCGGTATCAACGGGTTTATATCAAGAAATTTTTTACCCATGCCGAATATGACCAGTGGAACAAGGATCGAAAAAGGAGCAAACGAAAATGAGCATAGTCGCTGAACGTCATCTCGATCTCGCCTCGGTGCAATCTGCCTGGCAGGATTTGAACAAACTTGTCCCGCTCGGCCCGATCACCAGCGAAAAGGATTTCAAACACCGCGTGCAGGTGATGGACGAATTGCTCGACCGTATCGGCACGAACGAATCACATCGCCTGATGCCGTTGCTCGATCTCGTAACGAAAGAGGTGGAAACCTACGAAGCCAAACAGCAGGCTCTGCCCGAAGCTACCCCAGCCAAGGTGCTTGCGTATCTGATGGAAGAGCACCAACTCAAACAAACCGATCTGGCCGAAGAACTGGGCGGGCAAAGTATCGTTTCCGCCATCCTGAACGGCAAACGCGAACTCAATACGCGCCAGGTGAAGGCGCTTGCGGCGCGTTTCAACGTCTCGCCTGCTGTGTTTCTGTAAGCATCAGAGGCCCCCTTTCCAGCGGCACCAATACCGGGTGATTGATTTTGCCCGCGCCACAGGGCAGGATGCGGCTTCTTCAACCTTACGTTCCCCGACATGATCGAATACATCTTTTTTGAAGCGTCGCTGCGCGACAAGTTCGTGGCCTATGCCGAACAGCGCGGCGTTCCCTGCACCACCAGCGACGACCACATGGGCATGGTGGTGGCGATCCCCGAGGATTTGCCGGAACAATTGGCGGACGAGCTGGAGGATTACCACGAAGCGCTGGAAGATGAGCAGGAGGAACTGAGCCTGGCGGAAGGCGAGCTGCGCCGGCTGGCCGGGTTCGGCTTCAAGCTGCCGGACGGGCAGGCGCGCATGCTGCCGCTGGACACCGACATGGCGAACCGCCTGCTGGCGAACTTCACGCTGGAAGAGATACAGGAGTTGCTCAACTCGGTGGCGCGCTATGCGCTGGAGCCGCCCAACGAGCACCTGTGCAAGATACTCGCCGAGCAGGCCGCGAAAGACCGGCCATGAAACTGCGCGTGCTGATCCTCGGCTACGGCGAGATGGGGCACGCCCTGGAATATCTGCTCGCCGCGCGCCACGATGTGCGCATCTGGAACATGGGCACGGTGGTAAGGGGCGTCCACGCGACGCTGGAGGAGGAAGTCGCCGAGACGCAGGTGATCCTGTTCTGCCTGCCGGTGAATCCGCATCACGAGATCGCCAGCCGCATCGCGCCGCACGTCGCGCCGGATTGTCTGTGCCTGAGCATCGCCAAGGGGCTGGACGAATCGGGGCGCACGGCGGCGCAGATATTTGAAGAAGTGTTTGACGGAGAGTCTGCGGGCAAATGCCATTACGGTGTGGTGTATGGGCCGATGATCTCGGAGGAGATCCGCGCGGGCCGCTATGCCTTTGCCGATGCGGTGCTGTCGGACGCGGCGGATTTCGGGGTGATCGGGAGCCTGTTCCGGGGCACCACGCTGGTGTGCCAACAGGCGCGCGACATGCACGGGCACAGCTGGTCGGTGGTGCTAAAGAACGTGTATGCCATCCTGTTCGGCATGGCGGACGAGCTGAAGCTCGGCGACAACATGCGCGGGCATCTGACGGTGGCGGCGATGGCGGAGCTGTCCGGCATCGTGCAGTCGTTCGGCGGGCAGGCGCATACGCCTTACGGTTACGCCGGGCTGGGCGACCTGTTGGCCACGGCGACCAGCGAGGATTCGCACCACCATGCGCTCGGGCGCAAGCTGGCGCGCGGCGAGTGGTCGGACATTTCCGGCGAGGGCGTGCATACCTTGCAGATGGTGGAGAAGTACCACCCGTTCGAGTGGCGCGCGTTCCCGCTGTTCTCCCTCGCGCACGACATCGTCACCGCACCGCAGACGCTGCACGAACGGCTGGAAGATTATCTGCGGCAATTGCGCGAGACGGAAATTTGCGCAATCTGAATCACTTCAGGGCACTTCTAAAAATTCAGAGTTCTAAGCAAGACAAGGCGCGAACAAAAAATTGCGACGCTGCATATGTATGATATGTAAGGAGTGATTTTTTGTGAGTAACGCAGTATTGCGACGAAGTGGGGTAAGCAGGCAATCCGCGAAGCGGATGCTCGCAAATCTGGATTTTTAGGAGTGCCCTCCATGCCCCACCTCGTCGTCTCCATCTCAGGCCACGGCTTCGGCCATGTGGCGCAGACCGCGCCGGTCATCAACCGGCTGCATCACCTGATACCGCAGTTGCGCATCACGGTGCGCAGCAATGTGCCGCTGGCGCACCTGCGTTCGCGCATCCACGCGCCGTTCGATCACCTGATCAGCGAGGGCGACATCGGCATGCTGATGTCGTCGGCCATCGACGTGCTGGCCGACGAGAGCCGCGCGGCATACCGCGCCTTCCATACGAATTGGGAGGCGCGTGTCGCGGGCGAGGCGCGGCTGTTGCGCGAGCTGGGCGCGGATATGGTGTTATCGAACGTGGGTTACCTGCCGCTGGCCGGAGCACAGCGCGCGGGCATCGCGAACGCGGCGCTGTGTTCGCTGAACTGGTGCGACATCTACCGGCATTACTGCGGCGACGATGAGATCAGTGCGCAGATGCTCGGCTGCTACGCGAACGCCGATGCTTTTTTGCGCGCGACGCCGGGCATGGCGATGGCCGGGCTGCCCAATCTCGTGCCGGTCGCACCCCTCGCCGACATCGGCGAGAACCGGCGTGACGAACTGGCGCGCCTGCTGCATCTGTCGCAAGAAGAGAAACTGGTGCTGGTGAGCCTGGGCGGCATCGCCAGCCGTTTGCCGATGGAGCACTGGCCGCGAATCGACGGGGTGCGGTGGCTGGTGCAGGACAACTGGCAGGTGCGCCGCCCCGATGCCGTGGTGCTGGAATCGCTGCCGCTGGGTTTCGGCGACCTGCTCGCCAGTTGCGATGCGCTGCTGTGCAAGCCGGGCTACGGCAGCTTCGTGGAGGCGGCGTGCAGCGCTGTGCCGGTGCTGTATGTGCGCCGCGCCGACTGGCCGGAATCACCCGCGCTGGCGGTGTGGCTGCAACAACACGGCGTGTGCCGCGAGGTGTCGCGCGCGGCGCTGGAGTGCGGCGACATCGGCGGCGAGCTGCGCGAGCTTTGGGCTGCGCCGCGACCACGACCCGCAGAAGCGCGCGGCGCGGCGGAAGCGGCGGATTGGTTGCTAATCAGACTGGAATAATCCCGAAAACCGCAGTTGACCGTTTGTATTTCCATGCGAGCCGGTGTGGCGATTGATACTTGCGATTTTTGTGCAACTCACCTTTTTGGGGGAACCACTCGTAGGAGCGCCGGAAGGTGCGAGATTTCTGCCGGACTACCGCATTCTTCGCGGCTTCCGCCGCTCCTACAATTCACAAGCAGTTTTTAGGATAATTCAACTCGTCCGGCGGATTACGCTGCGCCAATCCGCCCTGCAAAACCACGCTACAGCCGCCCTTGCCGCCGCAGCCTGCGGCGCACCATCCAGCGGTAGAGCTTGCCGAGCAGCGGGCGCAGCAGCGGCAGGCCGATGAACCATGCCAGTAGCTTCAGTCTCGGCACCCTGCGCATGAGGACGATGTAGGCGTCCATCTCCGAAAGTATCCGGCCGCTCCCGTCCATGATGTGCAACTCGGTCAGCGCCTTGCGCGGGTCTATGCCGAGCGCGCGCAATTCGGCGTCCCTGCCGGTGATGTCGAACCAGACCACATCCTTGCCGCCCTCGCCGGCGAGCCTTTCATAATCGGCCCGGTCCCTGACGCAGATCGGGCAGGCGCCGTCGTAATAGACCGTGACCTTGTTCCGCTCCCCGCTCATGCGCGCGCCTCGCGCAGATTCCGCACGGCGTGTTCGATGCGTTGCAGCGCGTCCGCGATGACGTGGCGCGGCGATGCGATGTTGAGGCGCAGGAAACCGCTGCCCTCCGCACCGAACGCGGTGCCGGGATTCATCCCGACCCTGGCCTGCTGCACGAAGAACTCGCGCAGTTGCGCGTCGCTCATCCCCAGTTCGCGGCAATCCAGCCAGAGCAGATAGGTTCCTTGCGCTTCGACGAGGCGGATGGCGGGCAGGCACTCGGCCAGATAGCCGCGCACGAGGTCGCGGTTGCCGCGCAGGTAGTCGAGCAGGCTGTCCAGCCAGTCCGCGCCGCCGCGATAAGCGGCCTCGAACGCGGCGATGCTGAACGGGTTGGTGTTGGCGGAATGCAGCGTGCCGAATGTTTTTTCGAGCGCCTCGCGCTGCGCCGCATCGGGCACGATCAGGGCGGACAGGCCAAGACCGGGGATGTTGAAGGTCTTGCTCGGCGCGACGGCGGTGACGATCTTGTCAGACTCATTTGCCAGCATAGCCAATACCGTGTGCCGCTCGCCGGGATAGACCAGATCGGCGTGGATCTCGTCCGCCAGGATCGTCAGGTCGTGGCGGCGCGCGATGCGCAGCAGCTCTTCCAGCTCTTCCCTGCACCACACGCGCCCGACCGGATTGTGCGGCGAGCACAGCAACAGCAGGCGCGCGCCTTCGGCAGCGCAGCGCTCCAGATGTTCGAAGTCCATCGCGTAGCGCTCACCTTCGAGCCGTAGCGGGTTGCGGATCAGGCGGCGGCGGTTGGTGGTCACCGCCGAGAAGAACGGAAAATACACCGGCGGCTGGACGATGACGCCCTCGCCTTCCGGCGCGAACGCCATGACCGAGGCGAACAGCGAAGGCACCACGCCGGGCGCCATGACGATCCACTCGCGCTGCACTTCCCAACCGTGGCGCTGTTTCAGCCAGCCGATCAGCGCGTCGTACAGGCTGTCCGGATAGAAGGTGTAGCCATAGATGGGATGCGCGGCGCGCTCGGCCAGCGCGCGCGTCACCGCCTCGGGCGCGGCAAAGTCCATGTCCGCGACCCACAGCGGCAGCACATCCTCCGTGCCGAAGTACGCGGCACGACCGTCGTGCTTGACGCAGAAGGTACCGTCGCGCGGGATGTCATGGTCGAAGTCGAAGTTCAAGAAATGCGTTCCCACAGGGTCACCTGCGACACGCTGTGCTGGAACTTGCGCCGCGTCTCGCAGATCACGAAGGGCACGTCCAGAGGTTCTTCGAGCAGACGGAAATGTTTGCCGAGGATTTCCTTCAGCCCGTCCAGCGTGGTGTAGTTCTCGCCGTCCCGCTTGTAGCCGCCGACCCATTCCTCGCGTTTGGTATGTTGCTCCAGCCAGGTGCAGGGCGTGGCGAGCAGCAGGATGCCGCCGGGGTTGAGGCGCTCATGCACACCGGAGAGAAACTTTTTCGGGCTGTACAGGCGGTCGATCAGATTGGCGGCGAGGATCAGGTCGTAGCCGCTAAAGACCGGCTTGAGATTGCAGGCGTCGCCCTGGAAGAATGTGACCTTGTGCCGCACTGCGTCCAGCCCGAGGTCGGCCAGCTTGCGCTCGTGATAGCTGACCAGCTCGCCCTCATCGGTCAGGGTGTAGCGCAGCACGCCGTGCTCGGCGAGATGCACGCCGGAGCCGATGAAGCGCGCGGAGAAATCGACGCCGGTGACGCGCTCGAAATGCCGCGCCAGCTCGAAAGTGGCGCGGCCCGCCGCACAGCCGAGGTCGAGCGCGCTGTGCATCGGCTTGCCCTGCATCGCGCGCAGCGCGAGCGCGGCAAGCGTCTTTGGAAAATTCGGCACGCCGAAATATTCGGCGCCGTAATGGAACTCGGCGTATTCGGACAATAGCTGATCGGTCTCGTAATGCGAATCCGGCACCGGCGCGGGCGCCTCACCTGCCACATAACGGAAACCGGCGTGCTGGAAGAAGTGGCGGCGGAACGCATAGCGCGCGCTCTTCAGCGCCTCGTTGCCGCAGGATATCCACGAGCCGCCCTTGAACAGGTTGTGGCGCCCGTCGTAGGTCGGCGTGGTGAAGTCGTCGTACAGCGGATGCACGGCGAAACCGTCGAACGGGTAGATCGGTGTCTCGGTCCATTGCCAGACGTTGCCGACGACGTCGTTCAGCTCGCCATGTTGGTACTCGGTGACCGGACACGAGGATGCGTAGTGGTCGAGGTGGAGGTTGGCCGCAGCCGGATGATCGGGCGGCACCTCGCCCAGCCCGGTAACATCATATAGCCGATACCATTCGTCCTCGGTCGGCAGGCGCACGGGTTCTCCGGTGAGCGCCTTCTTCCAGTTGCAAAATGCCTTGGCTTCTAGGCAGTTCACCTCAACCGGCCAATCCCACGGCATCGCGACTTCTTCGGTCATCAGGCGCAGCCGCCAGCCGTCGCCCTGTTTGATCCAGAACGTCGGGCAGGTTGCGCGCGCGAAGTTGCGCCAGGCTAATCCTTCTTCATCCCATACATCGTCGTTCGCATAACCGCCCGCCTCGACGAAATCGAGGAACTCGCGGTTGCTGACCAGATAGCGGCTGGCCTTGAATGCCGGCAGCGCGGCTTCGTGCGTGCCGTATTCGTTGTCCCAGCCGTAGAACGGGTCATCCCTGCTCTTGCCGAGGCGCACGGTTCCCGCCGCGATCGGCACCAGCTCGTTCTGCGGCGCCTCGCCGGATTCGCGGCACGGTTGCCAGGCCGGATGCGGCTGCACGTAGCGCAGGGCATGCTGGCGGATCAGCACGGAAGAAGTCTCGATGTGGATGCGCTCGTGCTCGATGCCCATCAGGATGGGCCACCAGGGATGCTCCCAGCCGATCGGCAAGTTGAGCGGCAGCGTTTGGATGAGATGCCCGACCAGTTCGCGCACCTTGCCGCGGTATTCGCGCACTGCGGCGACGGTGGGCCAGTCGTAGTTGGCCTCGTTGAGATCGTCCCAGCTCATCTCGTCCACGCCGACCGCACACATGGATTCGAGTTTCGGATCGAGACGCTGCGGCACCAGCCCGGCGAGCACCAGTTTGTTGACGAAGAAGGTCGCGGTATGGCCGAAGTAGAAGATCAGCGGATGACGCAGCGCGATGGGCTTGTTGAAATAGGCCTCATCGCAGGTCAGCACCTCGAACAGCTGCTCGTAGCGGTCGAAGGTGGAGAGGAAATAAGCGAGTATCTCGCGGCGCTTCGCTTCCGCGTCGTTTCCGGTCAGATTCGGGGTACGCTGAAACAGTGTGCGTGGCATGCTGTCAATCCTGAAAAACCCGCTTCACCACGAAGAACACGAAGCAGGGCAATAACCCATTTCAAACAGGATTCATCTCATGCGTAAGCGCCAAGCATCAGGCGAATACATGAAAAATCTTCGTGAGCTTCGTGCACTTCGTGGTGCAACTCAGGAATCAGGTTAATGCAGGTGGCCGTGCTCGCCGTCATGCACGTGGCCGTGCTCCAGTTCTTCCTCGGTCGCGGGGCGCACGCCGGTGACGGTGCAACTGAAGGTCAGCGTCTTGCCGGCCAGCGGATGGTTACCGTCCACGGTCACTTCGTCGTCGGTGACATCCACCACGGTGTAAAGCATGAAATCGTCTTCCTCGGAATTCTCCGGGCCGCCCTCGAACTGCATGCCGACCTCGATGTCTTTCGGGAAAGCATTGCGTGGCTCGACCTGCACCAATGTGTGGTCGTATTCGCCGAAGGCATCATCCGGCTCCATCCTTACTTCGCAATGGTCGCCGACGCCCATGCCGTGCACCGCTTCCTCGACCAGCGGGAAGATGCCGTCATAGCCGCCGTGCAAATAGCTGACCGGGTCTTCGACCTTTTCCAGCAACTCGCCGTCGGAATCGAACAGTTCATAGCGCAGGGATACAACGGTGTCTTTGGCGACTCTCATTTCAGCTCCTTTACCAGTTTGAATATTTCCTGCGCATGCCCGTGCGCGTGGACCCCGTACATGACATGACGCAGCTTGCCACGTTTGTCGATCACGAAAGTGGAACGCTGGATGACATGTTTCTTGTGCCCGTCCACTTCTTTTTCGACCATCACGCCATAGCGCTTGCAGATGCGCGCATCGGGATCGGACAGCAGCAGCACGGACAGGCCGTGCTTGTCGCGGAACGTCGCATGGCTCAGGCAATCGTCGCGGCTGATGCCGACCACGATGGTATCGAATTTGTCGAACTCCTCCTCGAGCTCGCTGAACTCGTTGGCCTCCATGGTGCAGCCCGGGGTATCGTCCCTGGGATAGAAATACAGCACGACGTTCTTCTTGCCCTGCTGGGCGGTCAGCACGAAGGTCTCCATGTCCGCATCCGGCAACTCGAAGTGCGGCGCTTCCATTCCGGCGGCAAGCTGTACAGGTTGCATGAGGGTCCTCCCTTTTGCGGCATTCTAACCCGAATCCGGAAAGCATACTTTTCGACAATGCCAGAAAATTTTGCGCCGCCCCATACCTGAAACAAGAGGGCTATAATTATTCGAATAGTAAATTGTCCGACCGGACGCGAGGAATGATCATGAGTGACGATGCACTGCAACACACCCGGCTGGACGGCATCGCGGACTATAGCGCCGCGCTCGATACGCTATGCAAACTGGCTCAGCATGAGTTATGCCTGTTCGAGAAAAATTATGACGGCCTGGGGTTCAACGGCGAGGCGCGCTACGAGGCCCTGCGCAGCTTTCTGCTGGCCAATCCCGCCAACCGGCTGCTGGTGCTGGCCCATGACACGCACTATCTTTCCGCGCTCTGCCCGCGCATGATGCTGCTGTTGCGCCAGTTCGGCGGCAGCATGTCCATCCACCGTACCCCGGCGCACCTGCAACAGATCAGCGAGCCGTTCGCCGTCGCCGACAACGCGCACTACGTGCGCCGCTTCCATTTCGACGATCCGCGCGGCATCCTCGCGCAGCACGACCCCGAGAATGCGCGCACCCTGAAATCGCGCTTCATGGAAATGTGGTCGGGTTCGCAACCGGGCATCTCCGCGACCACCCTCGGCCTGTAAGGGCAATCCCCCATACCTGCAAAAATAGCTGCGCCGCCAGTTGTTTTTTAGTATCCAACTGCTAGAATGCTGCGCCTTTTGCTTCCGGCTCACTGGGGACACAAAGGCGCAAAGCTGCATTTATCAATGTAACTCACTAGGAAAAAACGAAAATGAAACGCACTGCTCTTGTTGTTGCTCTGTTGTCACTGGCTTTGACCGCTTGCGGTGAAAAGCCTGCTGAAGCGCCTGCTGCTCCGGCTCCTGTTGTTGAGGCTCCTGCTGCTCCTGCAGCCGAAGCTCCTGCCGCTGAAGCTGCTGCACCTGCTGCCGAAGCTCCTGCTGCTCCTGCAGCCGAAGCTCCTGCCGCGGAAGCTGAAGCGAAGCACTAAGTCATCATTGCTTCGTGGCAACAAAAAGCCGGCGCAAGCCGGCTTTTTTCATCCTCGATCCATAAAAATATTTCAGGCGATCTCGCGCCAGTCGAATCCTTCAGTCTGGGTTGCCACGCCTATCCAGCCCGCCTCGCAACCCAGCGCCCCGCACAATGCCTGCACCGCCAGTTCCGCCGTATTGTTCTTGCGGCTCAGGTGCGCGGCGATCAGGTGTTGCAGGCTGCCCGTATCCAGCCGGCCCAGAATGGCTGCGGCATCCTGATTGTTGAGATGCCCGAAACGTCCGCCCACGCGCTGCTTGAGGCTATAGGGATAATCGCCGTTCATCAGCATGTCGCTGTCGTGGTTGCATTCCAGTACCAGCGCGTGACAACCGCCCAGCGTCGCTTCGATATGCGGCGTACCGCATCCGGCATCGGTCAGCACACCCAGCCGCCGCGCACCGTCGCCGAACACGAATTGCACCGGCTCGGCGGCATCGTGCGGAACCGGATAGGGAGTGATCTCGATATCTCCGATCGCAAACGCCTGATGCGGATCGATTTCATGGACATGGAGAACGTCGGCAAAAGACTGCTGCTGGTTGCGCAAGGTACCGTGGGTGAGCCAAACCGGCAGGTTGAACTTGCGCGCCAGCCGTGCCACCCCGCCGATGTGGTCGCCATGCTCATGGGTGACGACGATGCCGTCCAGTTGTTCGGGAGAGATGCCGGAGCGAGCCAGGCGCGCGAGCGTGTCCTTGAGGCCGAAGCCGCAGTCCATCAACACATGCGTCCGCCCGGCCGCCACCAGCAGCGCGTTGCCTTCGCTGCCGCTACCCAGTGAAGCGAAGCGCATGTCCTTATTGGTTGATGTTCTTGTAGATCGCTTCGAGCATCTTTCCGGTCGCGGCGTCGCCGGTGCCGTCCAGATCGGTGACGTTCACCGCACATGACGTACCGCCGTCCTTGACGTTCACGCGGTAGCGTTTGTTGCTGTCCTCGCCGTCTTTCCAGAACTGCAATGCGTCCAGCCAGCCGCTTTCCTTTCTGGGCGGACGCAGGAAGTAGATGCCCTTGACGCGATCCCTGTCTTCCACCTCCAAGCCCGCGTCCTCGATGGCCAGGCCGACCCTGCGCCAGACCCGGTCGAAGGTGTCCTCGACCACGATGACGCCTTCGCGCATGCTGGCTGCACCGCTCGTCGCAGGCATCTTCGCCGCGCCGCTCGCCACCAGCGCATTGGCCGCCTGATCTTCGCTGCTGCCGAAACGCACCATCAGCCTCTGCAGCATGATGGATTCCATTTCCGGGTCGTTCGGGCGGTCCTGCCACTTGCTGGTGATCTTGTCCTTGTCCATCACCTCTTCCTTGCCGTAATGGGTGATGTAGACGTCGGTGCTGACGCCGTCCTTGTTGCGCTCCAGACGGGTGCGGTACTTGTCGCGTTCGCCGGATGAATAAAGATCGTCGAATGCCTTACCCAGCGCTTTACGGATGAAGTCCAGCGGAATCTTGGCGCGGTTCTCCACCCATTCGGTCTCCATCACTCCGCCAGCCGCGTCTTCGGTCACGATCGGCAGGTTATTCTCCTGCCAGAACGTCTTGAGCACCGCCCAGACGTTCTCCGGCTTGTCGTTCACCACCAGCCAGCGCCTTGCGCCATCGCGTTCCAGCCGCACGCCCTTCACTTCCGGCAGCACCGCGCTGAGCACACCCGGTTGCGCCCCGCCGCGCTTGCTGTAATCGGAATAGGTCGCCACCGTCTGGTCGTCGCCCTGCGTCACCTTGTAGCGGCTGTCGCCGACCGGCATGGTCAGGTCGGGCGGGACTTCCAGCGAGGGCGCCTGCTCCGCACCGGCCTTGTAATCGATACGTTTGCTGCCCAAGCCGACTTCGCTGCAACCTGCCAGCATGACCAGCAGCACGCTGGAAACCACGACATACGGAACTTTCATTCTCTTCTCCGGCATTGCCTTGCTCAATTGATCGCGCCGGCCTGGCGCATGGCCTGCTCGACCGTGCCCTGCACGCCCGGCGACAGCGGCGTGAGCGGCAGGCGCAAAGCGTTCTCCATCCTGCCCATGCGCGCCACCGCCCACTTCACCGGAATCGGGTTGGCTTCGACGAACAGGTGACGATGCAGCCCCAGCAAGCGGTAGTTGATCGCGCGCGCTTGTGCGACATCGCCGTTAAGCGCCGCCGCGCACATCTCGTGCATCAGCTTCGGCGCGACGTTGGCCGTCACCGAGATGGTGCCGTGCGCGCCGAGCAGCAGCAGCGCCAAAGTGCTGGCGTCGTCGCCGCTGTATACCGCGAAATCCTTCGGCGCGCGCTGCAACAGGTCGCTGCCGCGCTCGATGTTGCCGGTCGCATCCTTGAGGCCGACGATGTTGGGTATCTGCGCCAGACGCAGCACGGTGTCGTTGTTCATGTCCGCCACGGTGCGCCCCGGCACGTTGTACAGGATGTGCGGCATCTCCACCGCTTCGGCGATGGCCCTGAAGTGCAGGTACAACCCCTCTTGCGTCGGTTTGTTGTAATAGGGAACTACCGTCAGCGAGGCGTCCGCACCGACCTTCTTCGAGAAGGTCGCCAGTTCGATGGCTTCTTTGGTCGAATTCGCGCCGGTTCCGGCGATGACGGGGATGCGCCCTGCGGCATGCTTCACCGCCTCGGCGATGAGCAACTCGTGCTCTTCCACATCCACGGTGGGAGATTCGCCGGTGGTGCCGACCACCACGATGCCATCGGTGCCTTCGGCGACGTGAAAATCGATCAGCGCGCGGAACGCCTCCAGATCGAGACTACCGTCCTCATGCATCGGTGTGACGATTGCAACAATGCTGCCCTGAATCATTTTTGTCGCCAAATATTTAACAAGAGGCGCATTCTAACCCAATCGCGGCGCCCTACCAAAACCCGCCGCGACAAAAGAATTGTGCTGTGGAATAATGGCCGCATTATTGAGAATAACTATCATCATGCCCGGCATAACCCTCTCCACCCTGAACCCTGGCGACACGGCCACCATCGTCGCCATCCACGCCGAAGAAGCCCTGCACCTGCGCCTGCTCGCGCTGGGCTTCCGCAGCGGCAAACGCATCGAGATGATCCGCAAGGCCAGCTTCTCCGGGCCGCTACAGGTGCGCATCGGCACCACGGATGTCATGCTGCGCCGCAGTGAAGCTGCAAAAATCGAAGTCTGCCGGGGAGCGGTCGCATGAAGCGCATAGCCCTGCTCGGCATGCCGAATACCGGCAAATCCACCCTGTTCAACCGCATGACCGGCGGCGCCGCGCGCGTCGGCAACTGGCCGGGCATCACCGTCGAACTGCTGTCCGGCAAGATACTGCTCGGCGGCGACATGGTGGAGATCATCGACCTGCCGGGCATCTACGACCTGCACGGTTTCTCTGACGACGAACAGGTGGTGCGCCACTTCCTGCACGACAACGTGCCCGACCTCGCGCTGGTCATCCTCAACGCTACCCAGATCGAACGCCAGATGAGCCTGCTGCTGCAACTCAAGCAGCTCGACATGAACGTGGTGGTGCTGCTCAACATGGCCGACGAGGCCAAGAAATACGGCATCTGCATCGACAGCAGGAAGATGACCGAACTGCTGGACATGCCGATCTTCCTGATCAGCGGCAAATACGGCACCGGCTACGCGGAAGCCATACAGGCGGTCACCAAGGCGCTGCGTTATCCCACGCCCGGCATGGCGGAACAATTGCGCAGCCAGCTGGAACAGGACGAGCACATCGAGGCCGAAATGGCGCGCGTGATGAAACATGCGGTGCAGGTTCCGGCGCGCCTGCCGGACAACCTCACCGAGAAGCTCGACCGCGTGATGCTGCATCCCATGCTGGGCCTGCCGCTGTTCTTCGGCATCATGTACCTGCTGTTCCAGGCCATCTTCCTGCTCGGCCAGCCGCTGCAAGGCGGCGTCGCCGAACTGCTGACCTGGCTGCGCGAGACCGCCCTCGACCCGATGCTCTCCGGGCTGCCGGCCTGGCTTTACGGCCTGCTGCTGGACGGCGTCTACAACGGCGTCGCCACGGTCGCCGCCTTCGTGCCCATCATCATCCTGTTCTTCCTGTTCATGGCGATGGTGGAAGACAGCGGCTACCTGTCGCGCGCCGCGTTCCTGATGGACGCGCTGATGGCCAAACTGGGGCTGGACGGGCGCGGCTTCGTCATGCTGCTGATGGGTTTCGGCTGCAACGTGCCAGCGCTGATGGGCACGCGCGTGATGCGCTCGCGCGCCATGCGCCTGCTCTCCATGCTGGTGATCCCGTTCTCGCTGTGCTCGGCGCGTTTGCAGGTGTTCGTATTCATCACCGCCGCGCTGTTCTCGCCGCAGGCCGCGCCGCTGGTGCTGTTCAGCCTGTACCTGTTCAGCTTCGCCGCCGCTATCCTCACCTCGGTGCTGTTCAAGGGCAGATTCGCCAACAACGAGCCGTTCGTGCTGGAGCTGCCGCCCTACCGCTTCCCCACCGGGCGCCAGATGCTGATGCGCGGCTGGCTGGAAGTGCAGCATTTCTTGCGCCGCGCCACCAAGTTCATCATCGCCGGCGTGGTGCTGGTCTGGCTGCTCACCAACCTGCCGCCCTCTGCCGCACAGGCCAGCGCGGACACGCTGGCCGGCATGATCGGCGGCTTCCTGAATCCGGTGTTCGCCCCGCTCGGCATCAACGAACAGCTCACCATCGCGCTGATCTTCGGTTTCGTCGCCAAGGAGATCGTCATCGGCTCGCTGGCCGTGATCTACGGACAGGGCGGCGAAGCGCTCGGCGGCGCGCTGGCGCAACAACTGGACTGGGTGCAGGCCTACAGCTTCATGCTGTTCACCCTGATCTATACCCCCTGCCTGTCCGCCATCGCCACGCTGCGCAGCGAAGCCAAGAGCACCGGCTTCGCCGCCTTCGTCATCATCTGGTCGCTGGCGCTGGCCTGGCTGGTCAGCTTCGCGTTCTATCAGGCGGCACGGGCGCTGGGGTACTAGGCAGAACACAGACAAGCCGGTCGCAAACAAAAAGGCCAACCTCGCGGTTGGCCTTTTTGTTTGCGACAACTGAGTGTCAGGCGCGCTTCTTGAACTCGTTGGTGCGGGTGTCGATCTCGATCTTGTCGCCGATCTCAATGAAGGCCGCGACCGGCAGCTCGAAGCCGGTATTGATCTTGGCCGGCTTCATCACCTTGCCCGAAGTGTCACCGCGCACCGCTGGCTCGGTATAAATGACTTCGCGCACGATGGTGTTGGGCAACTCGACCGAGATCGCCTTCTCGTTGTAGAACACCACTTCGCACGGCATGCCGTCCTCGACGTAGTTGATCGCGTCGCCCATGCTCTCGGCCTCGATCTCGTACTGGTTGTATTCCTGATCCATGAACACGTACATCGGGTCGGCGAAATAGGAATAGTTGCATTCCTTGCGATCCAGGATGATCTGGTCGAACTTGTCGTCGGCGCTGTAGACGGTCTCCTTCGGCGCCTCGGTCAGCAGGTTCTTCATCTTCATCTTGACCACCGAGCCGTTGCGACCGGAGCGGCTGTATTCGGCCTTTAACACGACCATCGGGTCGCCGCTGATCATCACGACGTTACCTGCGCGAAGTTCTTGTGCTGTTTTCATGATTTACTGCCCTCAATTTTGAAGGCGCGCATTCTACCGATTTCCCGATAAAAATCCAGTAGATTCAACGCCAGATTATTTCCCGCCAGATGCCGCGCCCAGTCTTGGGCGCGGTGTTCCAGCTCCTTGCGCGACGCCGCGAACGCAGGCCACATCCGCCCGGCCGCGCCCTCGTCGTTCCATTCCTGCCACAACCCTTGCAGCGCCTGGCTCGCGGCGGAGCCGAGCGAGACCTGATACAGCTTCAAAAAGGCTTGCAGCTTGTCGCGGTGCACCGCGTCGTGCTGCGGATAGATCTGCCACACGAATGGCTTGCCGACCCATTGCGCCCGCACGCAGGAATCCTCGCCGCGGACGAAATTGACATCGCATGCCCACAATAGTTCATCGTAGCGTTCCTGCTCGACGAACGGCAGGATGCGTAGCGTCAGGTTACCCCGTGCATAGCCGCTACCCGCACGCGCTGCGGCATCGCTGAAGTATCGCCCCACCTGCGGCAGGATGCGCCCTTCCGGCACCAGGCACAGCACCGGCTGCGTCCCCGTCGCCCAAGTATCAAACAGCCCGGCCAGTGCGGCATTCTCGTAGCCGAACAGCGACACCTTGAGCACCTCCGCTCCCGGCATGTCCAGACCGACGGAGCGCCAGAACGCCTGTTGCTGCGCGGCATCCGTCTGGAATGCATCGCGCCGCGCCAGAAGGTCGCGCTCCAGCAACAGGCCGCCGGTCTGCGGAGTGAAACCGGGGAAGAAGAAATATCGGGTCAGCGGCAGGCTTGGATGCGGCGACGGCAGCTTGTGGCAGCCCTCGACCCAGCCTTCCGCGCTCAGGTATTCGAGGTTGATCCACACCGGCTTGCGTTCCTGCGCCGCCATCGCTTCGATATAGGCCTCGGGCAGCTTGCAGGCGAATGCCTCGATCACCAGATCGGCTACCACCCTCTCCCCCAACCCCTCTCCCGCTGGCGGGAGAGGGTGGCCGACAGGCCGGGAGAGGGTAGTAAATGCATCTTCGCTCCAGCGCCGCACCTCCACGCCCCGGCAATGCTGGACGTCCCGCGTTGCATCCGCTTCGGGGCACAGCTTCGCCAGACTAACCAGATCGTCCACCCATAGCCGCACCTGCAATCCATGCTCGTGCGCCAGCTGCCGCGCCAGCCGCCAACTCACGCCGATGTCGCCGTAGTTGTCGATGACGTTGCAGAAGATGTCGCAGCGCTTTGGGATGTCGGTGACCATAAGAGGAACAGGGAACTTGCTAGCCTAATTGTCCCACAATGGACAAAACTAATTTGCGTTTGCCTTGTCTGACATGCAGTTAAGTTTGCCAGACCGGTTAATAAACAGCAGGAGTAAGCCACATGAATATCTCGCCTCTCTCTGTCGAGTTGATGAAAGCGCAGGTGTTTGGTTCATTGACAAGTTCGGCTCCAGCCCCCAAGAAAAGCGATTCCTTTTCGACCCTGTTCTCGCTACTGGCCGCAAAAGGTGCCCAGCCCGCGCAGTTGACTGCGCATCCGCTTCTTCCTGTCACCCAAAGCGGCAATATCGCCCCGGCCAGCGGTGTTCAAGGTGTAGCCACCGTTGGCCGCAATATGGCGCTGGCCGACCCGGAATCCGCCTACAAGATGATGACGGTCATCAACAATAAAGATGTTTACTACAAAGCCCAGTTCTCGGAACTGAGCCAGTTGCAGTCCCATGTTTCCCGGATGCAGGATGCGGGTCAGAAACTGGGCGGCATCGCGTTATCCACCGGCAATGACGACATAAAATTCCAACTGAATGACTTCGTGGGGCAGTACAACAATTGGATTCTGCGGTTTGGCACCGACTTGCGCAAAGACGGATTGCTGGCCGACACCCAAGCAGCGCAGGTATCTCAATACGAATTGGAGCAGAGCGTCAAAAACCGTTTCTTTGGCATCAACCATGGCGTGCATGGCTTGAGCGATCTTGGCATCACGATTGATCCCCATACCCGGCTGGCCTCTCTGGACAGCACAAAACTTGACTCGCTGTTGGCGACCAACCAGCCAGGCGCTGTGAATGCGGTGCAGGAGTTCAGCACAAATTTTGCCAAGTCGGCCAGTTTGCTTAATTCGGACAACAACTTTATCTTGAACCAGCTCGACAATCTGAATCGCGCCATTCATTACATCGCCGATAACAAGGACTCGTTGCGGAAAGAGTTCGGCACCGGCGACGCGGCCAAGCCCACGGGAAATGTTGCTCAGGCGCTGGCCGCGTATAACCGGATGTATGGCACTTAAGTCCTGTTCCTGCCGTATCAAATCACGCTTGCTGCAAGCCCCGCTCGTCACTCGGCGTGTAGCGCCTCCACCGGGTCGAGGCGCGCAGCGCGCAGCGCCGGCACCACACCGGCGGCAAGGCCAATGGTGACGGCAGAGAGTTCGGCGAGCGCGGCGAACAGCCAGGGCGTGTGCACCGGCAGCGCCGGGAACAACAAGTGCAGCCCTTGTGCGATACCCACTCCCAACGCCAACCCAAACAATCCGCCCAGCGCAGAGAGCAAGATCGCCTCGCCGAGGAACAGGCTCAGCACCTGCCGTTCGCGCGCCCCCAGCGCGCGCAGCAGGCCGATTTCGGCGGTGCGTTCGGTGACCGCCATGGTCATGATGGTGAGGATGCCGACCGCGCCGACCAGCAGCGAGATGCCGCCCAGCGCACCGACCGCGAAGGTGATGACGTCCAGCACCGAACCCAGTACTTCCAGCGCCTGCTCCTGCGAAATGATGGTGAAGTCCTCGCGCCCGTGGCGTTCCTTGAGGCGCTCGGTGATGAGGCGTATCACCGTATCGACATCGGCGCTCGGGCGGTAGCTGACCTGCACTTCCATCAGGCCGGGGCGGTTGAGCAGTTCCATCGCCCGCGCCACCGGGATGAACACCGCGTCGTCCAGATCGAGGCCGAGCACCTGCCCTTTCGGCTCCATCACGCCGACCACGCGATAACGCTGCCCGCCGACGCGCAGATACTGCCCCAGCGGGTTCTGGCCGGCGAACAGCTCCTGCCGCACTTTCGAGCCCAACACCACGAAAGCGCGCGCCTGCTCGTCATCCTCGTCCGGCCAGAAGCTGCCGCTCTGCACCTTCATCGTGAACGCCCTGGCGAAATTCCGCCCCTCGCCGAACACCGTGGTGCGGCGAGTCTTGCCGTTGGCGCGCAGTTCGGCGTTGCCCATCACGCTGGCGTTGACGTTCTCGACATAGGGCAGGTCGCGCAGCGCAATCGCGTCCTCCAGCGACAGTTGCCGTACCGAGCCAAGCACGCCGATGTTGCCGCCATGCGTCTGGGTCTTGCCGGGCTGGATCGAGACGATGTTGGTGCCGAACTGCGAGAACTCGTTCAGCACGAACTGGTGCAGCCCTTCGCCGATCGAGGTCAGCAGGATCACCGCCGCGATGCCGATGGCGATGCCCAGCCCGGTGAGGAAGCTGCGCATCCGGTAAGCGAGGAAACTGGATGAGGTGAGCGTGATCAGGTCGCGGAAGTACATGTCATCGTCATTCCGGCGCAGGCCGGAATCCAGCAAATCCAACAAACCCCGCGTTGCGGGACAAAACCCAACTGCATTTTGAATAACGGCACTGGATTCCGGCCTGCGCCGGAATGACAGCATCTGGTTTAGTCGGCGAATTCTTCATCGCCCCGCCAGTGCGGCTACCGGATCGAGTCGCGCCGCGCGTCGCGCCGGCCACACGCTGAACAGAATGCCGGTGCCGAGCGCGGTGCCGAACGCGGCCAGCACCGCCCACCACGGCGGACTCACCGGCAGTGCGGGATATATCTGCCCGATGACCATGCTGCCCGCGTAACCCAATATCAAACCGGCCACGCTGCCGATACCGGAGAGCAGCGCCGCCTCGGCGAAGAACAATCCGCGTATCTGCCTGCCCGGTGCGCCGAGCGCCTTGAGCAGGCCGATCTCTTTGACGCGCTGCGCGACGGCGATCAGCATCACGTTCATGATGAGCACGCCCGCCACCGCCAGGCTGATGGCGGCGATGCCCCCCACAGCCAGCGTCAGCGCGGTCAGTATCCGGTCGAAAGTGGCGAGCACGGCATCCTGGGTGATGACCGTCACATCCTTCTCACCGCCGTGGCGCTGGAACATGATCTGCTCGGCATCGTGCTTCGCCTGTTCGATGGAATCGCGGCTCTTGGCCTCGACCAGGATGCGGAACAGTCCGGAGGTGTTGAACAGCATGTGCGCCGACGCGACCGGGATGATGACGATCTCGTCGGTATTGAAGCCCATCGACTCGCCCTGCGCGGCCAGCACGCCGACGACGCGGAAGCGCCGGTCGCCGAGCCGCACCCATTGCCCGATCGCCGGTTCGTTGCCGAACAGCTCGCGCTTCATCTGGTTGCCGAGCACGCACACCGACGCGCTTTCACGGATATCGCCCGGCGGCAGGAAACGGCCCAGCCCCAGGCTCATGTGGCGCACCTCCAGCAAGTCGGAGGTGGAACCGAGCACCACCACCTCCCGGTTCAGCGCATCGCGCGACAGCGAGGCCGAACCGACGGTGAGCGGCGCGATGCGCTTGACGGCGGGGCTGCGCAGGATGGCCTCCGCATCGTCCAGCGTGATCTCGCGCGGGATCTGGCCGAGCAGCATGCCGGGGCTGATGCCCGCCGTCTCGGTGCGTCCCGGCAGCACGATCACGAGGTTGGTGCCGAGCGAGGAGAACTGGTTGATCACATAGCGGCGCGCGCCCTCGCCCAGCGCGGTGAGCACCACCACAGCGGCGACACCGATGGACATCGCCAGCATCATCAGCAGCGTGCGCGTCGGGCTGCCGCGCAGGCTGCCGGAAGCGAACTGGATGGTGTCGGCGAGTTTCATGGAGAAATCCCCCCTTGCCCCCCTTTTACAAAGGGGGGTGAGTAAACGATTTGCGCCAGCCACCCCCCTTTATAAAAGGGGGGCAGGGGGGATTTAAGTGCGATGCCCATCATTTCAGCCACGCTTCTCATCGGAAAGAATGCGCCCGTCCAGCATGTGTATCCGGCGCTGGGCGCGCGCGCCGATCTCGGCATCATGCGTCACCACGATCAGCGCGATGTCTTGTTCCAGCAAGCCTTCCAGCAGCTTGAACACTTCCCAGCCGGTGTTGCGGTCGAGGTTTCCGGTCGGCTCATCGGCCAGCAGCACGGTCGGGTTCATCACCGTGGCGCGGGCGATCGCCACGCGCTGGCGCTGGCCGCCGGAGAGCTGGTCGGGCTTGTGGTCGGCGCGATCCGACAGGCCGTAGTTCTGCATCAGGACTTGCACACGCGTTTTGCGCTCCTCGACCGGAATGCCCGCGAGGATCATCGGCAACTCGACGTTCTGCGCGGCGGTGAGGCGCGGCACCAGATGGAAGGACTGGAACACGAAGCCGACCTTCTCGCGGCGCACGCGCGCCTGCTGCTCATCGTTCAGATCGGTAACATTGCCGCCGTCCAGCAGGTAGGTGCCGGAACTCGGCCGATCGAGCAGGCCGAGCATGTTGAGCAGGGTGGACTTGCCGGAGCCGGACGGCCCCATGATGGAGATGTATTCGCCCGCGTCCAGCCGCAGGTTGATGTCGCGTAGCGCGGCGACTTGCTGGTCGCCGACGGTGAAGGTGCGGCAGACGTTTTGCAGTTCGATCATTTTGTTGATCGCAAGGGCACGGCGCGCCGTGCCCTTACTTACCCTCAACCGGTTGCACCCGCGCGCCCGCCTTCACGCCGTCCTGATCCAGCGTGGTCACGACACGGTCGCCCTCGTTAAGCCCGGCGGTGACCTCGGTGTTCTCCCAGTTGGCCAGCCCGGTCTTCACCGTGCGCTCTTCCAGCACGCCGTCGCTGACGCGATAGACCAGCACGCGCTTGCCTTCCAGCAATGCCTGAGTCGGGATGCGCAGCACCTTGTCGCGCACGGTGTGGACGATCTCGACATCCGCGCTGTAGCCGACCAGCAATGCATCGGCCTGCGGCGGCTCGGCGAAATCAACCTCGACCTCGACGGTGCGCGCCTGTTTTTCCAGTTCGATCACATAAGGTGCGACACGCTTGACCTTGCCCGCGAACGACTTGCCCCTGATCGCGTCCAGCGTGATGCGCGTCGGCATGCCGGTCTTGATGAATGACGCGTCCACTTCGTCGATCGGCGCGCTGACGAACAGGCAACTATCGTCGATCAGGTCGATGGCAGGGGGAGTGGGAATGCCGGGCGGCGAAGGCGTGGCATATTCACCCAGCTCGCCGCTGATATCGGCCACTACGCCGTCGAACGGCGCAAGCAGCACCATGCGATCCAGCCCGGCCCTAGCCGCCGCGATGCGCGAACGGCTTTGCTCAATCTGGCTGCGCGCGGCATCGCAACCGGCGCGGGATACTTTGGCTGCCGAGTTCTTTTGATCCAGCGCCTCGGACGAGATGAAGCCGCGTTCCTTGAGCTGGCGCGCGCGCTCGGCTTCTTTTTCTGCCAGATCGGCCTGGACACAGGCCTGTTTGGATTGTTGCTGCGAGGCGTCAAGCTGGCTCTGCGCCAGCCGCTCCTGCGCCTGCAAGTCCTCGTTCCACAACTCCAGCAACACCTGACCGGCCTTGACCCGCTCGCCCTTCTTCACCCGCATCTGCGCGATCTGTCCGCCGGACGGCGCCGCCAGCTTGGCGCGCCGACATGCCTTGACCGTCCCGGCACGGGTGTTGCTCACCGTCGCCTCCACCATGCCGCGCTCGACCTTGACCAGTGGCACGCGCGGCGGCGCCGGACGGGTGAAGTACCAGGCAGCCGCGATCAACGCCAGTGAGATGAGAAAATAAGGAAGGTATTTCAGGAAAGTGCTTCGTTCGCGATGCTTGCTGGGAGTCATGCGGGTTCCTCAAAACACTAGGGCGGCCATTCGACGAACCAAGAGATGGATGGTGCTGGAGAGAGGAATCGAACCTCCGACCTACGCGTTACGAGTGCGTTGCTCTACCAACTGAGCTACTCCAGCATTAAAACTGGCATGGAAAATTGCCATGCCTGCATCCCTCTCCTCAATCCTCTCCCGCAAGCGTGAGAGAAGGCGAACGAATCGCTACGCGAGTTTCACGTTAGACGGGGGCGATTATAGTGGACGCGCGCCCCTTATTGCCAGCGGTATGCGCCCGGCGAAATCGCCTGCGCCCCGCCTTCGATCCCGTTGAGCAGCAGTTCCGCGCTGGCGAACGACATGGTCACGCCGTAGCGGAAATGCCCGCAGTTGGCATACAGGTTGGCGAGATGCGGATGGCGCCCGATGGTAGGAATGTTGTCCGGCGAGGCGGGACGCAGGCCGGACCATTGCTGCACCGGTTCCAGCCCGCGCCACTCCGGGAAAATCGCCAGTACCTGCCGCATGAGTTCGTCGCGCGCCTCGCCCGTGGTGGATTTGTCGAAACCGACATCTTCCAGCGTGCTGCCGGCCAGCACATGGCCGTCGCGGCGCGGGATGAGGTACAGGCTTTCCCTGAGCAGCACCGGCTCGAACGGCGGCGCATCGAAGCGGAACAGCAGCATCTGCCCGCGTATCGGGCGGATATCCAGGGCGAGCGCATGTTCGCCCAGCAACGTCTTGCTCCATGCGCCCGCGGCGAGCACATAGGCGTCCGCCGCGAACCTGCCCTGCGACGTTTGCAGCGCGCCGACGCGGTCGCCGGCCAGTTCGAAGCGCTGCACTTCGCACTGTTCGATGATCGTTCCGCCGAGCATCTCCACGCGCCGCCGCAGCGCGAGCAGCAGGCGCGGGTTGCGCACCTGCGCGACCTCGGGCAGCAGCAGTCCTGCGCCGCGCTGGCCGGGCAGATAGCCGTCAAGCTCGACCCGCCGCAAGGCAAACTCGTGTTGCGCGCACCAGGATGCGGCGATCTCTTCCCGGTACGGCGGCAACAGCAGCATGCCGCTCTTGCGGTATTCCGGGTCGATGCCGGTCGCGTCGTGCAAAGCCGCAGCCGCCTCGCCGAATAGCGCCATGCCGCGCAACGCGAGGCGCGTGACCGGTTCCGGATAATCCCACGGACACAGCGGCGAGAGGATGCCGCCGCCGGCCCAGGATGCCTCCTGACCCGCTCCGCCGCGATCGAGCAGCGTGACGCGATGGCCCGACTGCAACAGCACCAGCGCGCTGGTCAGGCCGACCGCGCCGCTGCCGACGATCAGGAAATCGCCCGGCATCTATTCCTGCAGTGACTTGGGTAGCGGGAATACGACGTTCTCCGGAATGCCCTGCAACTCGGTGATCTCGGTCGCGTCCAGTTCCCGCAACCTTGCCACCACGCCCTGCACCAGCTCCTCCGGTGCCGAAGCACCCGCGCTGATGCCGACGCGCGGTTTACCGGTGAACCACTCCGTCCGCAGGCCGCTGGCATCGTCCACCAGATAGGCCGGAAGGCCCGCGTTCGCGGCGACTTCGCGCAGGCGGTTGGAATTCGAGCTGTTGGGCGAACCGACCACAATCACCACGTCGCATTGCCCGGTCAGCAGCTTGACCGCATCCTGACGGTTCTGCGTGGCGTAGCAGATGTCATCCTTCTTCGGCCCGCTGATGGACGGGAAGCGCGCCCTGAGCGCGGCAACGATAGCGGCCGCGTCATCCATCGACAGCGTGGTCTGGGTGACGTAAGCGAGGTTCTGCTCATCGTTCACCTTGATCCGTGCGACCTGTTCTGGCGATTCCACCAGATACATGCCGCCTTCGGACTGCCCCATCGTGCCCTCCACTTCGGGGTGTCCGGCGTGGCCGATCATAATGATCTCCTTGCCCTGCGCACGCAGCCGCGACACTTCGAGATGCACCTTGGTGACCAGCGGGCAGGTCGCGTCGAACACCGTCAGGCCGCGCGCCTCGGCCGCGCGGCGCACCGCCAGCGGCACGCCGTGCGCGCTGAAGATCAGGATGCTGCCGTCCGGAACTTCGTCCAACCGCTCGATGAACACCGCGCCTTTGCGGCGCAGCTCTTCCACCACGAAGCGGTTGTGCACCACCTCGTGGCGCACGTAGACCGGCGCGCCGTGCAAGGCCAGCGCGCGCTCGACGATGGTGATGGCGCGATCCACGCCGGCGCAGAAACCGCGCGGGTTGGCAAGCAGGACTTGCATGAAGTTATCCCCCCTCTTGTCGCTTTCCGCGCAAACCGTCCAAGATCAGCAGGATCGCGCCGCAGGTGATCGCCGAGTCCGCAATATTGAAAGCGGGAAAATAATGTCCGTCCCAGTGGAACGCCAGAAAATCCACCACATGACCGTAAGCGATACGGTCGATCAGGTTACCCAGCGCGCCACCAAGGATCAGGCTCAACGCCAGCGCAAACAGCGTCTCCTGCGCATGTTTGCGCAACAGCACGATGAGCCACAGCGACACGCCGATGGCGATACCGGAAAACAGCCAGCGCTGTACGCCTCCCGCATCGTGCAAAAAGCTGAATGCAGCGCCGGTGTTGTAGGTCAGTATCAGGTCGAACACGTCCAGCACCACCCGCCTTTCGCCATAGACGAAGCGGCTGGTGATCGCCGCCTTGCTCAACTGGTCGAGCAGGATAACCAGCGCCGCCAGCCCCAGCCAGCGACTAAGCATACTTGCGCGCCTCGCCGCCGCCGAACAGGTTGCTCACGCAACGCCCGCACAGTGTCGGATGTTGCGCATCGCTGCCGACATCCTCGCGGTAATGCCAGCAGCGATCGCATTTGTCGTGCAGGCTGGCCGAGACATCGATGCCCTGCTCCGCTTCCGTGGCAACGCGGTGCGCTGTGGCGCGCGAGGTGATGAAGATGAAGCGCAGGTCGTCGCCCAGACGCGCCAGCACGTCGTAGTCCTTGCCCGCCGCATGCACGTCTACCTCGGCGGCCAGCGCGGAGCCGATCAGTCCGGCGACGCGCGCCTCTTCCAGTTGCTTGTTGACCAGAGCGCGCCAGGATTCGATCTTCAGCCAGTCGGCAAAGGCATCGCCGTCCATGCCGTGCTCCGGCAGGGCATGCCACTCTCCCAGGAACACACTGTCATCCTCCCTGCCGCACAGCGTCACCCACGCCTCTTCGGCGGTGAAGCTCAATACCGGCGCCATCAGCCGCACCAGTGCATGCGCGAGGTGATACAGCGTGTTCTGCGCGGAACGGCGCGCCTTTGAGTCCTCGCCTGCGGTGTAAAGCCGGTCTTTCAGGATGTCGAGATAGAAACCGCCCAGTTCCTCCGAGCAGAAGTTCTGCAACTTCTGCGCGACAAGATGGAACTCATAGCGCCCGTAGTCGGCGACGATGCCATCCTGCAACCTTTGCGTCAGCGCCAGCGCATAACGGTCGAGCTCCAGCCAGTCGCTCACCGGCAGCGCATGCCGCTGCGGGTCGAAATCGGAAATGTTGGCCAGCAGGAAGCGCAGCGTGTTGCGGATGCGGCGATAACTTTCGACCACGCGCTTGAGTATCTCGTCGGAGATGGTCAGCTCGCCGGAGTAGTCGGTCGAGGCCGCCCACAGGCGCAGGATGTCTGCGCCCATGGTGTCGAACACCTTTTGCGGCGCGATCACGTTGCCCTTGGACTTGCTCATCTTGTGGCCGCTGCCGTCCACTACGAAACCGTGCGTCAGCAATGCCCTGAAAGGCGCATGGCCGTTGATGGCGCAGCCGGTCAGCAGCGACGACTGAAACCAGCCGCGATGCTGGTCGGAGCCTTCCAGATACAGGTCGGCGGGAGAGTGCAGCTCCGCGCGGCGCTGCAACACCGACGCATGGGTGACACCCGAATCGAACCACACGTCCAGCGTATGGGTGAGCTTGCGGTAATGCGCCGCATCGTTCCCCAGAAAGTCGGCGCTGTTCAGGTCGAACCATGCCTCGATACCGTCGCGCTCGACGCGCAACGCGACCTGCTCCAGCAGCTCCGGCGTGCGCGGATGCAGCTCGCCGGTCTCGTGATGCACGAAGAACGGCATCGGCACGCCCCAGTTGCGCTGGCGCGATACGCACCAGTCCGGGCGGTTCTTGATCATCGCCTCAAGGCGCGCGCGTCCCCATGACGGGAAGAACTGCGTCTCATCCACCGCCCGGTTGGCGAGGGCGCGCAGATTCAAATCCCCCCCCTCTCCCCTTTGATAAAGGGGGGAGTCGGTCGTGTGCCGATGTTCGGCAATCAGCGCTTCCGGGTTTTGCTCCCCTCTTTGCAAAAGAGGGGTTGGGGGAGATTTCTGTTCCATGCCGATGAACCACTGCGGCGTGGCGCGGAAGATGATCGGCGTCTTGTGGCGCCAGCAATGCGGGTAGCTGTGCTTCATCTTTTCCTGATGCAGCAGATGGCCGCTCGCTTCCAGCGCGTGCAGCACGATGTCGTTGGCCTTCCACACGAACACGCCCGCCAGCGGCGTGTCGCCCACCGGCGGCGTGGTCGAGATGAATTTGCCGTCGTCGCCCACCGGATTGTCGATGGGCAGGCTGTAGCGCTGCCCCACCACATAGTCGTCCACGCCATGCGCCGGCGCGGTGTGCACCAGCCCGGTACCGGCTTCCAGCGTGACATGCTCGCCGCAGATGATCGGCACGATGCGGTCGTAGAACGGGTGCTGTAACGACAGGTTCTCCAGCGCCCTGCCCGGCGCCTTGCCCGCGACCTCGCCGCCGAGTTGATAGCGCTGCAGGCAGGCGTCCTTCAGTTCGGAAACCAGCAACAGATAACCCTTGTCCGTCTTCACCAGGTCGTATTCATGTTGCGGATGCACGCTCACCGCCTGATTGGCGGGCAGCGTCCACGGCGTGGTGGTCCAGATCACCGCATAGACTTTCGCATCGCCCGGCAACGCCACGCCGAACGCCGCTTCCAGCGCGGACTTGTCCTTGACCTCGAAGCCCACGTCGATCGCGGGCGAGACCTTGTCCTCGTATTCCACTTCCGCTTCGGCCAGCGCCGAGCCGCAATCCAGACACCAGTTCACCGGCTTGAAACCCTGATACAGATAGCCGCGTTCGAAGATGTGCCCGAGCGCACGCATGATGTCGGCCTCGGTCCGGTAGTCCATGGTCAGATAGGGATGGTCCCAGTCGCCCAGCACACCGAGGCGGATGAAATCCTTCTTCTGGCGCTCGACCTGCTCCTTCGCATATTCGCGGCACAGCTCGCGGAACTGCGCGGGCGGGATGGCCTTGCCGTGTTTCTTTTCCACCTGCAACTCGATCGGCAGGCCGTGGCAATCCCAGCCCGGCACATAGGGCGCATCGAAGCCGGACAGCGTCTTCGACTTGATGATGATGTCCTTGAGTATCTTGTTCACCGCATGGCCGATGTGAATGTCGCCGTTCGCATACGGCGGGCCGTCGTGCAGGATAAACTTCGGCTTGCCCTGCCGCGCCGCGCGGATCTTCTGGTAGCGCTGTTGCGCCTGCCAGCGCGCCACCATCTGCGGCTCGCGCTTGGCGAGGTCGCCGCGCATCGGAAAAGTCGTGTCGGGGAGGTTCAGCGGATATTTTTTCTTGTCTTCACTCATGTTCGATAAACCATCTCTTTGCGTTTTCCACATCCAACGCGATCTGCCGCACCAGCGCAGTCGCATCGGGATATTTTTCCTCCTCGCGCAGTTTCTGCAAAAACTCCACGCGCAGATGCCTGCCGTAGATCTGCTGCGCGAACTCGAACAGATGCACCTCCAGCACCGGCCTGCCATCCCGCTTCACCGTCGGACGGATACCCAGGCTGGCCGCGCCCTGCAGCACGCCCATACCCTCAGCGTGCACCTGCACCACGAAGATGCCGGATAACGGAGGACGGTTGTGCTTGAGCTGGACGTTCGCGGTGGGGAAACCCAGTTTCTGCCCCAGCCCGTCGCCATGCACCACGCGCCCGCTGATGCTGTAATGCCGCCCCAGGAAACCGAATGCCTCGCGCAACTGCCCCGCCGCCAGCGCCGCGCGCACCGCCGTGCTGGAGATACGCACGCCGTTGTGCAGCACGCTACGCTCCGCCTGCACCGCGAAACCGCATCGGTCGCCGATCTTCTCCATCAGCGCGAAATCGCCCGCGCGACCGCTGCCAAAACGGAAATCGTCGCCGATCAGCACGAACTTCGCATGCAGCTTCTCGTGCAGGGCCTGGATGAAATCCGCCGCCGCCATCTGCGCAAAACGCGCGTTGAAACGACACACATGCACGCGGTCGATGCCCAGCGCGCGGAACAGCTCCAGCTTCTCGCGCAGGTTGGTGAGCCGTGCCGGCGCCTGCTGCGGCGCGAAGAACTCGCGCGGATGCGGCTCGAAAATCACCACCGCCGTGAGCAGCCCGCGCTGGCTAGCCGCCGCGCGCAGCTCGCTCAGCAACGCCTGATGGCCCAGATGCACCCCGTCGAAATTGCCGATGGTGAGCGCAACGGGCTGCGTGTCCGGAGAATAAAGTCCGCGTAGAATCTGCATAGGGCGCGGATTATACCGTGAGACCGCCCCATGGACACCGAAGGAACAAGCTCATGAAAAATCTGCCAGACACCGCCACCCTGTTCGACCACACCCGCTTCGTCACGCTGCGCGAAGCCCTGTTCGAGCGCTTCGACAATCAGGCCGCCGACGCCGAAATTGACGCACAGCTGGATGAGTTGCTGCGACACATGCAACAACAGTTCGCCGCGGAAGAGCGCGCGATGGAAGCCGCGCAGTTCCCGCCCCGCGCCGCGCACAAGAAAGACCACGACAACGCACTGGCGAGATTCGAGCAACGCATCGCGCAATGGCATGCAGGGCGCGACCGGGAACCCATGCTGGACTACATCGAAGCCCCGCTCGCCGACTGGTTCGTCAAACACGTCAACACCAGGGATTACATCACCGCGCGGTTTCTGGGCGGCGCACGCGAGGGATACTCCGGGATCTCACCGGACTGCCCGGGCTGCGGCTGATCAGCCCGTCCCGCCCACCGTCAGCCCGTCTATGCGCAGCGTCGGCTGACCCACGCCGACCGGGACGCTCTGGCCTTCTTTGCCGCAGGTGCCGACGCCGGAATCGAGCGCCATGTCGTTGCCGATCATCGAGATGCGCGTTAGCACGTCGGGGCCGTTGCCGATCAGGGTCGCGCCCTTGACCGGGTGGGTGATCTTGCCGTCTTCGATCAGGTAGGCTTCGGTGGTGGAGAACACGAACTTGCCGCTGGTGATGTCCACCTGGCCGCCGCCGAAGTTGGCCGCATACAGGCCGTGTTTGACCGAGGCGATGATCTCTTCGCGGGTCTTGTCGCCCGCCAGCATCATGGTGTTGGTCATGCGCGGGATCGGCAGGTGGGCATAGGATTCGCGCCGCGCGTTGCCGGTGACCGGCACGCCCATCAGGCGCGCGTTCATGGTGTCCTGCAGGTAGCCGCGCAGGATGCCGTTCTCGATCAGCGTGGTGCATTGGGTGGCATTGCCTTCGTCGTCCATCTGTAGCGAGCCGCGCCGCGCCGCGATGGTGCCGTCGTCCACTACGGTGACGCCCTTGGCCGCGACGCGCTCGCCGACGCGCCCGGAGAACGCCGAGCTGCCCTTGCGGTTGAAGTCGCCTTCCAGCCCGTGACCGATGGCTTCGTGCAACAGGATGCCGGGCCAACCGCTGCCCAGCACCACGGTCATATTGCCCGCCGGGGCGGGCGCGGCATCCAGGTTGATCACCGCCTGATGCACCGCCTGTGCGGCATACTGGCGCAACATCGCGTCGTCGAAATAGCAATAGTCGAAGCGCCCGCCGCCGCCCGCCGAGCCTTGTTCGCGTCGTCCATCGCTCTCGACGATAACCGTCAGCGAGAGCCGCACCAGCGGGCGGATGTCGGCGTTCATCAGGCCGTCGCTGCGCGCCACCAGCACCACTTCGTATTCGCCCGCCAGACCGGCCATCACCTGCGTGACGCGCGGGTCGAGGGAGCGCGCATAGCGTTCGATGCGCTCCAGCAGCGCGACCTTGTCGGCATCCTTCAGACTGGCGATGGGATCGTGCGGCAGGTAGATATCGCGCCGCATACCGTGATGTATGGCCGGAACCGATTGCGTGCCGCCCTGCCGCGCGATGGCGCGCGTAGTCTGCGCCGCGCGTTCCAGCGCGTTCATGCTGATGTCGTCGGAATAGGCGAACGCGGTCTTGTCGCCGCTCACCGCGCGCACGCCGACGCCCTGGTCGATGCTGAAGCTGCCGGACTTGACGATGCCTTCCTCCAGCGACCAGCTCTCGGCACGGCTGTACTGGAAATACAAGTCGGCATAGTCGAGGCGGTGCGCCATCATGCCGGCGAACACCTGTTCGATCTGGCGAGCCCCTATGGCATAGGGCGTGAGCAGCGAGTGTTGCGCGGTAGCGAACAGCGTGTCGAGCGGAGCGTGTTTCTGCATGGCGTCTTTCATTGGCAGCTGAACAGGATGCGATGCGACAGCGCCGGCAGGCTGGCGCGCAGGCTGGCCTGATGGGCCGGGTTCACTTCGGCCAGCACCACGCCAGAGCCGCGCGGCAGCCGATCCAGCACGCGCCCCCACGGGTCGACGATCATGCTGTTGCCGTGCGTCTCGCGCCCGTTGACGTGATAGCCGCCCTGCGCCGCCGCGACCACATAGGCGAGGTTCTCCACCGCACGGGCGCGCACCAGCACCTCCCAGTGCATCTTGCCGGTGGTCTCGGTGAAGGCGGCGGGCAGCACGACGATGTCCACGTCCTTCATGGCGCGGAACAGCTCGGGGAAACGCAGGTCGTAGCAGATCGCCAGACCGATGCGGCCGAACGGGCTGTCCGCCACCACTACGCGGTCGCCCGCTTCGATGCTGGCCGCCTCGTCGTAGTGCTCGTTGCCCAGTTGCAGGCTGAACAGGTGGATCTTGTCGTAGCGCGCCACCTGTTTGCCCTGATCGTCGAACAACAGGCAGCTGTTCAATACCTTGTCCGGCGCGCTGGCCGCCAGCGGGATGGAGCCGCCCGCCAGCCAGACCCCGTGCTGCCGCGCCGCTTCGCGCAGGAAGTCCTGGATCGGCCCCTGTCCCGGCTGTTCGCGCACCGCGATCTTGTCCTGTTCGCTCATGCCCATGATGGCGAAGAACTCCGGCAGTACCACCAGACGCGCGCCCTGCTCGGCCGCCCTGGCGATGAGACGCCGCGCCTCGGCGAGGTTGCCGGCCACGTTGGGACCGGAAGCCATCTGGATCGCGGCGACCTTGAATGGGTTGCCGGACGGGGTGTTGCTGTGCTGCGCGGGACTGCTTGCTGGCATGGCGTGCTTTCTATTTACTGGGATTCTGATCGTTCTGGTTGGCCGGCGCGCGGCCCACTTTGGTCACCACCGGGTCGTGCCAGGCGCCGCTGACATTGTATTCAAACGACACCAACTTATCGAGCGGATTGCCCAGCACCTTGTTGACGATGAGCGAGCCGATGCCCACCGCCGGCCCGGCGGCGAACGCGCCGAGCAGCGACACGCTGTCGCCCAGGGTCGGCAACACCCGCACGCGCAGGTCCTGCGTTTCGCGGTTGAGATCGACGCTGCCCGTCATGGTCACCTTGGCTGCGGAACCATCGATGTGGAAATCCCGGGTATCCATCACACCATTACGCATGGTGGCCGTGCCGTTGATGTTGTCAAACTGGAAGCCGGTGCTGAACACATCGGTAAAGTCCAGCGCGATGCGCTTGGGCAGGGCCTGCAGGCTCAACACGCTGAGCAGTTTGCCCGCGCCCGGATCCATCTTCAGGAACCGCCCCTTGCCGGTGTCCAGCTTGAGCGTGCCACCCAGCGTGGCGTAGTTGAATTCGTCCGGGTCGCCGTCCCATGACAGGCTGGCGGCCAGTTTGCCGCTGCCATCCTTCACAGTATCCGGATAGCCGGAGCGCGCCAGCACCTTACCCGCATCGCTGATCTCGAGCTGGAGATTGACCTGCGTCTGCGCGCCGCGCCAATAGCCGTCGCCGGACAGGCTGCCGTCCGGATTGACGATGTTGAGACGGCGCAGGCGCCATTCGCGCCCTTCCGGATGGCCGATCAGATCGAAGCGCCCGATCTCCTTGTCGTTCACTCTCAGGTTCTCGACCGCGACTTCCAGTGCCGGCAATTGGCCGGAGGGCGTAGCATCCTTGCCGCCCCTGGGCGCGCGCTCGGGCTGGAACGCTTTGCTGCCGAGCGACCAGTGCAGGTTGCGCAGGCGCGCGCTTAATTTGGTGTCGTTGTTGAAGCCGTGCGGCAGCCAGACCACCTCGCCGTTCAGCGCGCCGGAGGTCACCTGCGCGGCCAGGCCGTCGCCGCGACTGACCGCCTCGATGTTTACCCCGCTCATGTTCTGGCCGTAGCCGGTCAGCCGTGCGATCTGCAAACTGGCGCCGGCCAGCGGCAATGCTTGTCCGGCCGCCCCATCGCCCAGCAACCCGCTCCAGCCCTCCATCGACAGCAGCGGGATGCGCCCCGTCAGCCAGACGCCGTCCTTGTCCAGCCATTTGCCCGGGCCGCCGAAATTAACGGTGCCGCGCTTGATGACGCTCGCGCCGTTCTCTTCGCGGCGCGCCAGACGAATATCCAGCAGGTCGCCGAGCGTCGCGCTGACGATATCCTGCCCCTCGGTCACCACCTTTTTCTCGATGCGCAACGGCAGCGCATCGGCAGCGCGCTTGGCGAGCGGCTGCGGCAACGTGGATGCGATACCGACGAGATCGGTGACGAGCGAGAGCTCGGTGGATTTCTTCACCACGTTGATATCCGCCTCCCATTCCGTGCCGCCGCTCAGGCGATGCAGCAGCGGATGCGGATTGAGCTTGCGCAGCACTTCGAGGTTGACGCGCCCCTTCACGCCGGCATGCAGCGCCCCGCCCTCGGCATTGCGTATGTCGATGCGCGCCGGACCGCCGAGTATCTCGGAGGTCACGCCATCGGCACGCACGCCCGCTTCGGTAAACGCCAGCATGCCGCGCGTATTGCGCAGCAGCGGCATGCCTTCGCCCAGCGAGATATCGTTGTTCGCCACGCGCAGCGCCCCCGTCAGCTTCACCGGCTCATCGCCCAGCAGCGGCACGCGCACGGACAGCGCCAGCTGCCCGTCGCCGCCAGCGCGCATACCGTCGGTGAAACCGTCGATATAGCCGCGCACCGGACTCTGTTCGATATAGCGCAGGTAGTTGTCGCTCGCGCCGCTCGCTTCGCCCTTGAACTCAAGCGGCAACGCCGCATCCTGCAGGTCGGCGATATGGACATCGACGTTATGCAGCCTCGCACCCAGCGTGGCGGCGGAAGCCGCCTTCACTTCCAGCCGGTTGCCGCGTATCCAGAATTCCCCGTCGATGTTCTCGATGCGCGGCCAGCTCTTGTCGAACTCGAATGTCACGTCGCGCGCATGCCCACCGACCTCCAGCAGCGCATCTTCGTTGCCCTTGAGCGGGAAGTCGCTCAGGTTGCCCTTGACGCGCACGCGAAAATCCTCGGTATGCCCGGCCAGCATCGCGCCGGCCAGCCAGTCGTTGTCTTCCCGGTCGAGCGCGACCAACGGGGTGTAGCGGGCGGCGCGGCGCACGTCGCCGCGCGTCAGCGCCACTGTCAGGTCCAGCACGCCCCTGGTGCCGGCTTTCGTGCTGTAGCTGCCGTACAGGTTGCCCTCCAGATCGTCGTTGGACATCGCCACGTTGTCGGCCTTCACCGTCAACTCGCCGCCCTTGCGGCGCCAGCCGAACTGCCCGGTCAGCGTGGCGAAGGACAGCGGTTCGCGCATCACGCCCGGCGCATCGACCATCAGGCCGTGCGCATTGACGCTCAGCCTGCCGCCTTCTTCGCTACCGTCCACCTCCAGCGACAGCCCGGAGAAACCCGGCATCCCGCCAGCCTGGCGCAAGGCCAGGTCATCGAACTGCCCCTTGATCCGGTAACCGGATGGATCGGCCGCATTGCCCTGCCATTGCGCGTTGAGGCCGGTCACTCGGCCGCGCGGCGCATAGGCATCCAGCCGGGCGCGCAGGCCGGTATCCAGCGGAATGAAATTCGAAAGCGCGGCCAGCGTCTCCAGTTGCAGCAGGTTGGCGCGCAGCTCCCCACCGCCGGCTCGGCCGCCGCCCGGCGCGGCATGGCGGAAATAGAAATCCGTGGGACGCAGCTCGATACCGTTGCGCAAGCGCATCGCCAGTTTCCGGGTGGATATCTCCAGTCCGCCCGGCACCTGTTTCCACGCAGCGCGCCCATTCAGGTCGAGCAGCACCAGTTCCGGCACGTCCTCGGCCAGTCTTGTCGCCACATTGTGCAGCGCCAGATCGGCAGTGACGCCAGCCAGCCGGCCTTCGCCGATATCCACCCAGCCGCGCAATGCGCCGCGCCCGCGGCTGAATTCGCGCGGCATGTCCAGCCACGGTCGCCAGGCGGCGACATCGGTGTAATCGAGTTGGGTGAATATCTGCCCGCGCCATTCCTCCATCTCGTCGAGACTCGAGCCGCGCAGTTTGCCGCGCACGTCCAGCGGGGTCGACAGTTCCGGCGGCGGCAGCGCGCGCAGGGCGAAACGATGGCTGTTGAAGAAACTCTCGATACGCAGGTTGACCTGTTGCAGCACCAGCGGCGGCGCATCACGCTGCTCGTCCAGCCAGACGATGAGCGCATCGCGCACCACCATGCTCGACTGGCGCAACAGCCAGTTGGCCAGATCGTTGTCGCTGCTCTGGCTGGAGAGCGCCACGCCGCCGATGAACACCCGCCCTTGCACGTCGCGGCGGATCAGCAGTTCCGGCTTGTCGATCTCCAGGCTGGCCAGGCGCAGTTCCGCGCTGAACAGCGACAGCCAGGAAACGCTGCCGTCGATACGCGGCAGCACCAGCGCCGGTTGTCGCTGCTCGTCCAGGATACGCACATCCTCGATCTTCAGGCGCGGCCGGAAGCCGCGCCAGTCGCCCTCGATCCGGCCTATCGTCACCGGGTTGCCGATGGCCTGCGACAGGGAGGCGGTGATCTCGCCGTGATATTGCTCGATATCGGGCATCACCCAGTAGCGCAGCGCGATGATGCCGAACGCGACCAGCACCGCGGCCACCGCCGAGGCGACGATGGCGAGCCGCGTCAGCCAGTTCAGGCTATGCCACAGCAAACGGATGGGTAGCGAATTCAGCATCGGAAATGGGCGCGCAAACGCGCCGGAAACAGGGTTCGGGACTTATAATTAGTAACGCTTCGCATTCTAACGTGAAACCCCCATGAATACCGCAAACACGCCGCTGCCCGCCTTCGACCCACTGCTGCAAAAAATGCTGCGTTGCAGCCGTTATGCCAGGCATGCGCTGGAGACAGACCCGCTGCTGCGGGAATGGTTGCAGGGAAACTTCAGCAGCGCTTGCAGCCGTGCCGAGATGTTGGCTTTGCTGCAAGGCTCCGGCCTGGATATCGGCGATGAGACCGGGCTGGCGCGCGCCATACGCAGATTGCGCAAGCAGATGATGGTCAAGCTGATCCTGCGCGATCTCAATGGTTTGTGCGATTTGAATGAAGTGATGCAGACCATGACCGCGCTGGCGGAAGTGTGCGTGCAACGGGCGCAGGCTTGCCTGATGCAGGCGCTGCAACAGCAATACGGGACGCCGCTGGGCGAAACCGGCGGGGCGCCGCAGGAACTGCTGGTGATCGGCATGGGCAAGCTGGGTGGCGGCGAGTTGAACGTGTCTTCCGACATCGACCTGATCTTCGTCTATGCCGAAGAAGGCCAGACCGACGGCCCGCGCCGCTTGAGCAACCATGAGTTCTTCACCCGGCTGGGACGCAAGCTGATCGGCATGATCAACGAGCCCACCGCCGACGGCTACGTGTTCCGCGTGGACATGCGGCTGCGCCCCTACGGCGACAGCGGCCCGCTGGTGATGAGCTTCGCCGCGCTGGAGGAATACCTGATCGGCCAGGGGCGCGAGTGGGAGCGCTATGCCTGGATCAAGGCGCGCGTGATATCACCGGCGAATAACTATGGTCGTTCCCCTCTCCCCAACCCTCTCCCGCAAGCGGGCGAGGGAGCAAAAACGCCCTCACCTCAATCCTCTCTCGCAGGCGTGAGAGGAGGCGAACGAGAAAAGCAATTGTCAATATCTGAATCGCTGCGCGAATCTTTCGTTAATGAGTTAATGCAGCTGGCGCAGCCGTTCGTGTTCCGCAAATATCTCGATTTCGGCGCGATCGACTCGATGCGCAACCTGCACGCGCAGATCCGTCAGGAGGTGCTGCGCCGCGACCGCGCCAACAACATCAAGCTCGGTTCCGGCGGCATCCGCGAGATCGAGTTCACCGCACAGGTGTTCCAGTTGATCCGCGGCGGGCGGGATATCGAGTTGCGCATCCGTCCCACGCGCGAGGTATTGGCGCTGCTCGCCGCCAATGGGCAGATCGATGCGCAGATAGCGACCGGTCTGGATGACGCTTATGTCTTCCTGCGCAATCTGGAACACCGCCTGCAATATCTCGACGACCAGCAGACCCAGGACATCCCGGAAAACCCGGAAGACCGCGCGATCATCGCGGAGGCGATGGGATATGCCGACTTCGACGCCCTGCAGGATGAGCTTGCCCTTCACCGCACGCTGGTAAGCAGGCAGTTCGACCAGATCTTCGGCGCGCAACAGGATTCGAATGACGAGACGCAATTGTGGCAGGAAGCCATCACCGCGCAGGAACTGGCCGAGCGGCTCGAGGCTCTCGGCTATGCGGCGGCCATGGAGAGCGCCCAGCGCCTGCTGCAACTGCGCGATGGCAGCCGCTACCGGCATCTGCCCGACACCAGCCGGCAACGGCTGGACAAGCTGGTCCCGCAATTCATCGCGTTGAGCGCACGGCGACAAAACCCGGACGAGACACTGAACCGCCTGATCGTCCTGCTGGAAGCCATCAGCCGCCGCGCCTCCTACCTCGCCTTCCTCGCCGAATATCCGCAGACGCTGGAGCTGTTGGCCACCCTGGTATCCGCCAGCAGCTGGGCAAGCGAATACCTGACCCAGCACCCGGCATTGCTCGACGAGCTGCTAGACGCGCGCGAGATATACCAGCCGCCGCAATGGCAACTCGTTGACGACGCCCTGCGTTCACGCCTCGCCGATTGCGCCGGCGATACCGAGCGCCAGTTGAACGTGCTGCACCATGCCCAGCAGGAGCAGACCTTCTATCTGCTGGCGATGGACCTGCAAGGCCTGCTGCCGCTGGAAAAACTGAGCGACCATCTCAGCGACCTGGCCGACCTGATATTGCGCCATGTGCTCGAGCTGAGCTGGGCTTCCGCGCGCAAGCGCCACTGCGAGCAGCCGCGATTCGCCATCATTGCCTACGGCAAGCTGGGCGGGCGCGAACTGGGTTACTCCTCCGACCTCGACCTGATCTTCCTGTACGACGACGACCACCCGGATGCGCAGGAGAACTATGCGCGGCTGGCGCAACGCATCAACACCATGCTCGGCAGCTACACCTCTTCGGGGCGGCTATACGAGACCGACCTGCGCCTGCGCCCGAACGGTGCGAGCGGACTGCTGGTCAGCACGGTCGCCGCCTTCGCGGAATATCAGCAGAAGGACGCCTGGATCTGGGAGCATCAGGCACTGACGCGCGCGCGCTTCAGCGCGGGCGATGCGCAAGTCGGTACCGCGTTCGAGGGGATACGCCGCGAAGTGCTGTGCCAGGAACGCGATCCGGGGATGTTGCGCAAAGAGATATTGGCGATGCGCCAGAAGATGCTGGATGGCCACCCCAACGACAGCGGGCTGTTCGACATCAAGCACGATCGCGGCGGCATGGTCGACATCGAGTTCATGGTGCAATATCTCGTGCTCGCCCACGCGCACCGGCATCCGCAACTGACGGGGAACATCGGCAACCTGGCGCTGCTCAAGCTGGCGGGCGAACTCGGCCTGATCCCCGGCGAACTCGCCGAACAGATGCGCGCGTTATACCGCACGCTGCGCCAGATACAGCACCGCATGCGCCTCAACAACCAGTCTCTGTGCCGCATCGGACACGGCACCGTCGAGACCGGCACATGCCTGGAATTATGGAAGATGCTGTTCGGGGAAAATCAGGGGGAGGCCGGGGCGGACGCTGCCTGACCCGGCCCCAACGGCAGCACGTTGGACTTGTGGGTGCCGTCGATACGCCCGTTCAGGCGGTACATGGTCATCTCGCCCTTGCCCTTGACGTAGATCGTGGCGGGCGACTCGAAGGCGTAGTCATGCCGGATGCGGTTGTAGGTCGTGCGGTCCACCTGGATCACATTCTGCACCGCCTCATCGGTCAGCCGGCTGGCGATGTTCACGGTGTCGCCCCACAGGTCGTAGATGAAGCGCTTGGTGCCGATCACCCCAGCAACCACGGGTCCCGTAGCGATGCCGGTGTGGATGCCCAGGTTGAAGCGGGAAAAATCGGGATGGTGCGCGACGAAATCGCGCATCTCCAGCGCGAGGTCGGCGATATCGCTGGTGTAATCGCCGCGGTTGCGGCTCAGGCCGCCCACCACCATGTAGGCATCGCCTATGGTCTTGATCTTTTCCACGCCGTATTTCTCGCACAGTTCGTCGAAGCCGGAGAAAACGGTATTGAGCAGGCCGACCATCTGCTCCGGCGAAAGCGATTCGGTCAATTGCGTGAAGTTCACCAGGTCGGCGAACATCACCGTCACGTCCGCGTGCCCGTCGGCGATCAGCCCCTGATTGTCTTTCAGGCGTTGCGCGATGCTGCTCGGCAGCACATTGAGCAGCACGCGCTCCGATTTCTTCTGTTCCTCGGCGAGCAGCTGGTGCTGCCGGTCGAGCTGCGACTTGATCTTTTCCGTCTCCAGCACGAAGTAGCGCACCAGGAAGTAGATGATGGAAGACATCGCGGCGAAATTGAGCGCGAAGAAGAAGCCGATGGTCTTCATCGGTATCCCGCCGTTGCCTTCGCTGCCGAGGTAATAATCGAAGAAGCCGGACACCGCCGTCATCACGATATAGGCGATGAACCACGGCACCGAATCGCGCCAGCCCGAGACCACCAGCGCGCCGATCGGCGCCAGCAGCGCCCACAGCATCACCCCGCTGGAGGTAACGGAATTGCCGATGCTCCACTGCATCACGAAAGGCGCGAACAGGAACAGGCTCAACTGGATGAAGCGGAATATCTCGAAGCGTTTGGTCTTGAGATAGAAGACCAGTGATGTGACCGAGATCATCTGGTAGAGCAGCGGGATGTCCACCGAATAATGCAGGCCCATGAACCAGTAGATCGCCAGCCACAGCATCACCGCCAGGTTCATGAAGGCGCAGGCGAAGATCAGCAGATTCCTGCGCAGCTTGTCTTCCTGCGCATCCATGATCTCCGGGGGCTCTTCAGGCAACTTTGCCATCTCAATCGTTCTTCAAGGGAAAGCGGGGGGGTCGCCATGTGTCAAGGCGGTCTAATCATACCCGAATCGACCGACAATGAAACCAACCTGAATGCCTGCTTAATTTTCCCGCGCGTCTTCATAAACCGACTGGAACAGGCTAAAATCCGCGCTTTGCAACCGAACCATCTATAAGGAATCCCATTATGTCGATGTCCGACCGCGACGGCTTCATCTGGTATGACGGCAAGCTCGTCCCCTGGCGCGATGCCACCGCCCACGTGCTGACCCATACCCTGCATTACGGCATGGGCGTGTTCGAAGGGGTGCGCGCCTACAAGACCGCGCAGGGCACGGCGATCTTCCGCCTGCAGGAACATACTGACCGCCTGTTCAACTCGGCCTATATCTTCAAGATGAAGATGCCGTTCGACAAGGAGACCCTGATGGAGGCGCAGCGCGAAGCGGTGCGCGCCAACAAGCTGGAATCCTGCTACATCCGCCCCATCGTGTTCTACGGCTCCGAGGCGATGGGCATCGCCGCCACCACGCTCAGCGTGCATGTCGCCGTCGCGGCCTGGCCGTGGGGCGCCTATCTGGGCGAAGAAGGCATGGCGAAAGGCATCCGCGTGAAGACCTCCAGCTTCACCCGCCACCATGTCAACATCAACATGTGCCGCTCCAAATCGGTCGGCACCTATACCAATTCCATCCTGGCGCATCAGGAAGTGGCGCACGACGGCTACGACGAGGCGCTGTTGCTGGACGTGGACGGCTATGTCGCCGAAGGCGCCGGCGAGAACATCTTCATCGTGAAGAAGGGCAAACTCTATACGCCCGATCTCACCTCCTGCCTGGAAGGCATCACGCGCGACTCCGTCCTCACGCTGGCTCGTGAAGCCGGTATCGAGGTGATCGAGAAGCGCATCACGCGCGACGAAGTGTATTGCGCCGACGAGGCCTTCTTCACCGGCACGGCGGCTGAAGTCACGCCGATCCGCGAACTGGATACGCGCACCATCGGCAGCGGCACGCGCGGCCCGATTACCACCCGCTTGCAGCAGGCCTTCTTCGATTGCGTCTCCGGCAAGCATCCCGGACATGCCGCATGGCTGGATCACGTTTAGGATGAGGAAAGAACCATGAGCAAGGAAGACCACATCACCCAGCGTTACATCGAAGTCGCCGCGCATGACCTGCCGCTGACCTGCCCGAGGCCGGGCGCGAGCCTGTGGAACGCGCACCCGAAAGTGAACATCCCGCTCGACAACGGCGGCGAGTCGCGCTGCCCTTATTGCGGCACGCTGTATCGTTTCAAGGGTGAACTACCCAAGGGACATCACTAGCCCCAGTCATTCCGAACAAAGTGAGGAATCTTGAAACCACATCTCTGCAAGATTTCTCGCTTCGCTCGAAATGACATGCCCTTGAATTTGGCAGATTGATGCAAAGTATCCTCATCATCGCGCCCAGCTGGGTCGGCGACTGCATGCTGATGCAGCCGATGCTGATGCGGCTTGTGCAACGCCACCCCGGTTGCCGCATCGACGTGCTGGCGCCGCCTTGGACGGAGCATCTGCTGCGCCAGATGCCCGAGGTCAACGAGATCGTCATCAACCCCTTCCCGCATGGCGCGCTGCAACTCGGCGCGCGCTACCAACTCGGCAAGCGACTGCGTTCCGCGCATTACGAACAAGCCATCGTGCTGCCCAATTCGTGGAAGTCCGCGCTGGTGCCGTTCTTTGCGGGCATCCCGCTACGCACCGGCTTTGTCGGCGAGATGCGTTATGGCCTGCTCAACGACGCGCGCAAGCTCGACAAGCAGCGGCTGCCGCTGATGGTGGAGCGCTTCGCGCAACTGGCCGAAACGCCGCACGGCGAGATACCGCGTCCCTTGCCCCATCCCCGTCTGGCGGTCTCCGCCGAACAGCGCGAAGCCGCGCTGCACCGTCTCGGCCTGACGCTGGACAAACCGGTCGCGGCATTCTGTCCGGGGGCCGAATACGGCCCGGCCAAGCGCTGGCCGGTCGCCAGCTATGCCGAACTCGCCAAACGGCTGGAAGCTAAAGGTTATGCGGTATGGCTGCTCGGTTCGCCCAAGGACAAGGAAGTCGGCGACGCCATCGCCAGCCTTGCCGGCGACAGCGTCAACCTGTGCGGGCGCACCGATCTCGCCGAGGCCATCGCCCTGTTGTCGTGCGCGCAATGGGTGGTGAGCAACGATTCCGGTCTGATGCACCTCGCTGCGGCACTGGATCGGCCCATGCTGGCGCTGTTCGGCTCCAGCAGCCCGCAGTTCACGCCGCCGCTGTCGGACAGGGCGCGCGTCCTCATGGCTGATATCGAATGCAGCCCCTGCTTCGAGCGCCAATGCCTGCCCGGCCATCTCAAATGCATGACGCGACTCACGCCGGAACGCGTGTGGAATGAACTGGAAGCCTTGCCGAATGGTTATACATAGCGACAGAAATCGTAGCGAGCGGCTGAATGGCAAGGCGCACGGCGCGCAGGAAAGCAGTGCATGAGGATTCCGAGCACCGCGCAACGCAGCCATTCAGCCGCGCAGTAGATTTCTGTCGCTATGTTTAGCTGGTCGAGAAAGCCAGCTTACGCTGGCGCGGCTGCAACCAGTAGGGAAGCTGCTTGTTGAAGAACTCGATGAACTGCTGCAGATCGGCCGGCTTTGCGACAAAGCTGTTGGCGCCGACCCGGTAGCTCATCAATATGTCACCTTGGGTGTATTCCGCGGAGAATCCCAGCACCGGTATGTCGCGGGTGACCTCGTGCATGCGCAGCTTGCGCAATACCGCCAACCCGTCCAGCTTGGGAAGCTTCAGGTCGATCAGGATGACGCGCGGGATGGGATGACTGCTCGCAACGCTAGCGTCCAGCCAGGCCAGCACCTCATCGGCATCCCTGAGCACGACCATATCGAAATCGTCTACGCACTCGGCAGCAGCGCTGCGCGCCAGATCGACCCCCACAGGATCGTCCTCGATCATCAGCACCGTATGCCGCGTTTGATTCTCTGACATCGCTATTCCCAAAAATCACGTAATGGATACACAGCCGGATTATAACTTCGTCCGCGCCCAATCCGGAACAGAGGCCAATGCGGCAGCCAGATGCTCCGGCTGAGTACCGCCTGCTTGCGCCATGTCCGGGCGTCCGCCGCCCTTGCCGCCGACCTGCTGCGCGACGAAGTTCACCAGTTCGCCGGCCTTTACCTTGGCCGTCGCATCGGCTGTCACGCCCGCAATCAGCGACACCTTCCCATCCGCGACTGAAGCCAGCACGATGACTGCGCTCTTGAGCTTGTCGCGCAGCTTGTCCATGGTCTCGCGCAAGGTGGCGACGTCCGCCCCTTCCAGCGTCGCGGCCAGCACCTTCACGCCGTTGATGTCCTGCGCCTGCGCGACCAGTTCATCGCCCTGCGCAGAAGCCAGCTTCGATTTCAGCGCGGCAAGTTCCTTCTCCAGCGATTTCACGTTATCGAGAATCTGCGCGATGCGCGCCGCTGCTTCCTGCGGTGGTGCATTCACCGCATCGGCGACTTGCTGCAACTGCTGCTCATGCTGTTGCACCAGCGCCAACGCGCCTTCGCCGGTGACTGCCTCGACGCGCCGCACGCCCGCGGCCACGCCGCTCTCGGTCACGATCTTGAACAGGCCGATGTCGCCGGTGCGCTTCACGTGTGTGCCGCCGCACAGCTCGATGGACGAGCCGATGTTCAGCACGCGCACCACGTCGCCATATTTCTCGCCGAACAGCATCATCGCGCCGGTCTTTTGCGCATCGTCGATCGCCATCACGCGCGACTGACATTCGGCGTTCGCCAGAATCTCGGCATTCACGATGGCCTCCACCCTGCGGACTTCCTCATCCGTCATCGGCTGCGTGTGCACGAAGTCGAAACGCGTCTTGTCGGCATCGACCTGCGAGCCCTTCTGCTGTACATGCGTGCCCAGCACCTCGCGCAGTGCCTTGTGCATCAGGTGGGTGGCCGAGTGGTTGCGCACGGTGCGGCCGCGCGCCGCGACATCCACCTTCGCGGTGACGCCGTTGCCCACGGTCAGCTTGCCGGCCTTCACCACGCCGTGATGGCCGTACACCGTGGCCTGGATCTTGTGCGTGTCTTCCACCGCGAAGATGCCGTGCACGCTACGCAATTCGCCGCAGTCGCCGACCTGCCCGCCGGACTCGGCGTAGAACGGGGTATCGTCCAGCACCACCACGCCCAGATCGCCCTCATGCAGCTCATTCACCGATGCGCCGTCCTTGTACAGCGCGAGGATGTTGCCCTTGTGCTCCAGTGTTTCATAACCGTGGAAAGTGGTTGCCGGACCGTCATACTCGAGATTCGCCGCCATCTTGAACTTGCCTGCGGAACGCGCCATTTGTTTCTGGTTCGCCATCGCCGCGTTGAACGCGGCGTCGTCTACCGTCACGCCGCGCTCGCGGCAGATGTCCGCAGTCAGATCGAGCGGGAAGCCGTAAGTATCGTGCAGCTTAAACGCGGTCTCGCCGTTGAACACCTTCACGCCCGCCATATCCATCTCGGCCAGATCGGCTTCGAGTATCGCCATGCCATGTTCGATGGTGGCAAAAAACCGCTCTTCTTCCAGCTTGAGTATGCCCTTCACGCGCACCTGTTCCTTGACCAACTCGGGATAGGCTGCGCCCATCTGCTCCACCAGATCGGGCACCATCCTGTGAAAGAACGCGTCACGCGCGCCCAGCTTGTAGCCGTGGCGGATGGCACGGCGAATAATCCGGCGTAGTACATAGCCGCGGCCTTCGTTGCCGGGAATCACGCCGTCGGCGATCAGGAAGGAGCAAGCGCGGATGTGGTCAGCCAGCACCTTGAGCGAAGGCGAATCCATATCTGCGCAACGTGTCTCGCGCGCCGCCGCCTTGATCAGCGCCTGGAACAAGTCGATCTCGTAATTGGAATGCACGTGCTGCAACACTGCCGAGATGCGCTCCAGCCCCATGCCGGTATCCACCGAAGGCTTGGGCAGCGGATGCATCACGCCGTGTTCGTCGCGGTTGAACTGCATGAACACGTTGTTCCAGATTTCGATGTAGCGGTCGCCATCTTCCTCGGGCGTGCCGGGCAGTCCGCCAGGGATATGCGCGCCGTGGTCGTAGAATATCTCGGTGCACGGGCCGCAAGGGCCGGTGTCGCCCATCATCCAGAAGTTGTCCGAGGCATAGCGCGCGCCCTTGTTGTCGCCGATGCGGATCACGCGCTCAGCTGCCAGCCCGATCTCTTTGGTCCAGATATCGTAGGCCTCGTCGTCCTCGGCGTAGACCGTGACATAGAGTTTGTCCTTGGGTAGCTTGAACACTTCGGTCAGCAGTTCCCACGCATACTTGATCGCGTCGTGCTTGAAATAATCGCCGAAGCTGAAATTGCCCAGCATCTCGAAGAAGGTGTGGTGGCGCGCGGTGTAGCCGACGTTCTCCAGGTCGTTGTGCTTGCCGCCGGCGCGCACGCACTTCTGCGAAGAGGCGGCGCGGGTATAGGGACGCTTGTCGAAGCCGAGGAACACATCCTTGAACTGGTTCATCCCGGCATTGGTGAACAACAGCGTCGGATCCTCGTGCGGCACCAGCGAGCTGGAGGAAACCACGGCATGGCCTTTAGAGGCGAAATAATCCAGGAACTTCTGGCGGATATCACTGCTTTTCATCATCGAACATTCCAAAAAAAACGGCTAACTTTCTTCTGCCAGCCGCAACAACCTGAAAATCACATCCATGGCAAAACCGCGCGATTGCAGGAAGCGCATCTGCCGGGCTTTTTCCTTTGCATCCTGCGGCAATGTACCAAATTTTCTTTGCCACACATCGCGCGCAACGTCCAGCTCGCTGTCCTTCAATGCAGGCAGCGCGGCACTGATCAGTTCTTCCGCAATGCCCTTCCGGCGCAACTCATGCGTGATGCGTTGCGTGCCGTAGCGGCTGCGCTTCGCGTGCAGCAGCTGTGTGGCGGCACGCGCGTCCGACAACCAGCCGCGCGCGGTCAGATCATCCAGCAGCGCATCCAGGTCGGGCGACAGCTCCCGTCCGGATTCATCTTGCGCCTGTACATGCGGCAGCAGCTTGCCGCGCAACTCGGCGCGGCTGTATTCGCGGCGCGCCAGATACTGCAAGGCGCGCGCGCGCAGGCTTAACTCAGGCTTTTTCCTCGCCACCGGACTTTGCGCTCGACTTGGCACCGGTCTTAGCGACGGCTTTCTCGCCCGCATCGAGCAGCGCTACGCCGACCGCCTCGCGCACCTTGTTCTCGATCTCGAACGCGAGATCCGGATGCTCTTTCAGGTATTCGCGCGAGTTGTCCTTGCCCTGGCCGATCTTGTCACCCTTGTAGGAATACCAGGCGCCCGATTTCTCGACCAGTTTGTGCTGCACGCCCAGCTCGATGATTTCGCCTTCGCGCGAGATGCCTTCGCCATAGAGGATGTCGAACAGCGCTTCGCGGAACGGCGGCGCAACCTTGTTCTTCACCACCTTGACGCGGGTCTCGTTGCCGATGACCTCGTCGCCCTTCTTGATCGCGCCGATGCGGCGGATGTCGAGGCGCACCGAGGCGTAGAACTTGAGCGCGTTGCCGCCGGTGGTGGTCTCGGGATTACCGAACATCACGCCGATCTTCATGCGGATCTGGTTGATGAAGATGACCAGCGTGTTGCTGCGCTTGATGTTGGCGGTGAGCTTGCGTAGCGCCTGCGACATCAGGCGCGCGTGCAAGCCCATCTGCGCGTCGCCCATCTCGCCTTCGATCTCGGCCCTGGGCGTCAGCGCGGCGACCGAGTCGATCACCACCACGTCCACCGAAGCGGAGCGCACCAGCATGTCGGCGATCTCCAGCGCCTGCTCGCCATTGTCCGGCTGCGAGATCAGCAGGTCTTCCACCTTCACGCCGAGCTTCTGCGCGTAGGACGGGTCGAGCGCGTGCTCCGCGTCGATGAAGGCCGCCGTGCCGCCCAGCTTCTGCATCTCGGCGATGACTTGCAGCGTCAGCGTGGTCTTGCCGGAAGATTCCGGCCCGTATATTTCCACCACGCGGCCGCGCGGCAGTCCTCCGACGCCCAGCGCGATGTCCAGCCCCAGCGAGCCGGTGGAAACGACCTCAATGTCTTTTGCAACATCGCTCTCGCCCAGACGCATGATGGAGCCCTTGCCGAACTGCTTTTCGATCTGGCTCAATGCCGCCGCGAGTGCCTTGCTCTTGTTCTCATCCATCTTGATTTTCCCCTTTGAACGATGTTTCGATTATGGCAGGCTCATGCCTGCTCGGTCCTGTATTTCAGTATATCCACCACGCCCTGCAAGGCGATATGCACCGCCTGTGCGCGTATCTCGGCGCGGTCGCCGGACAGGTGATGCAGACGCGCAAGCGTCATTCCGTTCCTGATACCCCATGCGAACCATACTGTACCGACCGGCTTGTCCGCAGTGCCGCCGTCCGGACCGGCGATACCACTGACAGCCAGCGCCACCTGTGCGGCACTGTGCTGTAACGCGCCCGCCACCATCTCGCGTGCAGCTGCTTCGGAGACCGCACCATGCTGTACCAGCGTCGCTTCGCTCACGCCCAGCATCTCCTGCTTGGCCAGATTGGAATAGGTGACGAAGCCGCGTTCGAACCATGCCGAACTGCCGGCAACGCCGGTGATGACCTGCGCCACCCCGCCGCCGGTGCAGGACTCCGCCGTCGCCAGCATCAAGCCATGCGCCTTGAGCAAACCGCCGACTTGTGCGGCCAGGACATCCATCAGCCGCCCAATCCCCGCAGATCAGCCTGTATATCGCAGAGCGCCTCCAGCCCCACTCCGATGCGGATCAGCCCATCCGATATCCCCGCCGCCGCGCGCGCTTCCGGCGAGATGCGCCCATGGGTGGTGCTGGCCGGATGGGTGATGGTGGTCTTGGTATCGCCGAGGTTGGCCGTGATGGAAAGCAGCCTGGTGCTGTCGATCACACGCCATGCGGCTTCCTTGCCGCCCTTCACCTCGAACGACACGATGCCGCCGCCGGATTTCTGTTGTTTCATCGCCAGTGCATGCTGCGGATGCGACGGCAAACCGGGATAGAACACGCGCGCCACGCTGGGCTGCGCTTCCAGCCAGTGCGCCAGCTCAAGCGCACTGGCGCTGTGCGCCTCCATGCGGATCTTCAGCGTCTCCAGCCCCTTCAGGAACACCCAGGCGTTGAACGCGCTCATGGTCGGTCCGGCAGTACGCAAAAATCCATACACCGGCTCCATCAATTTTTTGCTGCCCAGCACCGCGCCGCCCAGCACGCGCCCCTGTCCGTCGATGTACTTGGTCGCCGAATGGATCACGATGTCCGCGCCCAGCTCCAGCGGTCGTTGCAAGATCGGTGTGCAGAAACAGTTGTCCACCGCCAGCACCGCGCCGCAACCCTTGGCCACCGCAGCGAGCGCGGCGATGTCGGAGATCTCGGTGAGCGGGTTGGACGGGGTCTCGAGGAAGAACAATCTCGTATTCGGGCGCAGCGCCGCCTGCCATGCCGCGACATCGGAGGCGGAGACGTAGGTCGTTTCCACGCCGAACTTTTTCAGCACATTGTTGAACAGGTTCACGCTCGCACCGAAGATACTCTGCGACGCGACAATATGATCTCCCGCTTTCAGCAGCCCCATGCAGCACGCCAGGATCGCCGACATGCCCGAAGAGGTGGCTACGCATTGTTCCGCGCCTTCCATCGCCGCGAGTCGCTCCTCGAACATGGTGACGGTCGGGTTGGTGAAACGCGAATAGATGTTGCCCGGCTCTTCGCCGATGAAGCGTGCAGCGGCCTGTGCTGCGCTGTCGAAGGTGAAGCTGGAAGTCAGGAACAGCGCCTCGCTGTGCTCGTGGAACTGGCTATGCACGCTGCCGGCGCGTACAGCCAGCGTTTCCGGCTGATAATCTTTATCGCTCATAGTGCCCTCAATCTCGAATCCCGGATCCTTGATCCGGAATCCTGTTCTTAATCACATCGATGTGACGCTCATCGCCAGATTCAATTCCATCTGGTCATCATCCGCCGGACTGGCCGGCTGGCCCGCGCCGCGCATCGCTTCGACGGCGTACAGGTAGTCCTCGGTGATGTCGCCGGTGATGTACTTGCCGTCGAAGCATGACGCATCAAAATCCACGATGGCCGGGTTGGCCTTGCGCACCGCCGCCTTGAGGTCTTCCAGGTCCTGATAGATCAAACCGTCGGCACCGATCTCGCAGCATATTTCGGCGTCGGTGCGCCCGGTGGCGATCAGCTCCGCGCGGCTCGGCATGTCGATGCCATACACGTTGGGGAAGCGCACCGGCGGCGCAGCGGAGGCGAAATACACCCTGCGCGCACCGGCTTCGCGCGCCATCTGCACGATCTCGCGGCTGGTGGTGCCGCGCACGATGGAATCGTCCACTAGCAGCACATCCTTGTCCTTGAACTCGACGCCGATGGCATTCAGCTTCTGGCGCACCGATTTCTTGCGCATCGCCTGTCCGGGCATGATGAAGGTGCGGCCGATGTAGCGGTTCTTCACGAAGCCCTCGCGGAACGGGATGCCGAGCCGGTTGGCCAGTTGCAATGCGCTGGGACGGCTGGAATCCGGGATCGGGATCACCACGTCGATCTTCACGCCGGCCCATTCGCGCGCGATCTTGTCGGCAAGATATTCGCCCATGTGCAGACGCGTCTCGTAGACCGACACGCCGTCAATCATCGAATCGGGGCGCGCGAAATAGACGTATTCGAAGATGCAGGAATTCAGCCGCGCATGGTCGCTACATTGCCGGCTGTGGAAATTGCCGTCGAAATCGATGAACACCGCCTCGCCCGGCGCGATATCGCGCAGGAAGCGGAAGCCCAGCGTATCCAGCGCTACGCTCTCGGAAGCGACCAGATACTCCGCGCCCTGCGCCGTCTCGTTCACGCCCACCACCAGCGGACGGATGCCATAGCTGTCGCGGAACGCCAGCAGGCCATACCCGGCGATCATCGCCACCACCGCATAGGCGCCGCGGCAACGCCGGTGCACGCCCGATACCGCCGCAAAGATGGTCGCCGAATCGAGGCGCATCCCCTTGGACTGCAACTGCAACTCGTGCGCCAACACGTTGAGCAGCACCTCCGAATCGGAGTTGGTGTTGACGTGGCGCAGGTCGTCCGCGAACAGCTGCTTCTGCAGTTCCCTGGTGTTGGTGAGGTTGCCGTTGTGCCCGAGCACGATGCCGAACGGCGAATTCACATAGAACGGCTGCGCCTCGTTATGGTCCACCGCAGAACCGGCGGTGGGGTAGCGCACGTGCGCGATGCCCGCATTGCCCTGCAGTGCACGCATGTTGCGCGTGCGGAACACGTCGCGCACCAGCCCGTTGCCCTTGTGCAGATGGAAGGTGCGCCCATCCAGCGTGGCGATGCCCGCCGCATCCTGGCCGCGATGCTGCAGCACCTGCAGGCCGTCATACAGCAGCTGATTGGCCGGAACCTGCGAAACTACACCGAGAATGCCGCACATGTCTTTTCCTCAACCACGAAGTCCGTAATGTATGCGTTGCGCGATATTGTCCGGCAACCACACCTTGCTCCACAGCGCGACGCCCTCCGCCGCCCTGCTGCTCTGCGCGTTGCGCCAGAACGGCTGTTCCGGCAATCCGGTCATGCCGCCCAGCCACACCAGCGCGAGCACCACCAGACAGCCGCGCAGCGCGCCGAACAGTCCACCCAGCCCGCGATCCAGCCAGCCCAGCCCCAGCGCCTTGATCAGCTTCGAGGCGAACCACACCAGCACGCCCCACACGACCAGCGCCGCGACGAAGACCGCGGCATAGGCCAGCGTGATCCTCATCACCTCCTGCGCTCCCGGCATCAGCGGCACGACATCGCCCGCAAACATCCGGCTCAGCACGAAGGCCAGCGGCCAGCCGAGCAGCGACAGCACCTCATACACCAGCCCGCGCCACAATCCGAGCAACAGCGAACCCAGCAGGATCGCGATGACGGCGAAATCGAATCCGGTCATTGACTACCCATGACGACCGGATGCAAGCCATGCTTCTCCAGCATCCCGCGCACCTTATCGGCCTTTTCGCGTTCGGCATACGGCCCCACACGCACACGCGTCTTGTCGCCCGCCTTTTCGAGATAGGCCGCGCGGAAACCCCATTCCTTCAGCTTGGCCAGTTCCTGCTTCGCGGTATCGGCGTTGGAATAGGCGCCGACCTGCACGATAAAGGCTTCCGCCAGCGCCGGCTTGTCCTGCTTCGCCGCTTCCTGCGGCTTGGCGGCAGGCTCGCTGGTGACCGGCGGCGCGGCCGGCTTCACCTCGGCGGCAGGCACCACGGCAGAAGCCGCGCCCGCATCCGGTGCAACCGCCACCGGAGCCTCGGGTTCGGGCGCTTCCGGCATGGCCGGGACCACCACGCCAGGAACGAATTCGCCGACCTTATCGGGCGCGGGGATGCGCAGGTCGATGTCCTGCGAAGTCTGGCGCGGTTCGCTCTCCAGCATCATGGGCAGGATCACCACCACCGCCAGGGTGAGCGCGATCGCGCCGACCAGACGGCGACGCGCCTTGCGCTTGATGTTCAGTTCTTCTTCCGTCTGCTGTTTCGCCATTGCATTGAGACCTTGATTGGGTACGGTGCGGCGCGCGGCGCAGATTCCGCTATGGAATCCGCAGCCCTCTGGCTGCCATCGCCTCCGCCACCGTATGGAACGATCCGAAGGCTGCGATTCTATCATTTTCGCCTGCCACATCACAGGCATGATGCAGCGCGGCGGCGACGCTGTCGAAGGCCATGACGGCGCCGCGCACCCCCGTATTGCGCAGCACCTGCGCCAGCTCTTCGGCGCCTGCACCGCGCGGCATGGCGAGACCCGCCACCAGCCAGCTGTCGATGTGCGGATCGAGGGCCTGCGCCACCCCCGCCATATCCTTGTCCTTGAGCATGGCGAACACCGCAAAAGTCTTTGCAGGCGGCAGCGCGGCAAGGTTCTGCGCCAGCGAACGCGCCGCATGCGGGTTGTGCGCCACATCGAGGATCAACTGCGGACGCCCCGGCACCACCTGGAAGCGCCCGGCCAACTGCACCTCGACCAGGCCGCGCCGCACCGCTGCCATGCTCACCGGCAATCTATCCTTGAGCGCATCCAGCGCCGCCAGTACCGCGCTGGCGTTGTACAACTGGAACGCGCCGCGCAACGCCGGATAGGGTAGCGAGTTGCGTGTACCCACCTTGCCAAAATAATCCCACTGCCCTTGATGCTGTTTGAAGCCGAACTCGCCGGCTAAGCACCACAACTCTGCGCCGATGTGCTGCGCATGGTCACGGATCGCCTGCGGCACATTAGTGTCGGCACAGATCGCCACCTTGCCGGAGCGGAAGATGCCGGCCTTCTCGAACGCGATCTGCTCGCGCGTCTCGCCCAGATAATCGGTGTGGTCGATGTCCACGCTGGTGACTACCGCGCAATCGTTGTCGAATACATTCACCGCATCCAGCCTGCCGCCCAGCCCCACTTCAAGGATGGCGACATCCACCTTATGCCCGATGAAACACTGCATCGCGGCCAGCGTGCCAAACTCGAAATAGGTCAGCGGGATGTCGCCGCGTGCCTGTTCGATCCGCTCGAACGAGGCGCACAACTCCGCATCGCTCGCCTGCCGCTTGCCGATACGCACCCGCTCGTTGTAATGCAGCAGATGCGGCGAGGTATAGCAGCCGACCTTGTAACCGGCGGCGTGCAGGATGCTTTCCAGCAGCGCGCACACCGAACCCTTGCCGTTGGTACCGCCGACGACGATGACGGGAAAATCGGGATCAAGATTCAGCCGCTGTTTGACTTGCGCCACGCGCTCGAGACCGAGCGCGATGGTTTTGGGATGCAGGGATTCGAGGTAGGAGAGCCATTCGGCCAAGTTGGATGGCATGCCGGAAATTCAATGCTTACAACTGCACCCCGAACTTGCGCAACACCGGCAGCATCGCAAGGTAACAACCAGCAGTAGCCGCTATCGAGAGTGCAAGGCTCAGCCAGAATCCCATGCCCTGCCTGATCAACAGCGGCAAGAGCAGGAATAAAACCAGTGATGGCAGCACCAGCCAGAAAATCTGGCTGGACAGTCCTGCGATACGCGCAGGTTCTGCCCCCTCGACATACAACCATACGAATGCCAGCAATGAGGTCAGCGGCAATGCGGCAATCAAAGCTGCAAAACCGCTACTGCGTCTGGCGACTTCCGTTATCGCCACGATAACAATGGCGGAAATCCCGACCTTGAGTGCGTAATAGAGCATCGGTGTCAGGCGGCTTCGATCTCCGCCACCGCCGACTGTTTGGTCAGCAGCGTAATCAGCGTCGCCAGTTGATCGCGCATCTCGCGCCGATCCACGATCCTGTCGATGGCGCCGTGTTCGAGCAGGAACTCGGCGCGCTGGAAGCCTTCCGGCAGGGTCTCGCGCACGGTCTGCTGGATCACGCGCGCGCCGGCGAAGCCGATCAGTGCGCCGGGCTCGGCGAGCACCACGTCGCCGAGGAAGGCGAAGCTGGCGGACACGCCGCCCATGGTCGGGTCGGTCAGCACCGAGATGAACGGCAGTTTTTCCTGGCTCAACTGGGTCAGCGCGGCGCTGGTCTTGGCCATCTGCATCAGCGACAGCAACCCTTCCTGCATGCGCGCACCGCCGCTGGCGGCGAAGCAGATAAACGGGCATTTCTGTTCCAGCGCGACCTGCACGCCGCGCACGAAACGCTCGCCCACCACCGAGCCCATCGAACCGCCCATAAAGCTGAACTCGAAAACGGCAGCGACCACCGGAACCGCATGGATGCTGCCCTGCATCACGACCAGCGCATCTTCCTCGTCGGTATCTTTCCTGGCTGCGACGAGGCGCTCCGAATACTTCCGGCTGTCCTTGAACTTGAGCGTATCGATCGGCAGCACTTCCGCGCCGATCTCGAACCGCCCCTCGCCGTCGAGCAGCAGGTCGAGCCGGGTGCGCGCGGTGATGCGGTGGTGGTGGCTGCACTTCGGGCAGACGCTCTGGTTCTTCTCCAGGTCGGAGTGGTACAGCACCGCCTGGCAGCTGGGGCACTTGTGCCACAACCCTTCCGGCACGTTCTTCTTGGCGTCGCCTTCGCGGCGCTTAATCTTGGGGGGCAGCAGTTTCTGGAACCAGCTCATGTCTATTCTCCTTGGGCCTGGTCGATGGCCTGTCTCAATTCTTTTACCAGCCTGCTCACATTGGCAACCACGTCTTGTTCCGGCGAATCCTCGATCTCCTGCACGATGCGGCTGCCGACCACCACGCCGTCGCACAGTTTCGCCACCGCCTGCGCGGTTGCGGCATCGCGAATGCCGAAGCCGACGCCGATGGGTAAGGTGATGTGCTTGCGCAGCTGTGGCAGCTTCTGTTCGATGGCGGACAGGTCGAGGTTGCCCGCCCCGGTCACGCCCTTGAGCGAGACGTAATACACATAACCGCGCGCCAGCTTGGCGACCTGTTCGATTCGCGCCTCGTTGGTGGTCGGCGCGAGCAGGAAGATGGGGGCAATACCGTGGCGTTGCAGATGCTCGAACGCTTCGTGGCTCTCTTCCGGCGGGAAATCCACCGTCAACACACCGTCCACGCCGACTTCGGCGCAACGTTGGGCGAACGCTTCCCAGCCCATCGCCTCGATCGGATTGCCGTAGCCCATCAGCACCACCGGTGTGGTCGTATCCTGTTTGCGGAACTCCGCCACCATGCCCAGCACGCCGCGCAGCGTCATGCCCTGTTTGAGCGCGCGCTCGGAAGCGCGCTGGATGGTCGGACCGTCCGCCATCGGGTCGGAGAACGGCACACCCAGTTCGAGCACGTCCGCGCCTGCGCTCACCAGCGCATGCAGCAACGGCACGGTAAGCCGCTGCGACGGATCGCCTGCGGTGATGAACGGGATCAGCGCCTTGCGCTGTTGCTGCTTCAGTCTGTCAAAGGTCGTCTGGATGCGGCTCATAGCGTGATTCCCTTGATGCGCGCCACGGTATTCATGTCCTTGTCACCGCGACCGGACAGGTTCACCAGCAACACCTTGTCCTTGGCCATACCCGGCGCGATCTTCATCGCATGCGCCAAGGCATGGCTGGATTCCAGCGCGGGGATGATGCCCTCGAAACGGCACAGCGCGTCGAACGCGGCCAGCGCTTCATCGTCGTTGATGGCGACATATTGCGCGCGGCCGAGGTCCTTCAACAGGCAATGCTCGGGGCCAACGCCAGGATAATCCAGTCCGGCCGAGATGGAGTGGGTCTCGATGATCTGGCCGTCCTCGTCCTGCATCAGATACACCTTGTTGCCATGCAGCACGCCGACCTTGGCGTTGCCGGTGAGCGGCGCGGCATGCGACCCGCTGGCGATGCCGTGACCGCCCGCCTCCACGCCGATGATCTGTACCTCCGGCACTTCAATGTAGGGATGGAACAACCCGATCGCGTTGGAACCGCCGCCGACGCAAGCGATCACCGCATCCGGCTGACGCCCGATCATCTCCGGCATCTGCACCTTGGCCTCGTTGCCGATCACGCACTGGAAGTCGCGCACCATCATCGGATACGGATGCGGACCCGCCGCCGTGCCGAAGATATAGAACGTGCTTTCAACATTGGTGACCCAGTCGCGGATGGCTTCGTTGCAGGCATCCTTGAGCGTCTTCGAGCCGCTCTCCACCGGCACCACCTTGGCGCCGAGCAGCTTCATGCGAAACACGTTGGGCGCCTGGCGCTGGATGTCTTCCGCGCCCATGTACACGATGCATTCCATGCCGAAGCGTGCCGCCACGGTGGCCGTCGCCACGCCGTGCATGCCCGCGCCGGTCTCGGCGATCACGCGCTTCTTGCCCATTCTTTTTGCAAGGAGCGCCTGGCCGATGGCGTTGTTGATCTTGTGCGCGCCGGTGTGGTTCAGGTCTTCGCGCTTCAGGTAGATCTGCGCACCACCCAGGTCATCCGACAGCCGTTTGGCGTAATAGATCGGGCTGGGGCGGCCGACGTAGTGCTTCAGTTCGTAGGCGAACTCGGCCTTGAACTCCGGATCGTCGCGGAAACGCAGGTATTGCTGGCGCAATTCCTCCACTGCGGGAATCAGTGTCTCGGCCATATAGATGCCGCCGAACTGGCCGAAGTGGCCGGAGCTATCAGGAAAGTCGTAAGTCAATCTGTCTAACCTCATTGATGAACGCGGCGACCCTCGCCGCATCCTTGATTCCTTTGCTTGCCTCCACGCCGCTGGACACGTCCACCGCATAAGGCTGCACTTGCCTGATCGCTGCCGCCACATTGCCCGCATGCAGACCACCGGAAAGGATCACCGGCAACGGCAGGTCGCGCGGAATCAGCTTCCAGTCGAACGACTCGCCCGTGCCGCCCTGCACGCCTTCGATATAGGCGTCGAGCAGCAGGCCCTGCGCACCGGCGTAACGGGCCGCGCATTCTACCAAATCCACCCCGTCTTTCACCCGTATCGCCTTGAGATACGGCCTGCCGAACTGCGCGCAGAACTCCGGCGTCTCATCACCGTGGAACTGCAATAGGTCGAGCGCAACTGCGGACAATGCCGCGCGCACCTCTGCGGCGGACGAATCGACGAACAGGCCGACCACCGTCACGAACGGCGGCACGGCACGCGCCAGCCGCGCAGCCTGTTGCAGCGTGACATGGCGCGGGCTCTTCTCGTAGAACACCAGGCCGAGCGCATCCGCGCCGCTGTGTGCTGCGGCCTGGATGTCCTGTTCGCGGGTGATGCCGCAGATTTTGATGCGTGTCATGGCGATATTGTAACCGCTGACTGCGGCAATCCCCACTTCGGATCGTAGTGAATATGCCGCAGATAAAGCCCGTCCGGCGCAAAGGTCGGCGCGGCAAGACTGCGGTCGCGGCTTTCCAGCACTTGCTTCAGCCACTGCGGCGGGTGCTTGCCCTTGCCGACATACACCAGACAGCCGACGATGTTGCGCACCATGTGATGCAGGAAGGCGTTGGCGGTCAGGTCGAAGAAAAAGGTGTCGCCCTGCTGGCTTATATCGAGCTGCTTCAGATGTTTCACCGACGATTTGGCCTGGCATTGCGCGGCGCGGAAAGCGCTGAAATCGTGCTCACCCAGCAAATGATCCGCCGCCTGCCGCATCGCCGCCATATCCAGCGGCAGATAGAACCAGCCCACTTTGCCCTGGTGCACGCCGATGCGCGCGGGCCGGTTGACCAGCACATACTGGTAACTGCGCGCATGCGCCGAAAAGCGCGCGTGGAATTCCTCCGGCACCGGATGCGCCCACAGCACGGCGATGTCCTTCGGCAAAAAAGCGTTCACGCCGCGCACCCAGGCGGTGAGCGGACGCTCGATGGCGGTATCGAAATGGATGACCTGCTCCAGCGCATGCACCCCGGTATCGGTACGCCCAGCCGTGAGGACGGAGATGCTTTCCCCGGCCACCTCGCTCAACGCGCGTTGCAGCGCATCCTGCACGTTCGGCACGTCGGGCTGGCTCTGCCAGCCGTTGTAAGCGCGGCCGTCGTATTCCACGCCGAGCGCGATCCTGGTCATGAGGCCAGCCACAACAAGGCCGTAGCGATCGTCAGCAACAGTACGTCGCCGATGCCGAAACGATACAGCGGCAACTCCAGGTGCCGTTCGGTTTCGCCATGCGGCTCGAACAAGTTGCGCATGGCATCCTGCCAGCCGGTCTTGCGCAGCATGGTGACCTCGGCATAGTGCAGCGTCAGCGCGAGCCGCACCGCGATGCGCTCGCGCGACAGCCCGAACCAGCGCAGCGGCGCGAACAATGTATGGAGACCCGCGATCAATGCCTGGCGGTGCAGCCGGTCGAGCAATATCGCCAACCCGGCCAGCGCGGCCAGCAAACGGGTGAGCTGCAACACCCCGTCGCTCAACCCTTCGCGGCTCGGGCTGAACCCGCCCAGCATTTCAAACAGCGGTGCACCGGGCGTACTCCATGCGTAGATCAGCAACAGCGACAGCATGATCCAGCGGGTGCGGCGCAGCAACTGGATGAATTTGTGGCGGGATACGGCAAGCGTGAATAGCATGACCGGCAGGACTACGGCCAACAGAGGCGCCAGCGCCAGCATCTGCATGGCTGCGACCAGCAGGCCCCAGGTCAGGATTTGCGCGGCGGGATGGAGCGTCATAGGAAGTTCCAAAATGAAACGGCAGCCCGGTAGCGGGCTGCCGCCTTGGAGCACATAAGATTACCCGAGTTGGTCGAGCATGGCCTGAGCGGCCTCGCGTTGCCCCGCATCGCCCTCGGCCAGCACTTCTTCGAGAATCTCGCGCGCGCCGGTCGCATCGCCCATTTCCTGATAGGCCTTGGCCAGATCGAGCTTGGTGGCGACCTCGTGCCAATGCTCGTCCCTGACTTCCGCCGGAGCGGCTTCTGCCTGGGGTTCGAGCGGTGACAGATCCTCCTCGTCCAGATTCAGGGTAATGCCGGCCAATCCGGTGTCGGCAGCTTGCGTTGCGGGCGCTGGGGCTGCTTCCTCGACCGGGAAGTCCAGCGTGAATTCCATTCCGCCATCCTCTGCCGCTGCGGCCGGGACAGGCTTGATCTCTTCCGGCTGCGCCTCCGGCGCAGGCGCATGAGTGGAGGTCACATCGAAGATCAGGTCATCCAAATTAGGCGCCGCGGCCTCAGCCGGCTCGGCGACGGCTGGCGCTGAAACAGCAACATCTTCAAAATCCATTGCCGGCGCGCTGGCAGGCGGGATGGTCGAGGTGATATCGAAATCCATGGCCTCCGCCTGCGCTGCGGCCATATCGGATGGCGACAGGATCATGGTCTGTTCCGAACCGCGCACCTCCTCTTGCACCGGCTCGGCCGGCGCGCCCAGATCGAAGTCGACAACCGGTGCGACAGTTTCCTGCGCTGCGGGGGTTTCGTCCTGCATGAAGTCCGGAACCGCACCGCCGATGGCCGCCGTCTGCATGGTCGCACTGTCGGCGTCCTCCATGCTTCCCTCGCTGCCGTACATCGGGTTGCCCGGATCGATCCTGCGTCCCATGGCAGCGGCCTGCTGCCACGCCACCTCATCGCCGGTATCGTGCAACTGGCGCGCGATGGACGAGAAGGAGTTCACGTCCTTGCGGTTGGCGTAGATACCCAACAACTTGAGATGTATCTGGTGATTGTTCGGGGTATTGCGCAAAGCTTCCTTGAGTATCTCCTCGGCTTGCGCATCGCGTCCGAAATTGAGGAACAGGTCCGCTTCGCTGATCGGGTCGACGTCATCCGACGGTTGTGCTTCAGCCGCCGCATCGGCATCAGCCATGGCGGTGAAATCCCCGGTATCGGGAGACGGCGCTACAGGAGCGGTCAGTTGCCCGGTGGTAGAGCCGACTTCTTCCTCAACAACCGCCTGTGCGGCAGGCGTCTTCGCCTTCCTGCGACGGGCCAGCATGAAACCGGCGCCACCGAGACCGAGCAGGACTGCCGCACCGACGGCAAGATAAAGCGGCTCGTCCAGCAAGGACGGCTCTGCCACGACCACCTTGGGCTTCGGCTTGTCGGCTGGCGTGGGCTTGTCGACTGGCTTCTTGTCAGCCGCTTTCGGTTTGTCTGCCTTGGGCTTGGTTGTTCCGGCCGCAGCCACAGCGGAAGCCGGTGCTGCCGACATGGCGGGCGTACTCTTGTCGGCCGGTTTGCCCTTCGCCGCCGCAGCAGCCTCGGACTTCAGCTGCGCGAGGCGCTTCATGTCCTCCATGTTCTTCTGCAACAACGCGGTGCGCGTCTGCTCTTCCTTCAATGCCTTGGACTTGGCGATGGCGTCTTCCTGTGCGGCATTCTTTTTGTCCTGCGCGGACATGGTCTTGCCACCGGCAGCCTTGTCACCCGGCGCTTCGCCCCTGGACAGTTTCAGCACTTCCTTGGCGGATTCCTTGGCAACCGGCGCCTTGTCGATCACCGAACTGGTGATCTTGCCGCTGGCCGCCTGTTTGGCTTCCTGCGGCTTGGTGCTGACAGTGGCTGCGCCGGACAGTTTCTGCCGGTAAGCATTCCAGTCTTCGGTCTGCACGCGGATTTCCTTCACCGCCGCGGACTGCACAACACCCGTCAGTTCATTCTGGTCAGGCAACCGCAGTATCTTGCCGGTTCTGATGCGGTTCATGTTCTTGCCGTCGAACTGGTCGGCATTGGCGCGATACAGCGCCACCAGCATACGTTCCAGACTCACGTCCGCCGGCTTGTACTGCGCCGCGATCTTGCTCAGGGTGTCGCCGCGCTGGACGGTGATGTTATCGGGAGCGGGTTTTTCCGCCATCGGCGCCGGAGCGGAAGGTTTGGCCGGCGCGGCCGGTTGTTTCACGGCGGCCGGTTTCTCGGCTGGCTCCTCAGCCATCTTGTCGGCTGCGGCTTCCATCTGTTCGGGAGCCGGCTGGCTCTCGGTCGGCGCGACCTCAGCCGGTGCAGCGGCAACTGGCGCAGCCTCATCCGGCATAGCTTGCGCGACCGGCGCGACCGGCATCATCTCCGCCTGCTTCGGCTGTTCCGCAACATATCCCGGCGGATCCAGCAGGAAAGTATATTCGCGCAACAACTTGCCGGACGACCAGGTCAACTCGACCAGCAAACTAACGAAGGGGTCGTTGACCGGCTGTGCGCTGCTCACCTTGAGATAAGGCTCGCCGTTCGCATGGCTCTCGATTTCGAAGGTGAATTTGTTGCCGTAGGGGTATTCGAGTCCTGCGCCCGCATAGACATCGGGCGAGGCAAGGCGCGCGATCAGACTGGTTTTCTCGGCATTGCTGACCGCCACCAGTTCGATATTTGCGTTGAGCGGTTGCCCCAGCGCGGAATCCACGCTTATTCCGCCCAGCCCGATGGCGGACGCGGTCGCGGAAAGCGTCAAGGCAAAGATGAACCCAATCAGTTTTACCAGTGATGTACGCACGCTACCACCCTCACTCTATTCATTTGGCAAATAAAATAACATCATGGAGTTATCCGCACAAGCTAATAATGTTTCTAGTCGAGATACTCGGCGATCAGGATTTCCGCAATCTGGACGCTGTTCAGCGCCGCTCCCTTGCGCACATTATCGCTAACCACCCACAGATTCAAGCCCAGCGGATGCGAGAGGTCCTCGCGGATGCGTCCCACGTAAGTCGCATCGTTACCCGCCGCCTCGATCGGGGTCGGGTAGCCGCCCGGTTCGCGCTTATCCATCACCACCACGCCCGGCGCCTTTTCCAGCAGCGCGCGCGCTTCATCGGCAGTGATCTTCTTGCGGGTTTCGATGTGCACCGCCTCGGAATGCCCGTAGAACACCGGCACGCGCACCGCAGTCGCATTCACCAGGATGGAGTCATCCTCCATGATCTTCTGTGTCTCCCACACCATCTTCATTTCTTCCTTGGTGTAGCCGTTGTCCATGAACACGTCGATCTGCGGCAGCACGTTAAACGCGATGCGCTTCGGATACACCTCCACCTGCACCTCGTTCTGGTTGAACAGTGCGCGCGTCTGCTCGGCCAGCTCCTCGATCGCCTCCTTGCCGGTGCCGGACACCGCCTGATAGGTCGCCACATTGATGCGCGCGATGCCCACCGCATCCCTGATCGGCTTCAGCGCCACCAGCATCTGGATGGTCGAGCAGTTCGGGTTGGCGATGATGCCGCGGTTCTTGTACTGCGCGATGGCATGCGGATTCACTTCCGGCACCACCAGCGGAATGTCGCGCTCGTAGCGGAAGTGCGCGGTGTTATCGATCACCACGCAACCCGCCGCCGCCGCTTTCGGAGCATACTTCTCCGACACGCTGCCGCCTGCAGAGAACAGGCCGATCTGTGCCTTGGAGAAATCGAAATCATCGACATCGATGACCGTCATCTCCTGCCCGTTGAAACTCACCTTGGAACCGGCCGAGCGGCTGGATGCCAGCGGATAAAGATTGCGCACCGGAAACTTGCGCTGTTCCAGGATGGCCAGCATCGCCTCGCCCACCGCGCCGGTCGCGCCCAGAATGCATACGTCGTATTGCTTGCTCATTTTTTCTCTCTCAAATAATTAAGCTGGTAGCCGGTAGCTTGTAGCGAGTAGCAAAACCTGCATGGCTACACGCTACCAGCTACGAGCTACAAGCTTTTAACCACCGCATCGCCCATCGCTGCACAACCGACCTTGCTGCAACCTTCGGTGTAGATGTCCGCCGTGCGGTAGCCCTGCGCCAGCGCCTTCTTCACCGCATTCTCGATGCGGGTTGCGCTGGTTTCATCATTGAAGGTGTAGCGCAGCATCATCGCCACCGACAGGACGGTCGCCAGCGGATTGGCCACATCCTTGCCCGCGATGTCGGGCGCGGAGCCGTGGCTGGGCTCATACATGCCCTTGTTGTTCGCGTCCAGCGAGGCGGATGGCAGCATGCCGATGGAGCCGGTCAGCATCGATGCCTCGTCCGACAGGATATCGCCGAAGATGTTGCCGGTGACCATCACGTCGAACTGCTTAGGTGCGCGCACCAGCTGCATCGCCGCGTTATCCACGTACATGTGGCTCAGTTCGACTTCTGGATACTCCTTGGCGATTTCAATCATCACCTGGCGCCACAACTCGGTAGTCTCCAGCACGTTGGCCTTGTCTATCGAACACACCTTCTTGTTGCGCTTCATCGCGATGCGGAACGCGACGTGGCCGATGCGGCGTATCTCCGATTCGCAGTAGCGCATGGTGTTGACGCCTTCGCGCTCGCCGTTCGGCAAGGTACTGATGCCGCGCGGCTGGCCGAAATACACGTCGCCGGTGAGTTCGCGCACGATCATGATGTCCAGCCCGGACACCACTTCCGGTTTCAGCGTGGAGGCGGAAGCCAGTTCGGGATACAGCAGCGCCGGACGCAGGTTGGCGAACAGGCCGAGTTCCTTGCGGATGCGCAGCAGGCCGCGCTCGGGGCGCTTGTCGCGCGGCAGCGTATCGTACTTCCAGTCGCCCACCGCTCCCAGCAGCACAGCATCAGAAGCTTTGGCGAGAGCCAGCGTTGCATCCGGCAATGGGTCACCCGCCGCCTCGTAGCCCGCGCCGCCGATGGGCGCTTGTTCCATCTCGATCTTCATGCCGTCACGGCGTAGAGCCTCCAGCACCTTGGTGGCTTGCGCAACGATCTCCGGTCCGATGCCGTCACCCGGCAATACTGCAATTTTCATTTTTGCTTTCCCGTCTAAAATCTACCGTAGGTTGGGTTAGGCCGACAGGCCGTAACCCAACGATTGCAATGTTGGGTTACGCACTGCGTGCTAACCCAACCTACATATTTATTTCAAGCGTACAGCCACGGCTGCGCCGCGCGGTGTTTTTCCTCGAACGCCTTGATGTCGTCCACATGCTGCAGGGTCAGGCCGATGTCGTCCAGCCCGTTCAACAGGCAATGCTTGCGGAAGGCGTCCACTTCGAACTGGTACACCGTGCCGTCGGGCGCAGTGATGGTCTGCTGTTCCAGATCGATCTTGAGCTTGTAGCCAGCATTGCCCTCCACCGCCTTGAACAGCGCATCCACGACAGCGGCATCCAGCCGGATCGGCAGCAGGCCGTTCTTGAAGCAGTTGTTGAAGAAGATGTCGGCGTAGCTCGGCGCGATGATGACGCGGAAACCGTAGTCTTCCAGCGCCCAGGGCGCGTGTTCGCGCGAAGAACCGCAGCCGAAGTTCTCGCGTGCCAGCAATATCTGCGAGTCCTGATAGCGCGGCTGGTTCAGCACGAAGTCCGGGTTCAGCGGGCGCTTGCTATTGTCCATGCCCGGCTCGCCGTGGTCGAGATAGCGCCATTCGTCGAACGCATTCGGGCCGAAGCCGGAGCGCTTGATCGACTTCAGGAACTGCTTGGGGATGATGGCATCGGTATCGACGTTGGCGCGATCCAGCGGCGCGACCAGCCCCTCGAGCAAGGTGAATTTACGCATTACTTTGTCGCCGCCTTTTCCAATTCTTCGCCGCCCTTCTGGATGTCCTTGCCCAGCCCTTCCATGGTGTTGCAACCGGCCAGCATCAATGCGGCCAATAACAAAGCCATCTTTCTCATCTTCGTCTCCTTAGAGTTTGCTCACGTCCACGAAATGCCCGGCGATCGCCGCTGCGGCCGCCATCTCCGGACTCACCAGATGGGTGCGGCCACCCTGCCCCTGCCGCCCCTCGAAATTGCGGTTGGAGGTCGAGGCACAGCGTTCGCCCGGCTCCAGCCTGTCATCGTTCATCGCCAGGCACATCGAGCAGCCCGGATCGCGCCACTCGAAGCCCGCCTCGATGAACACCTTGTCCAGTCCTTCCTGTTCGGCCTGTTGTTTTACCAGGCCGGAGCCGGGCACCACCATCGCCAGCTTGACGTTGGGCGCGACCTTCCTGCCCTTGGCCACCGCGGCGGCGGCGCGCATATCTTCGATGCGCCCATTGGTGCAGGAACCGATGAACACCTTGTCGATATTGATTTCATTGATAGGCGTATTCGCCTGCAAGCCCATGTAATCCAGCGCGCGCTGCCAGTCGTGGCGCTTCACCTCGTCGGGTGCGGAAGCGGGATCAGGCACGCGTTCGTCGATGGACGTGACCATCTCCGGCGAAGTGCCCCAGGTCACCTGCGGACGGATGTTTGCGGCATCCAGCACCACCACCGCGTCGAACTTCGCCCCCTCATCGCTGTGCAGGGTGCGCCAGTACGCCACGGCCTTGTCCCAGTGTTCGCCGTGCGGCGCGAAGGGGCGACCCTTGACGTAGGCGAAGGTGGTTTCGTCCGCCGCCACCATGCCGGCGCGTGCGCCGGCCTCGATGGCCATGTTGCACAGCGTCATGCGCCCTTCCATGGAAAGTGCGCGGATCGCGCTGCCCGCGAATTCGATGGCATAGCCCGTACCGCCCGCCGTGCCGATCCTGCCGATCACCGCCAGTGCGATGTCCTTGGCGGTCACGCCCTTGCCGAGCGCCCCCTCGACTTTGACCAGCATCGCCTTGGATTTCTTCGCCATCAGGCACTGCGTGGCCATCACATGCTCCACCTCGGAGGTGCCGATGCCGTGCGCCAGCGCGGCGAACGCGCCGTGCGTACTGGTGTGCGAATCGCCGCACACCACCGTCATGCCAGGCAGCGTCGCGCCCTGCTCCGGGCCGATCACATGCACGATGCCCTGGCGGATGTCGTTCATCTTGAACTCGACCACGCCGAACTCGGCGCAATTGGCATCCAGCGTCTCCACCTGCAGGCGCGAGATCGGGTCGGCGATACCGAACTCACGGTGCGTCGTCGGCACGTTATGGTCCGGCACCGCCAGCATGGAAGCGGTGCGCCACGGCTTGCGCTGCGCCAGCTTCAGGCCTTCGAAGGCCTGCGGGCTGGTGACTTCATGCACCAGTTGACGGTCGATATAGATCAGCGCGGTGCCGTCGGCTTCCTGCCGCACCACGTGCGTATCCCAGAGTTTGTCGTATAAAGTTTTTGCGCCCATTGTCACACCTTGATTGAGCGCGCGATTATGCCACAACCGGCGCGCAATCAGGATACCGGCCGCGCAAAATCCGCCCTGCACGAAAACAAAACGACCCCTTCCGCAAAAACCTCGTTAGCATTACGGGCACACAATACCGGCTCGCCCGATAACGATGGCATGAAATTCCGCATGAACAATTTCGACGTGACCAACACCTATGCTGGCGCAGATGCCCGACCGCTGCTATCTCGAAAAATGCCATGATCGGCTCTATCCGGAACTCCTGCTCGGCAGCATCGCCAGAAAGCAGGATGCACAGGGCAACGAACAGGTCGACTTCGCGTCGCCGCCGAAGCGCAGGAACGCAAATAATACGTGGAAGACCGCCGCAAGCGGACAGGCGACCGGAGGAAAGGCGACGCCTAATAACCCTGTCGTCCGCTTGCCGCCTCCATCACGCCGGACGCGACCAACATCCCGAGCAACGCCATGCCGGCGCTGAACGAATACAGCGCGGACGCTCCCCAATATTGCCAGATCGGGCCGCTGGCCAGACCGCCCAGCATCCCGCCCGCGCCGTAGGTGACGCTGCCGAACAGCGCCTGCCCCCTGGACTGGTGCCGCCCCTGGAAGAACCCATGCACTAGCCCCACCGAGGCCGCGTGATAGGCGCCGAAGGTCGCGGCGTGCAGCACCTGCGCGACCAGGATGAGCAGCAGGATATCCACCGCCCAGCCGATCAGCATGAAGCGCAGCACCGCGCAGCCGAAGCTGAACAGCAGGATGCGCGCGAAGCCGAAGCGCCGCACCAGCGCCGGCATCAGGAAGAACACCCCGATCTCGCAGATCACGCCGAGCGCCCACAACCCACCCACCGCGCTCTTGGCATAGCCGTGCTCGACCAGATAGATGGAAAAGAAGGTGTAATAAGGGCCGTGCGCCACCGACATCAGGAAACACGAGACGAACAGCGCCAGCACGCGCGGTTGCAGCACGATGCTGCGGATCGGCTGGTGGTCGGTATGGTGCGCCAGCACCTCGGTGGCGGGCATCTGCCGCGCGAAGATCAGCATGCCGATCTCGCACACCAGCCCCGCCCACAGCAGCCAGGCGATGGCGATGTAATCGAAGGCAAAGCCCAGCCCCACCACGGCGACGATGAAACCGACCGATCCCCATGAACGGACGCGCCCGTAGTGCGCGGTGTTCTTGCCCAGCCAGCTGAGCGTGGTCGCCTCCACCAGCGGCATCGAGGCGCTCCAGAAGAAGCTCATCAGGCCGAGCACCAGGAACAGCCCCCAGAAACTGGTGGTAGCGAACACGCCCAGATAGAACAGCGCGCTCATGCTCGCCGCGACGATCACCACCTCGCGGCGCTTGTTCGTATGGTCGGCCAGCCAGCCCCAGATGTTCGGCGCGATCATGCGCATCACCGGCTGGATCGACATCAGGATGGCGATCTCGATGGCACCGAAATGCAACGATTTGAGGTACAGGCTCCAGTAGGGCGCGAACATCCCTATGAAGGCGTAGTAGAAAAAATAGAACCCGGCGATGCGCCAGTGGTAGTTCTTGCTGGTGGACATGAGGATGCGGCTTTTAAACGGCGCGCATTATCTCACGGGTGCCTCGACAAACCTACTGCGCGGCTCGATTGCTGCGTTGCGCGGTGCTCACTTCCTCGCCTACCAGACGAGGTATGTCTCGGTCGCTCCGCTCCGTGCGCCTTGCACTCGAGCCGCTCGCTACGGTTTTTCGAGGCGCCCTCATGCAAAAAATATTGCGTTTGCCCTTGAAATCGAATCATCCACCCCCATAACCCGCCTGTCGCAAACAGGAGAGACACATGGAACAACAGCAAAACACCCCGCAGGATGCCGCGAGCGCCGGTTCTGCCGCAGAAAACACCACCGAGGTCATGCCCAGCATGGAAGAGATGCTCAAGGAAGCCGAGCGCAAGGCGCAGGAACACTACGACGCCTGGATGTACGCCAAGGCCGAGAGCGAGAACATCCGCCGCCGCGCCGCCGAGGATGTGAGCAAGGCGCAGAAATTCGCCGTGGAGCGCTTCTCCGGCGAGATGCTGGCGGTGAAAGACAGCCTGGAAGCCGGGCTGGCAGTGGGAACAGCGACGGTAGAAAGCTTCAAGAGCGGCATGGAGCTGACCCTGAAGCAGCTGGCCAGCGTGTTCGAGAAGTTCAACATCGTCGAGATCAACCCGGTCGGCGAGAAGCTCGACCCGCACAAGCACCAGGCCATCGGCATGCTGGAGAGCGATCAGGAGCCGCATACCGTGGTCAGCGTGATGCAGAAGGGTTATGCGCTGAACGACCGCGTGTTGCGCCCCGCGCTGGTGATGGTGGCGAAGGGGAAAGAATAATAATTCAGCCGTTAGTCGCTAGTCGTTAGTTAAAAACCCGCGCAGCGGACAACACCAACTAGAGACTAACGACTAGCGACTAACAACTATCGAATTTGCACTTGAAATATCCAATGCCGCCCTGATGTTATGCGGCAGGGCAACAACAGATTAACGAATCCAACCAATTCAACTGAAAGGAAAGCATCATGGGAAAAATCATCGGTATCGACCTGGGCACGACCAACTCCTGCGTCGCCATCATGGAAGGCGGCAAAACCAAGGTCATTGAGAACGCGGAAGGCGCGCGTACCACGCCGTCCATCATCGCCTACATGGAAGACGGCGAAGTGCTGGTGGGCGCTGCCGCCAAGCGTCAGGCCGTGACGAATCCCAAGAACACCCTGTACGGCGTGAAGCGCCTGATCGGTCGCCGCTTCGAGGAGAAGATGGTGCAGAAGGACATCGACATGGTGCCCTACACCATCGTCAAGGCCAAGAACGGCGACGCATGGGTCAAGGTACGCGACAAGGAGATATCCGCACCGGAGATCTCCGCCGAAGTGCTGATGAAGATGAAAAAGACTGCCGAGGACTATCTGGGCGAGTCTGTCACCGAGGCGGTCATCACCGTGCCGGCCTACTTCAACGACAGCCAGCGCCAGGCCACCAAGGACGCCGGGCGCATCGCCGGTCTGGACGTGAAACGCATCATCAACGAGCCGACCGCGGCGGCGCTGGCCTTCGGCCTGGACAAGCAGGAAGGCGACCGCAAGATCGCGGTGTATGACCTGGGCGGCGGCACCTTCGACATCTCCATCATCGACATCGCCGAGATCGAGGGCGAGCACCAGTTCGAAGTGCTGTCCACCAACGGCGACACCTTCCTCGGCGGCGAAGACTTCGACATGCGCGTGATCGAGTTCCTGGTGGATGAATTCAAGAAGGAAAGCGGCATCGACCTGAAGAAGGACATGCTGGCGCTGCAACGCCTGAAGGACGCGGCGGAAAAGGCCAAGATCGAGCTGTCTTCCGCGCAGCAGACCGAAGTAAACCTGCCCTATATCACCGCCGATGCCAGCGGCCCGAAACACCTCGCCGTGAAGATCACCCGCGCCAAGCTGGAAAGCCTGGTCGAGGACCTGATCGCACGCACCATCGAGCCGTGCAAGATCGCGATGAAGGATGCCGGCGTGAGCAACGCCGACATCGCCGACGTGATCCTGGTCGGCGGCCAGACCCGCATGCCCAAGGTGCAGGAGAAGGTTAAGGAATTCTTCGGCAAAGAAGCGCGCAAGGACGTCAACCCGGACGAGGCCGTGGCCGTCGGCGCGGCGATCCAGGGCGGCGTGCTGCAAGGCGAAGTGAAGGACGTGCTGCTGCTGGACGTGACCCCGTTGTCGCTGGGTATCGAGACCATGGGCGGCGTGATGACCAAGCTGATCAAGAAGAACACCACGATCCCGACCAAGGCATCGCAGGTATTCTCCACTGCCGACGACAACCAGAACGCGGTCACCATCCACGTACTGCAAGGCGAGCGCGAGATGTCTTCCGGCAACAAGAGCCTGGGCCAGTTCAACCTGTCCGACATCCCGCCGGCACCGCGCGGCATGCCGCAGATCGAGGTGACCTTCAACATCGACGCCAACGGCATCCTGCATGTGGGCGCGAAGGACAAGGCCACCGGCAAGGAAGCCAACATCACCATCAAGGCCAGTTCCGGTCTGAGCGAGGAAGAGATCCAGCGCATGGTGGCGGATGCCGAAGCGCATGCCGACGAAGACAAGAAGGCGGTGGAACTGGTGACCGCGCGCAATCAGCTCGACGCGCTTATCCACTCCACCAACAAGTCGCTGAAGGAATACGGCGAGCAGCTCACGGCTGACGAGAAGTCTGCCATCGAAGCCGCAGTGAAGGAAGCCGAGGAAGTGGTGAAGGGCGACGACAAGGACGCCATCGAAGCCAAGACCGAAGCACTGGCGACCGCCGCGCAGAAGCTGGGCGAGAAGATGTATGCCGCCGAACAGGCCAAGGCACAAGCCGGCGGCTGCGGCACTTGCGAACCGGGCGAAAGCTGTGCCGATAGCAAGAAGGATGAAGGCGACGTGGTGGATGCCGAGTTCACGGAAGTGAAGGACAAGAAGTAGTCGTTAGTCGCTAGACGTTAGTCGTTAGCTAACCCCTTGGGTTGGCTTTTCGACTAACGACTAGCGATAACAATTCAGCGACCAGTTCGCTTTTCAACTAACGACTAGCGACTAACTACTAACGACTATGTCAAAAAAAGACTACTACGAAGTCCTCGGCGTCAATCGTGACGCCTCCGAGGAAGAGATCAAGAAGGCTTATCGCAAGCTGGCGATGAAGCACCACCCCGACCGCAATCCGGACAACCCGAAGGCGGAGGAACACTTCAAGGAAGCGAAGGAAGCCTACGAGACCCTCTCCGACGGGCAGAAGCGCGCCGCCTACGACCAGTACGGCCACGCCGCTTTCGAGGCGGGTGGCATGGGCGGCGGCGGATTTGGCGGCGCTGGTGCTGCGGGTTTCGATTTCTCCGACATCTTCGGCGACATCTTCGGCGGGGCGCGCGGAGGAGCGGGGCGCAGCAGCGTGCAGCGCGGCGCCGACCTGCGCTACAACATGGAGATCACGCTGGAGCAGGCCGCGCGCGGCACCGAGACGCAGATCCGCATCCCCACCATGGCGGAATGCGAGACCTGCCACGGCTCCGGCGCCAAGCCGGGCACCAGCCCGACCACCTGCACCACCTGCCACGGGCAGGGGCAGGTGCGCATACAGCAGGGCTTCTTCTCGATCCAGCAGACCTGCCCGCGCTGCCACGGCACCGGCAAGATGATCTCCTCGCCATGCAAGGACTGCAACGGCAGCGGACGCATCAAACAGCACAAGACGCTGTCGGTGAAGATCCCGTCAGGCGTGGACAACGACGACCGCATCCGGCTCTCGGGCGAAGGCGAGCACGGCGTCAACGGCGGGCCACCGGGCGACCTGTACGTGGTGATCCACATCAAGCCGCACGCGGTGTTCCAGCGCGACCACAACGACCTGCATTGCGAGATGCCGATCAGCTTCACCACCGCGGCATTGGGCGGCGAGATCGAGATCCCCACACTGGACGGCAAGGCGCTCATCAAAATCCCCGCCGAAACCCAGAGCGGAAAACAGTTCCGCCTGCGCGGCAAGGGCATCAAAGGCGTGCGCAGCACCAGCCACGGCGACCTGCATTGCCACGTCATCGTAGAGACGCCGATCAACCTAACCGACCGCCAGAAGGAATTGCTGCGCGAGTTCGAGGCCATCAACGCGGCCGACAGCGCGCACCACAACCCCCGCGCCAAATCGTGGATGGATAAAGTGAAGGATTTCTTCGCTCAATAGTTCGATCGTAGCCACAAGGCAAAAGACTTCTTCGGTCAATTAAACCGAAGAAGTCTTTTGCTTTACGCTACGGGTTGGGCGCCCTTGCCCGATGGCACCGGGAGCGCTACCCGACATGCCGGAATATCTGCCGATACAGCTCCCGCATGCGCCCAGCCTGCACAGGACCGGTTATGCCACCGTAGCGCGCATCCTCGTAGAGGCGCGTCATCTCCCCGGTCTCGCGCCCCAGATGGCGGTAGTAACAATTGAGCTCGTTCAGATACTCGCGGGTATTTTCACGGCTGCCGCGTTCGATATTCTGCAATTCGAAAAGCCGCACCATGGCCTCGTAACAGATCAACGAGTCCCGCACGCCGCCGCTGCGCGTGCCTGACAGTACCAGACGGAAATAATCGAATCGCGTGCGCAGCCAGGTCACCATCCGCGCTTCACGCATCAATCTCCATAACGCATAGAGCAACGCCAGCACGCCCAGGATGATGAGCATATTGATCACCGTGTCGCGATTCTCCTTGAGCCATTTTTTCAACGACTCCCAAAGATCCACGCAACTCGCGAATACGGGCTTCATCAGTTTTCCCATGCCTTCCGTGAGATCGGCCAGTCCGTTGATCGTGTCGCGCTGCCATTCCGGCATGCCTTTTCTTGCCGCAGCTTTGCGCATCTCCCCTGCCGACGGCCACTCCAGCCCCATGCCGGAACCCGCCGCATTACCGGCGCTGCCCCCACCGCCGCTTCCGCCGGTTTGTCCTCCGGCGCTTCCGCCGGACTGCGCACCGCCACCGCCAAGCTGGGCATCACTGTCACCGATGTTGACGCTACCTGGCAGCCCCCAGCGCCAGGCAAGGGACATCCAGCTGGTTTGGGGAGTGAGCGCATAGAACAGCAGACCCAATACAAGAATCACCGATGTCGCCGCAATGATCGCCGTTCCCTGCGCCCCCACCACCTGCTGCCCCAGACTCTGCCGGTGCAACTCGCCTGCCCTGCGGTTGATCTGCTCCGCCACCAGGGTGAACACCACAGCCGCCACATAAGGAACGAGATAGAACAGCATGGTCCAGTCCGCACGGTAGTGCGAGGCGGCGAACAACACCATCACCAGCGAGATGAGCAGGCTCATGTGCAGATGGCGGCGCGTGGTGGTGACGCAGTTGTATGCCACCTGCAACATCGCCAGCATGTACAGGCCGGCACGCGGAAAGCCCCACATCGGAATGAAGATCACCACGGAGATCAGCGCGCCGAAGATCAGCGAATTGCGCATCCAGCGCCTGCCCTTTTCATCGGCCTCGCCATTCTGGCGCCAGCCCGCGCGCAGCGTGATGGCGAACGCGCAAGCCCACAACAGGACTTCGGTGCTGAAACCGCCGTACTGGATATCGAGAAAAGCGTTGCATGCCACTGCCAGAACCTGTGCGGCGAACAGGCCAAGATAGGCGGGCAGATAGCGCAGCGGCGGGCTCATGGATTGAACACACTCAACAGATCGTCGCCCTTGCGGATGGTCAGAGAGACGATGCCCAGATCGAGCAGGCCCGCCCAGGGCGATGCGCCCGCGCCGGACGGCGGCGCCTTCTCATCGAGGAACGATCCCCGCTCGAATTCGATCGCCAGCACATTGGCGCCGCGTGCGCGCAGCAAGGCGATGGCCTGCACCGTGGCAGAAACGCGCGCTTCCGGTTCGGACAGGAACACCACCACCGTCTGTCCGTAGCGGCAATGCATGGCGACATCCTGCAAGACTTTGGCATACGGTATCGCCCCGTCAGCATCCACCACGGCCAGCGCGTCGAGCATGCTGCGGAAGTGCGCCTCACCTGAGCCGATGCCGACGGCAAGACTGCGCCCACCTTCCCCGCTCATACGGACCTGCATGCCGTTGCCGCAAGCGTAGCGCCCAATGGAAGCCGCGATGCGGACCGCGTACTCAAAGCTGGAATGCTTGCCCTTGCCGACGTTCGCATCGGCCGACATATCCGGCACGAGGTACAGGGAAGCGGAAGCGAGCGGCTCGAACTCCTTCACCATCAACTCGTTCAGGCGCGCCGTGGTCGGCCAGTGCACATGGCGCGGATTGTCGCCGCGACGGTATTCGCGCAGGCCGGAGAATTCCGCCGCACCCGCGCCCTCCGGCAGCAGGAAACCGCCGCGATGGATCTCGCTGGGCGTGCCGGATAGCGGCAATGCCACGATGGCAAACACATCCGGATAGATGGTCAGCGTCTGTACCCCGCCGTTCTTCTGCTGGCGCGCCTCGATCAGACCGAGCGGAAAAGCGGAAGCCAGCCCGACCGGGCCGAGCCGATAGAAGCCGCGCTTCTCGCACAGCAGCGGCACATCGAAACTGCGCGTCGAATTGCCGCCGATATAGGCGACCACGCCCAGCACCTTCTCGGCAGCGTCATCCCCCCGCGCCGCGCCAACGAAGGGCAGATGATCCACCGCCTCCACCATGAAGCGCGGCAACCAGCCCTGATTGCGCACCGTCACATTGAAATGGATGGTCTCGCCTTCCTCGGCGCGTTCCGGTCCGGTCCGCGTCACCGACAGCCGTTTGATCAGCCAGTGCGGCCAGGCGAACCCGGTGACCAGCGTCGCCAGCAACAGCGCCGCGATCGCCCAGGGCAACGCCTGTTCCCGGTTGATCGCCGCGGCATAGGCCACCAGCGTGAGACCGACCAGCACCAGCGGCTTGAGGTGACGCGGATTCCATGCGGGCAGGTTCAGACTCATCGGTGATCCCGTGCTTTTGTTTACCGCCTCACACCGGCGGCGTCACCTGATCCAGCACCTCTTTCAGGATCAGGTGCGCCGTCTTGCCCAGCGCGGCAGCCTGCGGGCGCACGATGAGGCGGTGCTCCAGCACCGGACCGGCCATATGCTTGACCATGTCCGGCGTGACGTAATCGCG
>Ga0154346_104_pt1 | contig 84648 bp, 74 predicted proteins | sample RifGroA2_FD_115874 | JGI IMG/M metagenome (GOLD analysis project Ga0154346, IMG submission 115874) | Gallionellales bacterium GWA2_60_18 | reverse complement strand
GTTATCCATCAACTTGAGGCACTTGGCCTTGAATTCTCCGGCTGAAATTTCCATTGCATTCTCCATGGTCATGAAATTGTGGTCATAATACACCGTTTTATAGAGCTAGGCTTGCGGCAGCCAGCGCCTCGCCCATGACCAGGCCGATGTCCGGGCGGTAAAGCCCGTCCGATACCAGCACGAAAACGCCGGGGAAGCGTTCCTGCACATCGCTGCTTGCCATCAGCTTCTTGCATTCATGTTCACGGATGTTGACCGTGTAGCGTTGCAGCTTGCGCAATATGGCGCGGCGTTGATACGGCTCCATGTTCTGGCTGGCTTCGAGTTCGGCAATCAGCTTGGGGCTTTCGCCGTAGCGCACGATGACGGCGGTCTGGCCTTCTTCATCTATCAGCCGGAATTTTTCGGCGGCGGTGCGGAAGTTGAATTTGCATTTGCCCGCATCGGCGCAACTTGTGCCGATGTTATGCATATCCAGCAAGTCCACAATGCTAATTGGTAGCGTATCCAAACTGTTGAGGCGGTAGTAGTAACTTTGGAAATAGCTCTCGAAGCGTTCGCGGGTGAGCGGGTCGTCTTTGTTCTCTTTGGCCAGTTTCATGATCTCGCGCCCAGTATCTTGCGCCTTGCGCAGCAGGCCGGGGGCGGCGGGTTTGGGTGGCACGAAAACGACGACGCGGCCCATGACAGGAATTCCTTCCGCATCTTTTAGTTCGCCTTCGCGGTTGCAGCGGCCGGCGGCTTGCGCCACTGCATCCAGTCCAGCCAGCGCGCGATAAACGACGGGGAAATCCATGTCCACCCCGGCTTCGACCAGTTGCGTACTGACTACGCGCGTCGGGATGCCGTCTTTCAGGCGTTGTTTGATCTCGGCGATAACCTGGCTGCGGTGTTGCCCGCACATCAGCGCGGACAGGTGGACGGTGTCCTTGGGCATCAAGCCATGCAGTTCGCGGCAGTCCTTGCGCGAGTTGACGATGCACAGTACGGAATCGTGTTGCTGCAATTCGTCCGCGATAGATTCCCAGGTGCGCGAGGTAGCGAAATCGGCAGGCAGTTCGGGTTCGACGCGCTTGAGGTTGGCATAAAGTCGGTCAGGGTCATCCATCAGTTCTCGCACGTCTTTGATACCGGCGAATTTCGGGCGCGGCGAGAAAGCGGGCTGCGTCGCGGTGGAAAGTACGAAGCTGACTTTGTAGCTGTGCGCCAAGTCCTGCATCACATGCAGAATCGGCGCGAGGAATTCCGGCGGCAGCAACTGCGCCTCATCAAGCACCACCACGCTGTTGACGATGTTGTGCAGCTTGCGGCAGCGGCTGGTACGCGAGGCAAACAGCGATTCGAAAAACTGTACGTTGGTGGTGACGATGATGGGCGCATCCCAGTTCTCTGTTGCCAGCCGCGAACGCGAATCTTCGCGGTTGGGGTCGAGATTGCTGTGATGTTCGATGACATTTTCGTTGCCGAATATGCAGCGGAAGATTTCCGCTGTCTGCTCCAAGATGCTGGTGTAGGGAATGACGTAGATCACGCGGTTCTTGCCGTGATGCACAGCATGATTTAGCGCGAATGCCATGCTGGAAAGCGTCTTGCCGCCACCAGTCGGAACAGTGAGGGAGAACAGTCCGGAAGATAGCTCGGCTTTGTTGCGACACTGGCGCAGCACGTCGGCGCGGATGCGGTTGACGGCGCTATCCTTGGCCTTGGCAGCCTTGTCCTCCATGTGCCGGTCGAATGCAGATTTTAGTTCCGGTAGCGCGGGATAACCGGAACGCAATTTACTTTTGCGCCCATCCATGAAGGCTTCAGTATCGAGGAAGTCCGCGTCTACCAGACAGGAGAACAGCATCCTGATCCAGAGTGCCAGTGAGCCGTTCGGCGGCAGCGAAACCGGGCGGGGTTGGTTGAGGATGTCTGTTGCCGGCGCTGCGAGCAGTGCCTCTTGCAGATAGCCTTTCCTTTTTCCATCGTCAACCCTCTGTAAGAGCGAAGACTGTCCGCCTTCCACGCTGTTCCAGTCGGACAATCCGGCATGGTGACCGGCAATCAGGTAGGCGAGTATGCGCCCTTGCATGTCCAGTTTTTCGATAGCATGGATTGCACCCGTCGTAGAATGATCTACCCGCCCCGGTGCGCCTTCGATGTGAGCTTCGGCATCGTGGCCACTGACGGATTTGATGTACTGCTGGAATTTCTCGCGAAATTTGCCGAGGTCGTGCCATAGCCCGGTCAGTTTTGCCCAATCGTTGCTGTCAAAAGCCGAGGCGAATTCGCCAGCAAGTCGAGCGACCTCCTGCAGATGCTCATCCAGTAGGTGCTCCAGCCATGATCCGTCCGGCAATTGCCGGACATGGGCCAAGACTGGCTTGGAGGGATTGCCTGTTACATCTGCCACCTCACCTCCACTCCAACACGCTCCCAAGGATTCCGGCTCACCGCCAACTGTGCAATCACCGCTTCCAACCGCTCCCCGCGATCCATCAATTGCGAGACAGCGGCATTGTCTAGCCTTGGGATATAGCCTAGCTTGTAGCCTTGCCACTCCACTCGAACAGCGCGGTCATCGTAGCGGTTGTCAGCTTCGCGCACCAGTTGCAGTGGCTGGCCGATGGAGAGTTGCGGCCAGAGGGTTTCGCCGTGGTGGTACTGGAATCCGGCCACGGGTGATATTTGCAAGGTTTTCGATGCACCCAAGCTTGGCGTGGCGCGCGCGACGGCAGGCAGGGCAAAGCCGCCGACCAGAGCTGTGAGTGATTTCAGGAATGCGCGCCGTGACATGATGCTCTCCATTGGTTGATTACGGCTCCTATTATTCATACCCTAAAGCTCAAAAGGTGAGCTTGTCCGGAATTTTTTCAGACCCTCTTCCCGACCCTCTCCCGCGAACGGGAGAGGGGAGGTGTTTTTTCATATTTTCCGAGGGCGTTTCGCAATTGCTCTATCACCAACTGCCTTAGCGCATCCGGTGCGACGACTTCGACTTCCGCTCCGTGCTTGAGTATGTCCATCACCAACTCGCGCGGGTCGGAGTAGGGGATGCGCAGTTCGTAGCCGCCGTCTTCGATCATGCGGCCTTGTTGTTGCGGATGCCATTGTTCTTCCGCGACCCAGCGGGCGCGTTGCGGGGTGAAATGCAGCACAGCGGTGTAATTGGGCTTTCCGGCAAAGATGCCGTAGCTTGAGGCGAAGTGCGCATCCAGTTCTTTCTCGGCGATGTCTTTGGCGCGCTTTCCCAGTGCTTTGGCTTCGCGCAGCCGATCTACGGCGAAGCTGCGCAGCGCGTTGCGCTGGTGGCACCAAGCGTCGAGATACCAGTTGTCGCGGTAATGGGTGAGGCGCTGCGGCGAGATTTCGCGTTGCGATTCTTCATCGTTGCTGCGCCCGTGGTAGCGGATGGCGAGGCGCCGTCGTTGCAGCAGCGCGCCCGCCACAGTTTGGAAGTGTTCGCCGGAGGTGTTTCGTCCGGCCATGCGCAGGATGCGCACGCGCTTGGCGATTTCGCTGGAATCGTGTTGCCCGGCGGCGAGCAGTTTCTCGACGCGATCCTTCAATGGCTTGAGGTGGCTGTCTAGCAGGCCGGGTTGCAGTTGTTCGAGCAATTGCTGGGTGGTGAGCAGAGCATGGAGTTCGGATTCATTGAACCAGACGCCGGGCAGTTCGAAAGTTTGTTCAGCCTGCGTGTCGTAGTAGTAGCCATTGCGTTCGCGGTCGTATTCGAGCGGCGCGTTGAAATACAGCTTCATTTCCTGAATGATGCGCTTGACGGTGGCGCGCGAACATTCGAGTTCTTGTTCCAGTGTGGTGCGGGGAACCGGATGGCGGCGCGAGGAGATTACCCGGTGCAGCTTGTAGATGCGTTGCAGGCGATCCATATCTCTTACCCTCCCGGAGCTTGTTCGAGCAAATCCGCAGCATGTTGTTCATACCGACGCTTCTACTCTCCCCGATCTTCCGTCCGGAAGGGCTGCGGATATGCGCTGGCGCGCTTGTTGTGGTGACCGGTGCAGCCGTGTCGGGAATTGTACCCGAGCTGGCGCCATCCCTGTCCAGCCTTTTGCCGCCTAGCTTCTTTTGTCTTTCATTGGGCGATATGCTTTAATCGCGCCCATGAAATTCCCCTTTCAGAATATCGCCCTGATCGGCAAGCGCAATGCCCCGGAAATCACCGAGCCGCTGTTGCGCATGGCCGAATTTTTGTCGTCCAGAGGGTTGCATGTGACGGTGGGCAGGCTGACTGCCGAGCATTTTGCGGATAATCCCTATCCGGTGATGTCGCTTATGGAGATGGCCGGGACGATGGATCTGGCTATCGTGATCGGCGGCGACGGCTCGATGCTGAACGTCGCGCGCACCCTGTCGCCGCATCAGGTGCCGCTGGTCGGGGTGAATCAGGGGCGGCTCGGCTTCCTCACCGATCTTACGCTGGACAACATGCTGGAGAGTATCGCGGCGATGCTGGACGGCAAGTTCATCGTCGAGCAGCGCCTGTTGCTGTCGGCCAGCGTGCTGCGCGACGGGGCCGAGATTTTCAGCGGGCTGGCGTTCAACGAGGTGGTGGTGCATCGCAGCAACATCAGCAGCATGATCGAGTTCGAGGTGCGCATCGACGGCGAGTATCTCTACAACCAGCGCGCCGACGGGCTGATCGTGGCGACGCCGACCGGCTCTACCGCCTATGCGATGTCCGCCGGCGGGCCGATCCTGCATCCCGGCCTCGACGTGCTGGAACTGGTGCCGGTGTGCCCGCATTCATTGAGCAACCGCCCCATCGTGGTGAAGGGCACGTCGGTGCTGGAGATATTGATGCACCGCACCGAAGACATCTGTGTGCGTTTCGACAGCCACACCAATTTCGATCTGCAACTGCACGACAAGATCATCGTCACGCGCCACCCCGAACCGGCCTGCCTGCTGCACCCGGAGGGGCACAGCTATTACCATACGCTGCGCGAGAAGTTGCTCTGGAACCAGATGCTATAAACCTGGATGGGCCAAAATCGGAAAATTTCACGCGGAGACGCGGAGACACGGAAAAAGGTGGATTGCACAGGTCTTGTTTTTCCCGCGTCTCCGCGCCTCCGCGTGAGGGATTCTTTTCGCAAATCATGCGACATGGCTGACGTGACAACTATCGGTTCCCCCCGGGACAAATGCTGAAGTTCCTCTCCATCCGCGATTTCGTCATCGTCTCATCGCTTGAGCTTGAGTTCGCATCCGGCTTCACCGCGCTCACCGGCGAGACCGGCGCGGGCAAATCCATCCTGATCGATGCTTTGACGCTGGCGCTCGGCGGGCGCGGCGACGCGGCCATGGTGCGCAACGGTTGCGAGCGCGCCGAGGTGGCGGCGGAATTCGATATCGCCGCGTTGCCGCAGTTGCAGGAATGGTTGCGCGAGCAGGAGCTGGAGGGCGACGCGGGCGTATGCCTGTTGCGCCGGGTGCTGGATGCGGGCGGGCGTTCGCGCGGCTTCGTCAACGGGCGTAGCGCCACCTTGCAGCAGATGCGCGAGGCGGGCGACATGCTGCTCGATATCCACGGCCAGCATGCGCACCAGTCGCTGTTGCGCGCCGATGCCCAGCGCGTGTTGCTGGACAGCTATGCGGGCGCTGTGGCGCAGGCGGAACAGGTCGCGTCCCTGTACGGCGACTGGCAGGCGTTGCGCCGCCGCCGCATCAGCCTCAGCGAGAATGCCGAGGCGGTGGCCGCCGAGAGCGAGCTGCTGCGCTTCCAGCACGATGAACTGGAGGCGCTGGGTTTCGATCCGCTGGCGTGGCAGGAGTCGCAGGCCGACCACGCGCGCCTGTCCCACGCCGCCGCCTTGCTGGAGATGGCGGCATTCGGCATCGAGGTTATGAGCGAGGCGGACAATGCCTGTCTGGCGCAACTCAATGCGCTGACGACGCGCTTGCGCGACGGTATGGCGCACGATGCGAGCCTGGGCGATACCTTGCAGATGCTGGAAAGCGCGCAGGCCGAGCTGCAGGAGGCGGTGTATGCGCTACGCCATTACCAGCAGAGACTGGACAATGATCCGCAGCGCCTGAACCAGCTGGAGCAGCGCATCCGCGCGGTGATGGATGCCGCGCGCAAATACCGCGCCGCGCCGGAGCGGCTGAGCGAGGTCATGCAAGGTATCGCGCAACGCCTCGCAGAGCTGGGCGGCGATGCCGACCTGGCCGCGCTGGAGCGGCAGGAAGAGGCGGCGCGACAAAGCTATCTGGCAACGGCGCAGAAACTGACGGCAACGCGCAAGACTGCCGCAGACAAGCTGGCGCGCGAGATCAGCGCCGCGATGCAGACGCTGGCGATGCAGGGCGGGCAGTTCGCCGTGGCGCTGCCGCCGCTGGCCGAGGGCAGCGCATGCGGGCTGGAGACGGTGGAGTTCCAGGTCGCGGCCAATCCCGGCACGCCGCTGCGCAGTCTCGCCAAGGTCGCTTCGGGCGGCGAACTGTCGCGCATCGGCCTGGCGATCCAGGTCGCCGTGTCGCAGCTCGCCAACGTGCCGACGCTGATCTTCGACGAGGTGGACAGCGGCATCGGCGGGCGCGTGGCGGAGATCGTCGGGCGCATGCTGAAGCAGCTCGGGCGCGGCCATCAGGTGCTGTGCGTGACCCATCTGCCGCAGGTCGCCGCCGCCGCCGACCAGCAGTGGCAGGTGAGCAAGGCGACGCGGGACGGCATCACGCTGAGCAGCATCGTGGTGCTGGCGGGCGAGCGGCGCGTCGAGGAGATCGCGCGCATGCTGGGCGGCGTGGAGATCACCGGCACCACGCGTAAGCATGCGGCGGAGATGCTGGGTGTGGGCGCATGAGGTATCATGCGGCGGCTTGAATCCTGAATAATTGAGAATGTTTATGCGCTCCGGACTGATCCTGTTTTCCATCCTGCTGTCGTCATGCAGCTATCTCAACGTGCCGGTGCTGGCGCCCTACAAGATGGACATCCGTCAGGGGAACTATGTCACCCCCGAGATGCGCGAAAAACTGCAGACGGGCATGACCAAGGCGCAGGTGCGCTTCGTGCTGGGCACGCCGATGATCAACGATGCGTTCCATGGTAACCGCTGGGATTATGCCTACCGCCTGGCGCAGCGCGGCAAGCTGGTCGAGAAGCAGCATCTGGCGCTGTATTTCGAAGATGACCGGCTGGTGCGCGCGGAGGAGGACGGCAAGCCCGCGCAGTTCGGGGAGACGATCGAGGTGGTTGCGCCGAGCGTCCCGGTTGCGGCTGTCGAAATGCCGGCCCAGCCCGAGGCGCAGGCCGAGCCATCCGCGGAAGTGCAAAAGCGCGTGCAGGACTGGGCAGTGGCATGGTCTGCCAGGAATGTGCGCGACTACCTCGCCGCCTATGCGCCGGATTACTGTCCCGCAGGCATGAGCCGCGAGGCATGGGAGAAACAGCGGCTGGATCGCATCAGCAAGCCGAAGTCGATCGGGGTCGTGCTGAGCGACATCCGCGTCGAGATTCAGGACGAGAGCCATGCTACGGCTTCGTTCAAACAGGATTACCGTTCCGATCATTATCGTGACAGCGTGCGCAAGACCCTGAAGCTGGAGAAGGCCGGCGGCGCGTGGCTGATCGTGGCGGAACAGGTTGGGAAATAAGGAAAACGGATATGGACAAGATTAGGATCGCCATCGCCGGCAGCGGCGGGCGCATGGGCAAGGCGCTGCTGGAATGCGTGGCGCAGGCCGACGATCTGGCGCTGCATGCGGCGCTGGAATGTGAAGGCAGCCCGTTGCTGGGCAACGTCGTCGAAGGCGGCGCGAGGATCGTCGCCGATGCCGAAGCATCTTTGCGCGGCGCGGATGTGCTGATCGACTTCACCCGCCCGGAAGGCAGCATGCGCCATCTGGACATCTGCCGCAGGCTGGGCGTGAACATGGTGGTCGGCACCACCGGCCTCAGCGCGCAGCAGAAGGCCCAGCTCGGTGCGGCGGCGCAGGACATCGGCATCGTGTTCGCGCCCAACATGAGCGTCGGCGTGAACCTGGTGTTCAAGCTGCTGGAGACCGCCTCGCGCGTGTTGAGTGAAGGCTACGACATCGAGGTCATCGAGGCGCATCATCGCCATAAGGTCGATGCGCCGTCCGGCACCGCACTCGGCATGGGCGAGGTGATCGCGCGCACGCTGGGGCGCGATCTGGCGCAATGCGCGGTGTATGGGCGCGAGGGGCACACCGGCGAACGCGCCCCTTCCACCATCGGTTTTGCCACGGTGCGCGGCGGCGATATCGTCGGCGATCACACCGTGCTCTACGCGGGCATCGGCGAGCGTATCGAGATCACCCACAAGGCCAGCAGCCGCGCTACCTTTGCGCTCGGCGCGCTGCGCGCCGCGCGTTTCCTGAAAGCGAATCCGGCGGGACTGTACGACATGCAGGACGTGTTGGGATTGAAATGACCGCGGGATGACCGGGAAGGCCGGATCGGACGATGTCGATCCCGGCCGGTTTTTGGGGTACTTATGGACTGGAAGATATTTGCCGTGGTTTTTGCCTCGGTGTTCATCGCGGAGATGGGCGACAAGACGCAGCTTGCCACCATGCTGTTCGCTTCCGACAGGGAGGTGAGCAAATGGACGGTGTTCTTCGGCGCCTCGCTGGCGCTGGTGGCGACCTCCGCCATCGGCGTGCTGCTCGGCAGCGTCGTCTCCAGTTATGTCAGCGAGAAGCATCTGCATTACATCGCCGGCGCCGGGTTCGTCATCATCGGGCTGTGGACGTTGTGGAAAGTCTAGCCGCGCCATGCCCGCAACAGGCCGAGAATATCTTTTGCTGCTGGCTGGGGTATGATGGCGCGTGTTTCGTAGGAGCGGCTGTGGCCGCGAAGAACATGTCGCGCCTTCCGGCGCTCCTACGGTGCCAAACAAGAGGTATGCCATGAAGAAGAAGCTGACGGATTTCTTTTTCCATCTCACGCTCGGCAAGCTGCTGATCCTGCTTTCCATCCTCTCGATGGCCATGGCCTTCGTGCTTATTTTCGTCGTCGCCGGTGTCGTGCGCGACCGCGCCATCCACGACCTGGCGCGCGACGATGCCAAACAGACTTCCAACCTGGTGTTCCAGACCCTTTATTCGGCGATGCGCAAGGGCTGGAGCAAGCAGGAGATCAACGAGACCATCGAGCGCCTCAACAGCGTATTGCCGGGCACGACGATAAAAGTCTACCGCGGCGAGATCGTGGCCAAGCAGTTCGGCGAGATGGAGGGGGAGAGCGCCCTGATCGAGAATGATGAGGCGCTCAACCAATCCATGTTCGCGGGAGAGGAGGTGCAGCTATTCGGCGGCCCCGGCAAGGCGCAGGCTCCGCTGGCAAAAGATACCGCGATCGCCTTGGCCATGAACACCGGGCAGGATGCGCTGTTGTTTCCGGACAAGGCCACCATCCGCTATTTGTACCCGGTGCTGGCCAAAGAGGAATGCCTGATCTGCCATACCCTGTCCCGTGTCGGGGCGGTACACGGGGTGATCGACATCACTTTCCCGATCAGCAACCTGAAAGTCTCCTTCAGCAGCGTGATCAATACCGTCGTTGCCTATACGCTGCTGGTGATCGGCCTGGTCTTCATCGTGCTGTATTTCCAGCTGCGCTACCTGGTGGTCGTGCCGGTCGCCAACCTGCTCGGCGTCATGCGCAACGTGACGCAGGACATGGATTTCAGCCATCGCGTCAGCAGTTCGACGCGCTTGCAGGAGCTGAAGCGCCTGGCCGAGTATTTCAACCACCTGCTCAAGACCATCCAGGAATACAACACCAGGCTGGAGGAGCTGTCCATCCGCGACCCGCTGACGGGGCTGTACAACCGGCGCAAGTTCCAGGAGTTCATGCAGTACGAGATCATCCGCGCGACCCGCCACCAGCGCGGCTTCTCGGTGATCATGATCGACCTGGACAATTTCAAGTACATCAACGACACCTTCGGGCATCCGATCGGCGACATGGTGCTGAAGGAACTCACCGCGATGCTCCTCGTCGGCTTGCGCAAAGGCGATGTGCTGGCGCGCATGGGCGGCGACGAATTCGCCATCATCCTGCCGGAAACGGAGGCTGCCAGCGGCCTGCTGGTTGCCCGGAAATTGCACCAGTCGCTGATTGACCGGGAGTTCGAGTTGCCGGTAGGCAAGGTGCGTTGCACGGCCAGCTTCAGCATGGTCGGTTTCCCCGAGGACGGCAGGACCGAGGAGCAGATCTATTCGGCCATGGACGTGGTGCTGTACAAGGCCAAGACGCGCGGCAAGAACCAGGTGATGGTGGCGGAATCCGAAGAGGACCGCAGCATGATGTCGATCTTCAAGCAGGGCGATTTCCTGCGCAATGCCATCCGCGAGGATCGCATCGAGGCCTTCCTGCAACCCATCATCGACATGAAGACCAACGAGGTGGCGGCCTTCGAGGTGCTGGTGCGCATCCGCGACGGCGAGGTCATCATTCCGGCCGGCGAGTTCATCGAGGTGGCGGAGGAACTCGGTATGGCCAAGGAGCTGGATCGCGAGGTGTTCCGCAAGGGGTTGATGCATTACGCCGCAATCTCCGCGAAACACCCGCAGGCCAAGATGTTCTTCAACCTGTTCCCGCGCAGTTTCAGCGATATCGAGTGGGTGCGCGGCATTCCGGGCATGATACGCAGTGCGGGCGTGCCCTGCGAGAAGATCGTGCTGGAGATCACCGAACGCGAGGCGCTGCCCAACCTGACCCAGGTGAGGACGGTGATCGAGGAGCTGCGCACCAGCAATCTCAGCGTCGCGCTGGACGATTTCGGCAGCGGATTCTCGTCGTTCATTTACCTGAAATACCTGGAAATCGACTATGTGAAGATCGAGGGCAGCTTCGTGCGCCAGATCGTCGCCGACGAGCGCGACCGCATCATGGTCGAGCACATCAACAGCATGGCGCACCGCTTCGGCCTGAAGACCGTGGCGGAATTCGTCGAGGACGAAATGACCGCGAAGATGCTCGCCGAGATCGGCGTGGATTACGCGCAGGGCTATTACTACGGGCGTCCTGCACTGCCGGAATAAAAACAGCAGTGTAGGGTGGGCACGTTTTTGTGCCCACCCTGCGTCTCCTACATGCGGCAGGCTATAATCGCCATCCGATTCTTGCTTGCCTGACATGCGCCATTCCCGTTCCCAATCTCCAAACAGCGCCAACCGCGCCGATTGGCAAACCCTCCGCTCGCTGCTGCCCTACCTGCTGGAGTTCAGGTGGCGCGTCATCATCGCGCTGAGCCTGCTGGTGCTCGCCAAGCTGGCCAACGTGGCTGTCCCGCTGGTGCTCAAGGAGATCGTCGATGCGCTCGACAGGTCGCATGCGGTGCTGATCGTGCCGGTGTTCCTGGTCGTGGGCTATGGGGTGTTGCGCATGTTCAGCTCGCTGTTCGGCGAACTGCGCGATGCGATATTCGCCAAGGTCACGCAGCGCGCGATCCGGCGCGTGGCGTTGCAGGTGTTCGAGCACCTGCACAGCCTGAGCCTGCGCTTCCATCTCGACCGGCAGACCGGCGGGGTGTCGCGCGACATCGAGCGCGGCACGCGCGGCATCGGCTTCCTGCTCAACTTCATGCTGTTCAACATCCTGCCGACGCTGCTGGAGATCGTGCTGGTGGCGGCGATCCTGTTCAGCAAGTACGACGCATGGTTCGCGATCATCACTTTCGTCACGCTGCTGACCTATGTCGCCTTCACCCTGTTTGTCACCGAGTGGCGCATGGTGGTGCGGCGCTCGATGAACGACCTCGATTCCAAGGCGAACAGCCGCGCCATCGACAGCCTGCTGAACTACGAGACGGTCAAGTATTTCGGCAACGAGCGCTACGAGGCGCAGCGCTACGACCACAACATGCAGCACTGGGAGGTGGCGGCGGTGCGCAACACCACTTCGCTGGCGCTGCTGAACGCGGGGCAGAACGTCATCGTCGCCATCGGCGTCACCGTCCTGATGCTGCTGGCGGCCGACGGTGTGGTGCAAGGCACGATGACGGTGGGCGACCTGGTGCTGGTCAACGTGTTCCTGATCCAGTTGTACATGCCGCTGCATTTCCTCGGTTTCGTGTACCGCGAGATACGCCACGCGCTGGCGGACATGGAAAAGATGTTCGGGCTGTTGCACGAGAACCGCGAGGTCGCCGATACGCCGGATGCGCAGCCGCTGCGAGTGGGCGGGGCGGAGGTGCGATTCGAGGGGGTCAGCTTCGCATATAACCCCGACCGCCAGATATTGTCCGAGGTGAGTTTTGCCATCCCGGAAGGGCATACCGTGGCGGTGGTGGGCGCGAGCGGGGCGGGCAAGTCCACGCTGTCGCGCCTGCTGTTCCGGTTCTACGATGTGCAGCAGGGGAGCATCCTGATCAACGGCCAGGATATCCGCGCTGTCACGCAACTCAGCCTGCGCGCGGCGATCGGTATCGTGCCGCAGGATACCGTGCTGTTCAACGACACGATCTACTACAACATCGCCTATGGCCGCCCCGACGCGACGCGCGAGGAGGTGGTCGCCGCAGCACAGGCTGCGCACATCCATGACTTCGTCGAGTCGCTGCCGCAGGGCTACGAATCGACCGTGGGCGAGCGCGGCCTGAAACTTTCCGGCGGCGAGAAGCAGCGCGTGGCGATCGCGCGCGCCATCCTGAAACATCCGGCGATGCTGATCTTCGACGAGGCGACCTCCGCGCTCGACTCGAAATCCGAGAAAGCGATCCAGGCGGAGCTGCGCGCCATCGCGCAGAACCGCACCACGCTGGTCATCGCGCACCGGCTGTCCACCGTGGTGGATGCCGACCAGATACTGGTGATGGACAAGGGGCGCATCGTCGAGCGCGGCACCCACCGCGAATTGCTGGCTCAGGCGGGTGTTTATGCGCAAATGTGGAATCTTCAGAAGCAGGAAGAGAAAAACAAGCCTGCCTATTGATTTATATGAATAATGATGTATGCTTCGCGGCAATAAGTTGTACGGGAGGGGGGAACGTGACCAGAAGTTTGCTGTTATGCCTGTTGCTCGTGCCTGCGCTGGCCGCACATGCCGGCGAGCGCGATGCGGGAAAATCCAATTCGCAGGGCCGGATCAAGGCGAGTTTCCAGCAGGAAGCTGCGCGTTCCGGCGCCGTTGCCACTCCCAAGCTGCGTTCCGCCATCGCATTGATATACGACCAGCAGACGCAACTCCCGCTGTATGCCAAGAATCCCGATACGCTCGCGCCCATCGCATCGATCACCAAGCTGATGACGGCGATGGTGGTGCTGGATGCGCAGTTGCCGATGGATGAGGAGATCCGCATCGAGTCCGCCGATATCGACAGGCTCAAGGGTACCAAGTCGCGCCTGCGCGTGGGTATGACGCTCACTCGCGGCGAGCTGCTCAAACTGGCCCTGATGGCTTCCGAGAACCGCGCCGCCGCTGCGCTGGCGCGCGCCTATCCGGGCGGATACGATGCCGCGATCGCCGCGATGAACGCCAAGGCGGTCGAGCTCGGCATGCAGGATACGCGCTTCCTCGATCCGACCGGGCTGAGCAGCGACAATGTCTCCACCGCGCATGACCTGGTCAGGATGGTCGCGGCGGCGCGCGAATATGCGCTGATACACCAGTACACCACCTCGGCCTCGCATTCGGTGCCGGGCCGGAGGGGACGCGAGATGCGTTTCGTCAACACCAACCCGCTGGTCAGGAGCGCGTCGTGGGACATCGGCGTGAGCAAGACCGGCTACATCAGCGAGGCGGGGCGCTGCCTGGTGATGGAGGCGACGATCAACGAGCGCCCGGTGATCATCGTATTGCTCGATTCATGGGGCAAACGCACCCGTATCGGTGACGCCAACCGCATCAAGAAATGGATGGAAAGCGCCGAGGCGCACGGGCATGCGGCGCATCGCAGCTGACCGGATAGAGTGGTGACGGGAGGGGCGCAAGCCCCTCTTTTTATTTGGAGCGGCGTTGAAGATGTTCTTCTTGATCGAACTGGCGTTGCTCATCGTCATCGTGCTGGTCGTCGTCCTTGCGCTGCGCGGTACCGGTGCGAAGCCACCCGATCAGCCGCCCGGCGACGAGAATTGATGCCCACCCTCTAATCCGCTATAATGCACACCAATTCAAAAGCGGGATGAACGCACGGTTCGTCCCGCTTCTTTATGTCCAGTTCAGGGGAGCATCCGGTGTCGCAAACAAGTCCTGCCATCCTAGTCTTAGCCGATGGAACGGTGTTTCGCGGCATTTCGATCGGTGCGCAGGGCAGCAGCGTCGGCGAGGTGGTGTTCAATACCTCGATGACGGGCTACCAGGAGATACTTACCGATCCGTCCTACTGCAGGCAGATCGTCACGCTGACCTATCCGCACATCGGCAACGTCGGTTGTAATCCGGAAGATGTCGAGTCGCGCCAGGTGTTCGCCAGCGGCCTCGTCATCCGCGACCTGTCGCAGACGGTGAGCAACTTCCGCGCGACGCAATCCCTGCCCGAATATCTCAAGGCCAACAACGTCGTCGCCATCGCCGGCATCGACACGCGCAAGCTGACGCGCATCCTGCGCAGCAAGGGCGCGCAGAACGGCTGCATCGCCAGTGGCGACGATGTCGAAGCGGCGCTCAAGGCGGCGCGCGGTTTTGCCGGTCTGGCAGGGATGGATCTGGCGCAGGTGGTGAGCTGCGACAAACCCTACGACTGGACGCAGACCGAATGGAAACTCGGCAGCGGTTACGGCGACACCTCAGTCCTCAGCCCTCAGTCCTCAGCACTGCATCATGTAGTGGCCTACGACTTCGGCGTGAAGTGCAACATCCTGCGCATGCTGGCCGAACGCGGCTGCCGCATCACTGTCGTTCCCGCCAAGACCGGCGCTGACGAGGTGCTGAAGATGCAGCCGGACGGCGTGTTTCTGTCCAACGGCCCCGGCGACCCCGAGCCATGCGATTACGCGATCGAGGCGACGAAGAGATTCATCGAGGTCGGCATCCCCTTGTACGGCATCTGCCTCGGACACCAGATCATGGGCCTGGCCGTTGGAGCCAAGACGGTAAAGATGAAGTTCGGCCATCGCGGCGCCAACCATCCGGTGCAGGACACGCAGACCAAGCGCGTGATGATCACCAGCCAGAACCACGGCTTTGCGGTGGATACGGCGACGCTGCCGGCGAATGCGCGCGTCACCCACGTCTCGCTGTTCGACGGCACGCTGCAGGGCTTCGAGCTGACCGACAAGCCCGCGTTCTGTTTCCAGGGTCACCCCGAGGCAAGTCCGGGGCCGCATGACGTGGATGGGTTGTTCGACAGATTTATTGATTTGATGAAAAGTCGCTAGTCGTTAGACGTTAGTCGTTAGTAAAAAACCGCGTAGCGGCCATACCAACTAACGACTAAAAAACATGGCAAAACGCACAGACATAAAAAGCATCCTCATCATCGGTGCCGGCCCCATCGTCATCGGGCAGGCGTGCGAGTTCGACTATTCCGGCGCGCAGGCTTGCAAGGCGCTGAAGGAAGAGGGCTATCGCGTCATCCTGGTGAACTCGAATCCGGCCACCATCATGACCGACCCGGAGATGGCGGATGCGACCTACATCGAGCCGATCACCTGGCAGATGGTGGAGAAGATCATCGCCAAGGAGAAGCCGGATGCAATTTTGCCGACGATGGGCGGCCAGACCGCGCTGAACTGCGCGCTCGATCTGGCCAAGCATGGCGTGCTGGAAAAATACAACGTCGAGATGATCGGCGCGTCGCGCGATGCCATCGACATGGCGGAAGACCGCGAGAAGTTCAAGCAGGCGATGACGCGGATAGGTTTGGCCTCGGCGCGTTCCGCCATCGCGCACAGCATGGAAGAGGCGCTGCAGGTGCAGCAGGTGATGGGTTTCCCCACCATCATCCGCCCGTCCTTCACCATGGGCGGCAGCGGCGGCGGCATCGCCTACAACCGCGAGGAGTTCGTCGAGATTTGCGAACGCGGTCTGGAAGCTTCGCCAACCAAGGAATTGCTGATCGAGGAATCGCTGCTCGGCTGGAAAGAATACGAGATGGAAGTCGTGCGCGACCGCAACGACAACTGCATCATCATCTGCTCCATCGAGAACCTCGATCCGATGGGCGTGCATACCGGCGACTCGATCACCGTCGCGCCGGCGCAGACGCTGACCGACAAGGAATACCAGATCCTGCGCGACGCCAGCATCGCGGTGCTGCGCGAGATCGGCGTGGATACCGGCGGTAGCAACGTGCAGTTCTCCATCAACCCGGACGACGGGCGCATGGTGGTGATCGAGATGAATCCGCGTGTATCGCGTTCCTCGGCGCTGGCGTCCAAGGCCACCGGTTTCCCCATCGCCAAGGTCGCGGCCAAACTGGCCGTCGGCTACACGCTCGACGAGCTGAAAAACGACATCACCGGCGGCGCGACGCCGGCATCGTTCGAGCCGACCATCGACTATGTCGTTACAAAAATTCCGCGCTTCGCATTCGAAAAATTCCCGCAAGCCAACGATCGACTGACCACGCAGATGAAATCGGTGGGCGAGGTGATGGCCATCGGTCGCACCTTCCAGGAGTCGTTCCAGAAGGCGCTGCGCGGCCTTGAGGTCGGCGTGAACGGGCTGGATGCAAAGTTCGCCGAGCGCGAGTCCCTCCTGCACGAACTCGGCAATCCCGGACCGGATCGCATCTGGGCGGTAGGCGATGCCTTCCGCCTCGGCATGAGCGTCGAAGAAGTGTTTAACGTCAGCAAGATCGACCCGTGGTTTCTGGTGCAGATCGCCGACATCATCCGCCAGGAGCAGTCCCTGTCCGGACGCACGCTGGAAAGCCTGAGCGCGGACGAACTGCGCAACTTGAAGCGTAGCGGTTTCGCCGATGCGCGTCTGGCGAAGTTGCTGGGTATCGACGACGAATCGGTGCGCGCCTACCGCCATGCACTCAATGTGCGTCCGGTGTTCAAGCGCGTGGACACCTGTGCCGCCGAGTTCGCGACCAACACCGCCTACATGTATTCGACCTACGAGGAAGAATGCGAATCGCTGCCGACCAACAACAGGAAGATCATGGTGCTGGGCGGCGGGCCGAACCGCATCGGGCAGGGCATCGAGTTCGACTATTGCTGCGTGCATGCCGCACTGGCGATGCGCGAGGACGGCTACGAGACCATCATGGTCAATTGCAATCCCGAGACCGTCTCCACCGACTACGACACCTCCGACCGCCTGTATTTCGAGCCGCTGACGCTGGAAGACGTGCTGGAAGTGGTGGCGGTCGAAAAGCCCGTCGGCGTGATCGTGCAATATGGCGGCCAGACGCCGCTGAAACTGGCGCACGGGCTGGAGAAGAACGGCGTGCCCATCATCGGTACCACGCCGGACATGATCGACTGCGCGGAAGACCGTGCGCGCTTCCAGGCCATGTTGCGCGAACTGGACCTCAGGCAGCCGCCCAACCGCATCGCGAGCAACGTGGCCGACGCGGTCGCCGGGGCTGCCGAGATCGGCTATCCGCTGGTGATGCGTCCTTCCAACGTGCTGGGCGGCCGCGCCATGGAGATCATCCACGCGCAGCCCGACCTCGAACGCTACATGCGCGAAGCAGAGGAGGCCGCCAAGATCTATCCGGAGCGTATGCCCATCCTGCTCGACCGCTTCCTGAACGATGCCATCGAAGTGGACGTGGATGCGGTGTCCGACGGCAAGCAGGTCATCATCGGCGGCATCATGGAACATATCGAACAGGCGGGTGTGCATTCCGGCGACTCGGCCTGCTCGCTGCCGCCCTACAGCCTATCGGCGGAATTGCAGGACGAGCTGCGCCGCCAGACCGTGGCGATGGCCAGGGCACTCAACGTGGTCGGCCTGATGAACGTGCAGTTCGCGATACAGGGCGAGACGGTGTATGTGCTGGAAGTGAACCCGCGCGCCTCGCGCACCGTGCCTTTCGTGTCCAAGGCCACCGGCGTGCCGCTGGCCAAGGTGGCCGCGCGCTGCATGGTGGGGCAGACGCTGGCGCAGCAGGGCGTGAGCCGGGAGATCGTCCCGCCGTATTACTCGGTGAAGGAGGCGGTGTTCCCCTTCATCAAATTCCCCGGCGTGGATACGCTGCTCGGTCCCGAGATGAAATCCACCGGCGAAGTGATGGGCGTGGGCGACACCTTTGCCGAAGCCTTCGTCAAATCGCAGCTTGCCGCCAGCGTGAAGCTGCCGAAGGGCGGCAATGTCTTCATCAGCGTGCGCGAGGCGGACAAGCCAGGCGCGGTCGAAGTGGCGCGCTCGCTCGCGCAGCTCGGTTTCAACGTGCTGGCGACGCGCGGCACGGCGGCGATGATCGCGGCGGCCGACGTGCAGGTCACGGTGGTCAACAAGGTCGGCGAGGGCCGCCCGCACATCGTGGACATGATTAAGAACGGCGAGGTCAGGCTGATCGTCAATACCGTGGACGGCAAGCCTTCGGTGATCCGCGATTCCTATTCCATCCGCCATGCCGCGTTGCAGAGCCGCGTGACCTATTACACCACGCTGGCCGGCGCGCGCGCCGCCTGCGTCGGCATGCAGCACCTGGAAGAGCTGCAGGTATATGACGTGCAATCGCTGCACCGTCGTTTCAACTGAGGAAGCATCACCATGAGCAAAATCCCATTGACAGTGAACGGCGCCGAACTATTGCGCATGGAGTTGCACCGCCTGAAGACGGTGGACAGGCCTTCGGTCATCACCGCCATTGCCGAGGCGCGCGCGCAGGGCGACCTGTCGGAGAACGCCGAATACGACGCCGCGAAGGAACGCCAGGGCTTCGTCGAGGGGCGCATCGTCGAACTGGAGGCCAAGCTGGGCAGCGCGCAGATCATCGATCCCAGAACCCTCAGCGTGGATGGGCGCTGCGTGTTCGGCTCGACCGTGGTGCTGGAGGATGTCATCAACGGCGACGTCGTGACCTACCAGATCGTCGGGGACGACGAGGCGAACATCCGCGAGCGCAAGATTTCCATCAGCTCGCCGGTCGCGCGCGCGCTGATCGGCAAGTTCAGCGGCGACATCGCCGAAGTGCAGGCGCCGGGCGGGGTGCGTGAATATGAAGTGGTGGATGTGCAGTATATTTAAGGCAGTCGCTAGACGTTAGTCGTTAGTTTGTAGTTAAACCCGCGCAGCGGACAACATCAACTAGCGACTAACGACTAGCAGCTAACGACTTCCAAGCTGCCGCTTGTTCAGCGGTTTGCCCTTGTGGCGCGGCATCTTCTTGATCTCGATCTGATGCGCTTCAGGGTTCGGTTGGTAGATTACCAGCACTTTGCCGATGTGCTGCACCGGAGCCGCATCCAGCTGGGTACAGATGGCGGTCATGATCTCTTCGCGCTGCGGGCGTTCGGCCATGACGCGGATCTTGATGAGTTCGTGAACCTTGAGCGTCTGTGCGATCTCTTTCAATACTGCCTCGGTCAACCCGGCATTGCCTATCATCACCGTCGGATTCAGGGCATGGGCGCGGCCTTTCAGGGCGAGGCGTTCGGATACGGTAAGAGATAGCATGACGGCTTTCAAAATTTTATAAGGCGCGGATTTTAAGCGATGAAGCCTTCAAAGACCAGCAAACAGTGGATGCGCGAGCATGTCAACGACCCTTTCGTGCAATTGGCGCAGAAGGAGGGATATCGCTCCCGTGCCGCCTACAAGCTGCTGGAGATCGACGAAAAGGACAGGTTGCTCAAGCCTGGCATGGTGGTGGTGGATCTCGGTGCGACACCGGGCGGCTGGTCGCAGGTGGCGGCGCACAAGGCGGGACGCGGCGGCAAGGTGATCGCGCTCGACCTGTTGCCGCTCGATCCGCTGTCCGGTGTGGACTTTATCCAGGGCGATTTCCGCGACGAGGCAGTGCTGAAACAGCTCGAGGAGCTGCTGCATGGCAAGCCGGTCGGGCTTGTAATTTCCGACATGGCCCCCAATATGAGCGGCGTGGCTTCCGCCGACCAGGCGCGCGCGATGCATCTGGCGGAACTGGCGCTGGAATTCGCGCTCGAACACCTGTCGCCCCAAGGCTGTTTTCTCGTCAAGGTGTTCCAGGGCGCGGGATTCGAGGAATTCCTCAAGCTGATGCGCAGCCGCTTCGCCAAAGTGGTGACGCGCAAACCCAAGGCATCGCGCGACCGCAGCAGCGAGTTGTATCTGTTGGGATGCGGGAAACTTGAGTAATCCGGTGATACATAGTCTAATGACCGTCCGGCAGCCGTGATGCGCCGGTAAAGGAGTTAACTTGAACAACATGTTTAAAAGTATTGCGATCTGGCTGGTCGTCGCCCTGGTGCTGATGACGGTGTTCAACCAGTTCAACGCGCGCCAGCAGCAGACCGCGCAGGCGCAGCTCGACTATTCGCAATTCCTCGAAGAGGTGCAGCAGGGGCATATCACCAAGGTGACCATCGAGGGGCGCACGCTGAAAGCCACGACCAGCGAGGGCAAGCGCATCACCAGCTATGCGCCGAACGACCTGTGGATGGTGTCCGACCTGCTCAAGAACGGCGTGAATGTCGAAGCCAAGCCGGAGGAGGAACAATCCTTCCTGATGAGCATCTTCGTATCCTGGTTCCCGATGCTGCTGCTGATCGGCGTATGGATATTCTTCATGCGCCAGATGCAGGGCGGCGGCAAGGGCGGGGCGTTCTCGTTCGGCAAGTCGCGTGCGCGCATGCTGGACGAGAACAAGGAGCGCTTCACTTTCGCCGACGTGGCGGGTTGCGATGAGGCCAAGGAAGAAGTGTCCGAGCTGGTCGATTTCCTGCGTGACCCGTCCAAGTTCCAGAGCCTCGGCGGGCGCATCCCGCGCGGTGTGCTGCTGGTGGGCAGCCCGGGTACCGGCAAGACCCTGCTGGCCAAGGCCATCGCCGGCGAAGCCAAGGTGCCGTTCTTTTCCATCTCCGGCTCCGACTTCGTCGAGATGTTCGTCGGCGTCGGCGCGGCGCGCGTGCGCGACATGTTCGAACAGGCCAAGAAGCATTCCCCCTGCATCGTGTTCATCGACGAGATCGATGCGGTCGGGCGCCAGCGCGGCGCGGGACTCGGCGGCGGTAATGATGAGCGCGAGCAGACACTGAATGCGCTGCTGGTGGAAATGGACGGTTTCGAGGGCGCTTCCGGTGTGATCGTGATCGCCGCGACCAACCGGCCCGACGTGCTCGATCCCGCGCTGCTGCGTCCCGGCCGCTTCGACCGCCAGGTGGTGGTGCCGCTGCCGGACATCCGCGGGCGTGAACAGATACTGATGGTGCACATGCGCAAGGTGCCGTGTGCGGCAGACGTAAAGGGCGATATTCTGGCGCGCGGCACACCGGGCATGTCCGGTGCCGATCTGGCCAACCTGGTAAACGAGGCTGCATTGTTCGGCGCGCGGCGCGGCAAGCGTTTCGTCGATATGGACGATTTCGAATCGGCCAAGGACAAGATCATGATGGGCGCGGAACGCCGCTCCATGGTGATGCCGGAAGAAGAGCGCCGCAACACCGCCTACCACGAGTCCGGTCATGCGGTGGTCGCCAAGCTGCTGCCCAAGACCGATCCGGTACACAAGGTGACCATCATCCCGCGCGGCCGCGCGCTGGGGCTGACCATGCAACTGCCGGCGGAAGACCGCTACAGCATGGACAAGGAGCGCATCCTGTCCACCATCGCGGTGCTGTTCGGCGGGCGCATCGCCGAAGAGATATTCATGCACCAGATGACCACCGGCGCATCCAACGACTTCGAGCGCGCCACCGACATGGCGCGCAAGATGGTGACGCAGTGGGGCATGTCGGACGCACTCGGGATCATGGTGTACGGCGAAAACGAAGGCGAAGTGTTCCTCGGACGTTCGGTGACCACGCACAAGAACATCTCCGAGGCGACCATGCAGCAGGTCGATGCCGAGATACGCCGCATCATCGACCAGCAATATGCGCTGGCGCGCAAGCTGATCGAGGAGAACCGCGACAAGATCGAAGCCATGGCCAAGGCCTTGCTGGAATGGGAAACGCTCGACTCCGACCAGATCGAGGACATCATGACCGGCAAACCGCCGCGCGCGCCCAAACCGGCGCCTGCTGCCCAGGCACCGCAACCCCCGCAGGATTCCACACCGACCGCTCCGGCAACCGGCGAGCCGGCGCAGGAAACCTGAAAAGCAGTCGTTAGACGTTAGTCGCTAGTCGTTAGTAAGAAAACCTGCGCAGCACTACGCCAACTAACGACTAGCGACTAACGACTGTTTATGCTTCATTGCGGTAACTTCCAGCTCGACCTCTCCCGCCCTCTCGTGATGGGCATCGTCAATGTCACGCCCGATTCGTTCTCGGACGGCGGGCAGCATGCTTCAGCCGCCGCGGCCATCGCACACGCGTGCCGACTTATCGAAGATGGTGCCGATATCCTCGACATCGGCGGCGAATCCACCCGTCCCGGCGCACAGCCGGTCGGCGAGCAGCAAGAGCTGGAGCGCGTGCTGCCCGTCATCGAAGGCCTGCGCGGCAGCAGCGTCCCCATCTCCATCGACACCTGCAAACCTGCCGTGATGCGCGCCGCGCTGGCGGCGGGCGCGAGCATGGTCAACGACGTCAACGCCCTGCTGGCGGACGGCGCGCTGCAAGCGGTCGCCGGGAGCGACGCGGCGGTGTGCCTGATGCACAAGCAGGGCATGCCGCGAACCATGCAGCAACAACCGCAATATGCCGATGTCGTCGCCGAAGTGCGCGATTTTCTGCGCGTGCGCATCGCCGCAGTCGAAGCGGCGGGCATCGCGCGCGACCGCATCGTGGTCGATCCCGGCTTTGGCTTTGGCAAGACCCTGGCGCATAATCTCGCCCTGCTACGCGAGTTGGATAAGTTGAGTGAATTGGGCGTGCCGATCCTCACCGGTCTGTCGCGCAAATCCATGTTGGGTACAATCACCGGGCGCGACGTGGGTGACCGTGTTGCAGGGAGCGTGGCTGCTGCGTTGATTGCGGTGCAGCGGGGAGCATCCATCGTGCGCGTGCATGATGTGCGCGAGACGGTGGATGCGCTGAAGATTTGGAATGCGGTAAACGAGGGATAAGATGAGCAGAAAATATTTCGGCACCGACGGTGTGCGCGGCAAGGTGGGAGTGCATCCCATCACCCCGCAGTTCGTGATGCAGCTGGGCTACGCGGCGGGCAAGGTGCTGGCGGGCGCGGCGTATGCGCAGGGTGAGCGTTCCGGCGTGCTGATCGGCAAGGACACGCGCATCTCCGGCTACATGCTGGAGTCCGCGCTGGAAGCCGGGTTCATCGCGGCGGGCATCGACGTTTATCTGGCCGGTCCGGTGCCGACCCCGGCGGTGGCCTACCTGACGCGCGCCTTGCGCCTCTCGGCGGGCGTGGTCATCTCGGCCTCGCACAACCCGTTCGAGGACAACGGCATCAAGTTCTTCTCCGGCAATGGCACCAAGCTGCCCGATGCGGTCGAGCACGCCATCGAAGCCGAACTCGACAACCCGATGCAGACCAATGCTTCGGCCGCGCTCGGCAAGGCCAAGCGCCTCGATGATGCGGTCGGGCGCTATATCGAATTCTGCAAGAGCACCTTCCCCAACGAGATGGACCTGCGCGGGCTGAAAATCGTAGTGGACAGCGCGCACGGCGCGACCTACCACATCGCGCGCCACGTGTTCCACGAGCTCGGCGCGGACGTAATCGCCATCGGCGCGCAGCCGGACGGCATGAACATCAACGACGGCTACGGCGCGACCAAACCGCAGAACCTGCAAAAGGCCGTGCAAGAAAATAAGGCCGACCTCGGCATCGCGCTGGACGGCGACGGCGACCGCCTCATCATGGCCGATGCCACAGGCAAACTCTACGACGGCGACCAGTTGCTCTACATCATCGCCCGGCATCGTCAGGCGCAAGGCACACTGCACGGCGGCGTGGTTGGCACACTGATGACCAACCTCGCGTTCGAGCACGCGATGCAGAAACTCGGCATCCCGTTCCAGCGCGCCAAAGTCGGCGACCGCTACGTGATGGAACTGCTGCAACAGCAAGGCTGGCAACTCGGCGGCGAGAATTCCGGCCACATCATCTGCCTCGACAAACACAGCACCGGCGACGGCATCGTCTCCGCCCTGCAAGTGCTGCATGCACTGCGCGCCAACGGGCAAAGCCTTGCCGAGGCTGCGGGCGACCTGCACATGTACCCGCAAATCCTCATCAACGTAAAAGTCACCGGCAAGGCGACCGAATTATTGGAACGTCAGGAGGTCAAGTCCGAGGTGACCAAGGCCGAGCTTGAACTGGACGGCAAGGGGCGGGTTTTGTTGCGGCCTTCGGGCACCGAGCCGTTGTTGCGGGTGATGGTGGAGGGGGAGGATGGGGAGTTGGTTAAAAAATGTGCGGAGGGGATTGCGGGGGCGGTGAGGGGGGTGGCCTAGCTAGCGCTCGCGTTAGCCACTATTGTTCTACGGCCTCAGCTTGGCGAGTATTTTACGTTTTACGATTTCCTCGGCCTCTTGCACATAGACTGGCGCACCGCCCGAAATCATGTCATGAAAGCCATCGCACTTTTGGCACCAGAGCCGGTAATACACGGTTTCCGGTATTTCTGCTGACTTGATGCCTAAAAACACGTTGTGCTTTGGGCATAGCCACTGAAGCTCGATTTCAACGTCTTTCCTCTTATTGCTGTAGTCGATCTCCGCTGACCACCTGAAACCGAAATCCTTACCCGAGAGTGCGCGTGGTCGGTATGGTTTCGATTTTGTGTATAGGGCGACTACCAAGGCAACTGCACACGCGAGAAGTAACACAAGAAGCAACACAATCTTTACGTAGGTCTTTGCAGTTACGCCTTGCAGCGCCGGCAGCAACGCCGGGAGGAAATCGGCGTAGATGCTAAGTATCAGTGCGCCTAGACCGCTCAAGGCAGCACCGACTAGGGCGGGAACAACTGACTCTCGAAGTGTGCTCATCAATGGTGGCTAACGTCTGAATTCACCGGCGCTGCGCGGCTTTATCGCGCAGCGTCCAGTGGAATGATGGGTTAGCCCTACGGCATATAGCAGAAGAGCACTCATTCGGGTTTCTGCGCTTCAAGAACTACACGGCACCGAATTGGTTTTCTGTCGTGCGAGTGATAGATGGTTACATATAGCCAACCATTGCGCGCCCATTCTTCAAGCTCTTTGTTCTGCTCGATCATTCCGCTCCATTCGACACCCGGCTTTAGCTCAAACGGCACTCGCTGTGTTGTGCTGGGGATGGCTATAAATGCGTTAGCAGAAGCCTTCTTACGCAGCATGGCTTTCCACCAAGCATCGTAGTAGGCCAAGCCAAGGTGGGTAATGGTTGTTGGACGATCACCTCGGTTTGTAGCGACTGCCACGATAAGCGTCATGCCTTCATATTCTGGAATGTTGTACGACTGCATCCCAGTCATAAGCCGCATTTGAACGTCCGGGCCAGTTGTCTTCCATTTGTAAATATCCCAAACGATGGCAACCGTTGACAGAACGGCCCCCCAAATAGCTAAACCCGGTGAGATCGATGGTGACTTGCATAGGGCTAACGTGAAGTGGCCGTCATAAACGCCGTATATGCTGGAATGGGTTGCAGTACAAGCTGGTGCATTGTTCTTGTCCCATTGATCCAAAGATGGCCGGCATCCTAGCATGGCGCTCGTAGATGTGGAAAGTTGCCGGGGGTTGCCCGGCGGCAAGTCACTTTCTTTTGCTTCGCCAAAAAGAAAGTAACCAAAGAAAAGGCGACCCCGGTTTGCCGCCCCTTTGGGGTTCCCTCGATAGTTCGCAAACAAGCGGGGCTGCGGAACTCGCGCTGCGCGCTCAGACAGTCCTCGCCTAAACCTCCGCTTGTTTGCGAACTATCGAGGCGGCGCACAGGGGAGGGTAAGTCAAAGGCGGTTTTGTGTGGACACGAGTGCCCACGTTTTATTTTTGAGGAAGTTGGGCGCTTCGCGCCTAACTTCGGGTTTGGCTTTTGACTTGCTTTCCCCTTATCCGCCACCGAGCGCAACATTTGTAGGGTGGGCACAAGTGCCCACGCGGCAGCTCAATAGACGGTGGGCAACTCGTTGCCCACCCTGCAAAACCGGCACTTCGCTTTTCTCCCCCTGAGCGCCGCCTCGATTAACTGCAAACAAGCGGAGGGGTAGGCGAGGACTGTTTGAGCGCGCAGCGCGAGTTCCGCAGCCCCGCTTGTTTGCAGTTAATCGAGGGAACCCCCGCAGGGGGCGGCAAACTGGGGTCGCCTTTTCTTTGGCTACTTTCTTTTTGGCGAAGCAAAAGAAAGTAGCTAGCTGTCGGGCTACCCCCGACGGTTTTGATTTTGATTGTTTTGAATTTCACCCGTCGGGTTACGCTACGCTAACCCGACCTACATGCTGTTCCGCCACCGAGTAGCTCAGGGGATGGAAAATCCAAAGCGGTTTTGTGTGGGCACAAGTGCCCACGCGGCAGTTCAATGATCGGTGGGCAACGGGGTGCTCACCCCGCACAACTCGCACGATCCGCTGCGCGGTCGCGTGCTCAGGCAACTTCGCGTACAACGATGCCCATATCAAACGTGTGCGGCTTTGACTTGCAGCGATACACCCAACGCACGCAACACTTTCAGCAACGTGTCATAGCGCGGCTTCGCGCCGGGAGCAAGGGCTTTGTACAGGCTTTCACGCCCAAGCCCGGTATCCTTGGCGAGTTGGGTCATGCCGCGCGCGCGCGCCACATCTTTGACGGCGACAAGGAATATATCGGGGTTTTCGTCTTCAAGTGCGGCGGTGAGATAGGCGGCAATCGTTTCTTCATTGTCGAGATAATCGGCTGCATCAAAGGGGGTAAATTTAGTCATGGTTCACTCCTTGGGCAAAGTGCGCGCCATTTCTCTGGCACGCTTGACATCACGTTTCTGGGTGGATTTATCGCCGCCCAGCAACAGAAAATAGACCACCTCTCCGCGACGGGTGAAATAGGCCCGGTAGCCGGGGCCGTAGTGAATCCGCAGCTCGGAAACTCCTTCGCCTACCGGTTCACAATCGCCAAAATTCCCGGCTTCGGCACTCCTGATGCGCTTGATAACAAGCGCCTTGCCGATCTGATCTTTCAGGTCAACCAGCCAGCTATTAAATTCGTCCGATTTCAGAAACGTGTTCATGTTTCGCATCGTATCCGAATAGATACGGTTGTCAAGCGGTTTGCAAGTCAAAAAACTGCGATGTCTCAACAGAGCTTTACTCGGCATGTCACTTCAGCGCGGTCGCTCGCGGTCGCGGTTTGTGTTCGTCGTCGGGATCGAAGATCACTTTCACCGATACTTGAGAAGCGACCGGCCGGCCATATTCGTAGGCGGGCTCGAAACGAGCCTTGTGGAAGGACTGCCAGGCGCTGTCGTCGAACACGCCGGGCGGTTGCAATTCCATGACGCGCGCCGAGACTACTTCGCCGATTTGGTCGATCAGCAGTTCCAGCCGCACATACCCTTTCGTTCTCGCGGCGAAGGCGGCATCGGGATAGTGCGGCGAGATTTCCCAGGGCAGCACCGGCGGCAAGTAAGGGATGGTCAGGTCGTTTGAGGGCAGCGGCAGGTCGGGGTACTGGCCGATGTAGGAGGGACTGTCGTTGAAGTCGACCTTTTCGACCGTGCCGCGATCGTTTCCGCCGCTACCGCCCGGCGAGGCGGGGCGGGTTGCTTCGCCTTGCTCACTATCGGGCGACCAGGTCGCGCGGACATCGGGCAGGATGTCGATGCTTGGGCGTGCATGCGGCGATTGCGCAGGGGTGGATGCGCTGGCGAGATGCACCGTCAGCGTTCCATTGCCGGGCGTCCCGATTGCGGCGAACCGCTGCAGGCCGATCATTGCCAGCGCCAGATGCAGCAGCGCGGAGACAGCCAGGGCACAGGACAGACGTTTGTTCGCGATATCCATGATGCCGCCTGAAAAACTGCGCAACCATGCGTGAACGATAGGGGACACCCATTGGCCGCCTCCTGTCAACTACCGTTGGCGGCCTTCTGTCATCGCCGGAAGCTGCCGGCATCCCTTCATTCGCTCCGGTTGCCAGTTATGCGCCGCCCAATCCAACACCTCTTCGATACTTCCCTGTAGCAACTCTGCTGGCGGTTGCTGGCGCAGGAAATCCAGCACCGAGATCAGCGTCGCAACCACCTCGTCGGTCGTGATCGCCGGGGCGAGGGTCTGCTTGCTGAGCTTCTCTCCCTGCGCGTTCACCGCGATGGGCAGGTGCAGATAGTGCGGCGTGGACAGGCCGAGCAGGCGTTGCAGCCAGAGCTGGCGCGGGGTGGAATGCAGCAGGTCGGCGCCGCGCACCACATGGGTGATGTGCTGAAAGGCATCGTCTACCACCACCGCGAGCTGGTAGGCGAACAGGCCGTCGGCGCGCTTTACGACAAAATCGCCGATGTCGGTTTCTAGGTGCTGGGTGAGGTGGCCTTGCAGGGCGTCGTCGAATGCGACTACTCCCTCTCCCTTGCAGGGAGAGGGGTGGGGAGAGGGTAGAGATATTCCACAATCACCCCTCTCCCCCAGCCCCTCTCCCCCAAGGGGCGAGGGGAGGTCGGTGCGCACGCGCCACGCGCGTCCTTCGCGCCCGGTCGGGATGCCGTTGCGGCAGGTGCCGGGATAGACCGGGCCTTCGATGCCGTGCAGCGCCGAATCGGCGATCTCGCGGCGGGTGCAGCAGCAGGGATAGGCCGCGCCGCTGTCTTTCAGCCGTTGCAGCGCTTCCTCGTAAGCCGCCGTGCGCTGGCTCTGGTAGAGGATGGGTTCGTCGCTGTGCAGGCCGAAGGCGTCCAGCGTGCGCAGGATGTCCTCTGCCGCACCGGGTACGCAGCGCGGCACATCAAGGTCTTCCATGCGCACCAGCCAGGTGCCGTGATGGTGTCTTGCGTCGAGATAGCTGCCGACGGCGGCAGCGAGAGAGCCGAAATGCAGGGGGCCGGTGGGGGAGGGGGCGAAGCGCCCGCGGTAAGTGGAGAAAGATTGCATTCGGTAGGTTGGGTTGAGCGTAGCGATGCCCAACGAATAGACGGTTATAACGATGGGTATCGCTACGCTCAACCCATCCTACGCCGCGCCAAAATCATTATGCACCGACTCGCATCCCGGCAAATTGTCCGGGTCGGATCAGGCTGGGACAACTTCTTCCGCGAACTCCAGCCCCACCTTGCCATCCTTCATGTCCACGATGACCTTGCCGCCGCTCGCCAGCTTGCCGAACAGCAGTTCGTCGGCCAGCGCGCTGCGGATGGTGTCCTGGATCAGGCGCGACATCGGGCGCGCGCCCATCTTCGGGTCGAAGCCGTGCTCGGCCAGATAGTCCTTGAGCGCGTCGGTAAACACCGCCTCCACCTTTTTCTCATGCAGTTGCTCTTCGAGCTGCATCAGGAACTTGTCCACCACGCGCAGGATGACTTCGTGGTCCAGCGGCGCGAACGAGACGATGGCATCGAGGCGGTTGCGGAACTCCGGCGTGAACATGCGCTTGATGTCGGCCATCTCGTCGCCGGACGTAGCGGTCTTGGTGAAACCGATCTGCACCTTGTTCAACGCTTCCGCGCCCGCGTTGGTGGTCATGATGATGACGACGTTGCGGAAGTCGGCCTTGCGTCCGTTATTGTCGGTGAGCGTGCCGTGATCCATCACTTGCAGCAGGATGTTGAAGATGTCCGGGTGCGCCTTTTCGATCTCGTCCAGCAGCAGCACGCAATGCGGCTGCTTGGTGATCGCTTCGGTGAGCAGGCCGCCCTGTTCGAAGCCGACGTAACCGGGCGGCGCGCCGATCAGGCGCGACACGGCATGGCGCTCCATGTATTCGGACATGTCGAAACGGTGCAGCGGCATGCCCATGCTATAGGCGAGCTGGCGTGCCACCTCGGTCTTGCCGACGCCGGTGGGGCCGGAGAACAGGAAGCTGCCGATGGGTTTCTGCGGGCTGCCGAGGCCGCTGCGCGACATCTTGATGGCGCGCGCCAGCGCGTCGATGGCCTTGTCCTGGCCGAATACGGTGGCCTTGAGGTCGCGGTCGAGGTTCTTCAGCGCGTTGCGGTCGTCGTGCGACACGGTGCGCGTCGGGATGCGCGCGATCTTGGCGATGATCTCCTCGATCTCGTGCTTGCCGACCACCTTCTTCTGTTTCGACTTCGGCAGGATGCGCTGGGCCGCGCCGGCCTCGTCCAGCACGTCGATGGCCTTGTCCGGCAGGTGGCGGTCGTTGATGAAGCGCGAGGACAGTTCCGCCGCGCTGGAGAGCGCCGCCGCGCTGTATTTGACGCTGTGATGTTCCTCGAAGCGCGTCTTCAGGCCGCGCAGGATCGCGATGGTCTGTTCCACGGACGGCTCCGGCACATCCACCTTCTGGAAGCGGCGCGACAGTGCGTGGTCTTTCTCGAAGATGCCGCGGTATTCCTTGTAGGTGGTCGCGCCGATGCACTTCAGCTGGCCGTTCGACAGCGCCGGCTTGAGCAGGTTGGAGGCGTCCATGGTGCCGCCGGAAGCTGCGCCCGCCCCGATCAGGGTATGTATCTCGTCGATGAACAGGACTGCGTTCGGGGCATTGTTCAATTCCTTCAGCACCGCTTTCAGGCGCTGTTCGAAGTCGCCGCGATACTTGGTGCCGGCCAGCAGGGCACCCATGTCCAGCGAGTAGACGCGCGCGTCCTTGAGGATATCCGGCACGTCCCCTTCGACGATGCGGCGTGCCAGACCCTCGGCGATCGCGGTCTTGCCGACGCCGGCCTCGCCGACCAGCAGCGGATTGTTCTTGCGGCGGCGGCACAGCGTCTGGATGACGCGCTCCAGCTCGAGGTCGCGCCCGATGAGCGGGTCGATCTTGCCGGCCAGGGCTTGCGCATTCAGGTCCAGCGTATAGCTTTTCAGCATGCTGTCCTCGCCGGTTTGCTGCTCGGATTCGGTATCGCCGTGCGGTTGTGCCGGATTGGCGACCTCATTCTTGGCGAGACCGTGCGCGATGTAGTTCACCACGTCGAGGCGGTTGATGCTGCGTTCCGTGAGGAAGTGCACCGCGTGGGAGTCCTTTTCGCCGAATAGCGCGGCGAGGATGTTCGCGCCTGAGACTTCCTTCTTGTTGGTGGACTGGACGTGCAGGATCGCGCGCTGGATGACGCGCTGGAAGCCGACGGTGGGCTGCGTATCCACTTCCCCGATGCCTGCGACGGTCGGCGTGTGCTCATTGACGAAGGTAGCGACGACCTGGCGCAGTTCCTCGATGTTCACGCCGCAGGCGCGCAGCACCTGCGCCGCGGAAGCGTTGTCCAGCATGGCCAGCAGCAGGTGCTCGACCGTGATGAATTCATGGCGCTTCTGGCGGGCTTCGACAAATGCCAGATGCAGGCTGACTTCCAGTTCTTGCGCGATCATTTTATGTTTCCTCCATACTGCATCGTAGCGGATGCCCGTGTTGCTTCGCGAATTCCGACACTTGCCTGACCTTGGTTTCGGCGATGTCGCGCGAATAAACGCCGCATACCGCCGAACCTTCGTTATGTACTTGGAGCATGATTTGCAGCGCGCGTTCGCGGTTCATCGCAAAAAAACGCTCCAACACCTCAATCACGAAGTCCATCGTGGTGTAATCGTCGTTGAACAGGATCACCTTGAACATGCGCGGAGGTTCTGTCTTTGCGCGCTCCGGCGCGAGCACCGTGCTGTCCTGATGTCTGTCCGTCTTGCTTCCCATTGCGTGCATTCTGGCATTGCCCCTCACTGCCATACTTGATGATTAGCGGTGCTTTTTCAAGCCTAATTGAAAAATATTTTACAAAGCCCCTTGACGATATCAACTAAACGGGAGTAAAAAGCGCGCTGGTGTTTGACTCAAAGTATCTGCAGTACTGGTTTTGCCGTGTGCGATCTTATGATTCAAACAGTTTCGCGGGGGACTTTCCCCGTTTTTTTAGTAAGGAAGCAATCACATGGCAACTGGTACCGTTAAATGGTTCAACGACGCAAAGGGTTTTGGTTTCATCACTCCCGATGATGGCAGCGAAGATTTGTTCGCGCACTTTTCCGCAATCAACATGAGTGGTTTCAAGTCCCTCAAAGAAGGCCAGAAGGTCAGCTTTGAAGTGGTACAAGGACCCAAGGGCAAGCAAGCCTCGAACATCCAGGCCGCTTGATCGGTCTTGGTTCGGTAAAAGGCCCGGCGTGAAAGCGCCGGGCTTTTTTTATTCCTGATGGAAGTACGGGATGAGCCAGATTCTGCTGTTCAACAAACCCTACGGGGTGATTTGCCAGTTCAGCCGCGACGGTGTGCATCCGACGCTGGCTGACTATATCGCGCTCCCCGACTTTTACCCGGCGGGACGTCTGGATACCGACAGCGAGGGATTATTGCTGCTCACCGACGATGGCAGGTTGCAGCATCGCATCACCGACCCGAAACACAAACTGCCCAAGACCTACTGGGTGCAAGTCGAGGGCGTGCCAGACGAGGCTGCGCTGCAAGCCTTGTGCAAGGGGGTGAAGCTGGGCGATTTCACTACCCGGCCAGCCGAGGCGCACCTGATGGGCGAACCTGCCGGCCTGTGGCCGCGCGACCCGCCGATCCGCTTCCGCAAGAACATCCCGGCCAGCTGGCTGGAGCTTACCATCCATGAAGGCAAGAACCGCCAGGTGCGGCGCATGACCGCTGCGGTCGGCTTCCCTACGCTGCGCCTGATCCGCTACCGCATCGGCGAATGGACGCTGGACGGGCTGGCGCAGGGGGAATGGCGGCAGCAGCAGGCGTAGTCTGTTTGCGGGTTATTTGCCCCGACGCACGGCAGGGCGCGGCGAGAACAGGGCAGGTTGCGGCTGGGCCTGATGGCGCGCCGCCTCGGACAGGAGCTGTTGGGCTGCGGGTGTCTTCTGCGGTTGCCGTGGCTTGCCGGGTTGTGCGGCATTGCGTGGCGGCTGGCCATGGCGCGCCGGTTGCTCGCGCTGTTGCGGATTGCGCGATTGCGGGTTGCCCGGTTTCCGGGCCTGGCCGTCGCGTGAAGGCTGGCCGCTGCGGCTGCTGCTTCCGGTCGTGTTGCTGTGGCGTCTTTGCCCGTGTTGCGGGCGCGGCGGGCGCGGGGCTTCCGCCGGAAGATTGGTTGGCGGCACGAAACTGTCTACCGCTACCTTCGGAATCTCGCGCTTGATCAGCCGCTCGATGCTCTTCAGAAACGGGAACTCCTCGCTGTCCACCAGCGAGATCGCCGCGCCGCTGCTGCCGGCGCGTCCGGTGCGGCCGATGCGGTGCACGTAATCTTCCGGCACATTGGGCAACTCGAAATTCACCACATGCGGCAACTGGTCGATATCCAGACCGCGCGCGGCGATGTCGGTGGCGACCAGCACCGGTAGCGAGCCGTCCTTGAATTGTGCCAGCGCCTTGGTGCGTGCCGGTTGGCTCTTGTTGCCATGGATCGCGGCGGCGGGGATGCCGTCCGCGCTCAGTTTTTCCGCCAGCCGGTTCGCGCCGTGCTTGGTGCGGGTGAACACCAGCACCTGTTTCCAGTCGTGGTGCTTGATCAGGTGGGCGAGCAGGTAGCTCTTCAACTTTTGCGGCACCAGATGGACGCTCTGTTCGATCAGCTCCACAGTGGAATTGCGGCGCGCCACCTCGACATAACCGGGGTTGTGCAGCAGGCCGTCGGCAAGCGCCTTGATCTCGTCGGAGAAGGTCGCCGAAAACAGCAGGTTCTGGCGCTGCTTCGGCAGCAGCGCGAGGATCTTCTTGATGTCGCGGATGAAGCCCATGTCCAGCATGCGGTCGGCTTCGTCCAGCACCAAGATCTCCACGCCGGACAAGTCCAGCGTCTTCTGCCCGACGTGGTCGAGCAGCCGTCCCGGCGTGGCGACCAGGATGTCCACCTGGCCGCGCAAGGTCTTGATCTGCGGATTGATGTTCACGCCGCCGAACATCACCGTCGATTTCAGCGACAGGTATTTGCCGTAGGTCTGCACCGATTCCTCCACCTGCGCGGCGAGTTCGCGCGTCGGGGTCATGATCAGGCAGCGGGGGCGGCCGGGACGCGGATTGGTGGCGGGCTTTTCGGACAGCCGCTGCAATATCGGCAGGGTGAAGCCGGCGGTCTTGCCGGTGCCGGTCTGCGCGCCGGCCAGCAGGTCGCCGCCGGCCAGCACCAGCGGGATCGCCTGTGTCTGCACCGGGGTGGGTTGCGTGTAGCCGGCATCGGCGATGGCACGCAACAGGGGTTGAGCCAGATTCAGGCTGGCGAAAGTATTTTCGTTGGACAAGGTAAACTCCTGCGACGGCCTGTTGCCCAGTCTGAGCAACACCAATCGAGGCAGACGGATTAAGTGATCGAGAGGATCGGGGTGGAAAAAGAGACCGCTACGCTGATTGGTCTGGCGCAGGGCGGTGTGCATTATAGCCGAAGATGGAGGGTGCGCCGAAACAGTTTCGGCAGGCGGACCGTGGTGAACTTTCGCCTATAATGCGGCCTAATTGCACGGACACATCACATTTACGGAGGTTTTGCCATGTATCGACTGCCGTTCAGCAACCGCGCCGCCACATTTTTGCTTGCGCTGACTTTCTTTTTTGCGCCTTTCGCGCGCGCCGAAGTCATTGAGCTCGATAATGCCGGATTGAAGCAAGCCATTGCCACGGGCGTGCCGGTCGTCGACATCCGTCGTGCCGATGAGTGGCGGCAAACCGGCATCATCGAAGGGAGCCGCCTGATCACACTGCCCACCAACAAGGCGGGCGATGCGTATGACGTCGTCGCGTGGATGGATGCCTTCGGCAAGCTTTTTCGGCCGGATCAGCCGGTCGTTATCCTTTGTCGCTCAGGCAGGCGTTCCGGACTGGTGACCGCCTATCTCGACCAGACGGCGCATTATGCGAAAGTCTACAACGTCACCGCTGGCACCAACGGCTGGCTGAAGGATGGCAATCCGACCGTGCGCTACGAAGAAAAAGAATAGGGACTGTGGCAGGATGGCGCCAAGACGGCAAAGTGACGGTCGCCTGGTTGTCGTGAGCCCGTCCGGGGAAGAATGGTATGAATGAATCGGTTCTGGATGCGCTCGAGTTGTTGCCGACCGGCAAGTCTTCGCCCCATGGCAGCATCGCGGACATGATCGAGAATGCACAGATGCTGCATGATTTCGAGTGGGCGCAGATAGAGTCGCTGTCCAGTTACCTCAGGGTTTATCGCGCAAGGCCGGGAACCGTCCTGTTCCGCGAGGGGGACAAGGGGGATTTTATGTGCATTGTGATCAAGGGCAAGCTCGAGATACACAAGGAAGACAACCTGCATATCGACAAGACCGTCTCCACGGTCTATCCGGGCCGCAGCATCGGCGAAATGACGATGGTGGACGGCGAGCCGCGTTCCGCCACGGCGGTCGCCGCCGAAACTTCGATGCTGGCCGTCCTGACGCAGGAGAAGTTCATGCAGATCATGCGCGAGAAGCCTGCGCTTGCGGCGAAGATGCTGCTCAAGATCGCCCAGTTGATCAGCCAGCGCCTGCGCCATACCAGCGGCATCCTGGTGGATTATCTGGAAAGCTAGCAGCCTGTCGGACTTGAAGAATCGAAGCGAAGTGGGGTTCGCGCGGCGCTCCTTGTTGATGTGTCATCAAGCAAACAAACAAAATCCATCATGGCAGAACAGAAAATAGGGCGTTTCGAGATTGTCGGCGAACTGGGCAAGGGGGGGCAGGGGGCGGTCTATCTTGCGCACGATCCGCAACTTGGCCGCCAGGTCGCCATCAAGACATTGCGCAATCTGGGGCGGGATACCGAGCGGCTGCTGCATGAGGCGCGGATCGTCAGCAAGCTCCAGCATCCCAATATCGTCGCGCTCTACGATGCCGGCGAGTATCAGGGCAGCCCCTATCTGGTCTATGCCTACATCGAGGGGCAGACCCTTGCGCAAAAGCTCAAGCGCGGGAATACATTGTCTTTTGTGGAGGCTGCCGAAATCACCTGCGGCGTGCTTGACGGGCTGTCATACGCGCATGCCCAGGGCGTGATGCATCTGGATATCAAGCCGGCGAATGTGATGCTTGGCAGCAATGGCATGCCGATGGTGATGGATTTCGGTCTGGCGCAGGCAACCGGCGAGCAGGGACAGGCTGCCGCCAACGCTGTCGACGGCACGCCGCACTACATGGCGCCGGAACGTATTTCCGGGAAGCCGGCCGATATCCTCTCGGATATCTATTCGGTCGGCGTGATGCTGTATGAGATGGTGACCGGCGAGCTGGCATTCGATGGCGAGAGCGTCTATGCGGTGCTTAACCGTGCCGCGCATGAGGACGTGATCGCCCCTTCGGAACGCAACGAGCGCGTGGATGAAGATATGGAGGTCATCATTCTCAAGGCGATAGCCAGGAAGTCGGAAGAGCGTTACCAGAACGCGGCGGCGATGAAGCAGGCGTTGCAGGTTTATCTCGGCAATGCGCGCAAGACGGATGGTGGAGTCGAGCAGAAGGCCCACAGCACACTGGAATTCCTGTTGCGCCGCATGCGCAACAAGAGCGATTTCCCGGCATTGTCCAACGTCATTTCCGAGATCAACCGGATCGTGTCATCGGACTCGGAGAGTCCTGCGCGGCTGGCGCGCGTCATCCTGCAGGACTTCGCGCTGACCAACAAGGTATTGAGGCTGGTGAATACCGTTTCCTACGGGCAGTTCGGCGGCAGCATCAACACCATCTCAAAAGCGGTCATGATCATGGGTTTCGATACCATCCGGAACATCGCGATGACGCTGATCCTGCTCGAGTTCATGAAGAACAAGTCACAGTCGGCGCAGCTCAAGGACGAGGTGGTGGCGGCAATCCTCTCCGGCATCGTCGCGGCGCAGTTATCGGTGGGCAAGAACATCCGCGACGCGGAAGAGGCGATGGTCTGCTCGATGTTCCATAATCTGGGGCGGATACTGGCGACGTTCTACTTCTTTGAGGAAAGCCAGGAAGTCCTCCGGCTGGTCGAGCAGGGTACGAGCGAAGAGCATGCGGCCATCAAGGTGCTGGGCATCTCTTATCCGGAACTGGGGTCGGGGGTGGCAAAGACCTGGAATTTCTCGCCGCGCCTGTTGGCAGGAATGCGCAAGCTTCCCGGCGAGAAGATCAGCGCCCCGCACAGCGATCTGGACCATTTGGCCGTGACGGTGAATATGGCCAACGAGCTGTGTGCGGTTGCCGCTTCTGCCAGCGAGGAGAACAAGGAGCAGGCTTTGCGCGAATTGTCCGAGCGCTACCGTGGCGCGATCGCAGTCTCCGATCATGAGATGAATAATGCGCTGGATCGGGGGCTGGATGAGATGACGCGCCGTTCAGCCATTTTTGGCATCAGTCCCAGCAAAAGCGCGTTGTTGAGGAAAGTGCAGAAATGGAGCGGATACGCGCAGGAAGCCGACCGGGAAGAACAGCCGAAGCAACCGGAACCGGATGGTGTCACCACCTTGGATCAGGTGGTGGAACAGCAGGCCGAAGGCAAGGAAGACCTGTCGGTTCGCAGCCCGGAAGATGTTCTTGGTGCGGGCATACAGGATGTCACGACTTCGCTGGTGGGCGAATTCAACCTGAGCGAATTGTTGCAAATGGTATTGGAAACGATGTACCGGGGCATGGGGTTCAACCGTGCCCTTATCATGATTCGCGACAACAAGCAGAATGCCATGACCGCCCGTCTGGGATTCGGCGCGGATATCGAGGCGGTGATCCCGCGCTTCCGCTTTACCATCGCGAGCACATCGGACGTATTCCAGTTGTCGGTCAGCAAGGGAGCGGACATATTGATCGAAAACACCCATGCGCCGAATATCATTGACAAGATACCTGCCTGGTACCGCTCTTCGGTCAATGCACCCTGTTTCATGCTGCTGCCGGTGATGGTGAAGGACAAGGCGATCGCCCTGTTCTATGCCGATATGCTGGAGGCCAGCAGCCTCAACATCTCCAAGCAGCAGTTGTCCTTGCTGCGCACCCTGCGCAATCAGGCGGTGCTCGCCATCAAGCAGAAAGTGTAGAGGTTTCAGCCGCCGCTAGCGGTTTAACTTGCTGCGCAAGTTAGCCGTCACCGCAACCTCGTCCTGTTGTTTTACAACAGGACGAGGTTGTCCCGGTGGATGATCTCGGCGTCGCCGCCGTAGCCGAGCAGGGCTTCGATCTCATGGCTGGCGTGACGCGCGATGCGCCGTGCCTCGTCGGCGCTGTAGTTGGTCAGGCCGCGCGCGATGTCGCTGCCGTCTTCGCCGATGCAGGCCACCATCGCGCCGCGTTCGAATTCGCCGATCACACCCCTTACGCCGATGGGTAGCAGGCTCTTGCCTCCCGAACGCAATGCCTTGATCGCTCCGGCATCCAGAATCAGCTTCCCGGCAACCTGCAGGTGGTCGGCCAGCCATTGTTTGCGCGCCGCCAGAGGAAGGGTCGGGGCGGTAAGCAGCGTGCCTAGGCTCTCGCCTTGCAACAGGCGCAACAGCACGTCGCGCTCGTGGCCGGAGGCGATGGCGGTATGGGCGCCGCTGCGCGCCGCGCGTTTCGCCGCGAGTATCTTGGTGATCATGCCGCCGCGCCCGATGTGGCTGCCGGCGCCGCCCGCCATCGTTTCCAGTTGTGCATCGCCGGCCCGCGCCTCGCTGACCAGCGTGGCATCCGGGTCTTTGCGCGGGTCCGCGGTGTAAAGCCCGTCCTGGTCGGTGAGGATGATGAGCGCATCGGCCTCGATCAGGTTCGTCACCAGCGCGCCCAGCGTGTCGTTGTCGCCGAACTTGATCTCGTCTGTCACCACCGTATCGTTTTCGTTGATGATCGGGATGACGCGCAGGGCAAGCAGGGTGGTCAGCGTGGTACGCGCGTTCAGGTAGCGCTCGCGGTTGGCCAGGTCGGCATGGGTGAGCAATACCTGTGCGGCATGCAGGCCGTGTTTGCGGAAGCAGCTCTCGTATGCCTGCACCAGACCCATCTGCCCGACCGCCGCTGCGGCTTGCAGGTCGTGTATCGAGGCGGGACGTGCATTCCAGCCGAGGCGCTGCATGCCCTCGGCGATCGCGCCGGATGACACCAGCACGACTTCATGGCCGGAGGCATTGAGCGCGGCAACCTGGCGCGCCCAATTGGCCAGCGCGTCGTTGTCTAGGCCGGCGCCCTGGTTCGTCACCAGGCTGCTGCCGACCTTGACGACGATGCGTTTGCATTGAGTGAGCAAGGTTCTCATGGGGCTATTCTAAATCGTATCCGCGTCGGTTTCCTGTGCGCTACTGGCGGCGTCCTGTTGCTCGTGCGCGGCCATTTCCTGCAAGTGTTCCATGATGGCATAGGTCAGCTCCTTGCAGCCTTCGCCGTTGATCGCAGAGATGGCGAAGTGGCGGTCGAAATCGTCGAATTCCTTCAGGAAAGCAGTCACTTTTTCGTCGCGATCTTCCAGCAGATCCAGCTTGTTCAGCACCAGCCAGCGCGGCTTCTCGTACAACGACTGGTCGTATTTCTTCAGCTCGTTGAGGATCGCATGCGCCTCGGCGACCGGATCGGTGCCTTCGTACATCGGGGCGATATCCACCAGATGCAGCAACAGGCGGGTGCGCGCCAGATGGCGCAGAAACTGGTGTCCCAGCCCGGCACCCTCTGCCGCGCCCTCGATCAGGCCGGGGATGTCGGCGATGACGAAGCTCTTTTCATGCGACACCCGCACTACACCGAGGTTGGGATGCAGCGTGGTGAACGGATAATCGGCAACCTTGGGACGCGCTGCCGAGACTGCGCGGATGAAGGTCGATTTGCCGGCATTGGGCATGCCGAGCAGCCCGACGTCGGCAAGCACTTTCAGCTCGAGCTGCAATTCGCGTTGTTCGCCCTCTGTGCCGGGCGTGCACTGGCGCGGCGCACGGTTGGTGCTGGACTTGAAATGGATGTTACCCAGACCGCCCTTGCCGCCTTCCGCCAGCAAGGCTTTCTCGCCGTCATGGGTGAGATCGGCGATGACCTCGCCGCTGTTGATGTCGGTAATCACCGTTCCGACCGGCATGCGCAGCACGATGTCGTCTGCGCCTTTGCCGTAGCAGTCAGAACCGCGCCCGGACTCGCCGTTTCTGGCGCGATGAGCACGGGTGAAGCGGTAATCGACCAGTGTATTGATATTGCGATCCGCCAGCGCGTACACGCTGCCGCCACGCCCGCCATCGCCGCCGTCCGGGCCGCCTTTCTCGATATATTTCTCGCGGCGGAAGCTGGCGATGCCGTTGCCGCCTTTGCCCGCAAAAACCTCGATTTTGGCTTCGTCAATAAACTTCATGCCATGTCCACCACAAATAAAAAAGCCCTACCTTGCGATAGGGCTGATTTGTTCCAGATAGTGCTTTTTAAGCAGCTACGATGGAAACTGTTCTACGCTTTTGCGCGCCCTTGATGGCGAATACCACTTTGCCGGTGATCTTGGCAAACAGTGTGTGATCCTTGCCCATGCCGACGTTGTCGCCGGGGTGGAACTGGGTGCCGCGCTGGCGCACGATGATGCTGCCCGCGTTGATCAGTTCGCCGCCGTAGCTCTTCACGCCCAGTCGTTTCGAGTGTGAGTCGCGTCCGTTACTGGTACTGCCGCCACCTTTTTTCGATGCCATGTTTCAGCTCCTTCGGAATTAGGCCGAGATGCCGTCGATGCGGATCTCGGTGTAGTTTTGACGATGCCCTTGCGACTTGCGGTAGTGCTTGCGGCGGCGCATCTTGAAGATGTGAACCTTGTCGCCACGACCGTGCGACACGATGGTCGCGTTCACGGAAGCGCCGGCCAGCATGGGCTTGCCCACGGACAGCTTGTCGCCGTCGGCGACCATCAGCACCTTGTCCAGCACGACGGAACTGCCGACGTCGCCGGGGATGGTTTCGATTTTCAGGGTTTCGCCGGAAGAAACGCGGTATTGCTTTCCGCCGGTTTTAATGACTGCGTACATAACAACCTCGATTTAGAGCGGTTTTTGCGAAGGCGCGGATTATACATAAATATCCGGCCCCGTCAAAACCATTTTTAACGTTTCATGGAGTCGAAGAACTCGGCGTTGTTCTTGGTCGCCTTGATCTTGTCGAGCAGGAATTCCATCGCATCGAGCTCGTCCATCGGGTAGAGCAGTTTGCGCAGCAGCCAGATCCTTTGCAGGATGTCCTGCTTGATCAGCAGTTCTTCCTTGCGCGTACCGGAACGGTTGACGTTGATTGCCGGGTAGATGCGCTTTTCGGCCATGCGGCGATCCAGGTGGATCTCCATGTTGCCGGTGCCCTTGAACTCCTCGTAGATCACATCGTCCATGCGCGAGCCGGTGTCCACCAGTGCGGTGGCGATGATGGTCAGCGAGCCGCCTTCCTCGATGTTGCGCGCCGCGCCGAAAAAGCGTTTGGGGCGTTGCAGGGCGTTGGCGTCCACACCGCCGGTCAGCACCTTGCCGGAGGAGGGCACCACGGTGTTGTAGGCGCGCGCCAGGCGGGTGATGGAGTCGAGCAGGATGACGACGTCTTTCTTGTGCTCGACCAACCGCTTGGCCTTCTCCAGCACCATTTCGGCGACCTGTACATGGCGGCTGGCCGGTTCGTCGAAGGTGGAGGCGACCACTTCGCCGCGCACGGTGCGACTCATCTCGGTCACTTCCTCGGGGCGTTCGTCGATCAGCAGCACGATCAGCACCGCATCCGGGCTGTTCGAGGCGATGGAATGCGCGATGTGTTGCAGCATCACGGTCTTGCCGGACTTCGGCGATGCCACCAGCAGGCCGCGCTGCCCCTTGCCGATCGGGGCGATGATGTCGATGATGCGGCCGGTGATGTTCTCCTCGGCCTTGATGTCGCGTTCCAGGCACAGCGGCACGTTCGGGAACAGCGGGGTCAGGTTCTCGAACAGGATCTTGTTCTTCGCGTTCTCGGGCGGTTCGCCGTTGACCCGGTCCACCTTCACCAGCGCGACATAGCGTTCGCCGTCCTTTGGGGTGCGGATCTCGCCGTCGATGGAGTCGCCAGTATGCAGGTTGAAGCGGCGGATCTGGCTGGGGCTCACGTAGATATCGTCCGGCCCGGCCAAGTACGAGGTGTCCGGCGAACGCAGGAAACCGAAGCCGTCCGGCAATATTTCCAGCGTTCCATCGCCGAAGATGCTTTCGCCCTTCTTGGCCTGGCTCTTCAGCAACGCGAAGATTAGGTCCTGCTTGCGCATTCGGTTGGCGTTCTCGATCTGGTTGGCTGCGGCCATTTCAACGAGTTCAGTGACGTGCTTGGTTTTCAGGTCGGATAAGTGCATAGCGGTGCGGGATTGAGGATTGAGATGGACAAGGGAATGGGGCAAGTACCGGGTGAAGGATGTCACCCGCATGGCCTGGAGCGTATTCGTTTTATGTTTTGTGCTACCGGAGGACGATACTGGGAGGCGATGCGGGTGCGACAGTAAACGCTTTAGATATGGCTGTCAATAAAAGCCGTCAATTGGGATTTCGATACCGCGCCGACCTTGGTGGCTTCGATGTTGCCGTTCTTGAACAGCATCAGTGTCGGAATGCCGCGGATGCCGTATTTCTGAGGGGTTTGCTGGTTCTCGTCCACGTTCAGCTTGGCAACGGTCAGCCGGCCTGCGTATTCCTGGGCGATCTCGTCCAGGATCGGGGCGATCATGCGGCAAGGGCCGCACCACTCGGCCCAGTAATCCACCAGCACAGGCAGCGGGGATTGCAGGACTTCGGCATCGAAGGTGGCGTCGGAAACGTAATTGATATGTTCGCTCATGGTGGGGTTCGCTCCGTGTGTTGGATGTGTTCTGGGATGCAACAGGCGTATGAATTGGGGATGTGCTGCCGGATTTCAGGTGGCATCCTAACCAAAAAAAACGAAACTGTGAAGGTGTGCGTGTTTTCCTGTTTTCAGGGCGGGGTCGGCGCCGGTCGAAAATCCTGCTTCGGGCAGGCGTCGTGGCGGCTGTCGTCGAATGTGGGAACGGATGCGTGGAAGGCGCCCGCGCGTCAAACAGTGCTGCCGGGCTCTGTTAGAATGGGACGATCTCTGGCCGGAAGGAGTCTGCCATGACTTATGTCGTTTCGGAAAGCTGCATCAAATGCAAATACACCGATTGCGTGGACGTGTGCCCGGTGGACTGTTTTCGCGAAGGGCCGAACTTTCTGGTGATCGACCCGGACGAGTGCATCGACTGCACGTTGTGTGTGCCGGAATGCCCGGCAGGCGCAATCTATGCCGAAAGCGACGTGCCGGAAGACCAGCGCCAGTTCATCGCGCTGAATGCCGAACTGGCGAAGCTGTGGAAACCCATCGTCGAAAAGAAGGACGCGCCAGCTGACGCGGATGAATGGCTCGATGTGAAAGACAAACTTCATCTGCTGAAACGGTGAGCATCTCCGCCGCCATCTTCGACCGCGTCTCGCAACGTATCCTTGGGGCGCATCCCGCGCCCGACCTGCGCGGCGTCGCCATCCTGCTGCCCAACTACCACGTCGTACAACCGCTGGCGCAGGCGCTGATGCGCGCCGCGCAGCGTCCGGCCCTGTTGCTACCGCAGATGCTCACGCTCAACGACTGGGCGCAATCCGTGCCGCTGGACGCGCCCGTCGTCAGCGACAGCCGGCGCGGTGCCTTGCTGTACCAGCAGTTGCGCCAGCGGCAATGGTTCGAGAATGCCGACCTGTGGGGCATGACGCAGGAGCTGCTGGCCTTGTTCGACGAGCTGACGCAAGCGCTGAACGGGCTGCCAGCCGATGCGGAAGCCTTTGCCGCCATCGTGCAACAGGCGTATCGGGCGCGCCGGAACGAATCGTTGCAACTGGAAGCGCGACTGGTGTTCGAACTGTGGCACGCCATGCAGAGCGACACGGAAATGGACATGGCGCGCGCCTATCAGCAGCGGCTGGCGAAGCTTGCGGCGCAAGCGGACAAGCCGCTGTTCGTGCTGCGCGCGTCGGATTGGGATGCGCTGGAACAGCGTTTCCTCGACGAATATGCGCAACGCGCGGTAGTGAAGGTGTTCGACCTGAGAGAGATGGGGGCACAGATCGGTGCGCCACGGTACTTTGCGGCCACCAGCCTGGAGCAGGAAGCCCGCGCCGCCGCCATGCAAGTGCGGCGCTGGTTGCAACAAGGCAAGCGCGACATCGCCATCGTCGCCCAGGACCGCGTGGTGGCGCGGCGCATGAGAGCGTTATTGGAACGCGCCGAAGTACTGGTGGCGGACGAGACTGGCTGGACCTTTGCCACGCTGTCGGTGAGCACGGTACTGGATCGCTGGCTCACCGCGCTGCAAAGCGATTTCTACCATCACGACCTGCTCGATCTGCTCAAGTCGCCGTTCATCTTCGCCGACATGACGGCGAGCGAACGCAAGTCGGCGGTATATCAACTGGAGCAATTGCTGCGCAAGCGGGGCGTGGTGTCCGGGCTGGAAGCGTTCATCGCGCTTGCCGGCCACGAAGTGGCGCTGCATCGTCCGCTGGCGCGCCTGCGCCAGGCGGCGGCGTTGCTGGAGCAGAACAGGAAGAAGACCTTGGCGGAGTGGTTGGGCGCGTTGCGCGAGAGCCTGGATGTATTGGGTATCGCCGCCGGTTTGCAGCAGGATGACGCGGGCGTGCAGTTGTTGCGCGTGCTCGATAGCTGGCAGCAGGAGTTGCAGGCAGACGCGGGGCGCTACCGTTTCGCCGAATGGCGGCGCTGGCTGGCGCAACAGCTCGATACGCAGACCTACCGCGATAGCGGCATCGACAGTCCGGTGCGTTTCACCCACCTCGCGGCGACGCGCTGGCGCGCCTTCGATGCCGTGCTGCTGCTCGGATGCGATGCCGATCACCTGCCCGGCGCGGCGGACGGCGGACGCTGGTTCAACGATGCGGTGCGCGGTGCGTTGAACCTGCCGACACGCGGCACTCACGCCGCACGCCAGCGCGACGACCTGTCGGCGCTGCTGGCCATGAACGACTGCGTGCTGGCTACCTGGCAGAAGGAAAAGAATGGCGAACAGGGGTTGCTGAGCCCCTATTTGCAAATGTTGCGCGACGAGCATGAGCAAAGACATGGCGACGATCTGAGCGAGAGCGAGCTGCATGCTTGTCTGGCGGCGGAAGACGCGCACACGGTCGAACTGCCGCAAGCCGCGCAACCCGCGCCGAGCGTGCCATCGGTGGCCGTGCCGCAGGGTGTTTCCATCAGCGCCTACAACTCGCTGGTCGCCTGCCCCTACCAATTCCATGCGCGCCACATCCTGCGACTGAACGAGCTGGACGAGGTGCAGGAAGTCATCGAGAAGCGCGATTACGGCGAGCGTGTGCACGATATCCTGCACCGCTTCCATGAACGCTATCCGCAAGTGGGCGGGCAGGACGCGGCGGAGATGGAAGCCGCCTTGCGCCGGATCAGCGAAGAAGTGTTCGCCGACCTGCTGGCGCAGGATTTCGCCGCGCGGGCATGGCTGGCGCGCTGGTACAAATCGCTGCCAGCCTATCTGGAGTGGCAGGCGGCGATTGAGGCCGAGGGCTGGCACTATGCTGAGGCAGAGAGCGCATTCGATTGGGAGCTGGAAGGGATCCGCCTGCGCGGGCGCATCGACCGGATGGACATCAGAGCAGAAGAGAAACTGGTGCTCGATTACAAGACACAGAGCGATCAGGTGCTACGCGACAAACTGAAAGAGCCGGGCGAAGACGTGCAGCTCGCGTGTTATGCCTATGCCCATGAGGCGGCGGATGCCGCCTTTGTCAGTATCGAGAACGGCAAAGTGAAACTGGTGGAACCCAAACAGGACGTTCCCCTGCTGGCACAACTCAATGCCGAGCGTCTGGTGAATGTGATGAACGAGATACGCGGTGGGGCAGGTTTGCCCGCAAACGGCATCGACCAGGCATGTGCCCATTGCGAGATGCGCGGTGTATGCCGTAAAGGGGAATGGTCATGACCAACCACCTCGCCCTCGACCCCAAACGCAGCATCGTCGTCGAAGCCTGTGCCGGTAGCGGCAAGACCTGGCTGCTGGTATCACGCATCGTGCGCCTGTTGCTGGATGGCGCGCAGCCTGCGCAGGTCATCGCCATCACCTTTACGCGCAAGGCGGCGCAGGAGATGCAGGCGCGTTTGCAGCTGTGGCTGCGCGACCTGGCGCTGGGCGACGATGCGTTCGTGCGCCGGTTCTTCGCCGAGCGCGGTTTGGGCAGCTTGAGCGACGAACAGGTGCGGCGCGCACGCGGTCTTTATGCCGATGTACTGCTGGCGCAACCCGGCATCACCATCAGCACCTTCCACGGCTGGTTCATGCAGGTGATGCGGCGCGCGCCGCTGAACGCCGACGTGATGCAGGGCACGACGTTGCTGGAACGGGCGGGCAGCGTGCAGGATGAGGCGTGGGAAGAGTTGCTGGAACAGATGCGCAAGCAGCCGGATGGCATCGAGGCGCAACACATGCAATGGCTGTTCGGCGAGTGCGGCCTGTTCTCCACGCGCAAGCTGTTGTTCAACTTCCTCGGTAAGCGCGCCGAGTGGTGGGCTTACGCTCAAGGTCAGCAAGACACGCTGACGTTCGCGCTGGATAAACTGCGAGCCGACCTCGCCGTGGACATGGAGTTCGATCCGGTCGCGGACTGGGGGATGTGCGGCAACAGCGAAGAGATGCTATTCGCGTTTTCGCGACAACTCGCCAGCAATGGGACGGATGTTCAAAAAACCAAAGCGGGCGAACTGGAGCGGTCGTGGACAGACAGCACTCCGGAGGCAAGATTCGGCGCGATTGGCTCTTTGATATTGACTCAGAAGAATGCAATGGATGGTCGTATCAAGCCCAGCAAGAAGCAGGATGCAACTGCGTTTGAGGCAACGCGCAATGCATTGGCCGATAGCATTCAGGAAGTTTTCGACATACTGGCCGGGCAGCAGGCGTATCGCCTCAACGAAGCGGTGCTGCATTGCGGCGTCATGTTCCTGGAACGTTATCAGGCGCTCAAACAGCAGAAGCAGCAGATGGACTTCTCCGATCTGGAATGGCAATTGTGCCGCCTGCTGCAACAGAGCGAACATGCCGAGACCATGCAATACAAACTCGACAGCCGCTACCGCCATGTGCTGCTGGACGAGTTCCAGGATACCAACCCGCTGCAATGGCAGATACTGCGCGCGTGGTTCGATGCGGCGGTGGCGGTCGATTCGCAGCCAACCGTGTTCGTCGTCGGCGACCCCAAGCAATCCATCTATCGCTTCCGCCGTGCCGATGCGCGCCTGTTCGGCGTGGCGCGCGAATATCTGCGTGAATATTTCGCCGCGCACGAATTGCACAACAACCATACCCGCCGCAACGCGCCGGCGGTGCTGGCTGCCGTCAATGCCGTATTTGCCGGGCATCCGCAAGGCTTCGTGGATTTCGTGCAGCACACCGCCGAGCACACCGGCTTGCCGGGTCATGTGGCGGTGTTGCCGCTGGCGTTTGCCGAACAAAGCGGGAAAGAGGCGGCGGAGAGTGCCGTGCTTGTCCTGCGCGACCCGTTGACCACGCCGCGAACCGAAACGGAAGAGGGCGCGCGCCACAAGGAGGCCGGGCAATTCGCCGGCCTGCTGCAAACCATTGCCAGCGACTGGGTTGTGAACGCGGATGGCAAACAACGCCGCGCGAGTTACGGCGACATCATGGTGCTGGTGCGCAGCCGCACCCATCTGCAAGTGTATGAAGAAGCCCTGCGCGCGAGACATATCCCCTTCATCAGCTCGCGGCGCGGCGGCCTGCTCGACACGCTGGAAGCGGAAGACGTGCAGGCGCTGCTGCTGTTCCTCATCACCCCCTTCGCCGACCTCGCGCTGGCACAGGTGCTGCGCACGCCGATCTTCGCGTGCAGCGATGCGGATTTGATCCGGCTTGCTCAAATCCCCCCCAGCCCCCCTTTGCTAAAGGGGGGAGAGGAGGCAGTGAACGGGGAAGAGATGGCAGCAGGCTACGGGGTTGCTCCCCCCTTTGCAAAAGGGGGGCTGGGGGGGATTTCCAGCTGGTGGCAGCGCCTGCAACATCTCGACTTTCCATCGTCCGCGCTGCAACGCGCCACCCATCTGCTGAAGAACTGGCTCGCGCTCGCCGACAAACTGCCCGTGCACGACCTGCTAGACCGCATCTATTCCGAGGGCGACGTGCTGGCGCGCTACGGCGCCGTGCTGCCGCCCGAGATGCGCGCCAAGGTCGCCGCCAACCTGCACGCTTTCATGGAGATCGCGCTGAGCGTGGATGCCGGGCGTTACCCCAGCCTGCCGCGCTTCCTGCAAGAGCTGCGCGAATTGCGTGACAGCAGCGACGACGCGCCGGATGAGGGCAAGCTCGGGACGGCGGGCGACGCCGTGCGCATCTACACCGTGCACGAATCGAAAGGGCTGGAAGCCCCCATCGTCTGGCTGCTGGATGCGAATGCCGAGCAAAAGAAGAAAGACAGCAACGATGTGTTGCTGGATTGGCCGACGCATGAGCCGCAGCCGCTGCATTTCTCCCTGTATGCCGACCAGTCCTCGCGTGGCAAGCAACGCGCGCCGCTGTTCGAGCTTGAGGCCGCGCAACAGGCCCGCGAGGAGATGAACCTGCTCTACGTCGCCATGACCCGCGCGCAACAGGCGCTCATCGTCAGCGGCAACAGCAGGGGCGGGGACAAAGAGGAAAAGAAGAAGGCGCCGTCCTGGTACGACCGCATCGCAGCGGTGGCGGATGAGCAGCCGAACCCGCTGCACCAGGCCGCGCAGGTACGGGAAGAACAGGAGCCGGTGCCAGGAAAGGGAGTGGCTTTGCCCGCCATCATTCCCGCCGGAAGGCGCGCCGCCCGTAACACGGCACAACAACAGCGCGGTATCTGGCTGCATGCGCTGCTGCAACATCTGAGCGATGGAAACGTGGCTGACATGGCGGCACTCCAGCAGTGCCTGGCCATTCCCTCCGCCGAAATCGGATCGCTCTGGCAACAGGCCCGGAATCTGCATGCGTCACCGCAACTTGCGCGCTTCTTCGATGCGCGGCAATACCGCAGCGCCTGCAACGAGATGCCCTACATCAATGCCATGGGTGAGCTGAAACGCATCGACCGGCTGGTGGAATTCGACGACGAAGTGTGGGTGCTGGATTACAAACTGGGCAGCGGCGAAGATGCCGCACGTTACCGCGCGCAGATGCAGGAATACCGGACGGCGATGCAAACGGTGTATGCCGGCAGGCCGGTGCGCTGCGCGCTGGTATTTGCGGATGGGGTGCTGGACGAAATCCCCGGATGACGCGCTGTTTGGGCATGAGTGGGCGCTGCGGGGACGGCTGGACTTGATTGGGCGGCAGGCGTATAAAAGGGGCGTCGTATGCTCGCGAGCAATGTTGCAAAACCGGTTTTGCAGCCTCTGTTGGCCAGTGTCAGGATGGCTGCATGTTTTTCACCTTGCTACAGGAGAAATCATCATGACCAGACGCCTGATCCTTGCTGCCGCCATGCTGGTGTCCAGCACCGCCTTCGCCGGCAACCCCGGGTCCTTGTTGAAGGATGCGCGCCAACAGTTCAAGCCGCTACCCGCCAACGCTGCAATAGCCGATAACCCGCTGACGCCGGAAAAAGTGGAGCTGGGGCGCAAGCTGTTTTTCGACCCGCGCTTTTCCGCTGATGGCACAGTGAGTTGCGTGCGCTGCCATCTGCCGCAGTTGTATGCCACCGACGGCCTGCCCAAGGCGATCGGGGTGGGCGGCAAGGAAAATCCGCGCAATTCCCCAACCATCCTGAATTCTGCGTTGCAGGCGCCGGTGCACTGGCGCGGCGACCGGGCTTCCGTCGAGGAACAGGCGCTGAAATCGCCGCTCGGCCCGGCCGCGTTCGGTTTGCCGGACAATGCCGCGCTGTTGCAGAAATTCAATGCCATTCCGGGTTACCGCCCGCTGTTCGAACGCGCCTTTCCGGGGCAGGCCGATCCGGTGACGCCGGAGAACTGGAGCAAGGCTATCGGCGCCTATGAGCGCACGCTCATGGCGCCGGCACCGTTCGACGACTTCCTCAAGGGCAAACGCAACGCCTTGAGCACGCAGGCACAGGGCGGGTTGCGCACGTTCATGAGCGTCGGCTGTTCCGGTTGCCATAACGGGGTGCTGGTGGGCGGGGCGCAATTCCAGAAATTCGGCCTGTATCAGGACTACTGGGCGCTGACCGGCAGCAAGAATGTCGATCATGGCCGCTTCGACGTCACCAGGAACGAATCCGACCACTATGTGTTCAAGGTGCCCGGTCTGCGCAATGTGGCGATGACCGCGCCATACTTCCATGATGGCTCGGTGACCGGCCTGCCAGCGGCAGTGAAGATCATGGCGAAGGCGCAGCTCGACCGGGAATTGAGCGACGAGGAGATAGCCAACATCGTCGCTTTCCTGAGTAGCCTGACAGGCAGGATGCCGCGTCATTTCGTCGAAGCGCCGATCCTGCCGCCTTCCGTCGGGCAGTGATCACGGGCGGGACGCCGGGCGGTCTGAGCCGGCGCCCTTGTCCGGCAAGCGGCCTGAGCGCATGATTCCTTGACGCAAAAGCGTATTTCGCTATAATGCGCGCCCCTGTGAGCCGATTGGCGGCTCGCATGCCTTGCTCCACCGCGCTACATGACGGGGGGCTTTAAACCACAAGGAGATGTAATGCGACATTACGAAATCGTGTTTATCGTGCATCCCGACCAGAGCGAGCAAGTGCCCGCGATGATCGAGCGCTATCGCACGCTGGTGACATCCAAGGGTGGACATGTCCATCGCCTGGAAGACTGGGGACGCCGCCAGCTGGCTTACCCGATCCAGAAAATCCACAAGGCACACTACGTGCTCATGAATATCGAATGCGACCAGGAGACGCTGGACGAGCTGGAGCATGCGTTCCGCTTCAATGACGCCGTGCTGCGCCACCTGACCGTCAAGACCAAGGCTGCGATCACCGAACCGTCCGCAATGATGAAGGAAGAAAAATCCAGATCCGTGCCGACCGAGAGTGCCGCACCTGTTGCAGAAGCTGCCGCCGCCTGAAACATTGGCGCGGAACCAGGTCGTCATCAGCGGTGAGCTGATCGCGCTGGAAGGTTTGCGTTATACCCCGGCCGGAATGGCGAGAGTGGCACTGACCTTGCGTCATTCCTCTCAACAGCCCGAAGCGGAGGGTTTGCGGCAGGTGCAGTGCGAAGTCGAGGCGCTGGCATTTGCCGGGGTGGCCGAGAAGGCCGCCGGTTTCGCAGTCGGGCAGTCCGTGAAAGTGCGCGGATTCCTCGCCCAGCGGAGCATGCGCAGCCGGCAACTGGTTCTGCATATCAACGACATCATTTTGGAATAAAGGAAAAATCATGGCACGTCCATCGGACAAGAAGAAAGACGACAAGAACAAGCGTTCTTCCCGCAACAACCTGTTCAAGCGCCGCAAGTTCTGCCGCTTCACGGTCGACAAGATCGCCGAAGTTGACTACAAGGATGTGAACATCCTCAAGGAATTCATCAGCGAGAACGGCAAGCTGATCCCGGCGCGCATCACCGGCACCAAGACGCGCTACCAGCGCCAACTGAGCACCGCCGTCAAACGCGCGCGCTTCCTGGCCCTGCTGCCATACACCGACCTGCACTAAGGAGCAGAACATGCAAATCATTCTGATGGAAAAAGTGATCAACGTTGGCCAGTTGGGCGATGTGGTCAAGGTCAAGAACGGCTATGCCCGCAACTTCCTGATCCCGCAAGGCAAGGCCAAGCGCGCGACCGCTGCCAACATGGCGGAATTCGAAGCGCGCCGCGCCGAGCTGGAAGCGGGCGAGAAGGCCAAGCTGGCCGACGCTCAGGCGCGTGCCGAAAAACTGGCAGGACTGACCGTGCAGATCGTGCAAAAGGCCGGCGTGGACGGCAAGCTGTTCGGCTCCGTCACCAATGCCGACATCGCAGCGGCATTGGCTGCACAGGGCTTCGATGTGGAAAAATCGCAAGTGCGCATAGCGGGCGGCCATATCAAGCAGATCGGCGACCATACTGTCAGCATCGGCCTGCATACCGATGTGGCGGCGGATATCACCGTGTCGGTGCTCGGCGAACAGTAATTCCCCGTATCAAGGCAGCACAAAAAAGGACTGGCGACAGTCCTTTTTTGTTTTCCGAAAAATCCTGCGGGCGGAGTAAAATACCTGCCGCTTAACGTCAGTCAACCGGCCCGATCCCATGCAGAATTTCTCCGATCCAGACGCGCAACTCGACCAGATCAAACTGCCCCCGCATTCGGTGGAAGCGGAGCAGTCGGTGCTGGGCGGGCTGCTGCTCGATGCAAACGCGCTGGACAAGATTTCCGATCTGGTTTTTGACAGCGATTTTTACCGCCAGGACCACCGCCTGATCTTTCGCCAGATCATCCGTTTGAGCGAACAGGCCAAACCGGTGGACGTGATCACCGTGGCCGAGGCGCTTGAGATCGCCGGGGAGCTGGACAAGGCCGGCGGCCTGCCCTATCTGGGCAGCTTGGCGCAGAACGTGCCGTCCGCCGCCAATATCCGCCGCTACGGCGAGATCGTGCGCGAGCGCTCCATCATGCGCAAACTGGCGGAGGTCGGCAGCGACATCGCCAGCAGCGCCTACAATCCGACCGGACGCGATGCGGCACAGCTGCTGGATGAGGCGGAGAGCAAAGTATTCGAGATCGCCGAGGCGGGATCGAAAGGCAAACAGGGCTTCATGCCCATGCCGCCCTTGCTGACCCAGGTGGTGGAGCGCATCGAGACCCTGTACGGTCGCGATAACCACAGCGACGTCACCGGCATGGCCACCGGCTATACCGATCTGGATCGCATGACCTCCGGTCTGCAACCGGGAGACCTGGTCATCGTGGCCGGGCGCCCGAGCATGGGCAAGACCGCCTTCTCCATCAACATCGCCGAGAACGTCGCGCTGGAAAGCAACAAGCCGGTGGCGATCTTCAGTATGGAAATGGGCGCCACGCAATTGGCGATGCGCATGCTGGGCTCGGTCGGCAAGCTCAACCAGCACGACCTGCGCACCGGGCGTTTGCAGGACGACGACTGGGGACGCCTGACCCATGCGTTAGGCAAGCTCAACGATGCGCCGCTGTTTATCGATGAAAGCGCCGCGCTGTCTGCGCTGGAACTGCGCGCCCGCTCGCGGCGCCTGCACCGGCAGCATGGCGAATTGGGTTTGATCGTGGTGGACTATATTCAGCTGATGAGTTCGAACGCAGGCAAGGCCAGCGAGAACCGTGCGACGGAGATATCGGAGATTTCGCGCTCGCTGAAGGCGCTGGCCAAGGAGCTGCACGTGCCGGTGGTCGCGCTGTCGCAGCTCAACCGCAGCCTGGAGCAGCGCCCCAACAAGCGCCCGGTGATGTCCGACCTGCGCGAATCCGGCGCGATCGAGCAGGATGCCGACCTGATTTTGTTCATCTACCGCGACGAAGTTTATAACGCGGATTCACCGGACAAGGGCAAGGCCGAGATCATCATCGGCAAGCAGCGCAACGGGCCGATCGGCAAGGTCGAACTGGCGTTCCGTGGCGAGTACACGCGCTTCGACAATCTGGCTTCGAGCGGCTACTGATAAAGCATAACGCCCGCAAAGCGGGCGTTATGTCTGCACTGAAATTCCGCTTCGCTACGACTTCAGCGCAACGAACACTTCTTCCAGCATCTTCTTGGCGTCGCCGAACAACATGCGGTTGTTTTCCTTGTAGAACAGCGGATTGTCTACGCCGGCGTAGCCGGAGGCCATGCTGCGCTTCATCACGATCGAGGTCTTGGCCTTCCATACTTCCAGCACCGGCATCCCGGCGATGGGGCTGTTCGGGTCGTCCTGCGCGGCGGGGTTCACGATGTCGTTCGCACCGATCACCATGGCGACGTCGGTATCCGGGAAGTCCTCGTTGAGCTCGTCCATCTCCAGCACGATGTCGTAAGGCACCTTGGCCTCGGCCAGCAGCACGTTCATGTGGCCGGGCATACGTCCGGCGACCGGGTGGATGCCGAAACGCACGTTGACGCCTTTCTCGCGCAGGTGTTGGGTGATCTCATAGACCGTGTGCTGTGCCTGTGCCACCGCCATGCCGTAGCCCGGCACGATGATGACGTTCCTGGCTTCGCGCAGCAGCTCGGCGGTCTCGGCGGCGCTGACCGCCACCACTTCGCCGGTCGGTTGTGCGTCGCCGCTTGGCGCCACCACCGTGCCGCCGCCGGTGCCGAAGCCGCCCGCGATCACGCTGATGAAGTTGCGGTTCATCGCGCGGCACATGATGTAGGACAGGATGGCGCCGGAGGAACCCACCAGCGCGCCGGTGACGATGAGCAGGTCGTTGTTCAGCATGAAGCCGGTCGCCGCCGCCGCCCAGCCGGAGTAGCTGTTCAGCATCGACACCACCACGGGCATGTCGGCGCCGCCGATGGCCATCACCATGTGGATGCCGAACAGCAGCGCGATCACGGTCATCACGGTCAGCGCGATCATGCCGGAGGAGATGGTCTCGGCATGCAGGAACACCCCGCCGAACCAGATGACGACCAGCAGGCCGGCAAGGTTGAGCCAGTGGCGTGCCGGCAGTAACAACGGTTTGCCGCCGATCTTGCCCGACAGTTTGCCGAAGGCGATGATGGAGCCGGAGAAAGTCACCGCGCCGATCAGGATGCCGATATAGATCTCGATCTCGTGGATGGCTTTCTCGGCGCTGGTCAGGCCGACCGCTGCCGCCGGGTCGATGTAGTTCGCAAATCCGACCAGGCAGGCGGCCAAGCCGACCAGGCTGTGCATCAATGCGACCAACTCGGGCATTTGGGTCATCTTCACCACGCGGGAGGCGTAGATGCCGACACTGCCGCCGACCACCATCGCAACGATGATCCAGGGGATGCCGGCCATGGTAACGCGGGGCCCGAACACAGTCGCCAGCACGGCGAGGGTCATGCCGATCATGCCGTAGAGATTGCCGCGCCGCGAGCTTTCCGGGCTGGAGAGGCCGCCGAGGCTGAGGATGAAGAGAATAGTCGCGCCGATATACGAAACGGTTGCCAAGCTTGCAGACATGATTGTTTACCTTATTTGCGGAACATCGCCAGCATGCGCTGGGTGACGGCGAAGCCGCCGAACATATTGACTGCGGTGAGCGCGATGCCGGCCACCGCCAGCCAGCGTATCCAGTCATCCGGACGTGCAACATCGCTTCCCATCAGCGGCGGGGCGATCTGCACCAGCGCGCCGATGGCGATGATGCTGCTGATCGCATTGGTCACGCTCATCAGCGGCGTGTGCAGGGCTGGGGTGACGTTCCATACCACCATGTAGCCGACGAAGCAAGCGAGCACGAATACGGTGAAATGGCCGAGGAACGCGGCGGGCGCATAAGCGCCGATGAACAGGAACAGCAGCGCGGCGACTCCGAAGATCACCGCCGTCTTGCCGCCCGATGCGGGAGCACCGCCGCCGCCGTGGCCGTGCGCCGGTGCAGGGGCCGCTTTGGCTGCGGCCGGTTTGGCCGGAGCCGCCGGGAGTTTCGGCGCAGGCGCAGGCCAGGTGACCGCGCCATCCTTGATGACCGTCAGGCCGCGAATGGCGTCGTCGTCCATATTGACGTTGATGATGCCGTCCTTGGTCTTGCACAGCTCTTCGCTCAGACGGAACAGGTTAGTCGCATACAGGGTGGAAGACTGCTTGGCCAAACGACTATTCAGATCGGAGTAACCGACGATGGTCACGCCATGCTTGACCACCGCCTGACCGGGCTCAGTCAGTTCGCAATTGCCGCCGCGCTCTGCCGCCATGTCGACGATGACGCTGCCCGGCTTCATGCTCTGCACCATCTCGGCGGTGATCAGTTTGGGCGCGGGCTTGCCGGGGATCAATGCGGTCGTGATGATGATGTCCACTTCCTTCGCCTGCTTGGCGTACATCTCGCGCTGCGCCTGCTGGAAGCCCTCGCTCATCACCTTGGCGTAACCGCCGCCACCGGAACCTTCTTCTTCAAACTCGACTTTCACGAATTCGCCGCCCAACGACTTGACCTGGTCGGCCACTTCGGCACGCGTATCGTTGGCGCGCACGATGGCGCCCAGACCGGCGGCGGTACCGATCGCAGCCAGACCGGCCACACCGGCACCGGCGATGAATACCTTGGCCGGCGGAACCTTGCCCGCAGCCGTGATCTGGCCGTTGAAGAAACGACCGAAGGCATTGGCGGCCTCGATGACGGCGCGGTAGCCGGCGACGCCAGCCTGTGAGGTCAACGCATCCATCTTCTGGGCGCGGCTCAACATGCGCGGCAGGCAGTCGATGGCCAGCACAGTGGCCTTCTTCGCCGCCAGTTGCTGCATCAGTTCCGGGTTCTGCGCGGGCCAGATGAAGCCGATCAAGTGGCCGCCTTCGCGCATGAGACCGACTTCTTCCGTCGTCGGTACGCTTACCTTGAATACGATGTCGGATGCAGCCCACAATTTGGCGGCGCCCTCGATGATCTCCGCGCCTGCGGCACGATAGGTATCGTCGCTGAAATTCGCCGCATCCCCGGCGCTGGATTCCACCGCGACCGTGAAGCCCAGCTTGATGAGTTTCTCGACGACCTCAGGTACGGTGGCAACCCGCTTCTCTCCAGCGGCTGTCTCCCGCGGCACTCCTATCTTCAATGGCATCTGGTCTCCCGCCTCGATCATGATTGTTCTGGAAATGTTCCTGTTGCGCGCTGTCCGGTGTGTCCCCAAGCGCGCCGGGGCGTGATGTTACTTCAATAATCTTCCGCCCATCAACCTGCTTTTTTGGTTTTTTTTGCCGCGCCAGACTTTGCTGGCCGTGGGGTTCCGGGAGTGGCTACGCACCTTCATCCGGAAATCCCGGATGAAGCGTTCAAGATCGCGCGCGATTTTTGTTTGAAGCGCGCAAATCTTTCGGATACAATGCGCGTCCTTTTAGGCGCGTAGCTCAGCTGGTTAGAGCACTACCTTGACATGGTAGGGGTCGTTGGTTCGAGTCCAATCGTGCCTACCAACATTTCGAGTGCGGCAATGCCGCACTTTGTGTTTTCGGAATAGCAACATGCCAGTCATTACCTTGCCGGATGGTTCGCAGCGCAGCTTTGCGCAGCCCGTCACCGTTGCCGATGTCGCATCGAGTATCGGCGCAGGGTTGGCGCGCGCCGCGCTGGCGGGCAAGGTGGACGGCAAGGTGGTGGACACCTCATACCTGATCGAGAGCGATGCCGCGCTGGCCATCGTCACCGACAAGGATGCCGACGGCGTGGAGATCATCCGCCATTCGACGGCGCACTTGCTGGCGCACGCGGTAAAGGAATTGTTCCCCGACGCGCAGGTGACCATCGGGCCGGTGATCGAGAACGGCTTCTACTACGATTTCTCCTACAAGCGCCCGTTCACGCCGGAAGACCTGGCGGCGATCGAGAAGCGCATGGGCGAGATCGCCAAACTGGATCTGCCGGTGGCACGGCGCGTTTTGCCGCGCGACGAAGCGGTCAGCTATTTCAAGCATATCGGCGAGCAATACAAGGCCGAGATCATCGAGTCCATCCCGGCGGATCAGGATGTGTCGCTGTACAGCGAAGGCGAGTTCACCGACCTGTGCCGCGGCCCGCATGTGCCATCCACCGGCAAGCTCAAGGCGTTCAAGCTGATGAAATTGGCCGGCGCCTACTGGCGCGGCGATTCGAAAAACGAGATGTTGCAGCGCATCTACGGCACGGCCTGGGCAAAGAAGGAAGAGCTGGACGCCTACCTGCATCAGCTTGAGGAGGCCGAGAAGCGCGACCACCGCAAGCTCGGCAAGCAGCTGGAGCTGTTCCACATGCAGGATGAGTCGCCCGGCATGGTGTTCTGGCATCCCAAGGGCTGGACGCTGTGGCAGGAGGTCGAGCAGTACATGCGCGCGAAGTTTCGCGAGCACGGTTATCAGGAAGTCCGCACGCCGACCATCATGGATCGCAGTCTGTGGGAGAAATCCGGGCACTGGGAGAACTACCACGACAACATGTTCACCACCTGTTCGGAGAACCGCGATTACGCGGTGAAGCCGATGAACTGCCCCGGCCATGTGCAGATATACAACCACGGCCTGCACAGCTACCGCGACCTGCCGTTGCGCCTGGCCGAATTCGGCTCCTGCCACCGCAATGAGACTTCCGGTTCGCTGCATGGCCTGATGCGCGTGCGCGGCTTTACCCAGGACGATGCGCACATCTTCTGCACCGAAGAGCAGGTGCAACCGGAGGTATCGCGCTTTATCGTGATGCTGAACGAGGTGTACCGCGATTTCGGCTTCAACGAGGTACTGGTCAAATTATCTACACGCCCGGAGAAACGGGTTGGTTCCGACGAGACTTGGGATAAGGCCGAGGCTGGGCTGGCCTCCGCCTTGCAGCAAAATGGTCTGGCTTACGACATTCAACCCGGCGAGGGCGCGTTCTACGGCCCCAAGGTAGAGTTCACGCTGAAGGACAGTCTGGGGCGGTTGTGGCAATGCGGCACGATACAGCTGGATTTCAACCTGCCGGTAAGGCTCGGCGCGGAGTTCGTGGACGAGGACAACGCCCGCAAACCACCGGTGATGCTGCATCGCGCCATCCTCGGTTCGATGGAGCGTTTCATTGGCATCCTGATCGAGCACCATGCCGGCGCGTTCCCGCTGTGGCTGGCGCCGGTGCAGGTGGTGTTGATGAATATCTCGCAGGCGCAGGAGGAATATGCGCTGCAATTGGCGCAGGCCTTGCGCAAGGCCGGAGTGCGGCTGCAACTGGATTTGCGCAATGAGAAGATTACCTATAAAATACGCGAACATAGCTTGCAGAAACTGCCTTATCAGCTGATTGTCGGCGACAAGGAAGTGGCTGGAAGCCTGGTGGCCGTGCGTACCCGCAGTGGTGAAGACCTCGGACAGATGACGCTGGAAGCCTTGCTCCAGCGCCTGGAATCGGAGATCAGGTCGGGCAGCACGGCTTAATATTGTCCAAACGGAGATATTGCAATAGCACAAGATAAATCGCAGCGCATCAATGAAATGATTACCGCACCGCAGGTGCGCCTCATTGGTGTGGAAAAAGAGCCCCTCGGGATCGTGCCCATCGCGGAAGCGTTGCGGCTGGCAGACGAAGCAGAGCTGGATTTGGTGGAGATTTCGCCAATGGCAGAACCGCCGGTGTGCCGCATCATGGACATCGGCAAGTTCAAGTATGCCGAGAGCAAGAAGCAGCACGAAGCGAAGCTCAAGCAGAAGCAGGTGCAGATCAAGGAGATCAAGTTCCGTCCGGGAACGGACGAAGGCGACTACAACATCAAGTTGCGCAACCTGATCAAGTTCCTTGGGGACGGCAACAAGACCAAGATCACGCTGCGTTTTCGCGGTCGCGAGATGGCCCACCAGGAGATTGGCATGCGCCTGATCGAGCGCGTCAGGGCGGACCTGATCGAGCACGGTGTGGTCGAGCAGTTCCCGAAGATGGAAGGCCGCCAGATGGTGATGGTGCTGGCACCGAAGGCAAGCAAGAAATAAGTTTCAGGCGTTTCGGCGATACGGGGGAGCCGAAATGCGATGCAGTAAATATCCCCCGAATAAAAAGTGGTGTATGGGTCATCAAGTTTTCCCACCGGAAAACACCTCGCACCATAACTTAAGGAGCAGTCATGCCCAAGATGAAAACCAAGAGCGGAGCGGCCAAGCGCTTCAAGATCCGCGCCGGCGGGAGCGTCAAGCGCGCGCAAGCGTTCAAGCGTCATATCCTGACCAAGAAGACCACCAAGAACAAACGTCAATTGCGCGGCACGACCGCAGTCCACGCAACCAATACAGCATCGGTTCGCGCCATGATGCCTTACGCATAAGGAGCAGACCATGCCAAGAGTAAAACGTGGAGTAACAGCGCGCGCCAAGCACAAGAAGGTATTGGCACAAGCCAAGGGTTATCGCGGTCGCCGCAAGAACGTCTATCGCATCGCCAAGCAGGCGGTGATGAAGGCCGGACAGTATGCCTACCGTGACCGTCGCCAGAAGAAGCGCCAGTTCCGTACTCTGTGGATCGCCCGTATCAATGCCGCAGCACGCGAGCTGGGTCTGACCTACAGCGTGTTCATGAACGGCCTGAAAAAGGCGTCGATCGACATCGACCGCAAGGTGCTGGCCGACATGGCCGTGTTCGACAAGGCTGCCTTCGCGCAGATCGTCGGACAGGCCAAAGCCAGCCTCGGCGCGTAATTTTCATGACTTGCGAAAAAGGAGGCGTCACGCCTCCTTTTTTGTTTCAAGACTGAGCAATGCTAGAACTACAACAAATACTCGATGACGCGCTGCAAAGCTTCGCCGCGATAGAAGATGCGGTCGCGCTGGAGAATGCCAAGGCGCGTTATCTCGGCAAGGAAGGCAGCCTGACCGGCCTGTTGAAGGGGTTGGGTAAGCTCTCCGCCGAAGAGCGTCCTGCCGCCGGTGCGCGCATCAATCAGGTCAAACAGCAGATCGAGGCGGCGCTACAGGTGCGGCGCGATGCCATTCAGCAACAGGCATTGCAGCACAAGCTGGCGGCGGAAGCGCTGGATGTCACGCTGCCGGGGCGCGGAGCCGGCACGGGCGGTCTGCATCCGGTCACGCGCACGCTGGAGCGCATCGAGACATTGTTCCACTCCATCGGTTTCGCCGTAGCGACCGGACCGGAGATCGAGAGCGACTTCTACAACTTCACTGCGCTGAACATTCCGGAAGACCATCCGGCGCGCGCCATGCACGACACGTTCTACATCGATGGACAGCACGTGCTGCGCACGCACACCTCGCCGATCCAGATCCGCTACATGCAAGTGCATGTCGAGAAGTACAAGCATCTGGAGACAATGCCGGACATCCGCATCATCGCGCCGGGACGCGTTTATCGCGTCGACTCCGACGCCACGCATTCGCCGATGTTCCACCAGGTCGAGGGTTTGTGGATAGGCGAGCGCGTGAGCTTCGCCAATCTGAAAGGCGTGATCGCGGATTTCCTGCAGAACTACTTCGAGTCCGAAGACATGCAGGTGCGCTTCCGCCCCTCGTTCTTCCCGTTCACCGAGCCTTCCGCCGAGATGGACATGAGCTGGAAAGGCGGCTGGCTGGAGATAGGCGGCTGCGGCATGGTGCACCCCAACGTGCTCAAGCATGTCGGCATCGACAGCGAAAAATACATCGGCTTCGCTTTCGGCATGGGCGTGGAACGGCTGGCCATGCTGCGCTACGGCGTGAACGACCTCAGGCTGTTCTTCGAGAATGATCTGCAATTCCTCAGGCAGTTTAATTAACCATGCAATTCTCCGAATCCTGGCTGCGCACCTTCGTGAATACACCGCTCTCCAGCGGGGAGCTGGCGCACCTGCTGACCATGGCCGGGCTGGAGGTCGAAGAGATGACGCCGGTCGCGCCCGCTTTCGACAAGGTCGTGGTGGCGCAGGTGCTGAGCAAGGAAAAACATCCCGATGCCGACCGCCTGAACGTACTGACGGTGAATGTCGGACAGGCCGAGCCGTTGTCCATCGTGTGCGGTGCGCAGAACGTGAGCGTCGGCATGAAGGCGCCGTGCGCGCTGGTCGGCGCGAAGTTGCCCGGCATCGAGATCAAGCAGGCCAAGGTGCGCGGCATCGCGTCCTTCGGCATGATGTGCTCGGACAAGGAGCTGGGGCTGGCGGAAGAGAGCGACGGCCTGCTGGAGCTGGCCGCCGATGCCGTAGTGGGGCAGAGCATACGCGAGCATCTCGACCTGGACGACCACCGGATCACCCTCAAGCTCACGCCCAACCGCAGCGATTGCCTGTCGCTGTACGGCATCGCGCGCGAAGTCGCCGCGCTCACCGGCGCGCCGCTGCAAGCCTTGCCCGATACGGTATTCAAACAGGGCGGCGAGCGCACTGTCAAAGTCAAGGTGACGGAGGCTGCCGCCTGTCCGCGCTACACCGGGCGCGTGATCGCGGGCGTGAACGCGCGGGCGGCGACGCCGGCATGGATGGTGCAGCGGCTGGAGCGTTGCGGCCTGCGCAGCATCAGCGCCATCGTCGATGTGACCAACTATGTGCTGCTGGAACTGGGGCAGCCGCTGCACGCCTTCGACCTTGCCAAGCTGAATGACGGCATCGAGGTGCGCTTCGCGCGCGGCGGAGAAAACATCAAACTGCTGAACGAGCAGACGCTGGAATTGCAGGACGACATGCTGGTGATCGCCGACGGCAAGGGGCCGGTCGCGCTGGCGGGGATCATGGGCGGAGCGGACAGCGCGGTGGATGACACGACCACCGACATCTTCCTGGAAAGCGCGTTCTTCGCGCCTGCCGTGATCGTCGGCAAATCGCGCCGTCTCGGTTTCGGCTCGGATTCTTCCCATCGTTTCGAGCGCGGTGTGGATTTCGCCGCCACCCAGCGTGCGCTGGATCGCGCCACGCAACTTATCCTCGACATCTGCGGCGGGCAGGCGGGCAGCGTGACCGAGGCATGCGGAACATTGCCCGCACGCCATCCGGTGAAGCTGCGTGCGGCGCGCGTGCAGCGCGTGCTGGGGATTGCGCCGCAAGCCGGCGAGATCGCGGGGATGCTGGTGCGGCTGGGCATGCAGGTGCAGCAGGCCGGCGACGAATTCAGCGTGACGCCGCCGAGCTACCGCTTCGACATCGCCATCGAGGAAGACCTGATCGAGGAGGTGGCACGGGTGTACGGCTACGAGAACATCGCGCCGCAACGCCCCCAGGCGGCGATGGGGCTGTTGCCGCAGGCCGAGGCGCAGCGTCCTCTTGCCGGGCTGCGCCAGGCGCTGGTGCTGCGCGACTATCAGGAGACCGTCAACTATTCCTTCGTCGAGGCGGCGTGGGAGCGCGACCTGTGCGGCAATGCGTCGCCCGTCGCCTTGCAGAACCCCATCGCCAGCCAGATGAGCGTGATGCGCAGCGGCCTGCTGGGCGGCCTGCTGGCGGCGTTGCGCACCAACCTCGCGCGCAGGCAGCCGCGCGTGCGCCTGTTCGAGATCGGCGGCTGTTTCGCAGTCGGGGCGGACGGCTATGTGCAGCATGAAAGGCTGGGCGGCCTGGCCTATGGCGCAGCGCTGCCGGAGCAATGGGGCGCAACGGCGCGCAATGTGGATTTCTATGACGTGAAGGGCGATATCGAAGCCCTGTTCGCGCCGCGTACCCTGACATTCCAGCCGGAAGTCCATCCGGCTTCGCATCCCGGACGTTCCGCGCGCATCCTGCTGGAAGGGCGCGCCGTCGGCTGGATCGGCGAACTGCATCCGCAATGGCAGCAGCAATACGAGCTGCCGCAAGCCTCGGTCTGGTTCGAGCTCGAACAGGGCGCGCTGGTGCAGGGCGATGTGCCGAAAACGGCGGAGGTCTCGCGCTTCCCGCCGGTGCGTCGCGACCTCGCCGTGGTGGTGGACGAGGGCATGACCGTGCAGGCGTTGCTGGACGCGATGCGCGGGGTTTCGGTACCCTGCGTTCAGGAGATAGCGCTGTTCGATGTGTATCGCGGCAAGGGGCTGGAGCAAGGCAAAAAAAGCCTTGCATTCCGCGTGTTGTTACAAGATACTCAAAAAACGCTGACAGATTCCGAAATCGAAACAGCCATCGCGCTGTTGCTCGACGCGATGCGGCAGCAGGGTGCGCAGTTGCGCATGTAAGGGAGAAAAATGACAACGACATTGACCAAAGCCGAACTGGCCGATCTGCTGTTTGCCAGAGTCGGTCTCAACAAACGCGAAGCCAAGGATATGGTGGAAGCGTTCTTCGAGGAAATCCGTGCGCAGCTGGAGAATGGCGACAGCGTCAAGCTCTCCGGCTTCGGCAATTTCCAGTTGCGCGACAAGCCGCAACGTCCGGGACGCAACCCCAAGACCGGCGAAGAGATACCCATCACCGCGCGCCGCGTGGTGACATTTCACCCCAGCCAGAAACTGAAGACCATGGTGGAGAAGTCCTATCATGGAAAACCACAAACCTAGTTCCGAACTCCCGCCGATCCCCGCCAAGCGCTATTTCACCATCGGCGAAGTCAGCGAATTGTGCGGGGTCAAGGCGCACGTGCTGCGCTATTGGGAACAGGAATTCACCCAGCTCAAACCGGTCAAGCGCAGCGGCAACCGCCGCTATTACCAGCACCATGAAGTGCTGCTGATTCGGCGCATCCGCGAACTGCTCTACGAACAGGGTTTCACCATCAGCGGCGCACGCAACCGGCTGGAAACTCCGGATCAGGCAGAGACACGCGCTGCCGCCTCCGTCGTGGCCGCCAGCGCCGTGAATGTCGCCGCGTTGCGCCATGAGATCCGCGACATCATCGCGCTGCTGGAAGCGTAAGGGGCACTTCTAAAAATCCAGATTTCGTCGCAATACGGCGTTGCTCACAAAAAATTACTCCTTACATATCACACATATGCTGCGTCGCAATTTTTTGTTCGCGCCTTGTCTTGCTTAGAACTCTAAATTTTTAGAAGCGCCCCAAAAACACTTCATCGCGCGCGCCGCTCTGCTATAATCCGCGCCCTCGGGGCGTAGCGCAGCCTGGTAGCGCACTTCGCTGGGGGTGAAGTGGTCGGAGGTTCGAATCCTCTCGCCCCGACCATTAAATCAAAGACTTGCGTGTTTATTGGTTTTTGGTGGCGTTTTCTCTCTGCGGCATACAGCTCGCTCCTGCCCCATTAGGCAAATACAAGACTCCAGAAACATTTGCTTCCGTTGCATCCGCCCTGTAATTGCCACGGGTGGGCAGATATTTCCGCGGATGACATGGAAAAGATTTCCAACGCTGTTGGCGAGTCCATACCTGAATTGCTTGGAGATTGCCCGTAATCACGTTTGGCAATCGGCATCCCCACCCGAGAAAAGCGAATCACCTTGACAATGGAACGCTCGTTCCATTATTGTCGCCCTCATGGAAAACATCGACACAACCTACTTGGCCAGGCTTCAGGACTATTACGCCGAGAATGGCGTATTGCCGCCGTACTCCACCATCATGGGCATTGTCGGCCTCAAGTCCAAGTCACCCGTGGCGGCGCTGGTAGCCAGGCTCAAGCTACAGGGTTATCTGGAATCCACCCCGGAAAAGCGACTCAAGCCGGGCAAACGTTTTTTTGAACGCCCCATCTTCGACAGCGTGCGTGCCGGTTTCCCCAGCCCGGCAGGAGATGCACAGCATGACATGCTGACCATCGACGAGTATCTGGTCTCGCATCCTTCCAGCACCGTACTGATCAACGTCAAAGGCGACTCCATGATCGATGCCGGCATCCTGCCGGGCGATACCGTCATAGTGGAGAAGCGCGCCATGGCAAACGTGGGCGACATGGTTGTCGCCATCATCGACAACGAATTCACCCTGAAGACCCTCGGCAAGGAAAAGAACGAATACGTGCTGATCCCCGCCAACCCGGCCTACCCCGTCATCCGTCCCCAGGGTGACATGGAAATCTTCGGCATCGTCGTTGGGCAATTCCGCAAGTACACATAAGCCGGCGTCCCCATCATGCTCACCAGCAACTGGCCCAATGCCATCGCGCATGTGGACGCCGATTGTTTCTACGCCTCCTGTGAACAACTGCGCCGCCCGGACCTGAAAGGCCAGCCCATCTGCGTGCTGTCCAGCCAGGATGCCTGCGTGGTCGCCAAGACCTATGACGCCAAAGCTGCCGGCATCACCACCGGCATGCCGGTATGGGAAGCCAGAAAGCTGCTGCCAAAAGCGAGCTACCTTTCCGCCGACTTCCGCTATTACGGCCAGATATCCGACAAACTGTTTTCAATCCTCCGGCGCTATAGCCCGGTCGTCGAGGAATACTCCATCGATGAAGGCTTCATGGAGATGAACGGACTGCGCAGCCTGTACCGCAAACCCTATCAGGCCATTGCCGACGAGATCCGTGCCACGATCCAGCAGGAGGTCGCCGTCACCGTATCCGTTGGAATCTCCGTCACCCGCACGCTGGCCAAGATGGCCTCCGAATATAACAAGCCCAATGGCACCACCATCGTGGCGGGCAGGCGCATCCATGATTTCCTGGGACACGTCAGCGTGCGCGACATCCCCGGCATCGGCGGCAACCGCCAGGCGCTGCTCAACAAGTTCGCCATCCACACCGCAGCCGATTTTGCGGATATGCCGGAACGCGAAATAAAGCGCCTACTTGGCAAGGCCGGCACCGACCTGTGGCACGAACTCAACGGCACGCCGATCTACAAGGTCGAGACCGAAGTCAGGCTGCCCAAAAGCGTCGCCAGAACCGCATCGATGGGAGAGGTCACGCAGGACAGACAGATTATCCATGCGCATCTGCTCAACCACGCCATGCGCTTGTCGAAAGAACTCATCACCAAGCGGCTGAGCGCCAGACAACTGACGGTATTCCTGACCCTGAAATCGTTCGACAAACAAGCCGTCACGTCAGAACTGCCCTACGCAAGTGCGGATTACTTTCTGTTGGCGAGCGAGGCGGGCAGGGCATTAGACAGGCTCTACGACCCAAACCAGCGCTATCGTGCCTGTGGGCTGATTGCCGGCGATATTGCAGTCCGTCAATCAGGCAGTTTCGATCTGTTCCAGATGGCCGAACAGCAACAGGAAGAAAAGCACCTGCGGTTGCTGGAGACACTGCATGCTGTCAACCACAAGCATGGCGACAATATGCTGAGCATTTGTGGTGCGAGGCAGAAGCGCAGGCCAAGGGGAAAAATGCGACGGTTCGTGTATCCAGTAATGGAGTGTGTCTAGGTGCGGCAGTGATTTGCAATTCGCCATGAACACTTCGTGCCAGGAACAATCAGTCAGAGTGCCGGGTATGAGGGACGGCTGCTCGGCCTTAGCGGACGCTCGCAGGAAATTTGATCAGTTGGCTACTTGGATCTGCTTATCGGAAACTATAAAGTTGGGAGTTGTAAATCCGGGGCGATTCAACTGGAATGCTGGGAAAGCAAGTTACCCAGGTTGGCCACAAAATAATCGAGTAAAGTCCAACTCTCCTAAGGTGATCGCAGGCACGCACGCATCGATATTTATTGAATATCTGATGTTCGAAATGCCACTATTGGGTGGCACATCAACAACTGGCAACATATCAGCAAGGACTTGTCTTGTGAGGTTGAGCGCCTCTTTATGATCGAAACGAATGTCGTTTGCTTCCTGAATCTCATCACCCAAACTCTCATGAATGACACGCAGGAGTTTCAATCTGGCCTGCTGGTCTGATAGCCTCAAAAGTATTGCGTCAGCAAAATCCTGACAAGAATATCCTGTGGACGAGCGTCGCAACAAAACAGAAATAATAAGTACGGTTTTGCCAGCGGCATGTACTAACTGGTTATGATTGAACTCATGAATTCGTTCAGTTCGCTCCGTAGATTTCACCTCTATAGCTTGCGAGCCGAAAACGAAGTCATGCGTATCAAAGGGTGTTACGTGCCAAGCTCTAATTGCCACCGTCGGATCAGGCGACGCATCAATCAGCAGCAATTCTCCCCACAACCCGACTACCGTTTTTTTCGGCGGTGAAATCGCGGCACGAAACAACTCGATAAGAGCCTGAACCGTATGCTCAACCTCTTCTGAGGTCGGGTTTGAAGTAAGTCCGGAAACAGCGGCTTCAACCATTGCGCAAAATGCTTCGTATAAGTCTGGGCGGTTGTGATTCGCAGCAAGAACAATAAATGTTCCTTGAGTTACTCCAGTCTCGTGATGCACTTCCATTGGAACGGCATATTCCACGATAAGATTACGTAACTCTATGGGGGCAACTTGGTTGCGTCCGCCACTGTTAGCGATCAGAACAGTCGGTTCACCCTTCGTTCCTTTAGCAATATAGTCATTGGGGCGACCGGGAAATAATTTTGCCTTGAGAGCACTCGACTGCGAACTCTGCTCTACCTGAAGATACAACTCGAAGAGGATCATTGATGAAACGCTCACAACTCTTCAATGATGCAGTCTTTTGCATATGGCTCTGTCATGTGAACCGCTATCCATGGAATTTCTTGGCGCAACTCTCCGGCAGGTACTGTCTCCTCCTTAAGCTTGAGCAATCGAAGATGCAGGGTGGGGCGACTTGAAGCGCGCAACGCACGATCACCAACATAATTTAGTTTGGTAATATCTGTCTCTTGGTCAGGTTGCCTACCGGCAAATATATTCGTTATGCGTCTGTTTGTTAGCGCACGACCAGATGTTCCTGGGAATTCCCATTCCAATTCAGAGAGCATGAACACATCAACTGTAGGGTTGTTGGTCGCTTCGATGTATCGGGCCATTGCAATCATCACAGCGCCGAGTTCAATCGAATCCTTAAAGTCACGAATCTGCAATCCGAGCAGAAAGTCTTGGATTTCTTCAGCCGAAACCGACTCAACCAGCCAGTTATGCTTTGTTTTACGTGTGTCCTTGTACTGAGGAAAGTCTGCTGCATCAATGCGGCCATTGTTACTCATCCAACGCGCCGCTGTCTGCCGCAAGAGCATTCTGTTATGAACGACTGCTTCTGGTGATTTGTACATTGCTTCAGGCGCCCACCAGTCACCATCAGAAAGAATCCTTCGCGTTTGGCGTCCTACAACAGAAGTGCGTGTTGGACTCATTGCACGGTCGAGGATAAAGTCGCGCTTCCATTCAGCGAGGGGTTTGCCACGGTGCTTCTCAAGTGCGGAACGAACGAACTCCTCCGATTCGACATAGCTCGCATATATCTCACGCACATCGGCTGGCAAAAAGACTCGGCATAGGCCTTGGTAACCTTTCTTATATCCAAAGAACCTTGCTCGTTGTTGCAAGGTATCGGCATTTTGCGAGGCGGGGCGAGGCATATAGGTCACCGTAAGACCTTTAACTGTGAACCCTCGATCAAGCTTCTGTCCGCCAACCAGTATCCAGTATGGGCAGGTTTGCCAGCGTACATTTTTCTCCGCATCGGCTTTTCCATTAACCTTAACGACCCGAATATCTGATAGCACTTCCGTCATTTCCAACACGAGATTATTCAACGGAGGAAGTCCCATCGTTGACTTAGCCAAGCTTTCATATTCAGGGGTAAAGCTACCCACTAATTCCAAACGCGCACTTGAGGACTCGGGTAGCCCTAAGAAATGAAGCCATGCGCTAACTAGGTTTTGCACCCAGACTTGGTAATCCGCGTGCGGTATCGTCAATTGAGATGGGTGTACCATCATTGATCGGTTTCCAGGCTTGCCGGCGACAAGGTGGGCTGATGCGCCCAAAAGAAAAAAGCGCAGTGCGCTCAGCAACGAGTCCGGCGGCTGATTTAATGGTGCATTAGCGGTGGGAATATCGCCAAGCGGGATGTCAACACATAATGACGAACCCGAACCAAAGAAATCTCTCCCTCCAATGTAGGCTTCGCCGGGGGACACGAGTTCCGCAAATGATGGACTTAAAACATCCGCAATACCAATTAACAAGTTTGCCTGTGGTGTTGCTGTGTACTGCAAATAGGTGTGGTGCGGGATGATGCCCTTAAGTTTTACAATACGGTCATACGTTGTGCTTCGATCATCCGTGCCCTGTAGCCGATTCTTGCTTGCTTTTGTGTTTGGACTCGCTTGATCACCCTCATCGTCAACAACAAGCGTCGGTACTCCAGCAAGGTCTAGCTCCTTCAGTAGCTTCGTCAGTTCATTGAGTCGGCTGTGTTGCTTAAGGATGGTAATCAGAATCGGTTTGCGGCGCACACTAGCGTTAGTCTTCCATGACCGAACATTGTTTTGAATCGCATTTAGGTCCTTAGCACAAGTGGGGTTTGGGTATTCGCGCCATCCGAATGTTCCGCCTTCAATCCCAAGATCAACTCGTAGCCGTTCCTCAGATTGTCCCTTTAGATGGTTCTGAGTTCCTGCAAGTAAGACGACAAGCCCGAATCCATTGTCCTTGGCGAGCGCGATTACTGCTGTAAACGAAAGTGTTTTACCAGACTGCACATAACCAACTACCAATCCGGTTTCTTGTGAAGGAGTATCAAGTGGGTTAATGCAACGCCCAAGAATTTGCTGAGCTTCATAAATAACCGCATCTAATTCTTCATCGCCTGGAGCATCATCCTGCTTCAGCTTTCTCTCTCGAAACTCACACGTGGCATCGCCCTGTGTGGGCGTCCAGCGGAGCGGAGGCTTAACGCTCCTTAAGCGCGTAATGATTGCGTCACTCATGGGTTTGAAAATGGCTCTCGAAGAAGATCGTTAAGGTAGTGCAAATATCCACAACGGCCTGCTGCGTCGCCAAGGCGAAAGGCAAGTGCAAATGCGGCAGCCATGCGAATAAATAACTCTATGTTCTCGTTGCCCGCACCAATGAAGCGAACGACAAATGGGTGGGCGAGCGATACATGGACATCAACCAGATTCAGTGTTGCCCCTCCTTCAGTGACTCGCTTACTCTCACCAAGTTTAAGCCAATCTCCGATTGACGGATCAAGCGTTGTTCTAACAGTTAGGCGCCACTGGCTATTATGCGTTTTGACGTTAATGATGCGCTCCGTAAGCATGACACTCGGCGCAAGCAAGGCAGGTGGAATTGGTGCAGGTTCTGCGGGCTGTTCCTCATCAAATTCCAAGACGACTGGCAAATCCCGTTCGATTACTGTCGCGACCGTATCGGTTGCCTTGCGAGCACGTTCCTCGACAGTCTTGCGATGAAGCTTCGCCCTAAAACCCTCTGCTTGATCAATCAGGTTAAGCGGCTCTCGCTCCAGTTCTTCTTTGAGCAGGTCGAGGAATTCTTCCTCATACTCTTCCCACCTGAAACCGTCTTTGGTATGGCTGACTTCAAAGCCTTGTAGATGAAGCTCACCAAATAAACGTTGGTAGCGATAACTGTTGCTATTGCCGAATACCTTTGCCGGACGGTAAGTATCATCCGCACTACCCTCAATTAAACGGTCGCGCCGAAACAGCGCAAATCCCGCATGCGAGGTCGATGCAGTTTCACGAAGTGCTGCAAACCCCGTCACTCGCTGCTCGGCTCCAAAATCCATATCAATATTCTTTTGCCACGTTAGCGACGGGCCGGAGGGATCCCTGTAACTGGATGCATGAAGCACGGCAGGACTCTCATATACAAGGGGCTCTCCATTGAATACGAGTTGCAATGTCTTATCTCGCAAAAATACTCTATAGATGCTTGCAAGATGCTCTCTAATTTTTCCGATGGTTCTACCTCCCTTGAGTGGGTGGCAGAGTTCCTCCAGAACAATTTCTGTGTAATGGCTCTCGGATGAGACAGCCCGTTGGGTAATGTCGAGTTCCTCTAAACGATCATTGATGATGGAGTTTATGTTGAAACGTACACTGCGCTCAACATCCTCACCAATTGCCTTTGTTCGAACGCTCCAGTGATTGGCAAACCAGCAGGCTGCGCTTTTCATCCCCATCCCGAATTCGGATAGTCCACTCGTATCTGGTGGCACATGAGCAGGCCTGAAAGCACGAGGAAAATCCGCCAACAAAATACCGGCAGCATTGTCGCGGATCACAATACGGCTTGGTGTATCAACCGTAACTTCGATTTCAACCTTCAGTTCCGCAGCACCAGCTTCATCAGTGCTAAGCCTCTCTCTATTTGAGATATAGCTTTGGAGCGAGTTGTCTACGAACTCCGCAAGCGCAAACCAAGGGCGGTAGTTCAGGTGTCGAAGTACCGACAGAATTGTAACTTCAGGCCGTATGTTGACCTTGCCTAGTGGAATACCATGTTTAGTAGGCATCCCACTCATCATGCCGCCTCCAGTTCACGAAAATTTTTTACACGCTCATGTGTAGTGTTGGGAGTTTTAGCCACAGAGTCTGTACCCGAGAGTAATGCCCGCGCAACTCGCTCGACCACAGTAGTGTTGACCGCATTGCCCAAGGCTTGAAATGCCTGAGTTGGGCTGGAGGGCAATTCCTTCAAACTATCCATGCTCTGTAACCTCGCACATTCGCGAGGTGTCATGTAACGTTTTTCCCAGCCGATAATAGGTACTTGTGTATCAGTCATTGCGATAAGACTTGGTGCCGTTGTGCGACGTTTGATACGCACACCTGATGCACGAAACTGCAACACGTACTTCCAGATGTCGTACTCGCCTCCCTGAACATTCCACTCAAGTTTTTGTAGGCTGGAAGGAAACTTGAGAATACGAGGCATCCATGGGGCAATCCATGATTTGTTATCCTCATAGAACTGCCGATTTTGTCGGATGAAATTCTTCTTCCACGTCGGGAATTCCATCTGCTCCGTACGTGCGTGGCTTGGCAATGCAGCCCACCGAGCTTCTATGTCGCGCAAGTAACCCAACTTGCAGCCATGACTGCCCTTAAAACCCTTGAGTCCGTCCACACCTTGATGTAGCTTTCGCGAGTAAGGGGTGTCGTCTTCGAAAGGATAGGTTGCGCCCCACTCCATAGACCATAGAGGAAATGATGGAAGAATCACCTTCTTTGGGCATGCTTTTAAAAACGCATCCCAAACATCCAAACATTCGCGTACTTGTGGCGATAGCAGTTTTGCATCGCCCGGATAGACATCAAGAACGCTGTCTATAGAAGTTTCAGTTTCTGTCGTCTCTGGCCAAGCGAAAGTGGTCAGCGGATTCAATGAGCCAATAATGTATATACGTTCGCGAATCTGCGGGATGCCGAAATTATGTGGCGAGAATTTCGCGGCATCTATGTGATATCCGAGGCCGTCTCGTCCAAGAAGCTCCTGGATTTTCTCCCAAGTTTTTCCTTGATCGTGTTTTAGAAGGTTCGGCACATTTTCAAGGATGAAGAAGCTGGGTTTTTTCTGACGAAGAATCTCTTCGACGTTGAAAAACAGCCCCCCTTGTTTTGTGCACTCGAACCCGAGTTGCTCTCCTGCCTTCGAGAATGGTTGACACGGAAAACCTGCCGTTAGTACGTCATGATTAGGTATCGATTGTGGTAAGACCAGTGTAATGTCCCCAGCTGGATGAAGTCCGAAATTCGTCTCATACAAGCCCCGCAGATTTTCTTTCCACTCGGCGGCGAAGACGCATGTCCCACCTAAACGCGCAAGTGCAAGGTGAAATCCCCCTAGCCCAGCAAACAAATCAATAAATCGGAAGGATTTTATTTCCACTATTCAGGTAGGAATTCGTAAGTTGAAATTATGGAGACGACTGAAATATTCGGCAGCAATCTAGCAGCAAAATCGCTACTGCGCTACAGCAAAAAATATCTATGCATTTCTAAACCGCCATTTCACTGCATTGATTGGCCTGAATAGTCAGGTGCCGCCAATGTGAATACGAGTACTGGTGCGATTTCACTTGCAATTGACGATCTACTTTTGGGAGATTTGGCGAGCAGGTATATATGGGGCGAAATTGTTCATTTGAAATCAGGAAAAGCGGACGTTCTGAATTGAAGTTACTGGATTAGTTACAACTGTCCGCTTTGGCCGACAACCGGTCATGATTTCGTTCCAGCCTGCCGGAAGATTATCCGGTTTCAACAGGTGGGCATGGAAAATTGTCCGGTTTCAGAATCGAACAGGGAAGCTGGAAGATATTGCTTGCGGAGCGGTAAATTTAGTGGTGTTTTTGTGGCGGTCTTGTGATGAGTCATGCCGAACTACGACAAACGTGCCGCGCCGCTATTGGCTTAAATGCTTGTCATGAGTTATCATGCTTCGTCGCTGCGGAGGTCGAATCCTCTCGCCCCGACCAGATAAATCGATGACACCGGAACACTCACTACTCCCGCAATCCTGAACCGATTCCCGACACGCCGATGCGCATCCTGATCAGCAATGACGACGGTTATTTCGCACCCGGCTTGGCATGTCTCGCCGAACATCTTGCCAAGATAGCAGAGGTCACTGTGGTGGCGCCCGAACGGGACCGCAGCGGTGCAAGTAATTCGCTGACCCTGGATCGCCCGCTCAAGCTGCGCCGCGCCGCCAACGGCTTCTATTACGTCAACGGCACCCCCACCGATTGTGTGCATCTCGCCGTCACGGGAATGCTCGACTACCAGCCGGATATGGTGGTTTCCGGCGTCAATTCCGGCGCCAATATGGGTGACGACACGCTTTATTCGGGCACGGTAGCCGCTGCTACCGAGGGGTTTTTGCTGGGTATCCCCTCGATTGCCGTCTCGCTGGTGGGCAAGGAGTTCGCCCATTATGAAACCGCAGCCAGAGTTGCTGCCGATCTGGTGCAACGTTTTTCCGGACAAACTCATAGTCATCCCTGGCTGCTGAACGTGAACGTCCCCGACGTGCCGTTCGAACAATTGCAAGGCATGGAAGTGACGCGCCTGGGCAAACGCCACAAGGCCGAGCCGGTGGTGAAGGCCAGCAATCCGCATGGCGAGACCGTGTACTGGGTCGGCATGGCAGGCAAGGCGCAGGACGCCGGAGCGGGCACGGATTTCTTTGCGCTGGAACAGCAGCGCGTCTCGATCACGCCGTTGCAGATCGACCTCACGCAATATCACCAGATCGACGCGGTGCGCGGCTGGCTTGGCAAAGACCAGGCATGAGCGCGCGCGCTCACGGCATCGGCATGACCTCGCAGCGCACCCGCGCGCGCATGGTCGAGCGCCTGCGCGAGCAGGGCATCAAGGACGAGGCGGTGCTGGCGGCGATGTTCGAAACGCCGCGCCACCTGTTCGTGGACGAGGCGCTGGCGAGCCGCGCCTACGACGACGTATCGCTGCCGATCAATTTCAACCAGACCATCTCCCAGCCCTACATCGTGGCGCGCATGACCGAGGTGTTGCGCGCCGGCCAGCCGCTCGGCCGCGTGCTGGAGATCGGCACCGGCTGCGGCTATCAGGCGGCGGTGCTGGCGCAGCTGGCGAAGGAGGTGCATAGCGTCGAACGCATCCAGCCGCTGTACGAGCGCGCCAGAAGGCAGCTGCGCGACCTCAAGCTGCGCAACGTCAGCGTGCGCCATGCGGACGGCACGGCGGGTTTGCCGGAGCTGGGCCCGTTCGACGGCATCATCATGGCCTGCGCCGCGCCCGCGCTGTCGGCCGCGTTGCGGGAGCAACTGGCGCCCGGTGGTAGAATGGTGCTGCCGGTCGGTGCGCAGGATCAGTGGCTGTACCTGATCGAGCGCGAGGCAGGCAGTTTCCGCGAGACCCGGCTGGAGCCGGTCAAATTCGTTCCGTTGTTGATGGGGAAGGCATGATTCTGAAAACGCCGGGCAGATCCCGCGTAGTCGCGCTGCTGATGGCCGCGGGCCTGGCGGCCTGCTCTTCCAGCGGCTACCGCGCGCCGGTCGCCGACCGCGATACCGCCCGCAAGCCCGCCCTGAGCGCCGAGCAGGCGCGCAGGAAAGCGCAGCGCGAGAGCGACTGGCGCCCGCAGGTGCACATCGTGCAGAAGGGCGAGACGCTGTACAGCATCGCCTTCAACTACGGCTTCGACTATCGCGAACTGGCGCAACTGAACGGCATCCAGAACCCCTCGGTGATCTCGGTCGGCCAGGAGATACGCCTGTTCCCGGCAAGCACTACGACTGTTACCAGCATGGAGCCGCTCGAAGTCAGGCCACTCGAGATCAAGCCGATCGACAATCTGCTGAAGGAGCAGCCCAAGCTGGTCAAGTACGCCTACAGCGACGAGGCCATGGCGAAGATCGGCAAGGTGCAGGAACAAACCGTGAAAGCGGAGACGGTAGCGAAGGTCGAGAGCAAACCGAAGCCCGCGCCGAAGCCGGATGATGACAGCGCCGGTCAGGCAGGCGATACCGATCTGGCATGGGGCATGCCGACCGACGGCAAGCTGATCGCCGGGTTCTCCGAAACGGCCAACCGCAAGGGCATCGATATCGCCGGCAAGCTCGGCCAGCCGGTCATGGCCAGCGCGCCCGGCAAAGTGGTGTACAGCGGCTCCGGGCTGCGCGGCTACGGCAAGCTGGTCATCATCAAGCACAACAATACCTATCTCAGCGCCTATGCGCACAACGACAAGATACTGGTGAAGGAAGGGCAGAGCGTCGCGCGCGGACAGAAGATCGCCGAGATGGGCAACAGCGATGCCAGCCAGGTCATGCTGCATTTCGAAGTGCGCAGCTTCGGCAAGCCGGTCGATCCGGCGAAATACCTGCCGCTCGGCAATTCCTGACCGCGCCTCGATCCGTGCCGTGACCGGCAAGCTGCTCAGCACCACCGACCATGACCGCGCCAGCGCGGACCTGACCTACGTCTATCCGGTGGTGTCGCGCCGCGCCGGCGGCGTCTCGGTCGGCATCAACCTCAACCCCGACAATGCCTGCAACTGGCGCTGCCTCTATTGCCAGGTTCCCGGCCTGACGCGCGGCAGCGCACCACCCGTTGATTTGCAGTTGCTGGAAAAGGAACTGCGCGGCTTCCTCGAACAGTTGCTGCGCGGCGACTTCATGCAGCGCCGCGTGCCGGAAGAGGCGCGCCGCTTCAACGACATCGCGCTGTCCGGCAACGGCGAGCCGACCAGCGCTGCCGAATTCGCACAGGTCATCGAACTCATCGCGCGCCTGCGCCGCGAGACCGGCGTGCCGGAAGCGGTGAAGACCGTGCTGATCACCAACGGCAGCCTGCTGCACCGCAGCGAGGTGCAGCGCGGCGTGGGTGAACTGGCGCAACTCAACGGCGAAGTCTGGTTCAAGCTCGATCGCGCCAGCGCAGCGGGGATGCAGCGCATCAACGATACCCGCACCGGCATGGACAAGGTGCGTGCCAACCTGATCGCCGCCATCGAACTGTGTCCCACCTGGCTGCAAACCTGCTGGTTCGAGCTGGATGGCGAGGCGCCGTCGCGCCAGGACGAAGATGACTATGTTGAATTCGTCGGAGGATTGTTGCGTGATGGATATCGTCCGCAGGGCGTGCTGCTCTACGGCCTGGCGCGCCCGTCGCAACAGCCGGAAGCGGCGCGTTTGTCCGCATTGCCGGAGGAAAAGCTGCAAGCCTTCGCCGCGCGCATCGCCGCGCTCGGCCTGACCGTCAAAATAAGCTGCTGACTTCTCGCTGGAACGAAGATTGCCCGATGGTGGTAAGGTACTGTCCAGCCAGTGCTTTTTACTTGAGATTGTGCGCGAGTAACTGGTTGGACTGGAAGGTGTTCGATGTCACCTTCCAATTCACAGCCCGCTGAACTATTTCAGACCCATGATAAATGCCACGATCATATCCAACTCGTTTTTGTCGAGATTGGAAAATGCCGGCATGTTGCCGTGCCTCCCGTTGGCGTTACCGCCTTTGCTGATCTGGGCAACAATCTTGACCTTGGCCAGAGGATCCTTTTGGTACTTCAACGCTACATCCTTCCACGCTGGTCCAGGCATGGGTTTGTCGGATATTTCGACAGTATGACAGGCGTTGCAATTGTGTTTCTTGGCCACTTCCGGCATTTCTGTCGTGCCCGCAGTTGCGCTGCTTGTCCCAACAGTTATGCCAAACAGGATGCCTGCTACAACAACCGATGTGCGCTTCATATTTGTTTCCTCCCCGGTTAAACAAAAACACCATCTACCCAGTGGGCATTATTGCGAATCCAGCCACAAAACACAATCGAGGAACTGCGCGCGGGCCGGGTGGCAGGATACCTGCTGGCTTGCCTTGGCATTGCAACAGAATCATGAGCTCTGGTGTGTCCAGTAGCGCCGGTGCGTCCTGCGGTAGCGTTCTACCTTTAATCCCTGCCCATCCATTCCGACCAGGATCGCGCCGTCCTCGTCCGAGCGCAGCAGCTCCGCGCCGCTGTCGGCATAGCGTTGCTGCACCGTCTCATGCGGATGGCCGAAGCGGTTGCGGTAGCCGCTGGTGAATACTGCGTAATCCGGCAGCGTGGCGGCGACGAACTCGATGGACGACGAGTTCTTGCTGCCGTGGTGCGGCACCACCAGCAGATCGACGGAGAGTTTATCGGCATGCAGCGCGGTCAGGCGCGCCTCGGAGCTCTTGCCGATATCCCCGGTCAGCAACACCGCACGCTTGCCGATGCCGATGCGCAGCACGCAACTGCGCTCGTTGTCGCGCGGTTTGGTATCGCCATGGCTGTCCGCATCGGGATGCAACAACTCGAAATCGACGCTGTCCCACTGCCATGACTGGCCGTCCATGCAGCGCCGGGTCGTAGCATTTTCTGCGGCTGCCGTTTGCAACAGCGCATGCCCGTCCGGCAGCGAGGAAGACAGCCAGCCGACCGGCATCGCCTGCAAGATCGAGGCCGCGCCGCCGGTATGATCGAGGTCGTCGTGCGATAGGATCATGCCGTCCAGCGCGGCGATGCCGAGCGCGCGCAGGGCGGGGACGAGGATGCGGTTGCCGCTGTCGGCCTCGCCGGAAAAATCCGGCCCCGCATCGTAGAGCAGCGCGTGCGACTTGGTCTGCGCGGCGACCGCCAAGCCCTGCCCGACATCGAACACGACCAGACGCAACGCGCCCTGCGCAGGCACTTGCGGTGCATTCAGGAACATCGGCAGCAGCAACGGTACGCCGAGCCAGCGCGCCGGAAAGCCGCGCGGCAGCAGCAACCACACCGCACCGGCCAGGCCGCAGGCCACGCTCCATGCGGGCGGCGCGTGTTGCGTCCAGACCGCCTGCGGCAGGGCGTTGAGCCATCCCAGAAAAGACATGGTCGCGCTCATCGCGGCATGCGCCAGCCACAGCGGCAGTTCCAGCGGCAGCGCCGCGCCGAGCAGGGTGAGCGGCACGACGATCAGGCTCACCAGCGGGATGGCGACGGCATTGGCGACGGGCGAGACCAGCGAGACCTGCTGGAACAGGCCGAGCAGCAGCGGCGTCAGGCCGATGGTCATCGCCCACTGGATGCCGGCGTATTCCTTCAGCACCCGCCACAGCCGTGCCGGCAGGCGTGCAGCGCTGTCCTGCGACGCATGCTTGTCCCGGATGCGGTGCGCCGTGACGTGGAAGATCAGCGCAACCGCGCCGAACGACAGCCAGAAGCCGGGCGACAATACCGCCCACGGGTCGGGGATCAGCACGCCCAGCAGCGCGATGGCGAGTATCTGCCCGGACGAGAAATTGCGGTTCAGCCACAACGCCGCCGCGACCGCGCCGACCATGTACACGGTGCGCTGCGCCGGCACGCCGAAACCGGCCAGCAGGGCGTAGCCGATGGCAGTCAGCAGGGCGAACACCGCCGCCGTCTTGCGTGCCGGCAGCAGCAGGGTGAGGCGCGCGCTGCGCCGCCACAGCCAGTAGCAGAAGGCGAAGCCCAGACCGGAGAGCATGGTGATGTGCAGGCCGGAGATGCTCATCAGGTGGGTCACGCCGGTGCGCGCGAAGAGCTGCCATTGCGGCTGAGCGATGCTGTTCTGGTCGCCGATGGCGAGCGCGCTCAATATCCCGGCGTAGGGCGCGTCGGCCAGCGCCTCGTTCAGCCTGTCGCGCACGCGCTCGCGCCATGCCTCGATGCGGTAGCCCAAGCCGTCCGCCGCCGCGTCGAGGCGCAGGTTGTCACCCTTGCCATGCACATAGCCGAGCGCGCGGATGCCGCGTTCCAGCGCCCAGTATTCGAAGTCGAAACCGTGCGGATTGCTGCCGCCGTGCGGCTGCTTGAGGCGCACGGTGAAGCGCCAGCGCTCGCCCGCTTTCGGGAGGATGCCGGGCTGCCCTTCGGTGGAATAGGTGCTGAGATAGAGCCGCTCCGGCACCACGGCCAGCGGCGTGAGCGTGCGCTCCACCTCGAACCGGAAGCGCAGCCCGCGCTCATGGCTGCGCGGCAGCTCCGCGACCACGCCCTCCAGCGCGATGTCGCGTCCCTGCCATTCGTCCGCCAGGCTGACGGCGAGCCGCTGCTCGGCCTGCCATGCGGCATGAAAGAAACCGAGGCCGCAGGCGAGGGCGGCGATCAGCAGGGTGCGCAGGAAGCGTAGCCAGCGTTGCTTTTGCGGGATGAACAGGGCTGGTGCCAGAAGGAGCAGCGACCATGCCCAGACGAACCCCGGCAGCGCGGCCTGCTGTTGCAGCAGCCACACGCCCAACGTGAAAGCGACGGCGAAGACGACCATGCGCGTAGATTAGCGCATACGGATAGAATGAGGCCATGCGCAAACTATTCCGCAATCTCATACCGCATCAAGAATCCATGCGCCGCCATCGCTGGCTCCGTCCCTTCGACAGCTGGCTGCACCACCCCAACCTGTGGCACATGCATCGCCGCTCGGTCGCGGGCGGGGTGGCGGTCGGGCTGTTCTGCGGCCTGATCCCCGGCCCGTTGCAGGCGATCTCTGCCGCGCTGGCGGCTGTGCTGCTGCGCGTCAACCTGCCGGTGGCGGTGTTCACCACCTTCTACACCAACCCGTTCACCATCGTGCCGCTGTACCTGCTGGCCTACGAGATCGGCGCGTGGGTGGGCGGCGTACGCAACGGCGGCAGGGTGGAGCCGCCGCCATTTCCGGAACTGCACTGGGGCAACTGGGCGGGCGAACTGTGGGCATGGCTGGGGGCGATGGGCCAGCCGCTGCTGATCGGCCTGCCGCTGTTCGCCGCGGGATTGGCGGTCACCGGATATTTCGCAGTGCGCTTCGCGTGGCGGGCGGCGGTGATCCTGAAGTGGCGCGCCAGGGAGCGGCGGCGTGGTTCATGAGAAAACTGGGTTAGCTCAGTCGGTCCCCGATTGTTCGGTTGAGCCTCTACTCACTCATAGTGTGTCCACATACGTAGGACGCGTACCGTTTTCTCTTTGGTAAAGACTTCGTACACTATGCGGTGCTGAATATTGATGCGGCGGGAGTATGCGCCGACAAGATCACCGACCAACTTCTCAAAGGGTGGTGGATTTTGAAATGGGTCGTTGGCAAGAACCGCGAGTAGTTCTTGAGCCTTTGGTTTTAGTCCTCTTGCAGCAAGCTTCTTTGCATCCTTCATTGCTTGCTTCGCATAAACAATAGCCCAACTCACCACTTAATTTCCTTCGAGCTCTTTGCGAGGGGCTCGGCCATACCAGCTTTGATGGACTCGCGCATGTCCGGTACGGCCAACAGGTACAAGGTTTCTTGAATTGCGCTCCAATCTTCCGCAGAGAGCAGCACGGCACTGCTGCGTTTTCCGGAAATGATGATGGGCTCATGAGACTCTACTGTTTGATCAATGAGCCGGTAGAGATTTGCGCGAGCTTCGCTGGCGGTAAGTGTGTTCATTTCGTGCTCCTTCAAAGAAGTCTGCATGGTACGCTATTGCGTACGCGCGTCAAGTGGCTCTGCGAGCGCCAAGCGGCCCAACATTCGAGTTCAGGGGAGCGCAGCTTGCGGCGCGTTCCCCGAGTGTCTGGCACAGCGCAGTCATTCTTCGCACTTCATAAACTGATGACTTCACTGCATCTGCCGGGCTATTCCTGGCGCGGCTCTTTTTGCTGGAAGAAGTGGCACTGCTGTCCGGAAGCCTCTATGACGACAAGGATCGGTTGCCGTTGGCTCTTGAAGTCGAGCGCGCGGCAGCCGTATCTGAAATTTACGTCGTGGGTGATGTAGTAGTGCGCGCAGTTGTTGCAATCCGCGAGTTGTTCCTCTGGTTTGGTAGCCATAGCGCGACTATCTGCACATCTCTGATCGTTGCTTCTGTCTGATCGCAGCCTTGCGTTATCTCACAGCCCCAGCGAGGCGAGCAGGTCGTCCACTTCGTCCTGGCCGTTGACGCTGTCGTTCACCTTGTGGGTCGATGGTCCGGAGGTCAGGCCTTCGGTGCTGATCAGCGAGTCTTTGGTGTCGGGTGCGTATTCCTTGAGGATCTCGAGCAGGATGCCCTCGATCTCGACGGCTGCGCCGACGATCTTGTTGACCATCTGTCCCGCGACATCGCGGAATTCCTGTGCTTCCATGATGTGCATCAGGTTGCGGTGGATGGTCTCTTCCGCGGCGGCGATCTCGCCGAGGCGGGAGATGGTCTCCTCGATCAGGCCGGTGTTCTCCTTGAACGATGCACCTGCCAGGCGGTTCGAGAGGTCGCTGCACAGGGCGCGGTTCGCGCCGGTCAGCGGCATCGAGGATTCCACCGCGCTGATGGTCTTCTCCGAGGCTTCGTGCATGGATTTGTCGATGAAGGAGAGGCGGTCGCGCGCATCGGGCATGGTCGCTGCCGATTTTTCCAGGCTGCGGGTGTGGCCGAGTTCTTTCAGCAGGCGGTGCAGGCGGGCGGTGGCGAGGCCGATCTTTTCGACCTTGGTGTCCTTGATATCGCTGGCCGGGGCGGTGCGTTTTTTGCGTGGGGTGGGGGTAGTCATGGTGGAGCTCACTTTTGCATGGTCAGGAATATCTTTTTCAGCTTCTCGTCCAGCGTGGCGGCGGTGAAGGGTTTCACCACGTAGCCGCTGGCGCCTGCCTGGGCGGCCTCGATGATGTTCTCCTTCTTCGCCTCGGCCGTCACCATCAGCACCGGCAGGTGCTTCAGGCTGGCGTCCGCGCGGATGGCGCGCAACAGCTCGATGCCCGTCATGTTGGGCATGTTCCAGTCGGACACCACGAACTCGAAATCGCCGCCGCGCAGTTTTTTCAAGGCCTCGACGCCGTCCTCGGCCTCCTCGACATTGGTGAAGCCCAGCTCTTTCATGAGGTTGCGCACGATACGGCGCATGGTGGAGAAGTCATCCACTACCAAAAACTTCATATTCGGATCTGCCACAGTGAATCTCCGTTGTCTTCAGGATGCTTCTGATAATTCAGATTTGCGGGCATCCGCTTTGCGGATTGCCTGCCTACCCCGCTTCGTCATACCGGCGCAGGCCGGTATCCAGCAATAAAATACGTTCCGCAAAGCGGACAAAACGATCCGCTTGCGGCGAGTTTCGAGAAACGGCCAAACCAATGTGTTGTCCCGCTTCGCGGGAAATTTGCAATCATCTGGATACCGGCCTGCGCCGGTATGACGCAGTTTTTTCCAATGGGTTATTCGGGTTGAATCTGTTGCCGCTTGTCCCTGGGCGCGAAGTATGCACGGAGTGCTCAGGCTTCGTCCAGCGCCCGGATATGTTTCCTGTGCGTCACTTCGCCCATTGTGCCTTGAGCATGCGCTCGCGCCGGTTCTCCGGCAGGCGCTGCATGAACGGGCAGTCGACGCGGTGGATGGTGATGCCGCGGTCGCGCGTGACGTAGCCGACGATGGTGTCGGGCGGCGCGGGGGTGCAGCATTTGCCCATCCGCGTCATCAGATTGTCCACGCCGCCGACGGTGAGCGCCGTTTCGGAGGATGGCCCGGCGGCCGGTTTCGCGGTGGCCGGCCTTGCGGGTTCCGCAACCTTGGTGGGCAGTTCCTCGCGCAGCGCGGCGGCGATGCGCGGCTGGGTGATCTCGTTACGCCCGATGGCAGCGAAGAAGTCTTCCGGTTTGTTGAAGTGCAGCCGTTGCGCGAGCTTCTCCTGATTGACCGAGGTGATGCCGAGCCGGTGCAGTTCGCGCTCCAGTTGCGCCCGCCCCTGCGCGGCATCCTCGTCGAAGTTCAGGTGGTTGAACCATTGCCGCACCTTGGCGCGGGCGCTTGCGCTCTGCAGGAAGCCGAGCGACGGGTTGAGCCAGTCGCGGCTCGGTGCACCTACTTTGACGGTGAGTATCTCGACGCGCTGGCCGTTCTGCAACTTGTAGCTGAGCGGCACGATGCCGCCGTTCACCTTGGCGCCGCGCGTGCGGTGTCCCAGCTCGGTATGCACGGTATAGGCGAAGTCCACCGGGGTCGCGCCTTTGGGCAGGTCGAGCACCTTGCCCTGCGGCGTGAACACATAGACCCGGTCGTGGAACAGCTCGTTGCGGAACTGCTCGCGCAGGTCGCCGCGCTCGGCGAGGTCTTCCTTCCATTCCAGGATCTGCCGCAGCCAGGCAATCTTCTCGTCGAACTGCGCATCGGTCTTGCCGCCTTCCTTGTAGCGCCAGTGTGCGGCGACGCCGAGCTCGGAATGCTGGTGCATCTCCTGGGTGCGGATCTGCACTTCCAGCGTCAGGCCGCGCGGCCCGATCACGGCGGTGTGCAGCGAACGGTAATCGTTGCTCTTGGGGTGCGCGATGTAATCGTCGAATTCGCTGGCGATCGGCTGCCACAGGTCGTGCACCAGCCCGAGCACCGCATAGCAGCCCGCGACGTCATCGACCAGCACCCGCACCGCGCGCACGTCGTAGAGCTGGTCGAAATCCACCTGCTTGCGCTTCATCTTGTTGATGATGCTGTGGATGTGTTTGGGGCGCCCGCTGATGTCGGCGGCGATGCCGGCCTTGCCCAGTTCCTGGCGCAGCCGGGCGATCACTTCCGCGATATAGGTCTCGCGGTCGGTGCGGCGCTCGTCCAGCAGCCGGGCGATCCGCTTGTACAGCTCCGGCTCCAGGTAGCGCACCGAGAGGTCTTCCAGCTCCCACTTGATTTGCCACACGCCGAGGCGGTTGGCCAGCGGTGCGAAGATGCTGCGCGTTTCCTGCGCGATGCGCCTTTGCAGCTCCGCCTCGGCGCGCGACAGCCCGCGCATGGTCTGGGTGCGCTCGGCCAGCTTGATCAGCACCACGCGGATGTCCTGCACCATCGCCAGCAGCATCTTGCGCAGGCTCTCGACCTGCTGGGCGGCCTCGTCCTTGTCCTTGCCCTTGGCGCCGCGCAGCGGCATCTCGCTGAACTGGCGGATGTGTTCCATGCGCGAGATGCCTTCCACCAGCATCTTCACGTTTGCGCCGAAGCGATCCTCCAGCGTCTCCGCCCAGCCTTCCTGATAATCCGGCACGGCATGCAGCACGGTGGCGGCGATGGTCTCGGCATCCATGTGCATCTCGCACAGGATGGCGGCCGCCCCCA